>Ga0209690_1001645_pt1 | contig 12676 bp, 13 predicted proteins | sample GraSoiAngelo_150_FD_186164 | JGI IMG/M metagenome (GOLD analysis project Ga0209690, IMG submission 186164) | Grasslands soil microbial communities from the Angelo Coastal Reserve, California, USA - 14_1009_09_40cm (SPAdes) (version 2) | ecosystem: Environmental > Terrestrial > Soil > Grasslands ...
GAAGCTGCCGAACTCCTCGACCAGCTCGGGGTAGCGCCGGGCGTTGTTGATCGTCGCCTCGATCTTCGCGCGGTTGCGGACGATGCCGGAGTCGCGCATCAAGCGTGCCGTATCTCGCGCGCCGAACCGCGCCAGCGCCTCCGGCTCGAAGCCGTGAAATGCCGCCCGGAAGTTCTCGCGCTTGCGCAGGATGGTCAGCCAGCTGAGGCCTGACATGAACCCCTCCAGCGTCAGCTTTTCGAAAAGCCGCCGGTCGTCGGCCACCGGTCGCCCCCATTCGAGGTCGTGGTAACGCCGGTAGACCTCATCCGAGTCGCCCCACCAGCACCGGCGAACACCGTCGGGCCCGACGCTGACGCCAGAGGTGGCGGCGATCGCCTTAGATCAGGGCTTCGAGCTTTGCCTTCAAATCGCCCTTCATGTTCGGGCGATAGCCGACCGTCCGCTCGGCGGGCTTTCCGTCCTTGAAGATGATCACGGTCGGGATCGACATGATCCCGAGCTGCATCGGCACAGACGGGTTCTCGTCGATGTCCATCTTCACAACCTTGATCCTGTCCCCCAGCTCGCCGTGGATCTGCTCGACGATGGGCGCGATCATTCGGCACGGACCGCACCAGGTCGCCCAGAAGTCGACGAGCACCGGCTTGTCGGCCTTCAAAACGGCGATCTCGAAGTCGCTGTCGGTTACTTCCTGGATGTTTGACACGTGCACTCCCTCATCTGACTTAATCGCTTGAATCGGACTTTGATTCCGGCCTCGACTCGGGTGCTTTGGGCTCTGTTTTGGCCTCGGGTTTGGGGCTCGAGCCGTTGCCGGACTCCGCCTTGGCGGTTGCCTTGTAGTCGGTCGTGTAGAACCCGCTGCCCTTGAAGATCACGCCGGTCGGGTAGAGGACTTTGGTGAGCTTTCCCTGGCACTCGGGACAGACTTTGAGCGGCTCGTCGGACATCCTTTGCTGGATCTCGAACTGGTGGCCGCAGGTGCTGCATCGATAACCGTATATGGGCACTTTTTGGGGTCCTAACTATAAACGCCGATCTCTTTCCAGCCGGTCGAAGACCATCCCGGAGGGCGGTTTCGGGTGGAAATAGGTCGCCTTCTGAGGAAGAGTTTTCCCTTCCTGGGCCAGCCTCAAAACCTGCTGAAGCTGGGGCGCGCCGAGGAAGAATGCGGCGGTGCCAAGGCCCTCGTCCACCCACCGCGCGGCTTCGGCTGCGTCGCGCGTGTAAAGGAGGTACCCCTCCGGCTGCCTTTTCCCGAGCAGGTTGTCGATCACCTGCTCGTGTAACTCCACGACTGCCACCTCTCCTTCCAGGGGGAGCACCTGGTATCGGTGGTCGCGATAGGTGCCGGCGGCCACCCGGCCGCTCAGCGCGGCAAGCGTCTCCTCGAGGTTGCCTTTGGGCTCTCCCCCCGTGACCGCAATCCCCGTCTTCATGACCCTGTGAGTCGGGAGCACGACCAGCCCGGGGTCGGCCATGTCGGTCAGCAGGGCGAGCGTGAAGCGCGAGGCGTCGTCGGGCCCGGCGCCGACCTCCTCCGCGTAGGCAAGGGCGGTCTCGTAGCGGTGGTGGCCGTCGGCGATGAGGACCGGCAGGTCTTCGAGAACGGAGTGGACGGTGGAATGGATGGCGGGGTCGGAGATGACCCACAGCCGGTGGCCGGTGCCCTCCGCTCCCTCGAACGTGGCCGCGGGCGCCCTTGCCGCGACGCCCTCCAGCAGCGCCGGGAGCCCAGTCGAACCGCCTTCGTAGAGAAACCACAGCGGTTCCAGGCCGACCCTGGTCGCGCGGAGCAAGGCGAGCCGGTCCTCCTTTGGCCCTCGGTGCGTGCGCTCATGCGGAAGGACGACCCGATCCGAGTAAGGCTGGAGGCGCAACGCCGCGATCAGGTCGCGGCGCACGCGCCCATCGAACTCGACCTCGTGCACGTACATCGACCGCGCGTCCGGCTCGAGGATCCTGTCGTCCAGCCAGCGTTCAAAGGTTCGCGCCGCGCCCTGGTAATCGGTCCCAGGCCGGGTCAGGTGGACGACGTTGTATGGCGAGAGCGAGCGGTAGTGCTCAAGGTCTGAGTCGGAGATGACGTCGTAAGGCGGCGCGACGAGCCGGCTCAGGTCGCCCGCGCGCGCCAGGTAGTACCGGACACCGGGCAGAGCGCGAACGTCAGCCGTCGGAGTGGCTGCCCAGTTCGACGTAACGCAAGTCCGACATCCCATCGACCTTCCGCAGCCGGTTCAACAGCTCAGGCGCCACCCGATCGTCGACGGCCAGGATCATCATCGCGTTGCCTCGCGGCGCATCCCGCCCGACCTGCATGCTCGCGATGTTCACATCGTGCTCGCCCAGGATGCTGCCCACCTTGCCGACCACTCCAGGACGGTCCTCGTGCCGGCTGACCAGAAAACGGCCCTCGGGGACGAGATCGACGCGGAAGGAGTCGATGCGCACCGTGCGCGGTTCGCCCATCAGCACGGTCCCCGCGATCTCGTGTTCCTGGATCCGCAGCGTGACCAGGCTTGCGTAGCTGCTGTGCCCGCGGCTTCGGCGCTCGACCAGCTTGATGCCGCGATTGCCGGCGATCAGCCGCGCGTTGACCGCGTTGATGCGCTCTTCGGTGAAGGGCTGCAGGACGCCTTTGACCGCGGAGGCGATGAGCAGGTTGACGTCGTGCTCGGCCAGCTCGCCTTCGAAGTCCATCTCGATCACCGAAACTCGGCCGCCAAAAAGCTGCGCGTGCAGCGCCGCCAGGCGCTCGGTCAGGCCGGCGAACGGCCGCAGGTAGGCGAGCTCCTCTGGGGGCATGGCCGGCGCATTGACCGCAAAGCGGGGCAGGTCTCCGGCCAGGACCGCGGCCACCTCCTCGGCGACGTCGAACGCCACCGAGACCTGCGCCTCCGACGTCGACGCTGCGATGTGCGGCGTGGCGATGAAGTTCGGAATCGCGAGCAGGGGACTCTCGCCCGGCGGCTCGTTCTCGAACACGTCACACGCGGCGCCCGCAATCCGCCCCGCCTGGAGCGCCGCGAGCAGCGCGGATTCGTCGATGATTCCACCTCGCGCGGTGTTGATCAGACGCGCGGTCGGCTTCATGCGCGCCAGCTCGGGAGTGCCAATGAGGTTGCGGTTGGAATCGACCAGCGGCACGTGCACGGTGACGAAGTCGGCTTGCTCGAGCAGCTCCTCGAGGCTGACGAGCGCAACGTTGAACAGCTCCGCTCGCTCCACCGAGACCACGGGGTCGAATGCGACCACGTCCATCTCCAGGCCGTGGGCGCGCTTGGCGACCTCGGATCCGACATTGCCCAGGCCGATGACGCCAAGAGTCTTGCCCCGGATCTCGGTGCCGATGAAGTTCGCGCGGGTCCATTCACCGCGCTTCACCGACGCGTCCGCCTGTGGGACTGAGCGCGCCAGCGAGAACAGGAGCGCCATCGTGTGCTCGGCGGCGGCGACGATGTTGCCTCGCGGCGCGTTGACAACGAGGATGCCGCGGCGCGTGGCGGCAGGAACGTCGATGTTGTCGACGCCGACTCCGGCCCGGCCGACCACGCGCAGCTTTCTGCCTGCCTCGATGATCGGGGCCGTGACCCGCGTCTCACTCCGGACGACGAGTGCGTCAAAGTCGGGAATGCGGCGGATCAGCTCCTTCTCGCCGAGCTTGCTGACGACCGTGACCTCACCGGCCCGGCGCAGCCGCTCCAGACCGTCCTCGGCCAGGGGGTCGGCGACGAGGATCTTTGCCACGTCGATCCCGCGCTCAGCGCGCGGCGGCGGGCACGCCCTGCATGGAGGCGGTGACCGCGGCGACCCCGCGTCCATCCGCCGGCGCGATGTCGAGCTCCTCCAGCGCTTGCTCGATCGCCCAGATCACCTGGACGACATCACCCTCGGCGATAGCGCCCAGGTGACCCACGCGGACCATCTTGCCCGTCATCTTGCCCTGGCCCCCGGCGATCACGACGCCGTACTTGGTGTCCAGAAGCTTGCGCAGCGCAGCCACGTCGAGCCCACCGGGTGGCACGGCCGAAGTCACCGTGTTGGACCGGTATCCATGATGCGCGAAGAGCTGGAACCCGAGTGCCTGCAGACCGGATTGCGTGGCCCGAGCCAACCGCGCGTGCCGCTCGTACACGTTGCCCAGCCCCTCCTCCTCGAGCATGTGCAGGCCCTCTTGCAGCGCAAACGCGACAGGGACTGCCGGCGTGAACGGGGTCATGCCTTTGTCCGCCCACGTCTTGGCTTCCTTCCAGTCGAAGTAGAAACGCGGCGACCGCGCCTTCGCCTGCTGCGCCCAGGCGCGCTCGCTGACGCTGACCAGCGCCAGTCCAGGTGGCGCCATCCAGCCTTTCTGCGAACCGCTGACCGCGACGTCGATGCCCCACGCGTCGGTCTCGATCTCGATCGAGCTGATCGAGCTGACGCCATCGACCACGACAAGGCGCTCGGCGTTGCGCGCGACCCGAGCGAGCTGCCGCAAGGGGTTGGTGAGCCCGGTCGAGGTCTCGTTGTGGGTGAGCAGCACCACGCGTGCCTTGGGGTGTCGCTGCAAGACCACGGCGAGATCGTCGGGGTCGACCGGTTGACCCCACTCGAACTCCAGGCGCGCCACGTCCGCGCCATAGGCCGCTGCCAGCGCCGCGAAGCGCTCGCCGAAGTTGCCGCACAGCGCGACGACGACCTCGTCGCCGGGCGAAACGAGGTTGGCCACCGCCGATTCGAGGCCGCCCGTTCCCGAGCTGGTCAGCAAAAGGAGATCGTTCTTGGTCTTGAACACGCGCTTGGCCCCGGCTGTGATCTCCGCCAGGATCGCCGCGAACTCGGGACCGCGGTGGTCGATCATGGGCCGGTTCATGCTCCGGACGACCCGCTCTGGGAGCGGGGTCGGTCCGGGGATTCGCAGCTGGGTTTGGAATGTCATGGGCGCGCTCCATTACGTGGCTTTGGCGGCCTAGAGATTTTGACTTAGTGCTGCTCCGTTGTGTACGGCAGAAGGGCGATCGCTCGGGCGCGCTCGAGTGCGGTGGTCAGCGGGCGCTGATGCCGCGCGCACGTCCCTGTCACGCGTCGCGGAAGGATTTTGCCCCGGTCGCTGACGAAGCGGCGCAGGCGCGAGATCTCCTTGTAGTCGATATAGTCGATCTTCTCGACGCAGAACGTGCACACCTTGCGGTGCTGGCGCTTCTGGCCCCTCGGCCCGCTGCCCGGACCTGATGCTCGCTCTTCCCGCGCCGGTGGACGTGAAACTGCCATGGGTGACTCCTAAAAGGGAATTTCGTCCGGGTCGACGTCGCGAGGTGCGTCGTCCGGAGCTGGAACGTCATCGGTTTGTGCGGGCCGGCTGCGTGGTGCCCCGTCCGCCGGTCCTCCTCCGCCGCCGCTGCGGCTGTCGAGGAACTGAACATCGTTGGCGATGATCTCGGTCGTCCGTCGCTTCTGACCGTCCTGGCCTTCCCAGGACCGGGTCTGGATCCGACCTTCGACGAAGACCAGAGCGCCTTTGCGCGTGTATTGGGCCACGATCTCGGCCAGGTTTCTCTTGCCGGCGTTGTAGGCGACGATGTTGTGGTAGTCCGTGAACTCCTTCCGTTCGCCCTCGGGCCCGGACGACCAGCGATTGGTCGCGATGCTGAAGTTCGTGACTGCGGTGCCACTCGGCGTGTAACGCATCTCCGGGTCTTTGGTCAGACGGCCGATGAGCAGCGCCTTGTTGAGGTTCGACATCTATGACTCCTCCCCATCCTCACGATCTGGCCGGCGCACTTGCGGAGCCGCCTCCTCCGATTCCGAGGTGATGGGCTCGAGCACGACCTCCGCCGGAGGCGGCGTCACGGGGGTCGCGACTACTTTCTCAGGCTTGCGAACGATGAGATGGCGCAAGACTTCTTCGGTGATCTTCAGCCCAGCCTCGAGCTCGGGCACGCGGTTCGGATCGAGCTGGAAGTCCTGCAGGACGTAAGACCCCTCTTTCTGGTGCTTGACTTCGTAGGCCAGCTTGCGCTTGCCCCAGAGATTGGTGCGTTCGGCCGTACCGCCTGAGCGCCCGATCAGCGTGTTCACTCGCTTCACCGCGTCCTGGACCTTGTCGTCGTCAAAGTCCGCGCGGACGATATACAGAACCTCGTAATCCCGCAAGGGGAACCTCCTTCCTATGGGTTGAGGCCCCGATCAAGCGGAGGCAAGTGCCACCGGCCGAGGCCAGAAAGGTCAGGTCGGTATTCTACCAATCCTGATTCATGGCTCCTAAATCCCGAGCGAAGGCTGGCGCGGGCGCTGGCAAAGGCAAGGCCGGCCGCAAGCAGTTGGTGAGGCCCAGGCGAGACGCCGGTTTGCCTCTCCTCCCCATAGTCGTCGCGAGCATCCTCGGCGTGCTGGTCGTCGTGATGATCGGCTTCATCGTCTACTACAACCGGCCCAGCTCCCCGCCACAGAAAGTCGCCGGCATCCCGTGCGATCAGCTCGAGCACAGTCAGGTGCACTACCACGCGGGCCTCCAGATCGTCTACCACGGCGTGCTGACCAACGTTCGCGACAACGCCGGGATCCAGACGGATTCGGCCGGCAAGGTGACCTGCTACTACTGGCTCCACGTCCACGCTCAGGAGAAGAACGTCATCCACATCGAGTCGCCGGCGAGCCAGACCTTCAGCCTCGGCCAGTTCTTCGATGTGTGGAACGCCTGGAGCACCAGCAACGGGTTCGGCCGGCAGCGGCTCGACGCCAATCATGTCGCCACGTTCACGCTCTCCGGGGACGACAGGATGATCGTCTACGTCGACCTCGGCGACGGCAAGGGCCCGACCGTTTACACGGGCGACCCTCGGGCCATCGTGCTCAAGCAGCATGAGGTGATCACGATCGAGGTCACGCCACCGGACGTGAATCCGCCGCCGGCCTTTACGTTTCCTTCGGGCCTATAGGAGGGCCCTCCGCGCCGGCCTCGAGAAGGACGCGCGCGGCGCGGTAGTGCTCGAGCTCGTCGTAAGGGTTGCCCGCGCGCTGAGCGCGGTCGGCCATCCGCAGGTGAAGGTCGACCACGTCGCCGGTGAACACGAAGTGCTCGCCGCGCTCGATGGTGCGCATGCGCTCCCTGCGGTGATGGTCATTGTGGAGCTCGATCAGGTTTCGCTCCTGGGCGAGGATGGCCGCAGCGTCGTCCTTACGTCCGAGGGCCACATAAGCCTCGGCCTGTGCCAGTCGCGCGTCGGTGCCCAAAGGCCAGTCGTAGGAGGCGACGGCAGGCCTCAGCGCGATCAAAGCGCGCTTCGGCTCGCCGTGGGCGAGCAAGACGCGGCCCTTCTCGAGCGCGAGCTCGCGTTCGATACCCGCCTGCTGACCCTCGAGCAGGTATTCGACCTCGGTGCCCAGGCGCTCGGCGATGATCCGAAGGACCCGGATCGAAGGTCTCGCCTTGCCCATCTCGACCTGGTTGAGAAAGGCGCGGCTGACGTCGTCGCGGACGACCTTGGCGAGGCTGAGGCCCTGCTGGATCCGGAGACGACGGATGCGCTGGCCGAGTGTTTCGCTCTCTTCCACTGCGGCTAGGGTAGAGGGTCGGTTTACAGGTAGTCCCGTGGGTTAAGACTGCGCGTCAAGGTCGTGAAGTTGCGGAAGCCCTGTTTGGTGACCATCCCCGTGTCCTCGACCCTCACCCCGCCCAGGCCGAGCAGATAGAGCCCGGGTTCCACGGTGACGACGTCGCCTTCGTCGAGCGGGGTCGTGACGGTGTCCCGAAGCGCCGGCTGCTCGTGTACGTCGAGGCCGACGCCATGGCCGGTGCTGTGGTTCATCTTCGCCACCCCGTCGGGACCTTCGAATCCCTTCGTGCTGGTGCCGTAGCCGCGGTCGACGAGGACCTGGCACACCACATGGTGCACTTCCTGCGCCGGCACCCCGGCGGCAATCGACTCGATGCCGGCATCGAGCGCCTGCAGCGCGGCGGCGTGCATGTGCCTCACCTCCTCGCTGACCTCGCCGACGACGACGGTGCGCGTAAGGTCGCCGCTGAAATGCGCGCTTCGGCTGGTCGGAAATATATCGATGATCACCGGTGCGTTTGCCTGGATCGGTCCGCTGCCGCGGTGGTGAGGAATCGCGGAGTCGGGCGAGCCGGCGATGATCATGTCGGGGCACGTGAAGCCCTTTTCGCCGAGGACGAGCTGGGCGCGAGCGTAAAGGTGCTCGGAGGTCAGAGGATCGCCGTCCGACCACAGAACCCCATCCCTGATTTCGGCCTGGGCTAGCGCTCGCACGACCTCGACCACCGCCGACTCGGCGGCTCGCTGCGCGGCCTGGATCGCGGCCGCCTCCTCCGCTCTCTTGTGGCGCCGCTCAGCGACGAACAGCGTGCGGTCGACCTCCACGTCGAGACCCTCTGCCCGAAGGTCTTCGAGGTGCCCCGCGGTCAGGTTGGGCGAGACGCGCACGGTGGTGACCCCCTTTTCGCGCAGCATCCGCGCCGCCAGCCGCGCCCACTCATCGTGGACGTAAGCCTCGCGCTCCTCGAGGATCTTCGACGCTCGTGCCTCAGCCCGCGCGCGGTCGATCTCGAGCGGGCTCACCACCAGCACATCGTCGCCGTCCTGGAACCGAATGTAGAGGCCGCTCTCGACGCCAAAGCCGGTGGCGTGGATGAAGTCGGGGTCCTGGGCTCCCGAAGGAATCAAGACCGTGGCACCAATCGCGGATCTTCGCGGACGAACCCTGCGCGGGACGGCGGCGTCGGTGCCCTCCGTGTCGCGCCACAGGCCGGCGGTCTCGACCGCCTGCGCCACGGCCTGGAGAAGGGCGTCGTCGCCGCGACCGCGCGGGCGGCGCCGGGCGCGGCCCTCGAGGTTGAGCTTCTCCTGGACCTCGTAGCCGCTCGTGTACGCGACCTCGTAACCGAGATCGCGAAGCTGGGCGAGATCGCGCCGCAGGGTCCGTTCGGAGACGCCCGCGCGATCGGCCAGCTCGATGGGATTCAGCCCCGGCTCGGCGATGATCGCGGCGAGCACCCGCAGGAGGCGGGCGAGCCGCTCAGCCCGGTTCATGGGTGATTACGCGACAGAGGACATCCGTCCTCACGCGCCGCTCTTTAGCTGATCTCTTCCCAGGACGTCGCGTTGCCCTCGAACGGATCGGGCTCGGCCTCCTCCTGGTTCCCCACCTTCTGGTGGAACCGGCTGGCGATCATCTGATACGCCATCGCCTTGGGGATGCCGAGCTTGGTAAGCGATTTCACCTCGTCGGCCATCACCTTGTCGCGCGCCGCGTCGATGGAGGCAAGAACCTCCTCGATCGATGCCGTCTTCTTGACCATGGAGTTGTCATTCTACCGGCCGGCGGGGTGGGTTTCGAACGACCTTTAGACTTCTCGTTGTAGCTGCTGCGCTCGCTTCAGGTGGGGGTTTGGATGGCGACTGATTACGCTCCCGACAAGATCCGAAACGTGGTCCTGCTGGGTCACTCGCACGATGGCAAGACCATGCTCGCCGAAGCCATGCTTTTTGCCTCCGGCTCGATCGCGCGGATGGGTTCGCCCGACCAGTCGACGGCGACGATGGACTTCGAGCCCGAAGAGCAGAAGCGGAGGATCTCGATCAACCTCGGGGTCGGGTTCGCGGAGCACAACGGCCACAAGATCAACATCCTTGATGCGCCTGGATTCTTCGACTTTTCCGGCCAGGTGATCAGCGGGCTGCGCGCGGCCGAAGGAGCCGTGGTGGTGGTCGGGCCATCGGCGCAGCTCGCGGTGGGCACCGAGATCGCCTGGGAGCACTGCAACCGGACCGGCAAGCCGCGAATCGTGGTCGTCAACAAGCTGGACAAGGAGAACTCCGACTTCTACGGCGCCGTGGCAGCGATGCGGCAGACGCTGACCCCGCGGCCGTTTCCTCTGCACCTCCCCATTGGCGCGGAACATGAGTTTCGCGGCATCGTTGACCTCCTGCACCTCAAGGCGTTTGTGACGGCCGAGGACGGCAAGGGCAGCGAGGTGCCGATCCCGGAGGACATGAAGCAGCGCGTCGATGAGTACCGCGGCCAGCTGATCGAGGCCGCGGCGGAGAGCGACGACTCCCTGCTCGAGAAGTATCTCGACGCCGGAACCCTGAGCGAGGACGAGATCCAGCGCGGTCTACGCCAAGGCATCCTCGATGGCAAGGTTGCGCCCGTCGTGTGCTGCTCGGCGACCAAGCTGCTCGGCGTGCGCACGCTGCTGTCGACCATCGCCGAGCTAATGCCTGCGCCCGACGCCGAGCCCGACAAGCCTGTCAAGGCATTCGTCTTCAGCACTGGCGGCGACCAGTTCGGCCGTGTCAGCTACTTCAAGGTCGTGGCCGGCACCGTGAAGGCCGATGCTCACCTCCCCAACATCAGCCGCGGCGGCGAGGAGCGGCTGGCGCAGATCTTCTTGCCGCGCGGCAAGGAGCATGTCGCCGCCACCGAGGTGCACGCGGGCGACATCGCAGCCGCCACCAAGCTCACCCACACGCTGACGGGCGACACCCTCGGGTTGAAGGACGGCGGCCCGCTGCCTCCGATCGACCTGCCCGGCCCCGCTTATACCCTGGCCATCACACCCAAAGCGCGAGGCGATGAGGAGAAGATCTCGAGCGGCCTCGCGCGCCTCAGCGAAGAGGACCCGACGCTTCACGTGGAGCGCAACGAAGAGACCAAGCAGTTGGTCATCGCCGGGCAGGGCGACGTGCACCTCGACGTGACGCTGGAGAAGCTGAAGCGCAAGTACGGCGTGGAGGCGACCACCGCCGTCCCCCGTGTGCCCTATCGGGAAACGGTCCACGGCCAGGCGCGCGCCGAAGGCCGCCACGTCAAGCAGTCGGGAGGACACGGCCAGTACGGAATCTGCGTGATAGAGGTCGCTCCCACGGCACGCGGCGAAGGATTCATGTGGGAAGACAAGATCTTCGGTGGATCGATCCCGCAGAACTTCCGGCCCTCGGTGCAGAAGGGCATTGTCGACACGATGTCCAAGGGAGTCGTCGCCGGGTATCCGATGGTCGACGTGAAGGTGACGCTGGTCGATGGCAAGTACCACACTGTCGACTCCAACGACATGGCATTCCAGATCGCCGGCTCACTCGCCATCCGGAAGGGCGCGCTCGACGCCGGGCCAGTCCTGCTCGAACCGCTCGTCGAGGCGACGATCCACGTTCCGGAGCGAAACCTCGGCGACATCATGTCTGACGTCAACGGCCGGCGGGGCAAGATCCTAGGCACGGAACCGACCGACGGTTACCAGGACGTGAAGGTGCTGGTCCCGGAGTCGGAGATGCTGCGGTTCGCCCTCGACCTGCGCTCGATCACCCAGGGCCGGGGCACCTTCTCGATGAAGTTCTCGCATTACGAGGAGATGCCCGCGCACCTGGCAAAGGTGATCATCGAAGAGTTTCAGAAGCAGCACGAAGCCGCCAGCTAGTTATCTCCTAGTATCGGCGTGAGTGTCACGCTTCGTTGCGTCCGGCGGGTTGACTCATAGTCTCGGTGCTCGTCGAAGCGACGTGGCTTTCACGCGAATTGCCGCTCGCCGGACGAATTGGACCGGCCGGCGTGACTTCATAGGAGCGTGGATCCGCCCCAACTCAGGCGTGTCCGCCGACCAGTCCTTTATCCCCAGTGAAAGGAGACAGGGACATGGTGACACTCGGCAGCGACAGCCACAAGCGGAGCCACACGCTGTTAGCAGTGGACGGGAACGGATGCCCGCTTGAGGAGCGGAAGGTACCTGCGACGCCGGCCGGTCACATGGAGGCGTTGGCCTGGGCGCGGCGCTGGCCGGAGCGGCGGTGGGCGCTGGAGAACTGCAGGCATCTGTCGCGGCTGCTGGAGCGCGACCTGTTGACCGCCGGTGAAGCTGTAGTGCAGGTGTCGCCGAAGTTGATGGGGAAGGCGAGACGGTCCGGTCGAGAGCTCGGCAAGTCCGACCCGATTGACGCTCTGGCAGTGGCGCGTGCGGCACTGCGAGAAGCGCACCTTCCGGTGGCGCAGCTGGAGGGAAAGAGCCGCGAGCTGAAACTCTTGGTCGACCACCGTGAGGACCTGGTTGGAGAGCGGACTCGAATACAGAATCGGCTTCTTTGGCACCTGCACGAGCTGGAACCTGGGTTCGAGGTTGCAGCCAGTGGACTGCTCAGGGCGGTCGTGCTTGCCGAGGTGCGTCGACGCCTCGAGCGACACACCGGGGTGGTGGCTGAAATAGCGGTCGATCTAGTCGGCCGGTTAACTGAGCTGACGACGTCGGCAAAACGACTGCAGAGTCGGATCGAGTCTTTGGCAGGTGAGTTGGCGCCAAGCTTGCTGAGTCTGCCGGGCTGCGCCGGACTGAGTGCTGCCAAGCTGGTGGCGGAAACCGCTGATGTGAACCGATTCCACTCCAGCGCAGCCTTTGCGATGCACAACGGCACAGCTCCGATTCCCGTCTGGTCGGGCAATCACGAGCGTCATCGTCTCAACCGAGGTGGCAACCGTCAGCTCAACGTCGCGCTGCACCGAATCGCCGTAACACAGATTCGCTTGGGTGGCGAAGCACGCGTCTACGTGAATCGCAGGATGTCACTGGGCAACACGAAGACGGAAGCTATTCGCGCGCTGCGCCGACAGATATCGGATGAGGTCTACCGGCGTCTCCGTCGAGACAGTTCTGAGCGACTCACCGCACCAAATGCGGTGGCCG
>Ga0209690_1001646_pt1 | contig 12670 bp, 14 predicted proteins | sample GraSoiAngelo_150_FD_186164 | JGI IMG/M metagenome (GOLD analysis project Ga0209690, IMG submission 186164) | Grasslands soil microbial communities from the Angelo Coastal Reserve, California, USA - 14_1009_09_40cm (SPAdes) (version 2) | ecosystem: Environmental > Terrestrial > Soil > Grasslands ...
ACAAGAAGTAGGTTTCCACGCCACTGGTCCGCTCGACGCTTCTTCCGGCCGGCATGGCGTTGACGTGGATGCTGACGAACAAGTCACACTCCGCCCGGCAGAACGCGCCGCGGTCCGCGAGGTCGATCAGCGTGTCGCTGGTGCGCGTGAGCAGCGCCGCGATGCCCCGGCGGGTGAGCTCGGCCCGCAGCAACCGCGCGACCGCGAGGGTGATGTCCTTCTCGACCAGTCCGCCGGAGAAAAACCGCCCGGGGTTGCCAGGGTCCGCACCGCCATGGCCGGGATCGATCACGACCGCGTGCTGGTGCCGCAAACCAGTGAGCGGATTCGGCGCGTTCGCCGGACGACTGACCGGCGGGGGGACCGGGGTGGGAGCGGGGGCCGTCGCCCCGGGGGGAGGCGTGGCGGCAACCGTGCCCGCGACGGGTAGCTCCTCGAGCCGCGTGGCCATGGCATTCCAGTGATAGCGCGCGCCCAGTGCCCGCGGCACGCAGTCGGCCAGCCAATGCAGCGGCAGGAACAACGTGTCCCGCGCGACGTACGGCTCTCCCACGAGCCCGTAGACCACGCCGCCGGCGCGCACGAAGGGCGCGCCCAGCTGAAACACGAAGATCGCACCGCCCAGCCCCACGGTGGCGCGCGAGCCTGCGATCGCCACCGTGAGGCCGAGCGGCCCCGCCAAGAGCGGCGCCGCCACAGCCGAGCTGCCGCGCTCCGTTGAGACCGGGACAATCGTCTCACCCCGCGGCGTCACGATCACGACCGTTTGCGGCGGGGCGACGATCAGCAGGAGACAGGCGAGCGGAATCATCCGCGCCGGGTCCGCACCTGTCGGGCCAGGTCCCGCTCCTCGGCCCGACGCTTCAGATCCTCCCGCTTGTCGTGCAGCTTCTTCGCCTTGGCGAGCGCGATCGCCACCTTGGCGATGCCGTCCTTGAAATACAACTCGAGCGGCACGATGGTGAGGCCCTTGCGGCTCGTGCCGCCGATCAGCTTGCGGATCTCGTGCGCGTGGAGCAGCAGCTTGCGGGAGCGGGCGGGGGGCGGGTTGTTGTAGCTGCCGGGCAAGTAGGCGGAGATCGTCAGCCCTTCGAGCCACACCTCGCCGTTCTTTACATGCGCGTAGGCTTCGCCCAGGCTCGCCTTCCCGGCGCGCAACGACTTGACCTCCGTTCCCGTAAGCACGAGGCCGGCCTCCCACGTTTCAAGGAGATGGTAGTCATGGCGCGCCCGCGGATTCCGGGCGATGGCGAGCTTGTCCACCGGGCTTGGGCAAGATAGAAACCGGCGCGAGAGCGGTCAAGCCAAGAGTTGACTTGAGGTTATACCGCGGCCTATATTCGCCGTTCCCCGCGCCTCCAAGCCGAAGTGGTGGAACTGGTAGACGCGCTGGCTTCAGGAGCCAGTGGGCGCAAGCCCGTGGGGGTTCGAGTCCCCCCTTCGGCATGAAGAAGACGTCAGTATCTGGGCAGTGACGGATCCACGTTCACCGCCCACGCGTCGATCCCGCCGCGCAGGCTCCGCACTTTCGAGAAGCCCGCCGCCTTCAGGATCTCGAGCGCTTTGAGCGAGCGCGCGCCGTGGTGGCAGTGGGTCACCACCTCACGGTGGCCGTCCAGCTCGCTCAAGCGGTCGGGCAGCTCCCCCAACGGAATCAGCACGGACCCGTCGACGTGGGCGATTTCGTACTCGTGCGGCTCGCGCACGTCGATGACGAGAAGGTCGGGGTTCCGGTCCCATTCGGCCTTGAGCTCCGCCGCCGTGATCTCCGCGTCTTCGTACGACGGCTCGGCGCCGATGCCGCAGAACGCCTCGTAATCGATCAACTCGGTCACGCTGGGCCGCGGCCCGCACACCGGACAGTCGGGATCCTTCGCCAGCTTCAGCTGCCGGAACTCGAGCTTCAGCGCGTCGAACAGCAGCAGGCGGCCGATGAGCGGCTCGCCCGCGCCCACAATCAGCTTGATCGTCTCCATCGCCTGGATCGAGCCGATGATCCCGGGAAGCACCCCCAGGACGCCTCCCTCGGCGCACGATGGCACGAGTCCGGGAGGCGGCGGCTCGGCGTAGAGACACCGGTAGCACGGGCCTTCCTTGGCGTAGAACACCGACGCCTGCCCCTCGAACCGAAAGATCGAGCCGTAGACGTTCGGCTTGCCGAGCAGGACGCAGGCATCATTCACCAGGTAACGCGTCGGGAAGTTGTCGGTGCCGTCCGCCACGATGTCGAAGTCGCGAATGATGTCGAGCGCATTCTCGGAAGTCAGCCGCGTCTCGAACGTCTCCACCCGGACGTTTGGGTTGAGATCGTGGATGCGCTCGGTCGCCGACTCGAGCTTCGGCTTTCCCACCGTGCTGGTGCCGTGGATGATCTGGCGCTGCAGGTTCGTCTTGTCCACGACGTCGAAATCGACCAGGCCGAGCGTGCCCACCCCGGCGGCAGCGAGGTAGAGCGCGGCCGGAGAGCCCAGGCCCCCTGCGCCCACCAGGAGCACGCGCGCGGCTTTCAGCTTGCGCTGCCCCTCGACCCCCACATCGGGCAGGATCAGGTGGCGCGAATACCGCAGGATCTCCTCGTGCGACAGTTTGGGTAACGGCGCGGCAGGCTGCGCCCCGACCTGCACAGTCGTGCCTCCCGCGATGCTCGGGATAATGGACACCGTGTCGCCGGCCCGCACCGGCGTCTCCTGGGCGGACAGCTGCCGGATATCCCGATCGTTCACGTACACGTTGACGAAGCTACGCAGCCGCCCGTCGTCCGCGAACAGGTGCTTCCGCAGCGCCGTGTGCTCGCCGGAGAGCCGGTCGAGGAGCTCCGCAACGCTCCTGGCCTCGACCTGGACGGCGTCGCGTCCACCGACGAACGGGCGGAGCGGCGTGGGAATCAAAACGGTCACTGCCATACGGCCTTCTGCTCCTCGAGGGTAATGGACTCTTCGTCGAATGCCGCGCGGTCGTCCGACAGGGTCCAGCTCTTCATTTCTCCGGCGCGGCCGCGCGCCACACCCACGATCACGTAGGAGAGCCACGGCCACGCGTGCTCCCGGTCGAACGCCGACGGGGCCGCGGGGTGATCGGGGTGCGAGTGATACACGCCGATCACTTCGAGCCCGTCCCGGTCGAGCTTCTCCTGCGCCCGACGGAACGACTCCGGGTCAATGAGATAGCGGTTGCGCGCCGCGTCGGTGCGTTGATTCACGAGCGGTACGAGCAGCACGGCCACTTTGCGCCCGTCCTCCACCGTGCCGCCGATGAGCCCGCACGCCTCGGCGGGATAGTCCGCTTCGCCGTGCTGCCGGATCGCGTTCGCCTGGCGGCGCTCGAGTACGAGGGTCACGACGCGTCCTCCTCCCTGAGCCGGCGGTATTCGCTGAGATAGCGGGCCCCCGAGTCGGGGGCGATGACCACCACCAGGGCGGTCGCGGGCGGTCGCGGGCGGTCGCGGGCGGTCAGGATCCGCTCCGCGGCAACCGTGGCGACGAACTCGGTCCAATCGACCAACTCGGGATCGTAGATCCCGGGAACGATCGCCGTGTCCAGGTGCTTGAGTCCCTCGAGTCCGTGGAACGGCCCGTCCGGCTGCACCGCCACGACCTCGATCCTGGCGTTCAACTCCTTCAGACGCCGGCCGGTTCCCATGAGCGTTCCCGTCGTCCCGAGCCCGGCGACCAAGTGTGTGATCCGCCCCCCCGTCTGGCGCCACAGCTCTTCCGCGGTCGTGACATAGTGGGCCCGCGGGTTGGCCGGGTGGTTGTACTGATCGGCATACCAGAATCGGTCCGGTCGCCGCGCGGCGAGCCGGCGCGCCTCGCGGATCGCGCCGTCGGAGCCTTCGAGCGGATCGGTCAGCACCACCTCCGCTCCGTAGGCGTCGAGCAGCGCCTGACGCTCCGCGCTGGCATTCCGGGGGACGCAGACGGTGACTCCGATCCCGGCCGCCGCGCCCAGCATGGCGTAGGCGATCGCCGTGTTGCCGCTCGACGCGTCGAGCAGCCGCTTGTCCGGCAGCTCGCCCCGGGCGATCCCGTCGCGCAGGATGAAGAGGGCCGCCCGATCCTTTACCGACCCGCCGGGGTTCAGCCACTCGGCCTTGAGAAGCAACGACGGGGAAGGACGGGGGAAGACGGGGGACGCGTCGAGGGGGATGAGCGGCGTGTTTCCCACTAGACCCCACAGCGCGGGTTCGGGCGAGACCTTCCCCGTCTTTCCCCGTCGTTCCCCGTCATTCACCGTCGCCGTACTCACTCCGCCCCCTTCGCGATCGGTGCCCCGACGAGGTTGCCCCACTCGGTCCACGAGCCGTCGTAGTTCTTCACCTTCTTGATGCCGAGCAGGTACTTGAGCGCGAACCAGGTGTGGCTGGACCGTTCGCCGATACGGCAGTAGGCGATGATCTCGCTCGCCCCGTCGACGACCTTCGCGCCCTGGTACAGCTGCCGCAGCTCCTCAGCCGACTTGAAGGTCCCGTCCGGGCCAACGGCTTGACTCCACGGGACGTTCTTCGCGCCGGGGATGTGACCCGCCCGCTGCGCCGTCTCGGTCATGCCGGGCGGCGCGATGATCTCGCCCACGAATTCCGGCTTCGACCGCACGTCCACCAAGCCGACCTTCTTGGCCTTGAGAGCCTTCTCCACGTCGGGACGCCGCGCGCGGATGGTCGCGTTCACCTTCGCCGGCACCGGATAGGTCGCCGGGCGGATGCTTGGGCGATCGGTGACGAGCGACCGACCCTCCGCTACCCACTTCGCCCGCCCGCCGTTCATCAGCTTCGCGTTCGTGTGGCCGTACAGCTGCAGCAGCCAGAATGCGAAGGCGGCGAACCAGTTGTTGTTGTCGCCGTACAGAATCACGGTCGTCTTGGGCGTGACTCCTGCCTGGGACAGCAGCGCGGCGAACGCCTTCTTGTCCGGGATGTCACGCCGCACCGGATCGTTCAGCTGCGACTGCCAGTTCCAGCCGACCGCGCCCCGGATGTGTCCCGAGTCGTAGGCGGTCGTGTCGACGTCGACTTCGATCAACCGCAGTCCGGCATCGTTCAGATGCTGCGCCACCCACTCGGTGGCGACCAGCGCTTCGGGGTGAGCGTATGCCACAACGACCTCCAATCGGTTAAACCCGACAGGTAGAGTCGGGTTTCATGTCAAAAAAAACAATTGGGTTGGCGGGACTAGTTCCCGGCCATGACCCCGGCGATTTGGTACAGCTCGTGTTCGTCGTGCATCAGGTCGGCGAGCGAAACGCTGGCGAGCAGGTCGTTGATGCGCTGCTCCAGCATTCGCCACACCGGCCGGATGCTACACGACGCGTCCGGACTACATCGCTGGGGATCGACCGGGTGAAGATCGCAGTTGACTTCGAAGGTGACGTGCTCCGAGGCCTCGATCACATCTTTGACCGTAATGGCCTGCGGATCACGCGCGAGGTGATAACCGCCCTTGGCGCCCCGCACCGATTCGACCAACCCAGCGCGGCGCAGGCGCAGCAGGATCTGCTCGACGTAATCGTGGGGAAGGCGGTCTTGCTCGGCGAGCTCGCGCGCCGCCACCGGCCCCTGCCCCGCCCGCTTCGCGAGGTTCAGGGAAACCAGCAAACCGTACTCGGCCCAGGTGGTGACGCGCATGAAGACAATATAGGGCGGTAGCCCCGCCGAACCCAACCCCTCCTACCGCCCCAGTTTCGGACTCAAGCTCGCCCCCACCTGCACCCCGAACACGTTCTCGCCGGAATTGCGGCGGAGCCAGAGGAGTCGCGCGTTGAGGTTCCACAGCAGCTGCCCGCCGGACCAGTCGGCCCCGATCCCGCCGTGCAGCCCCTGGGCGACGCCGCGGTCGGGGCCCTGCGAGTACACACCGGCGAGCAGCACCCCGGCTTCCCCGTAGAGACGACCCCACGGCGGTCGCAGCGAGGCTTCGTAGCCGGGAGCGAACAGGATGGCGTTGGGCCGACAGCCGGGCGCGCAGCTCCCCGCCGTGACCTCGAGGGACGCGAAGTCGATCTGCAGGCCCACCGTGCCGGCCTTCTTGGTATCGCGGCGGAACCTCACGCCGGCGAACGGCGCACGGCCGCGCAGCGATCCGGACGCGGGAATGAACACGCTCACGGCGGGCCCGAGGGTGCCCTCGACGAACTCGCCCCGGTGCAGCGACCCCACTGCGATCGCGGCGTTGGCTCGGGCCTCGAGCGCCTGGATCTGACTTCCCGGCACCTGCAGGAAGCGACCCTCGACCGCGACCGCGGCGCTGGCGCCGAGGTTGACGCGCACGCCGAGGCCGAATGCCAGAGCGAGCTGACTCGAGGTGGACACCGTATCCGGGGAGCAAAAGACCACGGGAAGGCAAGCCGCCGCGGATTCGGTGACTCGTGCGAGCCCCAGCTCGGTCGCGGCGTAGGGCGCGACGCCGCGGGTGCCGATCGGATAGTAGTACGAGTCGAGCGCGAACAGGGTGAGGCGTCGCACCGCGCCGTCGGTGGAGAGGTCGTTGTAGCGGGCGACGGTGATGCCCGTCTCCCCGTCGTCGCCGGTGACGAGGGCGGCCGAGCCGCCGAACGACGAGAAGGCGTGACTCTTTCCGGAGAGGTCTTCGAGCGAGATCGACGAATATGTCGGGCCGATGCGAAACTGGCGCTGTCCGTGTAGGGGCGCGGCGACGAGCGACAGCGCCGCGACGCCCAGGATGGTCTTGTGCATGCAGGAACGTGTAGCCGCGTCGGGGGGCCGGACGCGGTGATTGGAATCACGACCCCCCGCGTGACGGCGCTTACTTGACGAGCAATCCGATGATGAGCCCCGCGACGTTCAGCCGGACGAGCCACGACCAGAACGTCGCCTTCAGCAGTGGTCGAACCTTGTCATACCACACGCCGCTTCCGAGGGTCGACAACGCGATGGTGGACAGCCACAGCAGCGTCGCGTACTCCATCCCCGCCAGCAGGCCGCCGCCCTGCACCCACAGGCCGCCCTTGAGCCGTTGGTACCCGCACGCGAGCAGGAGACCGAAGACGAGTGCCAGCACGGCCGACTTCAACATGGCCGGCAACATCATCTTCTTTTGTTCCTGCGGCGTGGGCGGCATGGTGCCGAACGCGCGCATTTCCGGGCCGGTGAAGACCTTTCCCCACATCACGAAGTCTGAAAAGAACGCGCCGACGCCTGCGAGCAGCCCCGCGAGGATCCAGTTCATAGAGTGCCCTCTCCCGAAAGAGTGTGCGCTACTGCTTGCGTCGCCCAGGTACGCCGATCTCGGTCATGGCAGCGAGATCCAGCACCTCCTCCAAGTCCTTGCCCTTGAGAATGCCCTTGTCGATGACCAGCTGCCGCACGGTGACGTTCTTCGCCACCGCTTCCTTCGCGAGCTTGGCCGCCTCCGCATAGCCGATCTTCGGGGCCAGAGCCGTAACCAGCGCCGGGCTGCGCTCGAGCCAGTGCTCGCACTGCGCCGGGTCGGCCTCGATCCCCTCGACGCACCGTTCCGCGAATGTGCGCGTGGCGTGAGTGAGAATCGCCATCGTGAACAGCAGATTGTGGGCGATCACGGGCATCATGACGTTCAACTCGAGCTGCCCCGCCTCCGCCGCGGCCGCGATCGTGACGTCGTTGCCGAGCGCCTGATAGCACACCATGTTGACCATCTCGGCGATCGACGGATTCACCTTCCCCGGCATGATGCTCGAGCCGGGCTGCACCGCCGGCAAGACGATCTCCGCGAGCCCGGTCCTCGGTCCGGACGCCAGCAGTCGCAGGTCGCTGGCAATCTTGCCCAGATCCATCGCGTAGGTCCGCAGGGCTCCCGACAACGCCGCGGCGTCGCCCAGCGACTGCATCAGCTGCACGCGGTCACGGCCTTCGCGCAGCTCGAGGCCGGTCAGGGCCGCGAGGTGCTGCACCATCAGCCGAGGATATTCGGGCTCGGCGTTCAGCCCGGTGCCCACGGCGGTGCCGCCGATCCCGAGGTCGCGCAGCGCGTCCGCCACCTGGGCGACGCGGTCGCGCGCGCGCTCGATGGTGTGCCCGTAGGCCGTGAACTCCTGGCCCAGCCGGATCGGGGTCGCGTCCTGAAGATGCGTGCGCCCCGACTTGAGGATTCGATCGAACGCCTTTCCCTTCGCGAGAAAGGCGCGGGCGAGCCGGCCCATCGCGTCCAGCAGGGCGGGTAGCTGCGCCAACGCGGCCAACCGGATGGCGGTGGGGATCACGTCGTTGGTCGACTGCGCCATGTTGACGTGATCGTTGGGGTGCACCGGTTGGTAAGTGCCGCGCGTGCCCCCCAGCAGCTCGTTGGCCCGGTTGGCGAGGACCTCGTTACAGTTCATGTTGTGCGACGTCCCCGCCCCGGCCTGGTAGGGATCCACGACGAACTGGTCCCGGTGGCGGCCGCCCAGTACCTCGTCCGCCGCCCGGACGATGGCGTCGGCGAGCTTCGCGTCGAGACGCTTCGTCTCCCGGTGAGTAAGGGCGGCGGCTTTCTTGATCCAGATGACGGCGTCCACGAATGGCGCGAGCGGGGCGAGATGCGAGATGGGGAAGTTGCGGCGCGCGCGCTCGGTCTGGATCCCGAATAGCGCGTCTTCGGGAACCGGCAACTCGCCCAGGGGATCGCGCTCGATGCGGGTCGCGCTCATTGCCTCCGTCCGTTCGGTCACCACGCCGTTCGTCGCCAACCAGGAATCGCCCATGGTCACTCAGGATTTCATCCAGCACCTACCGGCGCGCGCGGCGTTCGCGACGGCCAAGATGACGAAGCTCGACTGCTTCCGCTCGGACCGGCTGCTCGTGGGCCTCAATTGCTTCGAGCCGGGGCAGGAGCAGCAGGTCCACGCGCACGACGGGGCCGACAAATTCTATTTCGTTGTCGCGGGAAAGGCGAGGTTCGTGATCGGCGACCGGTCGGTCGAGGCAGGAGCCGGAGACCTGATTCTGGCGCCGGCCGGGGTGCCGCACGGAGTCGAGCAGGCGCTCGAGCGAACCGTCGTGCTCGTGGCCATGGCTCCTGCGCCAAGGCGCTAGGTCACCTGGTGGGCTCCACCCTCAGGCTGTCGTTGAAGCGATTGAAGTACTCGGTCATGCCGATCACGAGCGTGATCTCCACGATCTGTCCCTCGTCCCACGCCGCCCTGAGCCGCCCGTACAGCTCGTCCGTGACGTCATGGCCGGAGCGGTGCATCACGTCCGCGTACTCGAGCGCCGCGCGCCACCCCGGCTCGAGCCGCTCGATCGGCGCGCGCCCGCCGCGGTCCTGGATCGCGTCGACCAGCGCTTCACTCGCTCCCTTCTGCCTCGCCAAGGCAGTGTGAGAATTGAGTCAGTAGCGGCAGCGGTTGAGGTGAGAGATGCGCACCCACAGCAGCTCCTTCAAGAGCGGCGGCACGGTGCCTTCGTTCATGACGGTGCGAAAGTGCGCAATCAGCGTGCGAAGGTGGTTGGGCCGGAGCGCGACCGTGCGGAACATGTTGGGAATGTTGCCGCGCTCCTGCAGGTAGGTCTCGAAAATCGGCCGCACTTCCGCGGGCGCTGCGTCCGGGGCGAGCGGCTTGATGCGGGGATCGGCCATGCGGTCACTCCCTCGGGCGTTTCCGTGCGCGCCGCGGGTGGCGCGGCGTCACGGAGTCGGTGGCTCTGCTCTTCCCCCACCCGATCTTGAACAGCTCGACGGCCGCCCGGTAGCCGAGCTGCCGCACCAGCACACACACGCCGAGCGCGGTGAGGAGCAGCGCGCTGTAGAACCGCCACCACAGCAGCATGCGTACCTGAGCGGTCCCGAAATCGCCGGCGAACCCCTGCATGAACGCGACCTCGAGCCCCCCACCCCCCGACGGCAGCGGGACGACGAGCGGGGCATGGAGCAGCGCCAGCGCGCCGAAGAACATCTGGCTGAGCGGCGGCCGGCCCGCCATCCCCCAGGCGAGCGCGGGCAGGATGAGGGCGCGGGCGCCCACGCTCACGACGGTGAGCAGCGCTCCGGCGCCGAGCACCCAGCGTGGGGCGCGCTGGACGTGCGCCAACGCCACGCGCCATTGCCGTCGCACGCGATGCCGGATCATCCCCGACCGGACCAGGCGTTGCAGCAGGTATACCCCCAGCAGCACCACCAGGGCGATGATCTCGATCGTGACGAGCTCACCTGCGCGGTGGCGGCGCAGCCACACGCCGGCGGCGTCGCGCCAATCGGGCACGTAGTACACGAACAGCGCCGCGAACGCGACCAGGAACACCGGCCACTCGCACGCCACCTCCACGCCGATCGCCACGAGCCCGGTCACCGGCCGCAACCCGGCCTCGGTGAGCCCGAGGAACCGCGCCGGCTCTCCGCCGAGCCGATTCGGCGTCAGTTGCGAGGCAGCTTCGCCGTACAGGTTGAGGCGGAACGCGTCACCGAACGAGAGGCGGGCGCCCGACGTCCAGGTGGCGAGCTGGATGCGCCAGGCGCGCACCAGGCAGTCGAGCGCGAGCAACGCGAGCGCCAGGAGGTGACCCATCCCGCTCAGTCGGAGCAGTCACCCAGGGGATAAACGTAACCGCAGTTGGGACAGGGGTTCTTGCAGCCCCACGGCTTGGGCCGGACCTCCGCTCCGCAGCGCAGGCACGCCGGCCGCTCAGCCGAGGCGGTAGGCGCCCGTGAGGAACGGATTGGAACGCCGTTCGTGTCCGACGGTGGTTTCGGGTCCATGGCCGCTGTACACGATGGTGGAATCGGGAAGCGTAAGCAACTCGCGCTCGATGCTCCGTATCAGTGTATCGAAGTCGCCGCCGGGAAGATCGGTTCGGCCGATCGAGCCGGCGAACAGCACGTCACCGGTGAAGGCCACGCCCTCGCCCACGAGACACACGCTCCCGGGGGAGTGCCCCGGCGCATGCCGGACGGTGAACCGGAGCTGCCCGACCGCAACCGTGTCCCCCGCCGCCAGCCCGCCGTCGGGCGCGGGCGGCGGGTCGACCGGGACCCCGAACGCGAGCCCTTGTTGGACCGCCTGATCGTACAGCTCGCGGTCCGCGGGATGCAGGTAGACGGGCGCTCCCGTTTCCCGTCGCACGCGGGCGACCCCCATCACGTGATCGAGATGGGCGTGCGTGATCCAGATCGCGGTGGGGCGCGCGCCCGCGCCGGCGATCTCGTGGAGAATGCGGCCCGCCTCCTCGCCCGGATCGATGACGGCGCATTCGGCCGCCGCCTCGTCGATGACGAGATAGGTGTTCTCGACGAACGCGCCGTTGGGAATCCGAACGACTCTCATGAGCCGACCGCGGCCTTCTCCTTTTCACGCAACGCCGCGAGATACTTCTCGACGGCGATCGCTGCGGTCGTGGCATCACCCACCGCCGTGGTGATCTGACGGGTCACCTGGCTACGAACATCCCCCGCGGCGAAGAGCCCTGGAAGCGACGTCATCATCTTCTCATCGGTGATCAGGTAACCCGCGGCATCGTGCTTCACGTGCCCCTCGATCACGCCGGTGTTGGGTTTGAAGCCGATGAAGATGAATACGCCGCCGACCCGGAGCCGCACGTGGTCGTCGGTGATGGTGTCCGCGAGCAACAGGTGATCGACGCCCTGCCCGGTCCCTTTGATCTCCACCACGCGTTTGTTCCAGATCATCTCGATCTTGGGGTTCGCGAAGGCCCGTTGCTGGAGGATCTTGGATGCCCGGAGCTGGTCGCGGCGGTGCACGATGTAGACCTTGCTCGCGTAGCGGGTGAGATAGTCCGCCTCCTCGACGGCGGCGTCGCCGCCGCCCACGACCGCGAGCACCTCGCCCTTGAAGAACGCGCCGTCGCACACCGCGCAGTACGAGACGCCCTTCGCCGCGTACTCCTGCTCACCCGGCACGCCGAGCTTCACCGGCGTCCCGCCGGCCGTGAGGATCACGGCGGGGGCCCGGTACAGCGCACCCCGTGAGGTCGCCACGTCGAACCAACCGTCGTCGGCCTTGCGGATCCGCTCCACGGTGTCGGTGACGATCTCCGCGCCGAATTTCTTGGCGTGCTCGCTCATCTTCACTGCCAGGTCCCACCCTTTGATGCTCTCGAACCCGATGTAATCTTCGATCAGGTCGGTGTTCAGGAGCTCGCCACCCGGAGCGCCGCGCTCGATCGTGAGCGCCTTCAGCATGCCGCGACCCGCATACATCGCGGCACACAGCCCCGCGGGGCCACCGCCCACGATGATCACGTCGTAGCCGTTACTGGCGTTCTCGCGCATCCGTGCGGAATTCCAATCGCGGGGGATCGCCCTCCCCCACCAGGGCGCGCGCGAGCTGCGCGCGAAACCGCCCGATCTCGAACTCGACGTCCGGCCGCTCGGGCCCGTCCAGCTTGTCGAGCGCGGCCCCCCCGACCGTATCCACGCCGTGCCGGTTGCCGCGCTCCCGATGCAGCAGCGCGGCCGCCGCCTGGATCAATCCCTGCCAGACTCGCGCCGCGTCCGCATCGCCGTCCTTAATAATAGAACGCCATACGGTTTCCAGAGCTTCGTGCGCGAGCCAGTATGCGCCGCTGTTGAACAGAGAGCGCGCCCGCTCCAGGTGCGCGCGACGCTCGTCGGGGGACATCGGCGGTCGCCCTTCACCGCCCTCCACCGCCTTCGACCGCCCGATTCTCAACATATTCAGCGCGCCGTGACAGCTCGAGATCGTCCCCACTAGCACCGCGGCCGGCTCGCCGCTCTCGCCCGCCGTT
>Ga0209690_1001648_pt1 | contig 12667 bp, 10 predicted proteins | sample GraSoiAngelo_150_FD_186164 | JGI IMG/M metagenome (GOLD analysis project Ga0209690, IMG submission 186164) | Grasslands soil microbial communities from the Angelo Coastal Reserve, California, USA - 14_1009_09_40cm (SPAdes) (version 2) | ecosystem: Environmental > Terrestrial > Soil > Grasslands ...
TCTTGATGGCGTCGGGGACATCGTCGGCGAATTTGCGCGCCGCGATGGTGTTCTTCCGCTCCGAGTATTTGAAGATGTACGCGGAGTGATATTCAACCCGTCGCACGAGTTCATAGGTCTCGGCGAACTCCGCGTTGGTCTCGGAGCAGAACCCGGCGATGACATCGGTCGTGAGGACGATGGCCGGGCAACGGTGCCGGATGCGGTCCACCAGCGCGAGGTATTCCGTCCGCGTGTAGGTCCGATTCATGAGCTGGAGAATGCGACCGCTGCCGGCTTGGAGCGGCAGGTGGATGTGCTTGCAGACCTTGGGATGTCCAGCGACCGCCTCCAACAACTTATCCGGGAAGTCTTTGGGGTGCGGCGACGTGAACCGCACGCGCTCGATCCCCTGGATGTCCGCGACCGCGAGCGATAGGTCCGCAAAATCATGGGAACCGTCTCGGTACGAGTTGACGTTCTGGCCGAGAAGGGTCACCTGTTTGCACCCGGAGGCGGCGAGGCCCTCGGCTTCCCGCACGATGCCCATGAGGTCGCGGCTGCGCTCGCGTCCGCGGGTGTATGGAACCACGCAGAAGGTGCAGAAGTTGTCGCAGCCGCGCATGACGGCGATCCAGGCCGTGACGCCTTCGATGCGGTCGGGGACGATATCGGCGTAGGTCTCGTATTCGGAGAGGTCCACCGCCAGACCTTTCCGGCCTGCGGCAGCCCGCTCCAGCAGGTCGGGCAGGGCCCGGTAGCTGTCCGGGCCGACCAGCACGTCGATGAGCGAGTCGCCGGCCAGGAGGTCCTTCTTGAGGTTTTGCGCCATGCAGCCCAGCACGCCGATCACGAGGCCCCGTTCCTCCTTGAGCGGCTTGAGCGCACCCAGATGCCCGTAGACCTTGTTGTGGGCGTTCTCGCGGATCGCGCACGTGTTCAAGAGGACCACGTCGGCCGTGTCGGCCGAGTCGGTAAAGCCGTAGCCGCGGGCTTTGAGGATCGCGCGCACGAGTTCGGTGTCGTACTCGTTCATCTGGCAGCCGAACGTTTCGATGAAGACTCGAGGGACGTGCATGGTGTCAGCGCTCTTTTCGAATCGCGTCGATGGCCGCCGGGAGGCCGACGCGGACCGTGGGGTACTTGAGCATCCATCCGAGCGTGGACTTCGCGCGGTCGTTCTTGACGCGCACCGAGCAGGTCACGGATTCCGTCCAGAGCTCGCCGGCCTGCTCGGCGCTCTCCTCCACGGAGATGGACGGAGGAATCGGCTTGGCGAGGGCGAGGGCGACCACCGAGAGCCATTCCTTCTGGGTGACCGGCTGGTCATCGACAAGATTGAACGTCTGCGCCACGGGCCGTTCTTCCGGCGGCGGGGAATACCCGATTTCTTCGGCGGCGAGGACGTAGGCTTCGGCCAGGTCTTCGACGTGCACGAAGCTCATGTAATTCTCGCCGGAGCCGACCGCACGTGCCTGGCCTTGCTCGAAGGCCGGCAGGAGCATGTCCTTGAACCAGCTCCCGCTGCCATAGGCCCATCCCGGGAACATGAATTTCGCGGTCACGCCCTTGGACTCCGCCAGGTGCGCGAGCTGGTGAACGGCTGGACCGCTGAACCGTCCGTAGCCGATCGGCTCGCGCGACGTGTCTTCGTCCACCCACTCCTCCCCGTGATTTCCATAGGAGAGGATGCCGAAGGTGAGAATCACCCCTTTCAGCATCCCCTCATGTGTCGCGAGAATGAGATGGCTGCAGGCGTCTGTGTGGGATTTGAGGAGGTCGGGGACCTGCGTCATAGTCGGCGGCTGGCCTCGCCGGCCCGGCATGGTGCACCCGATCGCCACGTCGAATTTCTCGATCGCGCGCTCCCACGGGCCGTTGGTCAAGAGGTTGCCGATGATGGACGTGCACCCCAGTTCCTCCAGGACCTTGCCTCGCATCCGGTCCCTGGCCAGCCCGTACACTTTGTGCCCGCGGGCCTGAAATGCTTTGGCGAGGTGGCGGCCGATGAAACCGCTCGCACCGGCGATGAAGATTTTGAGCGGAACAGCCATGGTGTCAGGCTCCGGTAACAGTCGTGGAACACGCGGGCGTGAGAGCTCCGACAGCCAGGCCGTCCGTCGCGCCGGTCAGGCACACCAAACGGATCTGGTTGCTGAGGTCCTCGTCGGTGGGAACCCCGACCCGGATGTAATTGTCCGTCAGCCCCGTGAAGAGACCGGACCGATGGCGGGTCTCGAACAGCACAGACACCGTCTGGCCGACGAACCGGTGGTAGAACTTCAAGCGCTTGGCGCGGGAGAGCGCGCAGAGTTCCTCGCTGCGGGCCTTGACGGTCGGCGAGGGGACCGCTCCGGGCAACTTGGCGGCGGCCGTGCCCCGACGCGGGGAGTAGCTGAACACGTGGAAATAGGCGAAGGGGAGATCGGTCGCCAGCGCGCGAGTGTGGGCGAAGGCCGAGTCTGCTTCTCCCGGAAAGCCCACCATGAGATCCGTGCCGAGCCCGAGGTCCGGCACCGTCCGGACCGCCTTCTCGATGAAGCGGGCGTACTCCCCAGCGGTGTATCGCCGGTTCATCGCCTGTAAGATGCCATCATCCCCGCTCTGCAGGGGCACATGGAGGTAGCGGCACAGCTTCGAAGGCCCGGCCATGCGTTCCAACAGCTCATCGGAGATCGTGGTGGGTTCGATCGAGGAAATGCGGATGCGGTCGAGGCCGGGCACGGCCTCCAGCCTGCGGATCACGTCCGCCAGCGTGAGTCCCTCGCACCGGTACCGGCCGACGTTGACGCCGGTCACAACCACTTCGCGGTGCCCTCTCGTCACGAGGCCCTCGGCTTCCCGGAGGATGTCGTCCGGGCGGCGGCTGCGTTCGTGCCCGCGGGAGAAAGGGATGATGCAGAAGGAGCACATGAAGTTGCAGCCATCCTGCACCTTTAAATTCGCACGGGTCTCCTGGTATTCTCCAATGCCTTCAATCGTAAAATCGTCGCGGCTGACAGTCCGGGTGTGGAGGACCTCCGGTGCGGAAGGGCGCTCCAGTGAAGTCAGGTAGCGGGGCAACTCCATCTTGTATTGCGTGCCGACAATCAGGTCGATGCCCTCCATCTGTTGCAGGACGTCGACGCCGGTCTGGGCGTAGCAGCCGGTGACGGCCACGAAGGCGTCCGGGGAAGTCCGGCGGACCCTGCGAATCAGACTGCGGCAGTCGGCTTCCGCGTTGTCCGTGACGGAACAGGTGTTAACGACCACGAGGTCTGTGGGCTGGCCGACCTCGACCAGTGCGTAGCCGCGACGTCGGAGCTGATCGCCCAGCAGCGCCGTTTCAGCGTGGTTCAGGCGACACCCGATGGTATAAAGCGTTGCGCGTGGCATGTACGGGACAGAATTATAACGGGCGACTCGGCCACGGCGCAAGGAAGATGGGCTGGGTGATTCATGGCGAATGAGGCGCGTGAGAAGCACTTGCTGGCCGGGCTGGACGAGCGCGCGCGTGGGTTCACGCGCATGGTCTCCGTTGAGCCGCAGGCCGAGGCCTTCCGCGCGTCCCTCCAGTACGAAGCGCATGTGGTGGTGAGCGCGGACGCAGACAGTCCATCCGTCGCGCTCGCCGACTTGGCTCGCCGGCTGCACGAACGGGGATACACGCAGCTCAGGAGTCGGTTGACGTTTGCCGGGGGCACCTATCTGGGGAGCCAGGAGCAGTGGGTGGAATACGCCGACCCAGAAAAGGAACCAGAAACAGAAGGAGGATTCGTCGGCCTCGTGCGCCGGATCCGGCGGATGTTTACGCGCCGGTCAGGTGATTAGGCGCCGCTGGTCAGCGGCTTCTTGATTTTCTGCAGCAGGCTTTCGACCGGGACCATCCCGGACGCCGCGGCGGTCAGCACGCTGATCCGAGCCGCAATCCGGGAGGCGATGTCCATGAAGGCCTTGGCCTGCGGAGAGTCCGGGTTGGCCACGACGAGGGGCAGGCCCATATCCCCGCCAACCCTGATGGCCGGATCGATCGGGACGCGCCCCAGGAAGGGGATACCGAGCTTTTCGGCCGCCCGCTCCCCACCCCCGTACGAGAAGATCTCGGTGCGCTCGCCGCACTTGCCACAGACGTAGTAGCTCATGTTCTCAACGATGCCCAGGATCGGCACGTTCACCTTCTGGAACATCGCCAGCCCTTTGCGGGAGTCGTGCAGTGCGACTTCCTGCGGCGTGGTCACGATGACGGCGCCGGTCAGGGGGACCAATTGGGCGATGCTGAGCTGGGCGTCTCCTGTTCCCGGAGGGAGGTCGACCACCAGGTAGTCAAGATCGCCCCAGATCACGTCCCGCAGGAATTGCTGGATGGCGGTGTGGATCATCGGCCCGCGCCACGTCAGCGGCTGGTCATCTGGAACGAAGAACCCCATCGAGATCAGCTTGACGCCGTGGCTCTCGGCCGGCGCCAGCTTGCCGTCCCGCTGCTCGGGCGGACGCTCCACGCCCATCATCATCGGGACGTTGGGGCCGTACACGTCGGCATCCATGAGCCCGACCTTCGCGCCTTGCAGGGCCAGGCCGACCGCTAGGTTGACCGCCACCGTCGTCTTGCCGACGCCGCCCTTGCCGCTGCTAATGGCGATGGTGTTCTTGACGGTCGGGATGAGGTTGTCCTTGATCTGGGAGCGACCCTGCTGCACGTTGGCGGTGAAATCCACATCCACTTTCGTCACGCCGGCAACCGCGCCCACCGCTTTGTCGCAACTGGCTTTGATCTCGGTCTTGAGCGGGCAGGCAGGGGTGGTCAGAACGACGGTAAACTTGACGGCGCCTCCCTGGATCTGAATATCCTTCACCATGTTCAGGGTGATGAGGTCCTTGTGCAACTCCGGCTCCATCACCATGCGGAGTGCGTCGATGACTGCCTGTTCCGTCACTGCGGCCATCTCGTATCCTTCCCTAGGTGATTCTTTTTCCGCGGCCTCCGCGCATACCTGCGCGTGGCTTCCTGGCACACGTGCTGTCCTCTTCATTCACGCCAGGAGCGTGATCAGTTTACTTGAGCGGCGAATTTCTTCCGGGCTCGACCCAAAAGAGGCTCAGGATGTGATCCGCGATTGTTGGCAATCACGGGATCAAGGATTTCTCCGCATGAAAGACACCGCCAACCTTTAAAGCAAAGGTTTCCCGTGTCGTCCAATAAGTCCTCAAATACCTCTTGGGTCATGACGCCCTTGCACCGAGGGCAGTCCATGGGTTCTCCTCCTGTTACCAGACGACCTCTGGTCCCAGAGTGTCCCTGTTTTTCTCGAACGCTGACCGCTTCCTCTACCAGATTGTATCCGATCAAATCAATCGCCGACTAAATCAATCGGAGACCAACTTGGTCGCCAATATATTTATACTCTTTGAAATTGAGCTTGTCAACTCCATTATTCTTCTGCTTTATCAAATAGTTACTTTTTAAGCAGGGGTTCGAGGATGGGCCACGCATTCTGAACGATGACTGCATAGCCAGCGCCGGTCGGATGGATGCCATCAGCTTGATTGAGGTGAGCCTTCGCGGCGACGCCTTCGAGAAAAAATGGAATGAACGGAATGCCATAGTGCTTGACCACGTCTGCATACATAGACTGGAACGCGCGTGTGTACTCGGCCCCGTAATTGGGCGGCAGTTTCATGCCGGCGAGGATCACTGTGGTCCCGCCAGCCATGAGGCGCTGAATGATCTGCTCGAGGTTGGCGCGCGTTTGGGAGAGGTTCAGCCCGCGCAAGCCGTCATTGCCGCCGAGTTCCAGGATCACGATGTCAGGTTTACTTTTCAGGATCCAGTCCACCCGGCGAAGTCCGCCGGCCGTTGTCTCGCCGCTGACGCCGGCGTTGACTACGCGATAGCGATAACCGGTGAGCTGGAGTTTCTCCTGGAGTCGAGCCGGGTAGGCTTCCTCCGGCGAAACGCCGAGCCCTGCCGTCAAGCTGTCGCCGAAGGCCACGAGGACCCGTTCTTCTGGGCGAGGCGCGGCATTGGACGGAGGCGGCGACTTGGTGCCGGGCCGCGCGTCCACGCTCGTGCCCTGGATTTTGGGCGCGGGCTTGCCGAGCTGCTGATCGCAGGACCATAACCCTGTGCCAAGCAGCGCGACGAGGCAGACGATTCTCAGTACTCGATCCATGCTTCTGTATAATAGGGGGCATGATCGCAATCCGCAACCTCTCCATGCGGCTGGTCAGCGGCGGCCGCGAAGTCTCCATCCTTGATGACATCTCGCTCGATGTTCCCGCCAAACAGTTTCTCGCCATCATCGGGCCGTCAGGAAGCGGGAAGTCCACCTTGCTGGGGCTCATCGGCGGCATGGACACTCCCACGTCCGGCACCATCTCCATCGACGGACGGGACATCACGAAGTTGTCGGACGACGAGCTCTCGCGGTTGCGCCTGCAGGGGATCGGCTTTGTGTTTCAGTCGTTCCATTTGATCCCCACCCTGACCGCGCGCGAGAACATTGCGGTTCCGATAGAACTCGCCGGCGATCCCGAGGCCGACGCGAAAGCGGGCGAGTTGCTGCGGGCAATCGGGCTCGAGTCGCGCGGCCATCACTATCCGGTGCAGCTCTCCGGCGGCGAGCAGCAACGGGTGGCCGTCGCGCGGGCGTTCGCGAACCGTCCGGCGATCCTGCTGGCCGACGAGCCGACTGGCAACCTGGACACGACCACCGGTGAGCAGGTGATCGAGCTGATCATCCGCCTGAACCGGGACCACGGCAGCACGCTGGTCCTTGTCACGCACGATCCGGCTCTGGCGGCCCACGCCGACCGGATCGTCCGGCTCCGTGATGGGCGGATCGCGTCGGACGACCTGCAGCATCGCGTGTCGGGTGCCCGCCCATGAGCGCGTTCGTCTCCCGGATGGCCTGGCGGGAGACCCGCGCGGCCTGGCGGCACTTCGCCTATTTCTTTGTCTGCATAGCGCTCGGCGTGGCGGCCCTGGTCAGTGTGGACCTTTTCGCCGCGAACCTGGAACGTGCCATCCAGCGCGAGGCCCGCAGTCTCATGGCCGCCGATGTGGAACTACGGACGACGCGGCCGCTGACCTCTGAAGCGGACGGAGTCCTGATGAAGCTCGACGGCCGAGGCATCGCCCGGATGCAGGTCAGCGAACTGGTGGCGATGGCCGCGGTGCCCTCCGGGACGCAGCTCGTCGAGCTCAAGGCTGTGGAGCCGGGCTATCCTTTCTACGGGAAGCTGCGGGCTGACCCCGAGGATGCTCTGGCGACGCTGTTCACCGGCACCCATGCGCTGGCTGAGGAGACCTTGCTGATCCGGCTCGATCTGAAGGTGGGGGACACGCTCAAGATCGGCCACGCGGAGTTCCGAATCACCGGCGTCCTGAAGAAAGAACCGGATCGAGCGGCCGGCGCGTTCAGCTTTGGCCCGCGCGTGCTGATTTCCCGGCAAGGCCTGGGGGCGACCGGGCTGGTTCAGCCGGGAAGCCGCGTGACGCACCGTCATCTGCTGAAACTACCCGAGGCCCTGACTCCGAAGGCTGTTCAAGCGGAGTTGGCCGCGACGTTCCCGGACAAGACTGCGCGCGTGAACACGTACCAGGACGCCCAGCCGATCCTACGGCGCTTCCTCCGCCAGCTCACGATGTACCTGGGCCTGGTCGGGCTCATCGCGCTCATGGTCGGCGGGATCGGCGTAGCCAGCAGCGTCCGCGCGTTCATGAAAGAGAAGCTCGAGACAGTCGCCGTGCTCAAGGCGATCGGCGCCGGATCGGGCACAATCCTGCGCATCTACTTGACACAGACGTTTTTGTTGGGCGCGCTGGGGTGCTTGGCCGGGGCAGCCTTGGGGGCGGCCTTCCAGATCGCCTTGCCTCCGTTACTGAAGGCCTGGCTGCCGATCGAACTGGAGTTCCGCCTGGCCCTGCTGCCGTTCGTGCGTGGCGTGGGCATGGGGCTCCTGACCACAGTCCTGTTCGCCCTCTGGCCTCTGCTGGAGGTGCGGCACGTGCGGCCGAATCTGATCCTCCGCCGGGAGGTGGCCGACGAGCCGGCGGGGTCGCCGGGACGAATGGCGTGGGCCATCAGCGGGCTTCTGGCGTTCGCCTTGGCCGGGATGGCCCTCTGGCAGGCCGGATCGTGGCGGGCCGCCGGCCTGTTCATCGGGGCGTTGGCGGCGGCGCTGGCTCTCCTGAACGCGACGGCGTGGCTGGTGGTGCGACTGGCCAGACGAGTCCCACGAGGGCGTTCCTTGGCATGGAGGCAGGGGCTGGCCAATCTGTATCGTCCCGGGAGCCAAGCCCAGACCGTCCTGGTCTCGGTGGGAGTCGGCGTGATGGTCATCTTGGCGATTCACCTCGTGGAGAGGAACATCTTGTGGGAGATCGGCGAAAACGTGCCCACCGACGCGCCGACATTCTTCTTCATCGACATCCAGCCGGATCAGCACGACGCGTTCGCGCGCTTGCTTGTGGAGCGCGGTCACACCGACGCGCGGCTCACGCCCCTCGTGCGGTCGAGACTGTGGGCTCTGAACGGGCAGCCGGTTCGCCGGGAATCCTACGAGGATCGCGAGCATGGCTGGTACTTCGCGCGCGAGTACGTGCTGACGTTCCTGAACGAGCTCCCGAAGGGGAACGCCATCACGAAGGGACAGTGGTGGGAGGGCGGTGGATCGTCAGGCTTGCCGCGGGTGTCTGTCGAGGAAGAAGCGGCCCGCCGCTTGGGCCTCGACCTCGGCTCGACGGTGGAATTCGACATCCAGGGCGCCAAGGTGTCCGGCAGGATTGCCAGCATCAGGAAGGTGGAGTGGGGGAACATGTCGACGAACTTTTATTTCATCTTCGAGCCGGGCGCCCTGGAGGGCGCACCCATGACGTATGTCGCCACGACCCGGGTGGCTCCTCAGGAAGAAGTCTCGTTGCAGCGCGCCGTGGTCGCCGCCTTCCCCAATGTCTCGGCAATCAATATCCGGGCCGTCCTGGACTCCGTGGCGCAGGTGGTGGACCGGATCAGCCTGGTGATCCGATTCATGGCGGCGCTCAGCATCCTCGCGGGGGCCGTCGTCCTGGCTGGCGCCCTGGCCGCGACCAGGTTCCGTCGGATCTACGAGGCGATGATCTTCAAGGCCGTGGGCGGCACCCGCCGGATCCTAGCGGCAACCTTCGCCGTGGAGTACGCGTTGCTAGGGGCCGCGGCCGGCGTGGTCGGCGCGGGCTTGGCGACGGGGCTGGCCTGGGGCGCCGGACATTGGATCCTGGACGTGAAATGGCTGTTCCAGCCTGTAGCGTTGGTCTGGGGGATCGGCGCGACCATCGCGGGGACGGTCCTCGTCGGCTTCCTTTCGACGTACCGCATCCTCGACCAAAAACCCCTGCCGGTGCTGAGGCGAGAATAGGCTGGTGTCCCTATTCAGAAAGGATTAGAGTGCAGGCTCGACAGGAGCAAAGGTGATGGCAGATGCATTGGTGATCGTCCTGGCGCTGGTGGCGGGCCTGGCGGTTGGGGCATGGCTGGGATACCTACTTGCAAAGAGGGAGGAGGCCAAGGCGAAAGATCAATTAGCTGATACGTTCAAAGCGTTAGCTACCGATGCGCTTAGAGGCAACAGTGAGACTTTTATAGGCCAAGCGACGCAAGCCTTTAAGACTGTCAAGACAGAAGCCGAAGGAGATCTAGCTCAGCGTCAGCAGGCGATCGAAGGTCTCATTAAGCCGCTTAACGAAGCCCTCCAGCGATACGAAACCCAGATTGCCAGTATGGAACGAGCCCGGCAGTCCGCGTATGGCGGATTGGATCAACACCTCAAGACGCTGGCGCAGGCCCACGAGCGGCTGCAGCAAGAGACCGGCAATCTCGTCAAGGCCTTGCGGTCGCCGCAAGTACGAGGGCAGTGGGGAGAGATCACGCTCAAGCGCGTGGCGGAGCTGGCCGGCATGGTTGAGCACTGCGACTTCCGCGAGCAAGAGACCGTGCAAGGAGAGACAGGCCGCTTGCGCCCCGATATGATCATCCAGTTGCCGGCCGGCCGCCAGATTGTCGTGGACGCCAAAACGGTACTGGCTGCGTACTTGGAGGCCGTGGAGGCTCAAGACGATGAAGTGCGGCGTGAACGGCTCCGGCAACACGCGACCCAGGTTCGCGCGCGAATGGACCAATTGAGCGCCAAAGCTTACTGGAGTCAATTCGCGCAGGCTCCCGAGTTTGTCGTCTTGTTCTTGCCGGGCGAGCAGTTTCTGGGGGCGGCGCTGGAATATGATCGCACCCTCATCGAGGAAGGGTTCGCGAAGAAAGTCGTGATCGCTACGCCCACGACGTTGATCGCGTTGCTGCGGGCCGTGGCCTATGGATGGCGACAAGAGCAACTGGCGGAGAACGCTCAGGCCATCAGCGCGCTCGGCAAGGATCTGTTTGAGCGTATGGCGGTACTGGCGGAGTATCTGTCTGATGTGGGAGCATCCCTGAACAAGAGTGTGACCGCCTACAACAAGGCGGTCGGGTCGCTCGAAGCGCGCGTGCTGCCGTCGGCTCGTCGATTCAAGGACCTCGGCATCGGGTCGGAAAAAGACATCCCGAAACTTGAATCCCTCGAGCAAGCTCCCCGTCCGGTGCCGGAGGTTGATGAATCCAACCAGTGAGGAGGGGTCTTCATGAAAAGCCATTTCCAGATCGCCGGCCATCCCATTCATGTCATGACCGTGGGCGTGCCGATCGGTCTCTACACGGCCGCCTTCGTCGCTGACGCGGTCTACGTCTTGGTACACGACGCGTTCTGGTACCGCATGGCGTTCTGGTGCATCGCCTTGGGGTTGCTGGGCAACCTGGGGGCGGTGTTGACGGGCCTGCCCGATTTCTTCGCCATCAAAAAGGAAGTGCCTCCGGCCTGGAACGCCGCGACGACGCACCTGGTGATCGGTCTCGGGCTCGTGCTGCTCTACACCATCAACTTCGCCTTGCACAACTGGGGGGATCCGCTCGCTGGAGGGGATTCGATCCTCCCGTTCTTCCTGAGCCTGGTCGGCGCGGGCCTGTTAGGCCTGCAGGGGTGGTACGGCGGGGAACTGGTCTTCCGCCACAAGGTCGGGGTGGAGGAAACGGCTGCGGGCGGCCTGCATGACGCACACCAGAAGCGGAAAGGGGCGTCCTGAAGGGACGGCTCACGAAGGACTTGCATCTGCCTTTAGGCTTGTGCTAGCGTAGGACCGCGATTCATCGCTGAAGGGGTCTAGCGATGAAGAGCCGAGAGAGGAAAGACCCCAGCGCGATTGTGCCTTGCAGTAGGGATCTGATCGGAAAGCCTGCCCGGAAAGACGCCTGCGTCTGTGCGCCTTCGGTGCTTCTCTTGCCCCCTTCGTTCCTTACTCCCAAGACAGCGTCGCATCAGTAAAGGAGATACCCGATGGGTACAAAGTTGTATGTGGGGGGCCTGCCCTATTCGACCACCGAGCAGCAGCTTCAGGAGCTGTTCTCACAGCAAGGGTCGGTGACGTCGGCCAAGATCATCACGGACCGGTACACCGGCCAGTCACGCGGGTTCGGGTTCGTCGAGATGGCCACGGCGGAGGAGGCCCAGAAGGCGATTACCGCGCTGAATGGGACCCAGATGAACGGCCGGACGATCACCGTGAACGAGGCTAGACCCCAGGAGAAGCGCCCCGGCGGTGGTGGCGGAGGGGGCGCTGATCGCGGAGCGGGGAGACGCTGGTAGGAAGCTGTTCCGACTAGCAGACGACGAGGCGAGACAGGGCAGGGTCGCTCATGGCGACCCTGCCCATTTTTTTGAGAACACTGGCTTCGAAGGGCGATAGCATGGAACACCCCGCAGCGATCAGCGAGCGGAGCCGGCACTATGGCATCCGCGAGGGCGCTTTTCAGGCGATCATGGTGGGCGGGGGGGAGAACTACCTGTCCGCCTTTGCGCTGCTGCTCCACGCCTCCGCGTTCCAGATCGGTCTGCTCTCGGCCCTGCCCCAGCTCGTGGGGACGTGGGCTCAACTGTTCTCCGTCAAGGTCCTGAACCGGTTCCACCATCGCAAGGCTCTCATCCTGGTCGGGGCGGCGGGCCAGGCGGTGGTCTGGCTGCCCCTTCTGGCCCTGCCGCTCGTGTTTCGGGAACACGCGCCGTGGCTGTTGATTGCCTGCGCCGTCGCCTACGTTGCGATGGGGCACTTTGCCATCCCCGCTTGGAACAGCTTGATCACGGACCTCGTCGATCCTGATCAGCGGGGGGCGTATTTCGGTCACCGGGCTAGGCTTATGACCGTCACCAGCTTTTTCGCCTTGTGCGGGGCTGGTCTGGTGCTCCATGCGGCCGAAGCCTGGGAGAAGCCGTGGGCCGGCTTTGTGATCATCTTCCTGCTGGCGGCGGCCGCCCGCGGCGTCTCCACGAGCTATCTCGCCCGGATCGACGAGTCGACCGAGTCCGTGACGCGCGAAGCCGAGTTCCGCCTGCTGGCGTTCCTGCGGCGGGAGCGCGGATCGAACTTCCAGCGGTTTCTGGTCTTTTCCGGGCTCATGCACGTCAGCGTGCTGATCGCCGGCCCGTACTTCGTGGTGTATCTACTCCACGATCTCCATTTCACCTACCTGCAATACACGGCGTGGTTAGCCGCTGGCATCCTCGGCCAGTTCCTCACGCTCAAGCCGTGGGGCCTGCTGGGGGACCGCTACGGCAACAAACGCGTGCTGAAGGTGACGGGACTGCTGGTGCC
>Ga0209690_1001650_pt1 | contig 12661 bp, 15 predicted proteins | sample GraSoiAngelo_150_FD_186164 | JGI IMG/M metagenome (GOLD analysis project Ga0209690, IMG submission 186164) | Grasslands soil microbial communities from the Angelo Coastal Reserve, California, USA - 14_1009_09_40cm (SPAdes) (version 2) | ecosystem: Environmental > Terrestrial > Soil > Grasslands ...
GGACGGATCTCCGGCTCGGGCAGCGCCAGGGCCAGCACGATGGCGTCGCGCGCCATGCCGGCGATCGCCTCGCCGCTCAGCGCGCCGCCGGAGGAGAACCCCACAAAGACGTCGGCACCCGCCAGCACCGCCGGCAGCGGGCCCTGCCTCCCCTCCCGGTTGGTGCACAGAGCCATCTCGGCCTTCACCCAGTTCATCCGCGTCGGCCGATACTTGTAGATCGCGCCGGCGCGGTCGCAGAGGATCACGTCTTTCACGCCGACCTTGAGCAGGAGCCGCGCGGTCGCGATGCCGGCTGCGCCGGCGCCGTTGATGACCACGCGCATGGCGGACAGCGCCTTGCCCACCAGCTTGCCGGCGTTCATGAGCGCGGCCAGCACCTCGATGGCGGCCGCGTGCTGATCGGTATGCAGGACGGGGATGTCGGTCGCGCGCTCGAGTCGCTCCTCGACGGGGAAGCAGCGGGGCGACGTGATGTCCTCCAGGCAGATGGCGCCGAAGGTCGGGGCCAGGAGGGAGACGGTCCGGACGATCTCGTCGGCGTCCTGCGTATCCAGGCAGATCGGGAACGCGTCCACGCCCGCGAAGGTCTTGAAGACCACGGCGTTGCCTTCCATGATCGGCAACGCGGCATGGGGGCCGCGGTTGCCCAGGCTGAGGACCTTCGAGCCGTCCGTGACGACCGCGATGGTGTTGCCCCGGCAGGTGTATTCGAAAGAGGTGACCGGGTCCTTGTGGATGGCCAGGCAGGGCTCGGCCACGCCGGGCGTGTAGATGAGGCTCAAGACCGACCGGTCCCGGATCGGCACCTTGCTCTCGATGCCGATGACGCCGCGGTGGCGCTTGCGGGATTGCAGTTGATCGTCCGGCATGCCAGGCTCGCTTACATTGTTCTCCGCTCTTTCAATTTCGCCAGGCGCTGCGTGATCGCCTCGACGCTGTGCTCGTCGGCCCCCGACGCGGACTGCAGGGACTGCAGATACAGTTCGTACTGGGCGATCGCCTCATCCACGCGGCCGGCCCCCTCGAGCGCCAGGCCAAGGCCCGCATGCGCCTCGATGGCGCCGGGCGCCAGGTGGAGCGCCTCGTGATAGTCGGCGATAGCCTCCTCGAACTTCCCCTGGCCCGTGAGCGCCTGCCCCAGCGCCAGGTGTACGGCGGCGTCTTTCCAGCCGAGCCGGAGCGCCTCGCGCAAGGCGTTGATCGCCAAGCCCGCGCGGTCGATCGCCAGGAGGACGAGGCCGAGGTGGTAGTTCGCGCGGGCGGACAGGTTGTCTCGGTTCTCCGGATTGAGCTTGATGGCCTCCACCAGCTCCGCCATGGCCAAGTCGTACTCCTCGGCCTGCCCGTACGCCACACCGAGTTCCAGCCGGGCGCGAGGGTCGGTCGGCGCCTTGCGTACCGCCTCCAGCCGGTCTTCCACAAGAGAGGCGGGTCCTGACGGAGGGGAGACACCCTCGGCGGGCTGAGCCGCCAGGATGGTCCCACAGAAAAGAATCTCAGCCATCACGGTTCGGATTCGTCCTCTCACGACATTCTATAGGCCTGATTACGGAGCGGCAAGATTCTTGATGAGCGCCTCGGCCGCCGGGCGGTATTCCTCCGTCCACATGCGGCGATCCACGGGATGCGTCATCGCCAACAAGGCCTGAGCCTGGGCACGGGCTTGGTCGGTCCGTCCGGCATCCCGATAGAACTCGGCGAGACTCCACCGGATGTAAGCGTACCGGTCGGCATCGGCCTCCACGGCTCGTTTGAGATAATCCTCGACCTGGGCCTTCTTGCCCGCCAGGAGCAGACGCAGCAGGCCCGGGGTCCGGTCAAGCAGGATCCCCATCATGTGCAGCGCGCGGGCGTGTCGCGGCTCCAGCTCCAGCGCGCGCCGGAGGTGTCCTTCCAGATCAGCGACGATCATCGGCGAGACTTTCCAGAAGGGTTGCAGATTGACGACATTCCCCCGGTTCGCGGCCAGGAAAAAGTGGGTGTCGGCGCTGTCTTCTTTGAGCGCCAGCGCCCGCTCGGCGGCTCGCTCTCCACGTTCATACCAATGCCGCTTGTTCTTTCCCTGCCAGTCGCCGAGCGCGAGACACGCCCGCGCCATCTGGATGTGGGGAACGGGGTTCTGCGGATCGAGCGCCGTCGCCTCCTCATAAAGAGCAACGGCGCGGAGGAAGGCGTCCGGAAACCCCTCATCGCTCTGCGTCAGCCGATCCCCCTGCTCGAGCAGTTCCACAACAGAGACAGCGGAGACGGCCCCTGCCGAGGCCAGAGCAATCAGGACTGCTCGCAAGACCACGCGGCTGTTGCGTGAAGGTCCGAACAATGCGCGGACGGTCACAACGCGCGGAAGACGGCGAGCAAGTCGCTGAGGGCAACAAGCTTCGTCTTCAGGATATCCCGTTCGGCCTTGAGCTTTTTCACCAGGGCCGCTTTGCCGGCGCCACTTTTGACATAGGACGCGGCCAGGGCCAGGACCCGCTTGCATTCTTCCTCGACCTTCCGCTTGACCACGGGATTCACAGCCAGCGCCTCCATGAGTTGGGCTCGCGTATCGGCGAGGAAGGCCTGATGGTCTTTTTCCGGAAGGGATTCACGCGTGGACCTATCCAGGCAGCGATCCAGCGACTGCGAGAGAAAGACGTAGAGCCGCACGAGAGTCTCGGTAAGCTGGATATGACTGGATGGAGCGGACGGTGCAGCCATAGAGACCCCCTTCTATTGTTTGTGATCAGCTTTGCAGGCTGGACAGCGGCAGAACTTGTCGCGCAGGATCGAAAAGGAGTAGATGCCCGTATCGTGACCATCGCTCCACCGGAAGCGCAGGCCGTAGCGTCCGACCGGCTCGATGTCCTTGACCGCGATGAGCATCGGAAGGCTGTCAGGCTTGATCCGGAGCTCGCCCGTCCACTCGTCGGTGCAGGCTGCGCACGGGCAGTGCTGGCGGAGATAGCGGATCGGATACACGCCCTTGTGCCCGTCGCTCCACTCAATGCCGAGCACGCCGTTCTCGATCCAGTCCATGTCCTTGGGTTCGACGGCGTCGCTCATGGCTTGTTGCTGCCCTCTCTTGGACGGCCACGCAGGGCCGCCCCTACGAGATTACCACGTGCCGGTATGGCGTTCGCGTCTCCGCCGCGAACAACCCTTGCGTGCGCGGCAATCGCCGCCCAGCCACGTGGTCCACGTACAGTTCGATGACCTCGCGCAACTCGTTGCGAAGGGACACGGAAGCCTTGAGCCGAGGCAACCGGGCCGGGTCCATCCGGAGCACCTGGCGGAAGAAGGCCAGGCAGGCCGGCGATACGGGAGGACAGGGCGCCGGCTCTCGCCTGGCACAGGCCGTGCAGACCGTGCCGCCCGCGCGCGGTGAGAAGTACCAGGCCCCGCCGCTAGCCCGTCCCTGGCAGACGTTGCAGCGGTCCAGGTGCGGCAGATACCCGGCGAAACGCAGGATCTCCAACTCGTAGAGGGCCGTCGTAAGGCCGTGGTCCTCGCTGCCTTGGATTGCCCGGAATCCTTCCAGCAGCGCGTGGAATACGCGAGGGACCGCATCGCCATCGGCCGTCACCGCACCCGCCAGGTTGGCCAGTCGCGCCGCGCCGGCGATCGCCTCGAGGGAGTTCCTTAGCGGATGGAAGGCCTGCCGGACGTCGGTCTGGGAGACGCGGTACAGGGTATCGCCGGGCTTTTCGTACAGGACGAGGTCGCAATGGATGAACGGCTCCAGGGTGCCACCGAAGCGGCTTTTCATCCGCCGCGCCCCCCGAGCAACCCCGCGGATTTTACCGTGCTTCAACGTGAAGAAGGTGACGATCCGGTCGGCGTCGCCCCACTTGCGGCTCTTCAATACGATGGCCGGGGTCTTGAGCAGGGGCATCTTGCGTGGCTCCCTACTTGAGGTAGGACAGGTAGGCAGTCGCGAGACTGAGGTAGATCGTGATTCCCGTAATGTCGTTGGCCGTGGTCACGAACGGGCCGGCGGCGACGGCCGGGTCCACGCCGTAGCGCTTCAGGACGACCGGCATGATCGTGGCCATGGACGTGGACATGACCAGCGCGCACACCATGGCAACGCCCACGACCAGTCCCAAATGCAGATTAATGTGCATGGTGGCCGCCACGGCCAGGGTCACGCCCCCGCACAGCAGTCCGATGAGAAACCCGATCAGGACCTCGCGCGCGAACACACGCTTGACATCAGACAGCTCGATGCGGCCGGTGGCCAGCCCGCGGATGATCATAGTCGAGGATTGCAACCCGACATTGCCCCCCATCGCCGCGATGACCGGGATAAACGTCACCAGGGCCACGACTTCCTCGATCGTGTACCGGAAGAACCACAGGATCGAGCCCGACACCATGCTCCCGATGAGGTTGGTCAAGAGCCAGGGGACGCGGAGCCGGACCGCCTGGAACACCGAGGAGTGCATGATCTCCTCCTCCTCCTCGATCTGGGTCCCGGACATCTTCATCATGTCCTCGGTGGCTGCGTCATGGATGATGTCCACCACGTCGTCCACGGTGATGATCCCGACGAGCCTGTTCTCCTTGTCCACGACCGGGATCGCCAGCAGGTTGTAGCGCGCCACCAGCTTGGCGACCTCCTCCTGATCGGTGTCGGTGGTGACGCTGATCACATCGGGCTTGACCATGCTGCCGAGCGTCTTGTCCGGCGGAACCAGCAGCAATTGGCGGAGCGACAGCACGCCCACCAGCTTGTCGTCCTTGTCGGTCACGTACACGTAGAAGACGTTGCGGGTGTCGGTGGCGCGCTGGAGCCGGCGGATCGCCTCCTCGGCCTTGGTGTCCGCCGGCAGCGAGAAGAAGTCCGTCGTCATGATCGCGCCGGCCGTCTTGGGCTCGTATCGCAGGAGGTCCTTGACCTCCGCCGAGTCCTCCGGCTTCATCAGCTTGAGGACCTCCTGCGACCGCTCCTCCGGCAGAGTGGTGAGGACATACGCCTGGTCGTCGTCTGGCAGGTCCTTGATCAGCATGGCGATATCGGCGGCAGGCGCATCCTGGAGCACGTCTCCGATGTCCGCTTCGTCCATCTCGCTCAGCACCTTCGCCTTGCCGCTGTCGGGCTTGATCAGCTCGAAGACGGTCCGCTTCTCCTGCGCGGTGTTCAAGTGATGCAGCATCTTGGCGACATCGGCCGGATGCATCTTGGAGACCATGCGCTCCAGGTTGCCGATGGCGCCACGGCGCAGGAGGCGGCCGACCGTATCCAGGATCAGATCGAACCGGGTCGCCGTCCGCCCGTTCCCGACCGGCTTCTCCTGCCGCTCCACTTTGCTCTCGATCCGGTCCATATCCTCAATAACCGAGTTCGACGAGCATGCGCTCGTCCTGGCGCCAGGCTTCCTTCACCTTCACCCAGAGCTGCAGAAAAACCTTCATCCCGAAGAGGTGCTCCATGTCGATGCGGGCATAGGTGCCGACCGCCTTCAGCATCGCGCCCTGCTTGCCGATCACGATGGCCTTCTGGGACTTCTTTTCAACATACACGGTCGCGCTGATTCTGGCGAGCTTGCCTCCTCGTTTGCACCCGCCCGCCCCAGGCGTCATCGCACCCGCCCGCCCCGAGCCTGCCAAGACAGGCTTCCTGCCCGTTGGACGCGCCTCTTCCTCGATGAATGAATCGATCCCGACCGCCACCGCAAACGGCAGCTCATCGCGCGTCTTATCTAAGATTTTCTCTCGGATGAGCTCCGCCGCCAGGACCCGCATCGGCTGGTCCGTCATGACGTCCTCCGGGAAATAGACGGGTCCCTCCAGCATGCGGGCTTGGGCCAGGTCCACCAGTCGTTCCACGCCATCGCCGGCCTTCGCCGAAATCGGCACGATCTCGGCGAACTCGTGCATCTTGCGATAGGTCTCAATCAGCGGCAACAGGCGCGGCTTGCGCACCAGGTCCACCTTGTTGATGACGAGGAACGCCGGCGCACGGCCTTCCTTGAGCCGGTCGATCACGAACCGGTCGCCGGGGCCCGGCGCTTCCGTCGCCTCGACCAGGAAGAAAACCAGGTCCACTTCCGCGAGGGCGTTGAGCGCGGTTTCGACCATCCGCTGATTGAGCCGGAACTTGGGCTTGTGGATGCCAGGCGTGTCCACGAAGACCAACTGGGCGTCGGGCAGGTGCTTGACGCCAAGGATCCGGGTCCGGGTCGTCTGGGGCTTGTCCGAGATGATGGCGATCTTGTCGCCGAGGATCCGGTTCAGGAGCGTCGACTTTCCCACGTTCGGCCGGCCTACCAACGCGACGAACCCGGAGCGGTAGGGCGCGGCCGGGCTCACGGGCGCTCCTTCGGGTACCCGTTCTCACGGGTGGCGGGCACGAACAGGAAGACCGTCTCTCCTTCCCGCACCATGCCCAGCCGGTCGCGGGCCAGGCCTTCCACCGTAGCCCCATCGTGCCTGACCGCCTCGATGTTCTTTCGCAGGCTGGCGTTTTCTTCCTCGATCGCCTTGATCTCGTCGGCGATCTGGCTCTGGGTCCGCTTCATGTCGAGGTACTTCATGAAGCCCATCGTGTCGAAGAAGAACGAATAGCTGAAATAGCCCATCAACAGCACGCCGCTGATGACATAGAACCGCCAGCGGCGCTTCCGCCTGGCCTGGAGGGTCTCGTGCCGCTGGTTTGACCTGGCTCTCACGCGGCAACCTTTCTCGCAAAGACCGCGCGGCCACGATACCGTGCGGCCTTGCCCAGCTCCTCTTCGATCCGGAGCAACCGGTTGTACTTGGCCGTCCGGTCGGTCCGGGACAGCGAGCCCGTCTTGATCTGGCCGGTGTTCATGCCCACGGCCAGGTCCGCGATCGTGACATCCTCGGTCTCCCCGGACCGATGGGACACGACGGCCGTGTAGCCAGCCTTCCTCGCCATCTCGATCGTCTCCAGGGTCTCCGTCAGCGTGCCGATCTGGTTCAGCTTGATGAGGATCGAGTTCCCAATGCCCTCCGCGATTCCCTTCGCGAAGATCTCCGGGTTGGTCACGAAGATGTCGTCGCCGACGAGCTGGACCCGACGTCCCAGCCGCTCGGTCAGCAGCTTCCAGCCCTTCCAGTCCTTTTCGCTCAGTCCGTCCTCGATCGAGACGATCGGGTAGCGCCGGACCAGGCCCTCGTAATACCGGATCATGGCCTCGCTGGACCGTCGGGCCTGTGTCTCGCCCTTCATCACGTACCGGCCGTCCTCGTAGAACTCGCTGGCTGCGGGATCCAACGCCAGCGCCAGATCCTGGCCAGGAGTGTACCCCGCCGTCTCGATGGCCTGCACGATGAGCGCCAGGGCCTCCTCATTCGAGCCCAGGTCGGGGGCAAAGCCTCCTTCATCTCCCACGGCAGTGCTGAGGCCCTTCTTCTTCAGGAGACCTTTCAGGGTGTGGAACACTTCAGCGGCCATCCGCACCGCATCCGCGAAAGTCGAGGCGCCCACCGGCACGATCATGAACTCCTGGAGGTCCAGATTGTTGTCCGCGTGCGCACCGCCGTTGATCACGTTCATCAGCGGCACGGGCAGTTGCTGGGCATCCGGCCCGCCCAGGTAGCGATACAAGGGCAGCCCCGCTTCCTCGGCCGTGGCCTTCGCCACGGCCAGCGACACGCCCAGGATCGCATTCGCGCCCAGTTTACGCTTGTTTGGCGTACCGTCAAGAGCGATCATCGCGCGATCGATGGCGGCCTGGTTCGCCGCGTCCATGCCGAGGAGCTTGGGGGCCAGCACCTGCTGCACGTTGGCGACGGCCTTGCGGACGCCCTTGCCGAGATAGCGCTTCTTGTCCCCGTCACGCAGTTCGAGGGCCTCACGTGTGCCCGTGGACGCGCCCGAGGGTACCGCCGCGCGCCCCCGCGCCCCGGACTCCAGCACCACGTCCGCCTCGACCGTCGGGTTCCCCCGCGAGTCCAGGATCTCCCGCGCCCTGACCTCCTTAATCCCACTCATCCCGCCAGCTTCCTCTTCAGCAGTTCGTTCACCTTGGCCGGATTCGCCTTGCCCCCCGACGCCTTCATCACCTGCCCCACGAAGAACCCGAACACCTGTTCCTTCCCGCTCCGGTACTGCGTGAGCTGCTGCGGGTTCTTGGCCATGACTTCATCAATCATCTTCTCCAGAGCGCCCTCGTCCGACACCTGCGTGAGTCCCTCATCCTTCACAATCTTCTCAGCGCTTGAGCCAGTGGCAACTACTTTCTCCAACACCATCTTAGCGGTAGGACCACTGATTTCCCCTTTTTTCTTCATTGCGAACAATGGGAGCCATTTTTCAGGAGTGATCTGGACTCGCGACACTCCTTCATGAGAAACCGGATTCTCCACGGTATAGGACGCTCCAGCGACCGTAAGTTCAAAATTAAACTTATTCTGCAACCCACGCAGCTCTATCGTGATCCAGTTCGCAATGTCTTGACTGATCTCGACTTTTGATTTTGAAAAACCTGCTTCTACAGCGGTCTTTATGGCAGTCTCGAAATACTCTGCTGTCTTCTTGTCAGTCGTCAACACACTGGCAACATAGTCGGTGAGCCCGTATTCCTCAACGAACCGCTTGTGCATGGCCTCCGGCATCTCCGGGAGGGCCTTCCGCACTTCCTCGACCATCTCGGGAGTGATCCGCAGCCGTACGAGGTCCGGCTCGGGGAAATAACGGTAGTCGTGCGCCTCCTCTTTGCTGCGCATCACGGCCGTCTCGCCCTTCTCCGGGTCCCAGAGGCGCGTCTCCTGCACGATCTTCCCACCCTCGCTCAGGACCTTCGTCTGCCGCTTGATCTCGTATTCCATCGCGGCCTTCGCGAACTTGAAGGAGTTGATGTTCTTCAACTCCACCTTGGTGCCAAACTCCTCGGAGCCGGCCTGGCGCAGCGAGAGGTTCGGCTCGCAGCGGAGGCTCCCCTCCTCCATGTTGCCGTCGCAGACCTCCAGGTACACCAGGATGTCACGCAGCTTCTTGAGGTAGGCGACCGCCTCGTCCGGCGACCGCATGTCCGGCTCGGTCACGATCTCCAGCAGCGGCGTCCCGGCCCGGTTCAGGTCCACGTGGGACGCGCCCGCAATGCCGGTGTGCAGGTTCTTGCCCGCGTCCTCCTCCAGGTGGGCCCGCCGGATACGGATGCGTTTGGCCGTCCCGTTCTGTCCGATCTCCACCCAGCCGTCCTCGCAGATCGGCAGCTCGTACTGCGAGATCTGATAGCCCTTCGGCAGGTCCGGGTAGAAGTAGTTCTTGCGGGCGAACCGGTTCATGGGCGCCATCGTGCAGTTCAGCGCCAGCCCTGTCCGGATGGCGAACTCGACCGCCTTCTGGTTGACGACCGGCAGGACCCCCGGCATCCCCAGGCACACCGGGCACGTCTGAGTGTTCGGCGCCGCGCCGAACGCCGTGCTGCAGCCGCAGAACATCTTGGACGCGGTGAGCAGTTGCGCGTGCGCCTCCAGCCCGATAACGACTTCGTAGGCCATCGCTGGTTAGGAAGCCCGATGTTTCTTCATAGCGTCGCGCCCGGCATCCATCGCCGACGAAAGCACGGATTTCTTATCGTCAACGAACTCTTTACCCTTCTCGACGAACTCTTTACCCCTTTCGACAAAGTCTTTACCCTTCTCGATGGCTGAGTCCAGCATAGCCTTGGCTTCCGGTAGTCTTTCCCGGATCTCTTCTTCGGCTTTCTCAGCATAGTCTCTGAGCAGTTTCCGCGTCTCTGCTCCAGTCTGAGGCGCCAACAGTAAGGCTGCGCCAGCGCCAATAATAGCCCCGGCTAAGAACGCGAATGCCACCGCTCCTGACGAAAATCCACTGTCTTCAGCCGCCATTGGATGACCCTCCTTCTTGATGATGACTTGATGATGCTTTGTGTCTGAAAACCCCATAGGCCGCCCGAAATCCCGCCAGCAGACTGCTGAGGTTTGTCAGCAAACTGCTGGCGCCTCCCCGAACGGCTCCATGGACGTGGTTGATGGTCTGCCCGATCTCGCCGATCGCCTCCCCCAGCATACGCACACGGGCTGCGCCTTCCCGCATTTCGGTCGCCACCTGGTTCAGGTTCTGCACCGCCTGCGTCGCCTCCTTGAACAGGAGCGGCAGGTCTTCGTTTATCCGCCGCAGCAGGTGCGTGGACTCTTGCGTGGTCTCGCGGAGCTGGATCAGCACCGGCACGAGAAATGCCACCAGCACGACCGCCGCCGCTGCTATCACGCCAACCTCAATCTCAATGAGCATGCTCGCCTCTCACGCATTGTCTCCCTGAACGAAGTGAAGGGTCTCGATTGCACGCGCACATCAGATTCTTCGCTTCGCTCAGAATGACGTTAGAGCCCCGGCCGCTTCAAGTGCCACTCCGTCGCCTGCTCGTAGGCATACGCAGCGCGAAGCACCTTCTCCTCCTCGAACGGCCGGCCGATGATCTGCAGGCCGATGGGCAGCTTCCCGCTGCTCAGCCCGCACGGGAGCGAGATGGCCGGCAGCCCCGCCAGGTTCACCGAAATCGTGTAGATGTCCGACAGGTACATCTGCAAGGGGTCCTGGATCTTCTCCCCGAGCTTGAAGGCCGGCGTCGGCATCGTGGGCGTGACGATCACATCGACTTCTTTGAACGCTTCATCGAAGTCCCGCTTGATCAGCGTCCGGACCGCCTGCGCCTTCCCGTAGTACGCGTCGTAGTAGCCGGCCGACAGCGCGTAGGTCCCCAGCATGATCCGCCGTTTCACCTCCGCGCCGAAGCCCTCCTGCCGGGTCTTCATGTACATCTCCAGCAGGCCCTTCTCCTTCGCACGGTGCCCGTACCTGACGCCGTCGTACCGGGCGAGGTTCGAGGATGCCTCCGCCGTGGCGATCAGGTAGTAGGCCGCGATGGCGTACTTCGTCATCGGGAGCGAGATCTCCTTGATCTCGGCCTTGAGCGCCTGCATCTGGATGATCGCCGTCCGCACCGCGAGCTCCACCTCCGGGTCGAGTCCCTCGGCGAAGAACTCCAGCGGCACGCCGACCTTCATCCCGCGCAGGTTCTCCTTCAGCGCCTTCATGTAGTCGGGCACCGGCACGTCGGCCGAGGTGGAATCCAGCGGATCGTGACCCGCGATCACCTGCATCATCATAGCCGCGTCCCTCACGTCCTTCGTGATCGGCCCGATCTGGTCCAGCGACGAGGCGAAGGCGACCAGGCCGTATCGCGACACCCGGCCGTAGGTCGGCTTGAGCCCGACCACGCCGCAGCAGGCGGCGGGCTGTCGGATCGAACCGCCCGTGTCCGAGCCCAGCGCCGCCACGCAGAGCTCGGCGGCCACGGCCGCGGCAGAGCCCCCGCTGGACCCGCCGGGGATCGCGGCCAGGTTGCAGGGGTTCCGCGTCGGCCCGAAGGCCGACGTCTCGGTCGAAGAGCCCATCGCGAACTCGTCCATGTTCGTCTTGCCGATCAGGTAGTACCCGTGCTCTTTCATGCGGGCCACGACCGTCGCATCGTACGGCGGCACGAAGTTCTCCAACATGCGCGAGCCGCAGGTGGTCTTGACACCTTTGGTGCAGATGTTGTCCTTGACCGCGATCGGCATGGCCATGAGCGGCATGGTCTTCCGCCACTTGCTGAGCGTGAAGTCGAGCTCGTCGGCCTCCTTCACCAGCGCGTCCTTCTTCGCCGTCGTGATGTACGCCTTGACCTTGGACTCGACCAGCAAGACGCGCTGGCAATAGGCCTTCACGATCTCGACGGCCGAGACTTCGCCCTTCGTGAACTTGTCTTTGAGCTCGCAGAGCGTCAGCTTCCGCACGTTCATCTAGGCCACCATTCGGTTCTTCTCGTCCACCTTGATGATCCGGGGCTCGTGCCGCTTGATCTCATCCTCGTTGTAGAACTCGTAGCAGAAGATGATGATCTTGTCGCCCACCGCGCCCTTGCGGGCCGTCGGGCCGTTCAGCGAGATCGTGCCGCTCCCCCGCTCGCCGGGGATCACGTAAGTCGTGACCCGCTCCCCGTTGTTGAGGTTGGAGATGACGACCGCCTCGTAAGGCAGGATGCCGGCCGCCTCCAACAGGGCCTCGTCCACAGTCAGACTGCCTTCGTACTCCAGACAGGCGTCGGTGACCGTCGCCCGGTGGATCTTCGATCGCAGCATTTGTCGAAACATCGTTAACGATCCTCAATGATCTTAGGCACCCGGAAAAACCCGTCCGCCTGATCCGGCGCGTTGGCCAGCGCCTGCTCCTGCGCCAGCGAGGGCCGCACCGCATCCTCGCGCCAGACGTTCTCGGTGGGCAGCACGGTCGCCGTCGGCTCCACGCCTTCGGTGTCCACCTCCTTGAGCTGATCCATGTAAGTCAAGATCGCGCTGAGCTGGCGGGCAAACATCGACTTCTCGTCCTCACTGACTTCGAGCCGCGCCAGCTTGGCCACGTGCTCAACCTGTTCCTTGCTGATCTCCACAGCCTTTTCCGTTACTTCCCGTTGTCACCCTGAGCGCAGCGAAGGGTCTCGCTTCTGGGCGCTGAGATTCTTCGCTCTGCTCAGAATGACAATCAGCATCCTATTACTCAACAGTTACGCTCTTCGCCAGATTCCGCGGCTGATCCACGTCGGTTCCCCGCAGCACCGCGATGTGGTACGCCAGCAATTGCAGCGGCACCGCAAAGAGGATCGGCGAGAGCAGCGGGTGCACGTCTGGAATTGTGAACACC
>Ga0209690_1001653_pt1 | contig 12653 bp, 14 predicted proteins | sample GraSoiAngelo_150_FD_186164 | JGI IMG/M metagenome (GOLD analysis project Ga0209690, IMG submission 186164) | Grasslands soil microbial communities from the Angelo Coastal Reserve, California, USA - 14_1009_09_40cm (SPAdes) (version 2) | ecosystem: Environmental > Terrestrial > Soil > Grasslands ...
CAAGCTTGCAAAGGCTCTGGGATGCAAGCCTAATGAGATCGAGATTAGCTTTCAAAAAGGTCGGGCCTGAGGACTGGGGCCTCCGCCAGAAAGCAAGTCAGGTGTACGCCCGCGGCGGGCTCGCTGGAACTGGCAAGCCGACCACCCGCCTTCAGCGGTCCACCAGAACTTATTCGGGTAGAGCTCCGCCTAACGAGAAAGGCGAGCTTCGGACGCGCCGCGCCGAGACCGGGGCGGTATTGGTTGGGCACGGTGCCGCCAGCGAGGTCCCGGCCGGAGACAATATAAGATATGCGCCTCCGGGTGCCTCTAGGCTCCGGCTCCGGGAAGCACATGCCACATGCCAGGGATTTGGCGTGGCCGTCATTCTCGAAGTCGCGGTCGCGATTTAGAATCCAAGGATGGTTAAGCTCGAGGAGAAGTTGCAGAAGCCTTTGAGTGGTTGCTCGACGCCAGCGCGGCACTGCGCCACCTGAAGCCGCCGGGCTGCATTCGGAGGATGTCGCCGCCGGCTATTCGAGGTCTTCGCGGGCGCGGCGTTCGCGCATCATCTCGTAGAGGAGGTTCTCCACGATCATGAGCAGGAGGAGTACCTGGCGCTGCTGACGGCGGGACATTCGCCCTAGCATCTGGAGCAGTTCGGGGTCGATCTTTTCGGCGAGAGCGACGCGGTCGTCTGGCAGGTCGGCCATTAGCGACGGGCCCGCGTGAGCTCCGGAGGCGACCCGGCGCCCTTCAAGACAGTCGCCGGCGGCGGCGTCCTTACGGTGAGCGGGGAAGCTTCCGGGGTGGCCCAGTCAGACCCGTTGCCGGTTGGGGGGGCACCGTTGAGCACCTGCTCCATGCCCCGGAGGATGAGGAGCAAGCGGCGCTGGCGGTCCCGCGGGAGGTTGGCCAGATAGCGCAGGAGGCCGGCGTCTACCGTCGACTCATAGTCCTGGTAGATCTGGCGGAGCATGCGCACGGTGGGGTAACCCGCGGCTTCGAACAGCTCATCCGGATCGATTTGCATCGCCTGCGCGACGCGCAGCAGGACAGCCGCCGAGGGGTTCTTGACCTCGCCGTTCTCCAGTTGGGAGAGGTAGCCCTGGCTCACCGAGGAGCCGCTCGCGAGCTGGCCCTGGGTGAGACCAAGCTCATCGCGTATTTGCCTGATCCTGTCTCCTAGCCTCATGTTGTCGCTCCGCCTAACTGGGGGTCGCAAAAATTGTCGGTGCTCCTCGCCAGCTTGTCAATAATTCCGTTTCGCCACTTGCCCAGCAACCAAACGATGCGATGGCCGGTGCCGGCTGGTCCCTAACCCGCGCTCGGCCTCGTCGCCGTTGACGCCCCGCGTTCCATTCCCTTGAAGAGCTTGAGCAAGCGCTCCTGCTGCTCCCTTGGAATGCGCGCTAGAAACGATAGCAGATCGGGGTCTACGGAGACTTCGTAGCGGCCGCCGTTTCCGCCTTCTTTGGCGATCTCTGCGTAGCCTGCCGCCTGCATGAGTACGCGGGGATCGATATGCAGGGCGCGTGCCAGCCGAAAGATGACAGCAGCGCTCGGGTTCTGGACCTCATCGTTCTCGAGCTGCGACAAATAGCCCTGGCTCAGCTCTGCCTGAGAGGCGAGCTGCGCCTGGCTGATCCCAAGCTCGTCCCGCAGTCCCCGGATCTTCTTTCCCAACGACACGCACATGCCTCCTTAGGACAGGGACTGCGCGATACGAATGGCGGCCGGTCCAAGGATGACGAGCAGGAAGGCCGGGAAAATAAATAGCACGAGCGGGAAGAGCATCTTGATCGGCGCCTCGTGCGCGGCCCGCTCGGCTCGCTGCCGGCGCTTCGTGCGGAGTTGGTCGGATTGCACGCGCAGCACCTGCGCGACACCGACACCTAGCTGCTCTGCCTGAATGATGGAGTTGATGAACGTGGTCAGCTCCTCGACGCCGATGCGCTGTTCGAGTTCCATCATCGCCTCTCTGCGCATCTTGCCCATCGCGACGTCACGCAACATGCGAGACAGCTCCTCGGCCAGCGGCCCGCCGCTCTTCTCCGCCACGCGGGCGAGAGCCGCGTCCAGGCCGAGACCGGCTTCCACGCAGGTCGTGATCAGGTCCATCGCGTCCGGCATGGCCCGGATCACCAGCTTTTGGCGGGCCTTGACCTTGCCCTTAAGCCAGATACGGGGAAAGACCCAGCCGAAGGCGGCAAACATCACGACGAAGATCAACTTCTGAATGAGGAAGCTGGCGGGGAGGATCACGAACATGATGAGGCCCAGTCCCGTGAACATCGAGAACAGGACCCCCCAGAAGGTAAGGTAGCTCTGGAGCGTCATCGGGTGGCCCGCCATCATGAGCTGTTTCTGTATGTCGGACAGAACGGAGGCCGGCAGCACCGAGCTGATCGTGCGCGAGAAGCCCTCAATGGTGGGCCTGAGCACTCGCTCGCCGAAGGGAAGCTCCAGGTTTACCTCATCCTCTTGCGAAGAGACGGCGCGGCTGCGGAAGTCCTGTATGCGAGACTCCATGCTCGTGCTGCGCTTTCCGCCGCCGAACATGGCGTAAACGATGGACATTATCGCCCCGAAGACGGATACGGCTGCGAATGCGATGATCATCTCTGGCTCCTAAATCTCAATCGCCATGATTCTCTTCATGGAGAAGTAGCCCATGAGCTGCAAACCGATCGCAGCGGCCAGCATGCCCTTGCCGATCGTCTCGGTGAGGAGCAGGCTCATGTAGCCCGGGTTCATGACCATAAAGATTGCGAACATGAACACCGGCAGACCGCCGATAACGATACCCGTCATCTTCTGTTGGGCCACCAGTGTATTGATCTCGCCTCGGATGCGCTCGCGCTCTCGCATGGTCGAGGCCACTTTGTCCAAAATCTCGGCCAGGTTGCCACCGACAGTGCGCTGGATGTTAATCGCGGTCAGCACCATGTCGAGGTCGCTGCTGTCGATGCGCTCGCCCAGGGCGTTAAGAGCTTCCTCAGCGCCCATGCCGAGGTTGGAGTCGCGAAGCATCCTGCGGATCTCCAGGGCAATTGGGGGGTTCATTTGCCTGGACGCGAACTCGAAACTTTGCATGAGGCCGTAACCGGACTTAAGCGAGTTCGAGACCAGGCCGAGCAGGTCGACCAGTTGCTGGTTGATTTTGTTTATCCGTGACTTCTTCTTACCGTTCACCCACATGGCGGGCAGCATATAGCCGACTACGGCAAGGCCAATGCCCAGCAGTACGTTGAAGATGGCGATGCCGAAAACGAAAGGGACGACCAGAAAAAGAGCTGCCATTCCCCAACGAATAAGGTAGAATTCGCCGACACGCAACGGGACGGCCGCGCGCTCCAGGTGGATGGCCATCGCCTCCGAGCCTCGAAACTGCGAGAGGAATGCGCTGAGTACCGGGAGGCCACTGTAAGAGCGCTTCTCTCGGAAGGTGGCTTTGTCCGGCGCGGCAGTGCTCTGGGGAAGGCCCCCCCCTCCGAAACGAAAGGCTTCCAGGCGCGAGCTCATCGAGTCGTCCTGCCCGCCCCGGCCCGTAAGGCCAACCGCGGCCAGGATGAACGCGAAGAAGATGGTGATAGCAATGCCGATAATCAGTGGGTCCATGGTTTACCTCGCGCGCGCAAGGAACAGCCCGTCCGGCAACTTGATGCCGGATGCTTCGAACTGCTCGGCGAATGTCGGCCGGATTCCCGTAGGCGCCATCAATCCTTCGATCTTGCCTTCAGGGCTGACGCCGGTCTGCTGGAAGCGGAACAAGTCCTGAAGGGTGATAATTTGCCCTTCCATTCCGCTGACTTCGGTGACGTGAGTAACGCGCCGGACACCGTCCGTAAACCGCGCAAGCTGGACGATGAGATGCAGGGCCGAAGCAACCTGCTCACGGATCGCCCTGTCGGGGAGGTCAAGGCCGGCCATGAGGACCATGTTCTCGATCCGAGCAAGGCCGTCACGCGGCGAGTTGGAGTGGACGGTCGACATCGATCCCTCGTGACCCGTGTTCATGGCGTTGAGCATGTCGAACGCTTCCTGGCCACGGACCTCGCCGATGATGATCCTGTCCGGACGCATGCGCAGTGTGTTGCGGAGGAGATCTCTCTGGGATACCTCGCCGCGGCCGTCTATGTTGGCCGGCCGCGCCTCCAGACTCACGATGTGCGGCTGCTGCATCTTGATCTCGACCGGGTCTTCAATCGTGATGATGCGCTCTGTTTCCGGGATATAGGCCGAGAGCGCGTTGAGGAAGGTGGTCTTGCCGGTACCGGTACCGCCGGAGATGAGGATGTTCAGCTTGACCTGCACGCAGGCCTTCAGGAACTCCACCATGTCTTCGGTGATCGTGCTGGCGTTGACCAGGTCGTTCATTTGCAGCTTGTCGGCGCGGAATTTTCGGATGGTGATCGTCGGGCTTTTGGGTGCGACGGGAGGAATCACGACGTTGACACGCGAGCCGTCCGGAAGACGGGCGTCCACCATCGGCGAAGACTCATCGACCCGCCGTCCGATCGGCGCGATGATGCGCTCAATGACACGCTGAATGTGCTGATCGTCACGGAAGCGGACGTCGCTGAGGTAGAGAATGCCTTCTCGTTCGAAGTAGACCTCGTCCGGTCGATTGACCATGACCTCTGATATGGAGGGATCGCGCATAAGCGCGTCGATCGGGCCGAGCCCCACCACTTCATCCACCACGCGCGATACGATCTGGTCGCGGGTGATTCCGCCGACGCCGGGCATCTCGCGGCGTAGCAGTGTCTCGGCGGCCTGCTCAACGACTTTGCGGCGCTCATCGGAGGGCATGGCGCTGATCTGGTCCGCATCCAGCTCATCGATAAGCATCTGGTGCATGCGGAAGATAAGCTGCTCCATGTCCTCGTTGTAACGCCCGGGGGTCGTGCGACTGGGGCCGGCGGTCGGCCGCAGAGTGGGCGCCATGGGTCTGCCTGATTGAAAGCTTGTCATCTTGTCACTCCACACTTACTTCAGTTTTGTCTTCGGGGACTGTTCCAAGGATGCGGCTAAGCAGGCCGCCCTTTTGCACTTCTTTTGGCTTGGACGTCTGCTGGTGGCGGCGCACGCCGCTTAGCGCGTACGCCAGCTCCGTCAGGCTCTCGGACGCCTTGGACTGTGGCTTGGCGACAACGACGGGCATCCCGAGCTGCGTGGCAGCGCTGATGTTGCGGTCGTAAGGCACGGACCAGAAGACATCGCGCCCCAGCATCCGCCGGATCTCGTGCGGCTGAACGCTGCTGGCTTCGTTTGTCGAGTTGATTACCAGCTTTATCTTGTCCTGCGGGAAGTTCCAGGAACGTAGCATGTCGATGGCGAGCAGAGTGTCCTTCAGGCTCGCCATATCGACCGTGCAAATTAGGACGACCATCGTCGCCATCTCGAGCGCCCGGGCAACGATGTCATTGAAGGTCCCTGGAGTATCGAGGATGACGTAGTCGTGGGTTTGCATGAGAAGAGTGACCACACGCTCGATGTGGCCGGCGTGGACGTTCCGCCAGTCGGTAGGCCGGATCGGTGCCGGGAGGATCGTAACGCCGCTGTTGTGCGTATACGTGCACTCCTCGACGATCTCGCGCGTAATGTCTTCCTCCGGCATGGCCAGGTCCGCGATGCTCCGTTCCACCGGGATGTCCATGAGAATCGCGACGTCACCGAAACGGGTGTCGAGGTCAATGACGACGACCGACTGTTTGGTTTTCTGAACCAGAGCGGTAGCGAGGTTAGTCGCAATGGTGGTCTTGCCGATGCCGCCTTTCGCGCCGAACACAGTGACCACGGTGCCGGCGGCGATGGGCTCGTCCGTTTCGCCCGCGAGTCTCGCCCGGCGGCGCTCCTCCTGGGCCAGGACCGTGTGGATGGAATTGATTAGTTCTTCTTCCTTCACAGGGCTGACCAGGTAGTCTTTGACACCCGCCACCATCGCCCTGCGCATCGATCCGGAGTCCTTGATAGAAGAGTGGCCGATGATTGGGGACTGAGGCAGAAGGTCTGCCAAAGCCTCTACCGTTTGCAGAGCGCGGATGAGGGGCTCCTCGATGGCGATTACAACCACATCCGGCTCGGTCTTCTTGGCCAGCGACACCGCTTCGATGCCGTAGCCGGCCTCACCGAGGACGCTGAACCCTGAGAGGGCGAGCATCTTCTGGACCTCGTCCCGGCTCACCGGCTCGGGGCCAATCACAATCACTCGTGGATTTCGTGCCATCGCCTTACTTAGCTCCCTTCAGACTCTGCGGGGCGTACCTTCGTTAACCGCCGAGCGTGGCCACGCCGAGGATCCCTGCGCAGCTGGGAATGGTACCGTTAGCGGGCCATTCCGCGCGGTTCGAGAGCTTGTTCGGGTCTCCGGGACCACGCAGCGACATAGAGAGTCTGCCGCCATGCGCCTTGCCACACTGGTCAGCCACCGCTATGACTTCGGCCTGACTTGGATTCAGGCTGAACGTGACCGTGGTGGCGGCCTGGTTCTCTTGCTTGGAATTATCGGGATTAGTGGCTGTCGCCGGATTTGGGTCCGTCCGTTCCTGGTCGATGGCGAGAACCTTGACGTTTTGCAGAACGGTCCCAGCCACTGTGTCATTGTTGGATTCGCCGTTGGGGCCGGTAACCTTGAGCTCGACGATGAGGATAACGTCTACGTAGTCGCCGGGGCGGATGTTTCCGCCTGCGCCGATGAGCGCACTCATCTCGGTCGAGACGGCTCTCGTACCAGGCTCGACAAGCAGCGACAAAGGAGGATTTCCGCCGCCGCTAGTAAAGTCGGTGCTGATAACTTTCGTGTCGGAAATCTGCTCGTTGGCGACAATCGTAACGCGGGTTACTTTACCGACCAGGCCCTCGGTCGTGGTGAATGCGCCGGTGATTTGGTCTGACTGCGGGACCGTCCTGACCTCGACCATTTCAGCCGTAATCTTGACGTTGGCAGCGATGCTCTGCTTAGCGACGACGACCGGGAAGTCGCCGCCGCCGCTGGTGCTCCTGGAGCCGCCTTCGTCCTTCGCGCTGGTAAGGTAGACGACCACAAGGACCGCCGCCACGAGCCCCAAGATGAGCCCGAGAATAAGGGGGAGTCTGCTGCCGCCCTTGGAAAGGGTCATGCCTTTAATCATGCGTACACCTCGACATTGAGAAATGTGCTGCTTGGTTCAGAAAGAAAGATGGTCTGCTCTACAGTGGCGTTACAATGTTTGTCCATTAATCCGGCCATTTTTCATAACTCGCCGGCCTTTTCGAACCGAGTCGCCCAAAGGGCGCCGTGGATAGACGCGCGATTCGGCCGCTAGTCCGACCAGGCGGGACCCGACATCCCGCCGATGCACGACGTGTCGGGTTCAGTTCCCGGGTTGCTCACAAAGGCATGCATAATCGCCTGCGTGCAGTCGTTCACCGTGGCCACACCATGCCCGACACCCGGGAAAACGTAGAAGAAGTGACGCGAAAGCGTATCCGCGACCTGCTGTCCCCATTCTGGCGGCGTGATCGGGTCGTACTCACCGGAGAGCACGAGTGTCGGCACGTCGCTGGAAACTGGTGCGTTCTCCTTCGGATCGGGTGGCGCGGCGCCCCACATCTGACACACCGGGAAGACACCCTGCCCGCTGAACGCCTCCCCCTCTGTCAGCCCCGCCAGCTCCGGATATGGCGCCATCGCAGCGGCTACCTCATCGACGTTGGTGAAGGCCACTTCGTCGCTGCACTGGACTGAGATGTGCATGCCCGGCGAGAACAGCTCTTCCAGCTCCGCCAGGAAGCCGCCCATGATTTGACCCATAAGGTGCGTGTCCCCGTTAGCCACCTCGTAGATCACGCGCGGCAATACGGGAATGGAGTCCGTCGAGTAAAGCGCCTGAAAGAGGAAGTTGAGCAAATCGTCACCATCTACAACCACATCCTGATAGAGAAAGCCCGTCAGCGGATTGGCGATCGTCTCCCTCACTGGGCTCGCATTGAGCCGGGCTACCGTATTAAAGAAAACATCCTGCAAATGGGGATATGCACTGTTGCATCCTGGGTCAGCTGCGCAACCGCTAAAGAAGACGTCCATGGCCCGACGGGCGTCCTGTTGGATTCCTGTGTAGAGATTCGCTTGTAGCGGATAGCTGGAGTCGAGCACGACGCTGCGCACGCCCTGCGGGAAGTCCCTCATTACCGTGAGGGCCAGGCGGGTGCCATACGAGACGCCATAGAGATTCCAGCTCTGATAGCCAAGTGCCAGCCGGAGGTCATTTACATCCGCGGCACTCTCGGCGCTGCGGTAAGACGGAAAGTTGACGCCCTCGCTCGCCAACCGGTCATGACAACTCGTTACGGCTTGCATCTCTTTTGCCCGCGATTCTTCGCGTGACAGATCTTCGTCCAGCGTTTGCCGATACAGGTCTTTCAGCTCGGGACAGTCCAAATGAGGCTTTGAGTACCCGGTCCCGCGCTGGTCCAAAACAATGAAATCTCGGTTCTTGAGAAACGGCTCGATGTAGTCCTTGTAGAAGTAAGAGCTGGCCTCGGTAGAGTTCTCGCCAGGTCCGCCGCCTAAATAGAGGATCGGGTCGGGCGCCTTTTCCGTCGCTTTCGTCCGGAAGACACCGACATGAAGGCGTATCTGACGGCGCTCCGGCTGGCTGCGGTCCTCTGGTACTGTGAGATAGCCACAGTCGACGGACGCGTCGACCGGTATATCGAACTCGCAGCTGCCCCACTGGAACCCCGGCCTGTTTTTCCCTCCGACGAGTACGCCTCGCTCAGGGGTGTCGCTGCCGACGCACGCAGCAGAAGCTGCTGCTGCCAGCATTATTCCCGCGGCGAAGATAAAGGTTCTCATTGGCATTGTCGGGGCAGTCGCCCTTCCCGCTCAGCCCTCAGTTACAGACGCGTCGTCTACCTGCAGCGTTTCCAGAGGGGATGCGAGCCTTCGGTCCGCCGGGACTATCGCCGGACTCTACTCTTAGAGATGAGCGCGACTCCGTCGAGTCTCGCCCTCGCATAAGCAAAGAAACGGGCGCACGCTGGGTGCACCCGCTTATTTGTCGTTTCGGTCGGCCGGCAAACTCTTCCGTCGGCTCTGATCTTCTTTATGCTGGCATCACTCGAGGCGCATATCCGCCGTCGAAGTGAACTTCAGCGTCGGACCAAGTTTGCCACCGCTTATTAAGCCCAGCATGTTGTCTAGAGGGGTGATGAGGTCGTAGTCGTAGTCAACCTTCACTACAACCGAGTTGCCCGGCGTACCCTGGGCACCTGTCGACGACACGGTTAGCTTCGACTGGTCAAGAGAGGAAGCTGTTTCATAGACGCGGCATCTGATGTTATCGGCCTTGGTGCTGGGATCGTAGTCGCAGGCGCCTGAGGCGGGAGCTCTGACAGCGCCGAGGCGCGCGCCCTCTCGAGCAGAGTTGGTGACTGTGAGCCAGGCGTGAACGCCGATAGGCAACACGAGGACGAATTCGGCCAGGCTCTGGCCCTTTTCGCCCTTTCGCAGTAGTCCTTTAGGCCGCTTGATTGTCATTCTGGTCCATCCCTTCCGTCCGGCCTGCGGTCGAGCCGCAGCCTCTGTTAAAGAGAGCGCGGGGGTCACGGCCTGCGCGCGCGACCCCCAAAGCTATCTTGTTGTCGACAACAGACATCTGTTGCCGTCGTTTACAGCCCTGAGGGCTTCCGGATCGATCTAGAGCTTGCCGGTGATGGTGCTGAGGGTGCCCGCAATCGCCAGACCCAGCGCTGTCAGGGCCACAATGCAGACCACCGCGATCAGAGCCAGAAGCAGACCGTACTCGGCCAGCGCCTGCCCATCCTCACGCTCGTAGCGCGCCACTAGCCAAGTTAGGGCCTCATTGATCCTAGAGACCATAGTCTCCTCCTTTCCGAAGCGGTTGACCGCCAATAGTTTTCTGCCAAGTTAGATGGGGGTGGTATGGCAGTCGTTACGCCTTATGAGCTAGATTCACCACGATTTCACCGTTGGAGGAGAGCTGCAGTTGTGCCGCGCGCTAGAGCAGATGGAAGACAAGAGCAAAGCCCACGGCGTAACCGCCGCGGGCCTTGCTTTAATTCGCCGCAGTCCCTACAGCTTACCAGTGATTTTGCTGAGGGTGCCCGCAATCGCCAGACCCAGTGCGGTCAGCGCCACGATGCAGACCACCGCGATCAGAGCCAGAAGCAGACCGTACTCGGCCAGCGCCTGCCCATCCTCACGCTGGTAGCGCGTCACTAACCAGGTTAGGGCCTCATTGATCTTAGAGAGCATTCGTTTCCTCCTTTGCGAAGCGATTGACCGCCGATTAACTCTCTGCCAAGTTAGATGGGGGTGGTATTGCAGCCGTTACGACTTATGAGCTAGATTCACCGAGATTTCACCGTTGGGAGGGAGCTGGAAGCAGTTGCGCCGCGCGCTAGGGGCAGATAGCAAGAGAACAGCAAGGCCCGCGGCGTAACCGCCGCGGGCCTTGCTTTAATTCGCCGTAGTCCTACAGCTTGCCGGTGAGTTTGCTGAGGGTGCCCGCAATCGCGAGACCCAGCGCGGTCAGCGCCACGATGCAGACCACCGCGATCAGAGCCAGAAGCAGACCGTACTCGGCCAGCGCCTGCCCATCCTGGCGCTGGAATCGCACCACGAGCGCCAGAATTGCCTCATTCATCTTCGAGAGCATCTTGTCTCCTCCTTTCAAAAGATTGATCGCTTGTTGTGTACTCTCTCTGTGCAGTTAGATGAGAATGTCAGTACGGCCGTTACACCTTATGCGCGTGGTAAACGAAGATTTCACCTTTGAGGACTGATGTCAGCGAAACGGCATCCAAGGCTGGTGCTTGAGCTAGTTGGGTTATCGCCGCAGGCGGTAGACGTCCGCGTAATACATCTTACCGAGATACTGGTAGCGGTCCGCCAGGAATTGGTCAAAGCCTGACCTATCATATGAATCGCTTCGTATCTCGTAGCGGGCCGAGTCGATAACAAAGATCGGCGGCGCTTCCTTCAGGTCTTCGAGGGCTTTCTCAACACGGCTGTAGTCAGCCACAAACGGCAGGTCATGCAGGTAGCGCGTCGCCGGCCGGCGGTGCGCGTAGAAGTAAAGTTCGCTGTCAAAGCCGAGATTGTAGATGCGATCGTCAGGCGACGTATTGTCAGCGATATATCGCGCCAAGGCAGGGCTCTCTATCTCCCAACGTCCTGAGTCTCCTGCGAACTTGGACAAGTGCCTCGCATCAACCGAGTCGTGAAGATAGACTTGTCCATTTACTGCAATCGCTCCTGCTGCCAATGCGCCAACAAGGAGTATGAACGCTCCGGCTCGTACCGGCGCAACCCGCCACCTAACGCGCAAGAAACGCACGCCAAGGGGGACCATGAGGCTCAATGCGGGAAGGAGGTGTGCGTAGTAGTGCGCGTAGATCCGTCCGACGAAGATCATGCTCATCACGCCGGCCAACAACCAGCCGGACAGTAACCAACCCCATCGGTTCTCGCCGCGCCGGATCACATGCACAAAGCCAAGGAGCGAGAGCGCTACCCACGGGCCGGCGACGACGAACGGGAGTACGCCCAGGTTCGCAAGGCCGATGACGCGCTCCGCCGCGGATCTGTGGCCCACATATTGAAGACTGAAGAGCACGGCATCCGAGAAGTCAGCGAATGCGCCCAGGATGACGACCGGAGCGATCGTCAGGGCCACGGCCAGGCTACACCCTCCAAGGAGTAGCGCGACCGCGGCGACGTGGTGGCGGCCCAACTCGCCGCGGCGCCACGCCGGATAGAGCGTCCAGAGGACGAGAAAGGTGAGATTGAACACGCCTACCTCTTTGGTCATGATGGCGAGGCCATTCAGCAGTCCGGATAACAAGAACCATGGCAATCGTCCTGTCTGATGGCCCAGCGTGAACGTCACTAATCCCGCCACAAGCGGCAGAAGCATGAAGTATTCCGCATTCGCATTTGTGTGGAACGTCGCGACGCCAATGGAGAGGGCGAAAGCAAGCGCGGCAAGCAGAGCTTCACGCGCCGAGAAGAGCAGCCTGCCTTGAACGTACACCAGCAATGTCGTCGCCGACTCCAGGACTGCGGCGACCAGACGTGGCGCCCAGACATGCTGCCCGAAGATCAGGAAACTGAGGGCATACCAGCCGAACACCAGGGGAGGCTTATGCTCGAAACCGTCGCGGTATGGGAGATCGCCGCGCAGAATGAGCTGCGCGACCGTAGCATATAAGCCCTCGTCTCGTTCGAACGGTTCGTGCAGAAACGGAATATACAGGAGGATCGGGAGCGCACAGACGGCCACCAGGACGGCAGGGAGGCGTGCGCGCTGGAGGATCGGCAGCGCGCAGACCTCCCCGAGGACGGCAGGAAGACGTATGCGCTGGAGGCTTGCAGATCGAGGTTGCATCAAACCGGTAAGACGCGTCGAGGCTAGGGCCGTTACGCACACACCCATGGGGCACGTCGAGTGGTCTGGCCGGATGAGTAAGCGCGAAGCTGCTTCTACTCAACCCTGCGAAAAAACTCGCCGATCATGAAGCCAACGCAATCCATAACGCATGTCGTTGGGCCCAGCAGAATCCACGCTAGTACTGACTGGGAGAACTCTCTGAGCCCGCTTCTTCCTTAAGACGATAGATGTCCGCGTAGTACATCTTGCCGAGATACTCGTAGCGGTCCGCCA
>Ga0209690_1001657_pt1 | contig 12650 bp, 10 predicted proteins | sample GraSoiAngelo_150_FD_186164 | JGI IMG/M metagenome (GOLD analysis project Ga0209690, IMG submission 186164) | Grasslands soil microbial communities from the Angelo Coastal Reserve, California, USA - 14_1009_09_40cm (SPAdes) (version 2) | ecosystem: Environmental > Terrestrial > Soil > Grasslands ...
AGCCGGTCTTCCCGAGAAACAGCACAATGCGATTGTCGATCTCTTGCAGAAGTTCGAGGTGCCGACAAAGCTCCCGCCAAATTTTCCACGGCAGAAAATCCTCGACGCGCTCAAGTTCGACAAGAAGTTTGAATGCGATGAGATTCGATTCGTAGTCACGTCGAAGATCGGTTCGGCAAAGTTATCCCGCGATGTCGCGATGGACGATATTCGCACCGCGGTAGAAGCATTATAGACCGCGCGCGTGGCGATAATATTCCGATAGGCCTTCAGCCACGCTGTCGGCGTATTCGCGAAAAATACTTTTGCGCGCGACGCCGTTGATTTCTTTTGTGCCCTGATAATCACCGGCTTGGATGCGCGCGAATCCGTCTTTGCTGTTCATGACGTAGGGCTCGCAGTAAACGACCGGGCAGCGATAAAGCCGCGTGGCCAACAAATTGCGCGCGTAAACGTATCCACTCGAATCAACCTTGGTCGTAGTGAGCGTGGTCGGATATTGATAAGGCGGAAGGCCGGTCGCTTTCGCCATTGAAGTCGCCACGGTATCGGCAATTGGAAGCTCTTCGTCGTAAGCGCGGCTCAGCAAGCGGCGGATCATCTCAAAACGTTCGTCATCGAGGTCGAGCTCGTCTTGCAAATACGATCCGTTCACGAGCAGATGGAGATGATTATTGTCGATTAAGGTCGGCTTGCTCGGATCACCCCAGCCTTCGGCATTGAGATGCAGGCAAAGCACAAGATCGGGATGCAGCTTCGTGTTCACGAGGACAGCGCGGCGACGGATCTCGCTGTAGCGGTAAAACAACATTTCGCTTTGCCATCGGATTGTTTGCTCTTTTTCGGGATCGTTTGGATCGAGAACGTCCCCGCCTATGCGGGGCTGAGGCAGGCCGTTTTTGATAAGGATTTTTCGAGCAAGCTCTTTGAAATCGCCCGGCCGCTTTGGAGTGATCGGGTCGGTGCTGTTGCGAACGTACAAAACTGTGGCGCCCAGTTTTCGCAATCGCGAGGCGAGCATCCGCGATACCCGCAGCGTCAAATCGCCTTCCGTCACCGGTTTTGTGTCGCCCACTTGAAACCAACGCTCCTCCATCTTCGCCCATTTTCCGCCGAGATGACCGGGATCGAGCGCGACGCGCAATCCTGAGAGCGGTTTTTCGGGTTTGGCCGGCAGCAACGACCTAGCAGGGCGCCAAAGTCGCGGAACATGAGCCTTCGAATTCGCATCGGGCGCAAAACGCAGAGTAAAAACGTTGTGCGATTCGCGGTTAATAAGAATTTGCGCGGCGTTATGGTCGATCTTGATCAAGTCGGCCGCGAATCCGTGTGTGCAATAGACGTCGTTGATCAGATGCGCGAATTCGTCGTGAGTAATGGTTTCCTGATAATGCTCGAGCACGCTCCATTTCGGTGCGCTCCCAAGCACGCCAAGATTGTCGGCAGATCGAAGAGTAGTTGCGAATATCGAAACGGAGATCGCAACAAATGACGAACCCCGAATGACCCGCCTTCGCGAGGCTACGGCGCGACGCGCGAATGCCAAAGGAATGACCAAGCCCAAACGACGAAAAGTCATCCCTTGTGATTCGTGATTTGTTTTTAATTCGGCATTCGGCATTTGAATCTCATCATTTCCCCGCGCTTTTTTGCAATGAAACATCGACGTTTTGAACCTCTTCAATACGATCTTGTTCAATGCTAACGGTTCTTTTCCTCGGTGACGTCGTGGGCGAGCCCGGACGCAATGCCGTCATCGCCCGGCTGCCGGAACTCAAGGAACAACACGGCGTCGATTTTATCGTGGTCAATGGCGAAAACGCCGCCGGCGGCCGTGGCATCACCGGCAAAATCACGATCGATCTTTTGCGAGCCGGCGTTTCGGTCGTGACCACGGGCGACCACGTCTGGGACCAGAAAGATATCTTGTCATTTATCGAGACCGAGCCGCGTTTGCTGCGCCCGGTGAATTATCCGCCCGGCGCGCCCGGCAGCGGATCGATCGTACTCGAGACCGCAAAGGGAAAGGTGGGTGTGATCGACGTGCAATGTCGCACATTCATGCAACCGATTCTGGAGAATCCATTTCGCGCGATGGATGAAACGGTCGCCAAGATGCGGGAGGAAACCGTAAACATCATTGTTGATGTTCACGGCGAAACGACGAGCGAGAAAATCGCAATGGGACGCTTTCTTGACGGGAAAGTCTCGGCCGTGATTGGCACGCATACCCATGTCCAAACCGCGGACGAACAAATCCTCCCCGGTGGGACTGCGTTTTTGTGTGATGCCGGGATGTGCGGTCCGGTGAATTCGATTCTTGGCCGAGCGATTGAACCAATCATGAATCGTTTTGTTTCGAACATGCCGGCCTCGTTTCCAGTGGCCGCTGGTGAAGTTCGGTTGCATGGCGCGCTGATTGAGATCGACGAAAAAAGCGGCTGCGCTGCGCGGATTATGCGGATAGACGAACCCGGGCCGACGCAACCAGCCACCGAGCCCGAGCCTAAGATCGACAATGAACAGTCGCCGACGCCGGAACAGACGTGACTCAGGGCTTTTAGCCTAGATTTGTGGCTCGCCAACTTTGAATTGTTTGATCAAGCTGATCGTCAATAATCGCTTAACCATGAAAATACTTTTTGGTGTCTGCCTCATAACAACGCTGGGACTTTCAATGGCAAAATCCGCCCCGCAAGAGGGAAATCCTCAGGCTGCGAAGATTGCGCGGGACGCTGCCCAAGCAGCCAAGGATCAGGATTGGAACAAAGCCATCGACGGTTTCCGCAAAGCAGCGGAAATGGACCGCAAGTATGTCGCCAATCTCGCGATTGCTTATCAACAGCGTGCATTTTCCTACGCCAACGATCAAAGGTTCCAGGACGCGCTGAATGACTTGAATGAATCGATAAAAATCAATCCGCGAGATGCGCGGGCTTACGAGCAACGTGCGGCGATCGAAATGAAGATCAACGATTACGATAAAGCGCTGACCGATTACGGGGAGGCGATCAAGACGAATCCGGGCGAGATCAAATACCATCTTTATCGGAGCTACATTTACGAACTGCGGGGCGACTTACAAAACGCGATGACCGATACCGATGCTGCGTTGAAGATCAATCCGAAGAACAAAGAAGCCGTGGAACGGAAACAGCGTTTGCAAAAGATCCAATCGCAAACCGCCCCGCCTCCGGCAAATGCGACTCCGGTAGCGGCCCCGCCAAAGAAAAAACCGTAAAGTCGACGACTTCGAGGTCGAGGCCGTTCAGGATTTGCTGCCGTTCTGAGAATCGGCGACCGCTTCCTCTTTCGGAGGAGGCAGGAAACGTCGCTTCCGTCGGTTCGCCGGCAGCGGCGTCAAAGTCATGGTGATATTGCGTCCGGTAATTTTTGGTTCCATCTCCACCTGAGACATTCCGGAAAGATCGTCACGCACTTTTTCAACTAACTGCATGCCGAATTCCTGGTGCGCCATTTCGCGACCGCGAAATTGAAGCTGGACCCGGACTTTATTGCCGCGCTCCAGAAATTCCTCGCCGTGCCGAACCTTGGTCAGATAATCGTGCTCGTCGATATTGACGCGGAACTTGATCTCCTTCAGCTTCGCACCGCCGGCTCTTTTATCTTTGTCGTGCTTGGAAAGATCGTAACGGAATTTTCCGAGCGAAACGATTTTGCAGACGGGCGGATTGGCAGTGGGCGCCACTTCGACCAGGTCGAGGCCGCGGCTCTGTGCTTCACGCAAGGCCTCCGACAATTTCAGAACGCCGAGCTGTTGGCCGCTCGCTCCCAAAATGACCCGGACTTCGCGAGCGCGAATGCGGCCGTTTACACGAAATTGCGGTTGCAGATTAGTCTGATCTCCTGGACGGCGAAGCGGGAGTGCGCCATTTCGCCGGTGTTTCTTTCATCGCATAATCAGCGCTCACTTTCGCACAACGCCGATGCACCCTGCTTCGCCGCGGCTGCGATGACCGCCACGAAGTGCCCGCTTCATTAGTCGCGAGCCGAGGGGAAGTTGTAGGCAACATTTCGATGCTGGCAAGATGAATCTCGTTCCCTTTTGCGATTTAAAAGAAGCAAGGCGCGGGCCTACAATCAAAGTCACTTTGGCGGCGGATCGCCGAAATGCGCCTTATGCGCCGCATAAGCGGTCGCGTCGTCCAACATGCTGTCGAGCGTCGCCGCCAACGGTTCGAATTTCACCACCCCGGAAAAAATCGCGCGATCTCCGATTTCGGTGTCGATAACGAAAGAAGGTCGCTGCGTGATTTGCATCGCGTGGAATTCCGCGGTGCTTGCACGGATCCGCTTTTCCACCGCGGAGGATCGCGCCGTCTCGAGCAATTTCTTTGTTTCCAGGTTGCCTGCAGCCGCGCCGATTTCGGCCGCGACGTCCCAATCGCTCACTTTTTTTCCTTCCCGCAAGGCTGCGCCGGCAAGCGCATGCCGAACGCGGTCATCCGTAATGCCGAACTCCTTCGCGGCCTCAGCCACCGCGTTTGGAGCCAGCCACTCCTTTAAAGTCGGGTCGTACCAATCGGTCCGCAGCATAAACGGGGAACGCATCATCATTCCGCTGCGGCGATAAAACCACTGCTCCTGCTCACGCGAAGTCGGCAAACCGGTCGGATCCATCAGCGCGATTTTCCACTGAAACTCAACACGACCCTGGTAACGTTTTTTCAACTCCGACCAGGTTGGTTCCGACCAGAAACACCAGGAAGAGACAACGTCTAGATAATCGGTAAGGGTGATTCGCATATTCTGAATTGAGCGTTGGACGTTGAGCGTTGGACGTTGGACGTTTGCTGCCAATCAAGTTCAACGCTCAACGCTCAACATTCAACTTTCAACGGCTACGGCGGCTAAATCGGCACATTGGATTTAAATCACATCTTTTTGTTTATCGCGGTGATTTCGCCTCTGCTGGTCCTGGCGCGAGCCTGGCGTCCGGAAGGAATTTTTCGCGGCTGGCGAATCGCGGCGGCAATTGTTCTGGCCATCACCGGCGTCGCCTGGCTGTTCTTTCGTGAATACGCCGGGTATGTGGGCGGTGGAGCCTGGTTCGCGCTTCTGTTACTCCCAGCCGTCGGCTTGCGAAAAGCATCGCAACTGGCCGCGCATGGCCGCTACGAGTCAGCCAGACGATTAACTGCCCTGCTGCAATTCCTGCATCCGACTGCCCAGGTTCGGGATCAGCTTCAACTTTTTCAAAACTTGGAATCACGCGGACGCGCCGGCGACCCGATTCAAGGGCAGAGCACGCCGCAGGATCGAGAACGTCGATTACGAAATGCTCCGGCCGTAATTGCTTTCATTCTGCTTAATGTCGGAGCTTTTTGTATCGAACTGTGGCGAGGCGCACTGATCAATCCGGTTATCTTGCATCGACTCGGCGCGCTGGACTTTTATGCCGTTATCAGTAAAGGCGAATTTTGGCGACTCTTTACCGCGCTTTTTCTCCACTACAACCTGCTTCATCTCGTTTTTAATCTTTTCGCTCTCTATGTGCTCGGTCCGCCTCTGGAACGGACCATCGGCACGATCCGATTCGCAATGTGCTACCTGATCGCCGGAGTCGGATCAACGGCTGGCGTTGTATTGTTGACGGTCATAAAAATTGTCCGGCCAGCTGAGCTTGTTGGCGCGTCTGGTTGCGTGATGGGAATTGTCGGGGCCTGGGCCGGATTTCTTGTTCGCCATCGCCACGTTTGGCAGGCGAGGCAACGACTTCTCAACATTCTGCTCATCATCGCCATTCAAATCGTGTTCGATATTTCGACACCGCAAGTCAGCACGTCAGCGCATTTATGCGGTTTGGTAACCGGTTTTGCGATTGGCCTGGTGGTCGCGCCGAAGAGAACCTCGTTTTGACGACCGCTCTAAAAGGAAATTTGGCGCGAGTTATGCAGCTTGGACGCTGAGAAACTTGCCGCTCGAGGATTTTTCGACAATTTGCTATTTCGCTGCCGCTCATGCCGACGTTTCAGATTTATAACGTAATCCCAACCCTTCCCGCCGCGCTCGAACCGCTTCGGGAAATCACCTTCAACCTCTGGTGGACGTGGGAGCCGTCGGCTCGCCGGCTCTTCCGTCATCTCGATCCCGATCTTTGGAACCGGACCAATCATAATCCGGTGCGCATGCTTCAGCTCTCGCGACAGGCGCGACTGGAAGAACTCGCTCAGGACAAAAGTTTTCTTCGCGAACTGAAGGAGGTCCACGATGCTTTCCGAAATTATCTCGCCCGCCAGGACACTTACGGGAAAACCGGAGCCGGCGCTGCGATCAAAAGACCGGTCGCATATTTCTCGGCCGAGTTCGGATTTCACGAAGCGATCCCCAATTATTCCGGCGGCCTTGGCATTCTCGCCGGCGACCATTGCAAATCTGCGAGCGATCTCGATCTAAACTTCGTCGCCGTCGGCCTGCTTTATCGGCACGGATATTTTCGGCAGGAAATCGACAAGGACGGGGCGCAACACGCGGTCAGTCTCAATCAAAATTTTCACCATTTGCCGATCCGCGAGGTCCAGCGCGATGGCGCAGGGCTTCTTATTTCAGTCCGAATTTTGGACCGCGAAGTGTTTGCCAAAGTCTGGCAACTGCCAGTCGGCCGAATCGATTTGTTTCTGCTCGACACCGACATTCCAGAAAACAATGCCGAAGATCGGCTCATCACCGCCGAGCTTTATGGCGGTGACCAGGAAATGCGGATGCGGCAGGAAATCGTGCTCGGCATTGGCGGCGTAAAAGCGCTCAAAGCGCTCGGGATCGATCCGGAAGTTTTCCATATGAACGAAGGCCATTCGGCCTTTCTCGCGATGGAGCGCATTCGCCGCAAAGTCGTGGAGAAAAAACTCGAATTTTATTCGGCGCTGCAAATCGTGGCGTCGGCGAATATTTTCACCACCCACACTCCCGTCCCCGCGGGCAATGATTCGTTCCCGCGCGAGATGATGCGCAAATATTTCGGGGATTTTGCCAAAGAGCTGGGTATTCCATTCGACGAGCTTTTCTCATTCGGCCAGACCCGGGTCGACCGCTCTGATCCGTTCAGCATGACCATTCTCGCGCTTCGGATGAGCCGTCATTCCAATGGCGTGAGTAAATTACACGGCGAAGTCAGTCGTTCGCTTTGGAAAGATGTTTGGAACGGCGTGCCCGTGCACGAAGTGCCGATCACCAGTGTAACTAACGGTATCCATACAAAAACGTGGATGGCGCCGGAGTTTTCCGCGCTCTATCGAAAATATCTCGGCGAGTGGGAAGAGCGCATCACCGAGCCCGATTTCTGGCGCAGGGTGATCGACATTCCCGATTCCGAGCTATGGGAAACCCATCAACAGTTGAAACATCGTCTGGTCGAGTTCGTGCGCGAGCGTGTTCGGATTCGCCGGGAACGCATTGGCGATTCACCGGAAGCCATTCGCAATGTGAATCGGATTCTCGACCCCGAAGTTTTGACGATCGGCTTTGCACGGCGATTCGCGACCTACAAACGCGGCGCGCTTTTGTTTAGCGACAAAGAGAGATTGAAGCGGTTACTCAACGACACCACCCGGCCGGTCCAATTTATTTTCGCCGGCAAAGCGCATCCCCGCGATGAAGGCGGTCGCGCGCTTATCCAGGAAGTTTATCGATTCAGCCGCGAAGCCGGATTCGAAAATCGCGTGGTGTTCCTGGAAGATTACGACAGCTACATCGCACGCCGTCTGGTGCAGGGTGTCGACCTCTGGTTGAACAATCCTCTGCGACCGATGGAAGCGAGCGGCACTAGTGGAATGAAAAGCGCGCCGAACGGCGGAATTAATCTCAGCGTGCTCGACGGCTGGTGGCACGAAGGCTTTAACGGAAATAACGGTTGGGCAATTGCGGCCGAGATTAGCGATGGCACGGTCGAGTTCCAAAGCGCAGTGGACGCGAACAGTCTCTATCAACTGCTCGAGAACCAAATCATCCCGCTCTATTACGCGAAGCCTGACGGCAAGCTTCCGCTCGCGTGGCTACAGTTGATGCGGGAATCGATTCGGAGCGTGACGCCGGTGTTCAACACACATCGGATGGTCAAAGAATATACCGAGCGGCTTTACATTCCGGCGGCGCGATCACACGAAAACTTTGCCCAGAACGGTTGCGAACCGGCAACGCAGTTGAGCCAATGGAAAGCGCGGATGCGCAAAGATTGGCCCCAAGTTCGGATCCACGATGTGCAGGTCCGCAACAAAGATCGACAAAACATTCTCGTCGGCGAATCGCTCCAGGTCAGCGCGCATGTCTACCTCGGAGATGTCGATCCGAACCACGTTCGCGTCGAAGCGTACCATGGCGAAGCCGACAACGGCGGAATCAAGAACCCATCCGTCAGCGTTCTAAACGCAAGCGGGCGCAACGGCGACGGCAGTTACCTTTATCAAGGATCAGTGCCCGCTTCCGAGAGCGGTGCCTACGGATTCAGCGTCCGTGTTGTTCCAACTCATCCGCACCTCATGCAATCACACGAGCTGCGCTTGATCGCGTGGTCGTGACTAATCGATCGCGCTAACAACGCGCATGAATTCGGAGAAATCTTTGCCGTTGCGGGCGGCGTGATTGAGGGCATCGAGCCGTGCATCGCCGAACGCTTCAGGCAATGCAACGCGACGCGAGAGAAGGCCGTTGGCAAAGACCAGCTCGTCCCATTGAATCGACGCGATCTGATCGTTGAAACGCGCGACCGAACGTCCGCGGAAAAATGCGCGGGTTGTTTCCGGCGGCGTAAAGATGGCGGTCTTGATCTCTTCTTCTTTTGCGAGGCGCCGGACCGATCCCTGACGCGCCAGCTCATAATACAAACCGGATTCAAGATCGACATTGTGATATTCGAGATCAATCGATTGCAGCCACGGATCGCTCCAGGAAAGTTTTTCTTCTTCCTGCAACGCATTGAGCAAAAATTTCTTCGCCGCCCAATCGACCCGATCGCGCGTGATCATGACATCGCGCTCCAGATCGTTGAGAACATTTTCCCATTCCTGCAAAATCCATTGTCGATCTTCATCGGCGAAGTTGCCGGCCGCGCCGGAGCCTGGCGAAGGCGGGTCGACCTTCGCAGCTGCGCGCAGATAAATTCGTTGCACTTCGATGGCGGAAATTTTGCGACCGTCCTTCAGCTCAATGATCCAATCATAATTCGGATCGCGACTGATTGACTTGTTCGCATCAACCGGTTGGGCGATCTCGAGTTGCGGCGCCTGTCCGCGTTCAATCAAATCGAGCACGAGCGCGGTGGTCCCGATTTTGAGCGCGGTCGCCCATTCGCTCATGTTCGAATCGCCCAAGATGACATGAAACCGGCGGTAACGGCTTGCATCGACGTGCGGCTCGTCGCGCGTGTTGATAAGCGGCCGCCGGTTCATCGTGTCGATGCTGACGACCACGCTGAAAAAATCCGCGCGCTGCGAAATTTGATAAACGCCCGGCTGACTCGAAGTGCTTTCTCCTTCCACGCCCATTTTGCCGGCGCCGGCGAAAATCTGGCGCGTGATCAAAAATGGCAGGATCGCGCCAACGATCCGGTCCCACGGCACATCGCGCTGCATCAAATAGTTATCGTGGCAACCGTAACTGTGTCCGAAGAAGTCGGTGTTGTTTTTGTAGAGGCGAACTTCCTGGCCCTTCGGCAATTTCAAATTTCTACGCCGCGCACATTCGGCCAGGATGCGCTCGCCGGCTTTGTCTTGAGTCACGATCTGGCGAAGGGTCGTGCATTCCGGCGTCGAATATTCCGGATGCGCGTGATCGTTGTAAAAACGCGCGCCGTTCGAAAGCACGAGGTCGCTTTTGATTTCCTCGAAACTGAGCGGACGATTCTTGTCGATCTCGTAGTAAGCCGACTCGTCCGTGTCCTGCATCAGGGCCTTGGCGCGAAAACCGCGCGCGTCGAGATGCGGGTCCTCCAGCTCGTAGTCCCATTTCATATGCGCACCGTGATCGGTATAGCGCCGGACGAGCTCAATCGATTCGGCCACAACATCGACAGTCTCCGCGCCGTTGACGGTGATGCCGTATTCCGTCTCGAGACCAAAGACGCGGTTCATGTGTCGCGCCAAAGATTAGATGACACCGGAACTCGGGCGATCCGCCGAATCGGCAACTGGCCTGACCGGCGCAATCTTGACCACGTTTTCCGGATCATAATCGATCAGTTTAAGCCAATCTTCGGTAATGTCGGTCGTCGGAAAGATATCGTTCTCGGTGTATTCCGCGTCGAAGGCGAGGTGCAAATCCATTTCCCGAATCCCCTCTTCCTGTTGGGTGGCGATCGCACGCTTGATTGCGATCGCTTTCGCGCGCTCAACAATCGAGGCGATAATCGCGCCGCTGATGAGATCGCTCCGGTAAAGAATCTCTTTGCGTCCGCTCCGGAGGGTAACTTCGAGAAATTTATTTTCGTCACGTCGGGTAAACTGCCAATCGACGAAGCGCTCGATCAGTTTGTCCACCGCGGCTCCAATGTTTTCGGCTTCTTTGCCAAGCGCGCCGTCATATGGAAGATCAGGCGTAAGATAAATCCGATAAACCTCCCGGGCGCCTTCGCGATTCGGCCGATTCACTTTAATTTTACGGTCGATCCGGCCTGGCCGCAGAATTGCTGGATCGATCAAGTCAGCGCGATTGGACGCGAGAATGATCACGACGTCGTTCAAGGAATCGATCCCGTCCATCTCTGAGCAGAACATCGGCACGAGAGTGGAAAGAATATTCGAGTAGCGGGAGGCGCGGCGTGTCCCGAGAATTGATTCCGCTTCGTCGATGAACAGAAACGGCATGAATCCATCGCGCCGTTTCTCGCGCGCGGTCGCGAAAATTTCGCGAACCATTCGTTCGGATTCGCCGACCCACATGTTCAAAATTTCCGGGCCCTTGACGTGCATGAAGTATTCCTTCATCGGCGCGCCGGTTTTCTGGCCGAGCTGTTTGGTCAGATTGTAGGCGGTCGCCCTGCCGATGAGCGTCTTGCCGCAACCAGGCGGGCCGTAGAGAAGAAATCCCTTGGGCGTGGCATGCTGAAACTTTTTGAAAAGATCGACATGCAACAAGGGAAGCTCGATCGCGTCCTTGATCGCTTGGAGCGCTTCTTCCTGGCCGCCGACTTTTTCCCAGGGCAACTCCGGCACTACATCGAGATAATGCTCGTGCGATTTCGTGCTCGAAAGCATCTCGAGCGCCATCCGGTAATTCGAATCGACGCGCACTTCATCGCCGGATTTCAGAGTCGATCCTGTAAGCTCGGCTGAGCGTTGCAGCACCATCGATTGTGTTCCGTGCTCGGAACCGACCCGCAATCGATCTTTGCCGATGACCTCTGTGATTTTTGTGACCGGGCCGGCTGTTTCAAAACCGAGATCGCCAACAATGACGAACGCTTCATTGACCAGAACGCGTGTTCCTTTTTTCAATTTCGCCAGCGGAATGCGCGGATCGACATTGCAATAGTAATCGGCCCCGCCAACGACGATGTGGGCGGTGTCTTTAGAGGTCGCGCCAAGAAAAGTGCCGATCCGGTTCGCCGGTGAAGTGACCTTTTTGATCACCTCTTCGAGTTTCTCGATCATCTGCCGCGCTTCGCCAATCATCTGCGATTGATCTGACACGTGCGGCCGCAGGTCGAGCAGATCGCGGCGGACCGGATCGCCTGGCGGAAGCGAAGCGATCACGCGGTCGAGCTTGTCGAGCAAAGGGAGATTCGACGCGGGCTCGTCGAAGCTTTCGAACTCTCTGCTGCGCTCTTCGCTCATCGTAAAACCCAGTCCATGCCCGAATCGAGTGGGATTATAACTTTTTCGTCCAATCTTCGCAATGCCTGCTCAGCCTGCCCGTCGTGGCGGGCGAATCCTTTCGGAGTTCGACGCCGCCCGACCCCAAAATGTTCAACCGGCGTGGCACGGCTGCGGTTGCGAGAAAAATTGGTTGAACGGGTCACGTTGCTTGCGGCTTGGGGCAGCCGGGCTAAAGTCAGCGTCTCGCGCAGCGTCTCGCGAGGAGCCTTAGCTCAATTGGTTAGAGCGCCGCCCTGTCACGGCGGAGGTTGCGGGTTCGAGCCCCGTAGGCTCCGGAACCCACGTTCACCAGATGCGACGTCGCTTCAATTGTGTAGACGGCGTCGGGTGGCGGGTCGAACAACTGGATCTCACGCGATCTGGTTGGGGCGATCGCCATGGCGGGCTTCTTCGTACTTGATCGGCTCTGGCTCGATGCGCGCGCGTCCCAATGTGGGCGCACGCGCTCAATCTACTACCGCACGCCACCTGGCTCAGGCGACATTGACTTCAATGTGCTTGGATTTGGCGCGTTCGTTCTTGGGGAGATGCACCGTGAGCAACCCATTCTTGAACTCCGCTTTTACTTTGTTGCCATCGGCATCATCGGGCAGGGCGAAGCTCCGCATAAAGGTGCCGTAGCCGCGTTCGACGCGGTGATATTTCTTTTTCTTTTCTTCCTTCTCGAACTTGCGTTCGCCGGAAATAGTCAGCACCCCGTTTTCGACTGTGACTTTTACGTCCTCTTTTTTGAGCTCGGGCAACTCGGCCTTGATCAGATATTCTTTCTCATCTTCGGTGATGTCAGCCAATGGCATCCAATCGGCGAGCGTGATTTCTTCC
>Ga0209690_1001658_pt1 | contig 12649 bp, 13 predicted proteins | sample GraSoiAngelo_150_FD_186164 | JGI IMG/M metagenome (GOLD analysis project Ga0209690, IMG submission 186164) | Grasslands soil microbial communities from the Angelo Coastal Reserve, California, USA - 14_1009_09_40cm (SPAdes) (version 2) | ecosystem: Environmental > Terrestrial > Soil > Grasslands ...
CGACAAGGGTGAAGAGAAAGGGGGCCATGCTCACGTGCCCGCGCCCCTCGAGTATGCCGACACGCACGTGCCCCTGAACGTCTGGACCGATCAGGCGATGATCGGGCGCGGCAAGGACATCTACACGACCCGCTGCGCGGTCTGCCACGGCGATGCGGGTGACGGCAAAGGACCGGCTGGTCTCGCGCTCCCACTCAAGCCGTCAGACTTCCGCGACAGGGACGGCGTCGCCGAGATGCGCGACAACTACTGGTTCTGGCGCGTGAGCGAGGGCGGTCAGGTCGAGCCGTTCAAGAGCAAGGGCTCGGCCATGCCGCCGTGGAAGGGCCAGCTCTCGGTCGAGGAGCGCTGGGCGGTCATGGCCTACCAGCACACCTTCTCTGGTCACAAGGGGCCGCACGTCCCGTGGGAGCACCCGGAGAGCGTCGCGGTGGGGCGTGACATCTACGTGATGGCCTGCGTGATGTGCCACGGCGCCGAGGGCAAAGGCGACGGCTCCGTGGGCCCGATGCTGTCGCCTCGGCGGGCGCCGCAGCCCCGCGACTTCACCAGCGCGGAGTTCAAGTTCCGGTCGACGCCCTCCGGGCAATTGCCGACGACGGCGGACTTGTTCCGCACCGTGACCGAGGGTGTACGCAGCAGCGGTGGCCCGATGACGATCGGTCTCCGGGGTCACCGCATCATGCCGAGCTTCCGCTACATGCCAGCGGCGCAGCGCCTCGAGGTGATCGAGTACGTCAAGAGCCTCAACCGCGGCTTCTGGGAGCGGCGGGAGATTAAGACCGTCGCTGTGCCGGCTGCGCCGCCCGTCACCCCCGAGCGCCTCATCCGCGGCAAGCAACTCTACGCCGACGCCGAGTGCCTGGCCTGTCACGGCGAGCGTGGGCGCGGCGACGGGCCGTCGGCCCCGACCCTGAAAGACGATCGCGGTCTGCCGATCGCGGCCACAGACCTCACCAGACCGGAGCGGTTCAAGAACGGCGCGAGGCCGGAGGACATCTACCGGACGCTGGTGACGGGACTGGCCGGCACCCCGATGCCCTCGTATGCCGACTCGCTCGAGCCCGACCAGGTGTGGGACCTCGCGTTCTACGTTCTGTCGCTGTCCCATGGCGGACGAACGGCGTCGGGAGCCCGGTGAGTGATCGGACAGCCGGACAAGGAGGATGATGTGACCAAGGCGTTGTCCGTGATCGTGGCGTTCGTTGTCGTCGGCCTCGTGGGCGCCGGCGCCGCCGTCGCAGACGAGGCGCCGATCTCGGGAACCGTGCAAGCGATCGACGCCTCGGCTAACACGCTGAGGCTTCAGACAACGGCGAAGGGTAAGACGCGGGACGTGACGATCGTGCTGAAGCCCGACTCGAAGATCCTCAAGTTCACGCGGGCCACGGAGCCCGGGACGACAGGGTTTGTCGAGCAGCCGTTGACCCTCAGCGACCTCAAGCCGGGCTGGGTGGTGAGCGTTACCACCAAGCACGAGGCCGGCAAGGAAGTTGCCGAGGTGGTGAAGGTGATACTCGAGAAATGACCCAGGGGCGCATGTACGGGTGAGACGACCCCTCTTGACCTTGCCCCTGGGGTATAGGTTTAGGCTCTGGTCATGGGACACGAAGGCCTGCTGATCGGTGAGGTCGCGAAACGCAGCGGGGCCAGCCGGAAGGCGCTGCGTCTGTACGAAGCGGCGGGGATTCTGCCTGCGCCTCGGCGCACGCAGTCAGGCTATCGAGTGTACAGCAGCGAGGCGTTGGACCTGCTCGCCTTCGTGCGCCAAGCACAACGCCTCGGGTTCACGCTCGATGAGATCAAGGAGATCGTCGCGATCAAGCGGGCGGGACGCGCTCCGTGCCTTCACGTCCGCGAGCTGGTGCGGCGGAAGGCCGAGGAACTGAACCAGCGGCTTTTGGACCTCACGACCGTCCGTAATGACCTGCGCGCCCTGCTGAACGGCTGGCGACGAGCAGGGAAGGCCAGAGGGGTCGTGTGCCCACACATCGAACACGCCAGCCGCTCGAAGAAAGGGAGGAAACGAAATGGACGGCCTGAAGATGTCGCTCTGCCCATCGTGCGTCTACTGTCCGGAAGTCGCCATCGAGGGCGACGAGGTGCGCATCGGTGAAGCCGGGAACCTCGCGGTCCTGAAGAAAGACGAGTGGAACGTGCTGGTTGACCTGATCCAGTCGGGCCAGTTGTCGAAGGTCTGACGCCTCGGCGGGTCATCGGCCAGCCCCGAGAACCCTTCTCCTGCGTCCTCGCGCACCGCTCAGCGACCGCGGCGCAGAGACTTGGCGGTCTGGATTTCCGTCCCGGTAGAGCGCGTCGATGAGCGGGCAGTGGGAACCCGTGCCATCGGCACACCTCGCGACCGTTCCCCTTAAGACGCGCTCCATCACCTTCAGGTCAGCGATCTTGGTGCGCACATCAGCCAGGTGCGCCTCCGCAACGACACGGACCTCGGCGCACGGGCGCTTGCGCTCGTCCGCGAGCCGAAGCAGCGTCCGCACCTCGCCGATCGAAAACCCGAGGGTGCGAGCCCGGCGGATGAAGTTCAGGCGTTTGAGGTGCTCTGTCCCATAGAGCCTGTAGCCGCCTGCGCTTCGTGCCGGCGCAGGCCACAGGCCCACGCGTTCGTAATAGCGGATCGTCTCGATGTTGGTGCCAGTGTGCTTAGCGAGCCTCCCAATCGCGATACGCCCCGTGCGGTCCATCGTCTTGCTCCCTTCCAAAAAAAAGCGCTTGAGTCTGGAGTTACTACAGAGTTTATCGTGCTCCCAGACGTGGCGGAAGGGGGGCCGGCCGGTGGCAAGCCTTGAGATCAAGACCGCCGATGAGCTGATCGCGCTAGACGTGGAGGGCAGAGGTAGGACGCGGCGTGCTGGACGGGAGACGCTCGCGTCCAGACGGATTCTGCGGATGTTTCTGGATCGGGGCGGGCCGATACCCGTGGACGAGATCGTTGCCGCTTTTCAGGATGAAGCCATCCATCAGGCGCTCGCCGCGCTGGACAACGATGATTTGATCCGCATCCGCGACGGCCAAATAGACATTGCTTACCCCTTTTCGGCCTCGCCGACGCCGTTTGTCGTCCGACTGCCGGGCGCCAAGGAACGGTACGCCTGCTGCGCAATGGACGCGCTCGGCATCGCGCCGATGGTGGGTCAACCGGTGGAGATTCGGTCGCGCTGCCACCACTGCAAGATGCCACTGGAGTTCTCCGTTTCACCGGACGGGCCGGGGACGGAAGCGGAGGGCGTCATGCTGTGGCTCGGGAAACGAACTGACGAGCGGTGTAAGGTCGCCGACTCGCTCTGAACGACTATCAACTTCTTCCGGTCGGAAGAACATCTCAGGGCGTGGCGAGACGCGAACCCGACAGCCGAGGGAGCAAGCGCCACCGTGGCGGAGGGTTTCAAACTCGGCGACCGCATCTTCGGTGGCCTGCTCACTGGAGAATGAGAGATGACGAATCGCAACATCACGGTGTACTGGTCCACGACCTGACAGTCGTGCCACGCGGCGAAAGAGTTTCTTTCGTCTCACGGGATCGCCTTCACGGCCAAGAACGTCGCGGAGGATGCCAGCGCCCGCGACGAGTTGATCGCGAAGACGGGCCGGATGGCCGTTCCGGTGATTACGGTGGGTGACGCGGTGATCGTCGGCTTCGATCGGGGCCGCTTACAGCGGCTTCTCGGGATCTGATCATGCCGGTCGTCCAGTGCCCGGACTGCGGCGCCGTCGTCGAGCTCCCTCATGGAGTGAGGCCGGGAGACCTGGTGGAGTGCCCGAACTGCGCTGGCCATGCCCTCCGCGTGAGCGAGGTCGGGGGCCGCTGGTCGGCGACGCTCGCCCACCGAGTGAGCTGTCCGAACTGTGATGAGGTGCTGACGCTCCCGGGGGACGCCAAGCCCGGGGACTTCGTCCAGTGCTGCGATCGTCGTTACCGACTCACGTTCGAGTACGGAGCGTTTGCGGCCGAGGGGCTGGAGGAGGGGAGCGATGTGGCGTGATCGTCTGGCGCTCTATCGCTACTGGATCACGCGAAGGGGGACACTATGAAGTCGGGCTCGATCGGCGCAGGGCTGGCCGCGTGGGCCGGGGCCCTGCTGTCCTCGCTCTGCTGTCTGCTGCCGCTCGCCGTCATCGTCCTCGGCCTGGGGAGCGGCGCTTTCATGGCCGTCACGATGCGCTACCGCTGGCTCCTGATCCCGGCGGGCGTCATCGGCGTGACGGCCGGCTTCGTGCTCTACCTGCGCGAGCGGCGACGGTGTAACGCGCTGGCCTGCCGCATGGCGGGAAGTCGCGTCACCCTCACGCTGCTGATCGTCGCGGGCCTGGTTGTCGCCACGTCGATTGTCCTCGACCGGTTCCCTGAGATGAGCTCAGACCTGCTGGTGCGGCTCACCGACGGAGGTACTCACGACGGCGCCTCTGGACACACGATGGATGACATGAAATGAGACAGGGTATCGCCAGCTGGCTGACCGTCGTCCTGGCAGTCGTGCTCGCTCACGCCGCGCTGGCCGGCGCCTCGACCGTGGTGCTGGCAGTCGAGGGCATGACGTGAGGCGCCTGACCCGTCGCGGTCAAGAAGGCCCTGGAAGGGCTGAAGGGTGTGAGTCGAGCGGATGTGAGCCTTCGATCGAAAGAAGCGGCCGTCGCGTTCGACCCCTCGCAGGTTTCCGTCGAGCAGATGGTTGACGCCGTGAATCGCCTCGGCTTTCGGGCATCGGTCAAGGGAACGGTGGCGCCGCCGCCTGGACGCTGAAGCTGCTCACGCAGCGTGCGGCGGCGCTGGAACACGGGCTCGAATCCGTTGGGGGCCACCAACTTGACAGACAGTCCGAGATAGAGACCGAGGCCCTTCCCCTCCCGCCTCCCATCTGCCGGAGGCCACCCATGCCTCCGCGCTAGCGCAACTTCTCTGGGGCCCGGGTGTCCGTGATCGCGATAAGGATCCGCCCGCTCGGCGAACTCGTCGAGCGTGGCCGCAAGGCCAAGCCGCTCCGAGAACGCGACGACGCGCGTTCCCGCCACGCCAGGTCGCCCTAAGCCGCGGGCGCGAGCGCTGGCATCGGCTCAGGCGCCACGATCTCGACGTGGCGGCTATCGTGATATCCCGCAACCCCGAGCCTCGTGGCGGCCACTCGATGCCTCGGTGTCAGAACCGACCATCGTCATGCCACTTGCTCTTTAAGGAGGGAACGCGCTACAAGACACTTGGCTTGGGCGCCCTGCCCACGGTGGCCGGGTTTTGACCTGTCCATCCATGGTCGGTTTTGAGGTGTCTACCGAGGCTCTGTCGACAAGGTTGGCCGATGACCTCACCCACGGTACTGAGCCGGCGCGAGACCCTGGGTGGGACCCACGGGTCTCGGACTTGAACGGCGCGTACATGCAGGCGCGCTACGAAGCGACGCCGAACGAGGGATTGGCGGAACGCGATCACACCCCTGAGGCGGGAATGCTCGAGACGGCGGTGAACCCGAAGGGCCTGACCTTCGCGACGATTGAGGTCAGACGCCGAACGACCGCGAGAGGAGGAGGCACGTCGTTGCAGTAGCGGTCCCTGCTCGACGAGCGAACGCGACGCAAGGCCCCTGCAGCTGGCCGGTTAACCGCGTACCCGGCGGCTGCGCGAAAGGAGCAATGAGGGTATGAAACCCGCACCGTTTCAGTACGTCCGTGCGTCGAGTATCGATGATGCGCTGGCGGGGCTGGCGGGACACGGCGACGACGCTAAAGTCCTGGCCGGCGGCCAGAGCCTGATCGCCCTGATGAACCTGCGCTTGGTCAGGCCCGCAGTGCTGGTCGACATCAACCGATTGTCCGACCTTGCCTACATACGCCAGGAGAATGGCACGCTGGCGATCGGGGCGCTGACCCGCCAGTCGGCCGTCGAGTCGTCCGATGTGATCGCCCGGCTGTGCCCGCTCATGGCGGAGGCGATCCGCTTCGTCGCCCACCGGCCGATCCGCAATCGCGGGACGGTCGGCGGGAACCTGGCGCACGCCGATCCGACCTCAGAGCTCCCCGCGGTGGCGGTCGCGCTCGGCGCAACCTTCGTGGCGCGGAGCCAGGAAGGCCAGCGCAGGATCGCGGCCGACGACTTCTTCGTCGCTCCGTTGAGCACCGCGCTCGCCTCGAACGAGCTGCTGACCGAAGTTCGCGTCCCGGTCTGGCCGGCTGGGCAGGGCTGGTCGTTCATGGAGGTCAGCCCGCGGGCTGGCGACTACGCGCTCGTCGGTGTCGCAGCAACGTTGCGGGCAGCGGACGGCGTGTGCCAGTCGGGCCGGCTCGTCTACAGCGGCGTCGGCCCGCGTCCGATCCGTGTGGCCAAAGCGGAGCAGGCGCTCGTCGGCTGCTCGAGTGGAGAGGCGACCTTCCGCGAGGTTGCCGAGATCGCCGCCGGGCAAGTCGAGCCGTCTTCGGACTTCCACGCAACTGGCGATTACCGGCGAGACCTGGTCCGCGCCCTGACGCGTCGCGCGCTGATGGTGGCGCTCGACCGCTGCCAGAAGGGAGCCTAGCGATGGAGCAGGTACAACTCACACTCACGGTGAATGGAACGCGCTACTCGCGGCCTGTCGAGCCGCGCTGCTTGCTCAGCGACTTCATCAGGCACGACCTCGGGCTGACCGGGACGCATGTGGGCTGCGAACACGGGGTCTGCGGGATGTGTACCGTCTTGATCGATGGCCAGACTGCGCGCACCTGCCTCACCTTCGCCGTTCAGGTTGACGGCGCCGAGATCACCACCGTCGAGGCACTGGGGACGCCGGCGAAGCTGCACCCGCTGCAGCAGGCGTTCTGGGAGAAGCACGGCCTGCAGTGCGGCTACTGCACGCCAGCGATGCTGCTGACCGCCGTGGAGCTGCTCAGCAACAATCCGAACCCGACCCGTAGCGAAATCGGCGAGGCGATGTCGGCCAACCTCTGCCGCTGCACCGGCTACCAGACGATCGTCGACGCGGTCGAGAGTGCGGCGGCGGCGATGAAAGGAGAGGCACGATGAGCGCGCCGGCCGTCAAAGATCATCCGATCCACCGTCGCTGGATCGGCCAGAGCATGAAGCGAGTCGAGGACCCACGCCTGCTGACCGGGCGCGGCAAGTACATCGACGACATCGTCGTGCCGAACATGGCTCACGCCGCAGTGCTGCGCAGCCCACACGCCCACGCTCGGATCAAGAAGATCGACGCCAGCAAGGCCAGGGCGCTGCCGGGCGTGCTCCTGGTGCTCACCGGGGCCGAGGCCGTCGAGCAGACCGGACCGCTCCCGTGCTTCGCCAACCCGCCGGTGGCGCAGTACTGCATCGCCGTCGATAGGGTGCGCCACGTCGGCGAGACGGTGGCCGCGGTCGTTGCCGAGAGCCGCTACATAGCCGAGGACGCGGTCGATCGGATCGAGGTCGAGTACGAGCCCCTGCCGGTCGTGGTCAATCCGGGAGACGCGTCGACGTCGAAGGGGGACGCGGTGTTACACCCGGACCGTGGCGCGAACAACATCGCTCACCAGCGCACACTGACGTTCGGCAGTTATGACGAGGACATGCGGAGCGTCGACGTGATCGTGCGACGCAAGGTGCGTTGGCCACGCTCGGGCGCCCAGCCCATGGAGACTGTCGGCGCGATTGCCAGCTACGACGAGGGCACGCGCAAGTTCACGATCTACGCCAACACCTCGATGTACAACTATGTCGGCTGGCTGATGGCGGTCTCGCTGAAGATCCCCGCCCACAAGCTGAACATCGTCCCGACGATCGCCGGTGGCAGCTTCGGCAGCAAGATCTTCACCCACAAGGTGCTGGTGCTGGCGGCGACGCTTGCGCGAGCCTGCGGACGGCCGGTCAAGTATGTCGAGGACCGGTTGGACAACATGACCAGCTGCGACAACCACGGCTCCGACCGGATTTACGAGCTGGAGCTGGGGCTCAAGCGCGACGGCACGATGCTGGCGTTCGGGATGAAGGTGATCGACGACTACGGTGCGTATTTGCAGTTTGGCGTCGGCCACCACGGCAACGCCGCGGCGCAGCTTACCGGGCCGTACCGCATCAAGAGCGCGCGGATCGACCTGACGGCGGTGTTCACCAACAAGTGCCAGCAGGGCGCCTACCGCGGCTTCGGCTCGGAGGTCAACAACTTCGCGCTGGAGCGGATCGTGGACGCCGCCGCCGACGAGCTAGGCATCAGCCCGGTGGAAATCCGGCGGAAGAACTTCATCCAGCCCGAGCAGTTCCCCTACAAGATCCCGACCGGCAACGTCTACGACAGCGGGAATTACGGGGCGGTGCTGGACAAAGCGCTGGAGATGGCCGACTACGACGGATGGCGCCGTCGGCAGGCCGAGGCGCGCAAGCAGGGCCGCTACATCGGCATCGGCCTGGCGAGTTGCCAGGAGCGCAGCGTCTTCAGCTCGACCGAGTTCTGGTTCTGGAACCATGAGCCGGGCTTCGCGCTGACCAGCTCGCCCGAGAGCGTGAACATCAAGATCGACCCGACGGGCAAAGCGTTTGTGACGCTCTATTCGCCGTTCTGGGGCAACAGTCCGGAGACGATGGCAACCCAGATCGTGGCCGAGCAGCTCACGATCGACCCGTCGGACATCGAGATCACCTACGCCGACACCGACCAGGGATTGATGGGGACGGGGCCCGGCGGCAGCCGCTACACGGTGATGATCGCCGGGGCAATCGCGGGGGCCGCGACCGACATCAAGCGCAAGCTGTTCAAGATCGCGGGGCACTTTCTCGAGGCGAGCGAACAGGACCTCGAGCTGCGTGACGGGCGCGTCAGCGTCCGCGGCACCGACCGGGGCATGACGATCCCGGAGATCGCGCTGCAAGCCTACTATTTCCGCTTGAGCCTGCCGGACGACTGCAACAGCGGCCTCGACGCGCGCTTCACATACGATCACCCGTACACGACTCAGCCCAACGCGGACCGCACCGACCTGGGGGTGTTCTATCCGATCATGGGCCACATGTGTCATATCCCGATCGTCGAGATCGATATCGAGACCGGCCAACTCACGTACCTGAAGTACGTTGCCGTCCACGACTGCGGTACGGTGGTCAACCCGATGACGCTCGCCGGGCACGTGCGCGGCGGGACGGTGCAGGGGATCGGATCGACGATGTACGAGCACTTCTACTACGATGAGCAGGGCCAACTCGTAACCGCCAACTTTGCCGACTACCTCATCCCCACTCTCAAGGAGGCGCCACCGAATATCGAGGTCGGCCATGTCGTGACGCCGTCGCCGTTCACCGAGTATGGCATTAAGGGCGGTGGCGAAGGTGGGCGGATGGGCGTGCCGCCTGCGCTCGCGTCGGCGGTCGAGGACGCGCTCAGGCCGTTCGGTGTCAAGATCGACACGTTGCCGATCACACCCATGAAGATCCGCGATATGATCCGCGCGGCTCAGCAACGGAAGGGCTAAAGGCCTGCGCGATCCCGGGGTGGGCCAGCAGAACACGGGCGTGCGGCACCGTGGAGTCCGCGCCGCCGTGCGCCCGCGCTTCTGCGGAGGAGGCGCTTTACTGGCCTTGCCGCGACGTTCGGACGGTTGGGATTATCATCGCCCTCAGCGGCGTTTCGCCGGGGTTGCCCGCCACGGAACAGCGGCGCCCTGGGAGTAACGCCTGATCCTAAAGGAGGCGCCAATGCGCAGGGACATCGCGTTCAAGACTGAAGACGGCGTGACGCTGCGCGGCTGGTTGTACCTGCCCGACCGGACGGCAGGTCAGGTGGCGACCGTCGTTATGGCCCACGGATTCTCCGCGGTGAAGGAAATGTACCTCGACAGGTTCGCCGAAGTCTTCGCCGCCAGCGGCCTCGGCGCGCTCGTGTTCGACAACCGCAACTTCGGGGCAAGCGATGGCGAACCACGTCAGCACATCGACCCCTGGCAGCAGGTGCGTGACTACCGCGACGCCATCACGTTTGCCGAGACAGTTGCCGAAGTCGACAGAACCCGGATCGGTGTGTGGGGGTCAAGCTATAGCGGCGGCCACGTGCTCGTAATGGGCGCGATCGACCGTCGGGTGAGGTGTGTCGTCTCCCAGGTGCCGCTGATCAGCGGTCACCGTAATGCTCGACGCCTGATCCGCGCCGATTTCATCGCGGTCGTGCAGGGACAATTTGATTCTGACCGGCGGGCACGGTATGCGGGCAAGCCCGCGGCAATGATCCCGGTCGTCGCCGAGAACCCGATGGCGCCGTGCGCGCTGGCGACGCCCGATTCCTGGCAGTGGTTCACGGAGACAGGCAAGACGCGCGCCCCGGCATGGCGGAACGAGGTGACCTTGCAATCGGTCGAAATGTTCACCGAGTACGAACCGGGCGCGTACATCGAGTGGATCAGTCCGACGCCGTTGATGATGGTCGTCGCGGCCGGGGACCACTTGACCGTCAGTGACGAGGCGTTGGCAGCCTATGCTCGTGCTCTGGAACCGAAGAAGTTGGTCCTGCTACCCGGCGGCCACTTCGATGCCTATGTCAGGGATTTCGACTCGGCGAGCGCGCAGGCGCGTGACTGGTTCGTTCAGCACCTTGGCAGGAAGTAGGCGAATTGAGTCGAGATGTTCCGCCATGGCGCGACTTACGCCGACAAGATTCTCAAGGGCGCCCTGCCTTTTCGAAGGCAACGCTGACCCGCGCGGAGCGAGCCAACGTGAATGTTAAGTGCCCCAGCTGTGGGAGCGAGAAGGTCGCCCCGCAGCTGACGGTCTTCACGCCCAAGACGTCGCGGAAGAGCTGAAAACCAAGCAGGTAGCCGGAAGTCAAGCGGCTCCAAGGTCGCCGAGCTGACCGTCGCCAAGTACATGCACCGGACCTCGCATCGGTCGTTATCGGGGAGACGCGGACGGCGCGGTTGCGTCGTCCGCGCGGAGCAATCGAACGGCGTGTCGAGCCCCCTCTCCCCCCCGGGGAACACCGGCGCGGCTCCGTCCCCGGTCTCTCGCCTGACCCACGACTCCGGCATCGGCCTGTCCCTGATCCCGACCGGTGCCCGTACCCGTTGACAGGCAGATTTTTCTTAACTCAGCGCCGCCCCAACCGCGTTCACGTACAGCGCATAGATCGACGTGCTGCCGGTCATGAACAACCGATTGCGCTTCGTGCCGCCGAAGCAAAGATTGGAAATGACCTCCGGCGTATGGAGGAACGCCACCTGTTCGCCGTTTGGTGCATGGACGCGCACGCCGTTGGTCTCGACGCCGCCCCAGCCCCAGCCGCACCAGACGTTGCCGTCGGTATCGCAGCGGATGCCGTCCGTGAACCCCGGCCTGAAGTCGGCGAACTCCTTGCCGCCGCTCACGCCGGTCCCGTTGTTCACCACGTCGAACACCATGATATTGGCGGGGAACTGCGGCCCGTCGGTCGCGCCGGTATCCACGACGTAGAGTCGCTCGAAGTCGGGCGAGAAGCAGATACCGTTCGGGCGCTTCATCGACTCGACCATCACCGTCGCCTTGCCGCTGGGATCGAGGCGATACACGCGGGTGGGCAGTTCGAATTCAGCCTTGTGCCCTTCGTACGGTCCGAGGATGCCGTAGCCCGGATCGGTGAACCAGATCGAGCCGTCGGGATGGACGGCGGCATCGTTGGGCGCATTGAGCTTCTTGCCCTCGTACTTGTCGATCAGCACTGTCCAGGTGCCGTCGTACTCGCGGCGGCGAACCCGGCGTGTGTCGTGCTCCATCGCAATCAGCCGACCCTGGTTATCGCGCGTATGCCCGTTCGAGTATCCGGACTCGGTCTGGTACGCGCTCACGTGGCCATCATCCTCGGACCAGCGCAGCGTGCGATGGTTCGGGATGTCACTCCAGACGAGACAGCCCCAGTCACCCATCCAAACCGGGCCTTCGCACCAGAGCGCGCGATCGTTGCCCATGCCGTGCCAGATGCGCTGCAGCGTTGCGTTGCCCTGCCGTCCGGTGAAGCGCTTGTCCGTGACCTCGAACGCCGGCTCCGGGTAGGTGACCGGAGTCTCGCCGGTCCAGTCGCGGTCGCGGCCGAACTTATCCGCCGCCGATGCCAGAGATGCCGTTGCCGCGGTCGCAGCTGCGACGCCGGCCGTAGCGAGGAAGTTGCGTCTGTTCATTTCCATGTTCTTTCCTCCTCCACCTGCCCGTTCTGTGCATTCGCGTGGGTGGCACCCATCTCAGGGACATCCTGCCGGCATCGCCCCGATTCTCGTCTCACTCCCCCCGTTTGCCGTCCCTCTCGCTCAGGTGGGATGCCACGTGAGTCGCTCGATGCGCCCGAGGATCTGTCCAGACAGGGGCCGTGTCAAGTGGCTTCCAGCCAGCTGCAGGATGAGGTACCGGGGCCACGCGCCGTGGGAACTGGTCCTACGTACGCGCCGGTAAGCGGCGGTGCGGCCCTCTCAAGGCTGAAACACGGGTTCGAATCCCGTTGGGGCCACCACCATACTGGTCTCGGTCAGATTCGACGGCCGATCTGCACTTCGGCCAGTGCGCGGACGGTCCGGCTCCCGATGCCGGTGCCGGCACCGGTGACGAGAATGGTGGAGTTGCGCGTCGACACCGGCTCGCCGGCAGCGTTGACCTGGGCAGCTAGGGAGGGACGCTGGCGGCGGCGCGTTCAAGGATTTTCGAAATCGCGATCGAGGCCGTGTTGGGCTC
>Ga0209690_1001662_pt1 | contig 12637 bp, 12 predicted proteins | sample GraSoiAngelo_150_FD_186164 | JGI IMG/M metagenome (GOLD analysis project Ga0209690, IMG submission 186164) | Grasslands soil microbial communities from the Angelo Coastal Reserve, California, USA - 14_1009_09_40cm (SPAdes) (version 2) | ecosystem: Environmental > Terrestrial > Soil > Grasslands ...
TGCTCGGTCGGCACGGCGATCAGCAGCCCACCCGAGGTCTGCGCGTCGCAGAGCAGCGTCCGCCGGGCGGCGGGCAGGGCCGCCGGCCAGCGCACCCTCGATGCCATGAACCGTTCGTTCGCGCGCGTGCCGCCGGGCACTTCGCCGGCGTCGGCCAGCTCTTCCGCCCCCGGGAGCGACGGTACCGAGGCCGCGTCGACGCGGGCCGCAAGCCCGGAGGCCCGCGCCAGATAGTGCAGGTGTCCGAGCAAGCCAAAACCCGTCACGTCGGTGGCCGCATGCGCCGCGACCGTGGCCATGGCCTGCGCCGCCTCGCGATTCAGCTCCAGCATCCCATGGATGGCCGCCTCGGCTGAGGCCTCCGGTGCCACCTGGTGCTTGATGGCGGTGGTGATCACACCTGTGCCAAGCGCTTTCGTGAGGACGAGCCGGTCGCCTGGCCGGCCGCCGCGGTTGCGAACCACCCGATCGGGGTGGACCGTGCCGGTCACCGCGAGCCCGTACTTAGGCTCATGGTCATCGATGCTGTGACCACCGAGGATGTCGATCCCAGCCTCCCGAACTTTGTCCAGGCCGCCGCGAAGGATGTCGGCCAGCACCGTCCCGGGCAGCTCTTTGATGGGGAATGCCACGAGATTCACGGCCATCAAGGGCTGTGCCCCCATCGCGTAGATGTCGCTCAACGCGTTGGCCGCGGCGATCGCCCCGAAGGTGTACGCATCATCGACCACCGGGGTGAAGAAGTCGGTCGACACCACCAGGGCAAGGTCCGGTCGAAGCCGGTAGACGGCGGCGTCGTCGCCCGTCTCCAGCCCCACCAGCACATCCGGGTTCGCGAGCGTTTTGGGCAAGTGGCTCAAGACCTGAGCCAGGTCCTCAGGACCGATCTTGCAGGCTCAACCCGCTCCGTGCGACCACTGCGTGAGCCGCACTTTCTCCACCGTACTCACGATTGCACTGTACTCGACACCTGCTAGGAGACCCCAATGATTCTCGTTGCGTTGATGTGCCGAGCGCATTCCGCTCTGATCGGCTGCGACCGTGGGTTCCGGTCGCCATCTGCATCCTGGTCGTCCTCCTGCTTGTCGGCGTACTCGGTCATCACCCGCAGCTCTTAAGGCAGGAGGCGCTCGATGCGGCCCTCAGCAAGCAGGCCCAGCAGACTACGCACCATGCCGCCAAGCTGGTTCGGGAGTCGGACCTGGAGCGGGCGGCTTCGCGGTCGGGAGAGGACATTGGGCAGGATACGAGCCCCGACCATTTCGTGTGGGTGATCGCCGTGTCCGGCGATCACGCGATACACGGCGAATACATGGGCGGACCGCCGGTCACCTGGACGATCCTGGTGGTCAACGACCAGCGCCCCGCCCAGCTTTCTGTTATTTTCGGCGACGTCCGGGGCGACTGGCCGCCCTTCTTCGATGGCCTTAACGACCTGAGCTGACGCGTCACCAAGTCTGCTACCGTCAAGCCGGTGGAGGTCACGTTCCTGGGGACAGGCGCGGCATTTTCTCCGCACGCGTACAACTCGTCAATCCTGGTCGATCGCAAGATCCTGATGGATGCCGGCGCGCCGCTGACCGTTCATCTGCCGAGGGCCGGCGTTTCACTCGACGAGCCGCGGGCGGTCGTGCTCAGTCACTTCCACGCTGACCACACGTTTGGCCTTGCCTGGTTGATCCTCGGCCGCGTCTTGCTGAATGACCGAACGCCGTCGCTCAGTGTCTATGGACCTCAAGGAACAACCTCATACCTCGAGCGCTTGCTCGATCTCGCCTGGGGCGAGGAGATGCGTCGAATGAGCTGGGAGCGGTTGCAGCTGCGCGTTCAGGAGCTTGCCGATGGCGATACCTTCCAGCTTGACGGCAGCCGCGGACAGGCATTCAAGATGAAGCACGCGAGCCGGCTCGCCTGCCTCGGCTTTGTGATCGAGCGCGACGGTGTCCGCCTCGGGTACACGGGTGACGCCGAGATGTCGCCCCGGCTCGACGCGCTGATCGCGGCGTCAGATCACGTGATCAGCGAGATGACGTATGACGACCCGGGCGGCGAGCTGCACCTCGCCCGCAAGGACATCAAGGAACTGATGGCGCGCCACCCGGCGGTACGCTTCATCCTCACGCACCGTGGGGGCGAGACTTCGGTCAACGGGGCCGTGATGGCCCATGACTTTCTGACCCTACAACTTCCGCTGCACTGACGATGTCGTTGGCACGGACGACGCGGCCCCGGCGGAGGGCATCGCGCCAGGCTCGTGCCACCAGCCCGGCATAGCTGCCCCGGATCTGGCTCCAGGCCTTGCGGGCTTCAGCGAGCTCATCCTGATTGAGCCCTCCCCGACGGAAGCTGGCGCGCGTGTAGAGCGTCGCCAACCGTCGGACCTCCGTATCGAGCGCCGGCATCGAGGCCGCCAGCCGTCCACCGAATTCATGCGGCGTATCACCCAGGTGCCGCGGGACCCTCAGCCGGTCCCCCAGGAAGAGCAGCCGGCGCCAGATGCGCGGCACATCGCGAACCGACACCAGCCAGCGAACCGCCAGTAGCAGGGCGACGAGCAATAACAGGATCAGCGCGCCGCCCGCGATCAGAAGCTGGCGCCAGATGTCGGGGAACGGCGTGTTCCCTGCGTCCACGGGTTCCCCGCCCCGGGGTTCCTTGTAGTTGTTTGCGCCAGGGGTGGCCGCCGCCCCCGCCGGCAACGGCACGTTGAGGTCGGCGCGCGTGGCCGGACGGTTGACCGGCGCGTTGATACCGTCTGGGGTCGGCTCAAAAGGGATCCATCCATACCCGGGGAAGAAGACTTCGACCCAACTGTGCGCGTCCAGGGCGTTCACCGTGTACTGATGGGTCTTCTCGTCGAAAATGCCCTCACCGAACCCGCTCAGCTGCCGGCTGGGAATCCCCAGCGTCCGCAACATGACGTTCATGGCGGTGGAAAAGTCCTGGCAAAATCCCTTCCTCGAGGCGAAGAGAAAGTAGTCCAGCGGCCGCACACCGAACGTGGCCGGGGGCGGCCTCAGGGTATAGGTGAAACGCCCCTTGGCCAGGAACCAGGACTCGATCGCCTTGGCCTGGTCGTAGGGGGTGGTGGCACCAGCCGCCCGAACGATCGACTGGGCGAGCTGGGTGATCTCGGCATCACGGTCCGTCGAGTACCCCTGGGCAACGCGGCCGTTTTCGTAGAGCGTCGTATAGGGCGCCAGCCACGCTGGATAGTCCGTGCCGGCTCTTTGCAGGTCCTGGACGTCGACTTTAGGAACGGCTTCTGTGACCGAGTAGTTGTAGGGTGGCTGCAGCCGCTTGGTGAAGCGCAGCCGGTCCACCGTGTCGAATGTGGCGATGGGTGCGCTGTCTCCGGCGACATTGACCAGCGTAGGGGTCTGGCCCGGCGGCGCCGGGACCGAGGTCATGATGCCGCGCACGTTTGTTGGCTGGCTGTCGACCGACAGGATCTCGCCGGCGCTGAACACCGTGCTGAGGGTCTGCTCCGGCGGTACCACAACGTGGAAGGTATTGTGGAGAACCTCGATGCGCTGGGAATCCGTCGGCAAATCATCGCGTGGGACAGTGGCCCGCGCCGCCAGGAGCGGTTGTTGGCGCACCGGCAGAGCCTGGCTGCCGGGCAACTCATACCAGGAGATGCCGTCCCAGCCCGCCAGCGCAATACCACGCCAGTATGGATAGAAGACCGGTGTATCGCCCGTGACCACCATCACGGTTTGGGATTTCGCCTTCAGCTGCGAACCTGGTCGGACCACTTCGCTGTAGCCGATGGAGCCGATGGTTCCGGGCTGCGAACTGTTAGCGCCGATCCCGAACGGGTGAATCGCGTCGGGGTTCATCGTGCCAGGGATCAGCGCGGCGCTGATGTCGTTGCTGCTCAATGGCGGAAGCACCAGGAAGGCGATTACCAGGATCGCCGCGGTCGCCTCGATCCCGACTTCTCCGAACGTCCAGCCGGTATCGGCCGCACGGGGAAGATGGCGTGTCCGCCACCCTTCTTTGAGGGCAACGAAGTTCAGCCGCAGCAGGACGGCGGCGGCGGCGGTCAGCCAGATGAGCGTCAAGAGCGTAAGGCCCGGACTCGTGTCGTTGATGATCTCCACGGCGAGGATGGTGCCGGTGGGCAGCAGCGCCACCAGCCCATTGCGCCGTAAGAACACCCACCAGCTGGTCCACAGCCCGGTGGCGACGAACATCAGCAGCAGGCTCAGCAGCAGGAGCGTATTGGTCCGATTCGGAAGTGCCAGAAGCCACGTCCTGATCGCCGGCATCGTTCCGCCCGAGGTAAGCGGCGATGGCGCCAGTAGCGCCAGGCTGCCAACCACGGCCAGGCCCGACATCGCCGCATAGGCCAGGCGCGATGCTCGGGCAATGGCAAAGATCCATCCCAGCACGCTTGCGATCGCGAGCGCCGGCACCAGTCGGCCTTCGGTATCGGGCACCCATGCCGAACGCTCAACCGCGATCGCCACCGCCCAGCCCATGAGCAGGACGAATCCCAGCAGCAGCCAGGTATCTCGGAAGTCAACGGTGAGTAGCACCCGATCGGCTCGGAAGACCCGCACCGCCAGGCGGCCCCCCTCGTTGTGGAGGCGAAGTAATCCTGCGGCCCAGGCAACTCCGAGGACCGCAAGCAGCAGCAGGAAGACCGTCGCCGGATTAACCTGCGGCAACTCGTCGCTCCGAAACCGGCGCCAGGTCATCCGGCGCCCCAACGATCCACCAGTTCAGCGCCTGTCGCCAGCGTCCGGCCGATGCCAGCGTCGGCTGGCTGCCACCAAAGCCGCGTGGATCGAGATAGACAACGAGGCTGCGCTGGCCTCGCACCCCCAGGTCGAGCAGGGCCTCGAGCCAGTGCTCGTCAGCGGATGGAGTGATGACGATCAGCCCCCCGCGATGCCGCCATTGCTGCCGTTGAGAGGTGAGCAGGCTGGCCAGCGACACCGTGCCGTCGGCCTGCGCCAGCGTGAAGTGCTCGAACAGCCTTTTGCGCTGCTGATCCCCACGGGCGGCCTCGATCACGCTGAGCTGGCTGTCGTTGCCGACCAGACCGATCGCGCTTCCCCGGCGCAGTGCCGCGTCCGTAATCGAGGCAGCCAGGCTCATCGCATACTCGAGCGTCGATTCCGGCGCTTCCCCCGCGTGAACCGCGGCCTGGAGGTCGATGACGATCCAGGCGTCGCCACCCTCGCGCGTTTCGAAACTGCGGCTCATCAGCCGGCCGAGCCGGGCCGACGATGCCCAGTGGATGCGTTTCACGCTGTCTGTCGGAACGTATTCTCGAATCGTGGTGGCATTGGGCGGGATGTCGAGGACGCGGCCTCGCAGCTGCTCGTCCCCGGCGGTGCTCGGCGCCAGGGCGTCCAACCCGCCCACCGGCCGGACCACGGGGTAGACGACAACGGACTGACTGCCGGCGATCCGCAGGGTGCGGGTGAACAGGCCGAATGGGTCGCCGTAGCGGAGCTCAACGGGCCCGAAGGTGAACAGACCTCGTTGCTTGAACCGGCCACGCGATGTCCAGCGGCGCGCCCGGCGCCCCTTCAGGCTGAAAACGCGTCCCGGATTGTAGCCGGGCAGATTGGAGAAATCCGTCAGCTCGATCAGGGGCACCGGGATCCAGGAGCGGTTCTGGATGACAAAGGATTCCTCAAAAGCATCACCCACCTGGTACTGTCCCTCTGGGCTCGCCCGCTCGACTACCAGATTGTCGGCCGCCAGCCGACTCCATACATAACTGACAACGAAGAGCAGGACAAGCGCGTAGAGAAGGCTATACGCCAGCCGCACGCCGGTGACGTAAGCAAAGAAGAAGAGAAGCGCCAGCGCGGTGACCAGGGGGAGGCGCGGCAGCCGCATCGGAATCCGCCTAGCTTGCCACCCGGCGTCCGTATCGGGAAACGACGTTCGGTGGCGGCACTGGCTCCGACTCCAGGACCTGGTTCAGCACCTTGTTCGGCGTCAGCCCGCGCAGCTCGGCATTGGCTTTGAGAATCAGGCGATGCGCCAGGACAGGGTGGGCAAGCGCTTTCACATCGTCTGGGGTAACGAAGTCCCGTCCCTCGAGGGCGGCGCGGGCCTGCGCGGTTCGGAACAAGCCCAGGGAACCGCGGGAACTGGCTCCCAGGCCAATGTCGGCGTGCGAGCGAGTCCGATGGGTGACGCGGGCGATGTATTCCTTGAGCTGGTCATCGACGTAGATCTCCTGGACCATTTTCTGCGCCGCCAGCACCTCGCCGGCTGACACGACCGGCTCCAGCTGTTCCATCGGCGAGTCCCGCTGGAAGCGGTCGAGCACCTGCACCTCGTGGGCGATGTCGAGGTACCCGACGTTGACCCGCATCAGGAAACGATCCACCTGCGCCTCCGGTAGGGGGAAGGTCCCGGCGAACTCCACCGGGTTCTGCGTCGCCAGCACCAGGAACGGCAGGGATAGGGCGTAGGTGGTGCCGTCCACGGTCACCTGTCGCTCCTCCATCGCTTCGAGCAGAGCCGACTGGGTCTTGGGCGTGGCTCGGTTGATCTCGTCCGCCAGCAGCACCTGGGTGAAGATCGGGCCCTGGCGGAATTCGAACTGCTGGGTCGAGGGGCTGTAGATGTTGACCCCGGTGACGTCCGAGGGAAGGAGGTCAGGAGTGAACTGCAGGCGCTCGAATGCGCAGCCGAGGGATCGTGCCAGCGATTTGGCCAGCATCGTCTTGCCCACGCCAGGCACGTCTTCGATCAGAAGGTGGCCCCGGCTCAAGAGGGCGATCACGCAGAGTTCGATCTCTGCCTCTTTGCCAACCAGCACCCGGCTGACATTCTCGACAATTCTTAAACCAAGCGCCTCGACTGAGCCGTTCTCCACCTGCATCCTTCTTACTTCCTTTTCGGTAATCCGGTTCCGAGCTTATCGTCGCGTACTGTTTGAACGGCAGCCGCCGCCGCTTCGTTACCGTAGGTTGAGTCGTCGAGCTCCACTGGCCGCCAGGCCGCCGATTGTGCCGCCGCTCAGAACGAGGACGTCGTCGATAACCAGGCCAACGGTGTCGAGCCCGGCGGACCCGAGTGGGCCGACGGGTCCCATCGCGCCAGCCAGCTCCTCCACCACGATAAAGCCCACCGCCACGATCACGCCATTCCAGACCGCGCCACCGACGGGTCCGACGAAGCCGGCCAGCAATCCTCCGGCCAGTAGGGCGCCGAAGGTGAGGAGACCCTGCGACACGAGCGGCCCGCGATGATTCCCGAATAGCAGGGTGCCACCGACCAATTGAATCACCACCGACAGCAACAGTCCCAACCCGGCCGCGAACCAGTCGACCCTGCGCCCGCCGCCCGCCTGAGACCTCGCCATGGGAGCCGAATAAGTCTATCGGTCAGACGGCGCCGAGAGCCTGCAGGACCCCGGCCAGCAGTGGCGCAACCACCAGCGCCGGCAAGAAGTTGGCGACCTTGACCACCTTCAGGTCGAGCAGGCCAAGCCCGATGCCGAGCACGATGATGCCGCCGGTCGCGGTCAGCTCCGCCGTTTCCAGCTCGGACAGGCCGGCATGGGCCAGGAAGGCGATCAGGGTGAGGCTTCCCTGGACCAGCAGAACGCTGGCGGCCGACAGGACGACGCCCCAGCCGAGCGTCGCCGCGTAAACGATCGAGCTGAACCCGTCCAGGACGGACTTGATGGCCAGCACCGTGACATCGCCGCGGGTCCCATCGAGGAAGCTGCCCAGAATCGTGAGCGGCCCCACGCAGAACAGGAGGCTGGTCGTGACGAAGGCCAGGCTGACGCGTCCGGGCTCGCCATCGCGACGCGTCCGCCGCTCCGCCCACCGTCCCAGCGCCTGCATGCCGTCATCAAGATGAAGCAACTCGCCGATCACAACGCCGACGAGCACGCTGACCAGCAGGATTAGCGGGTTGCGAGTCTTGAACGTCATCTGAATCCCATAGACCGACACGAAGAGGCCGAGACCAGCGCGAATCGTTCGCTGGAGGCTGGCGGGGATGACGCGGCCCAGGCTCAGGCCAATCGCGGCGCCCGCGAGCACCGTGCCGGTGTTGAGGGCGGTACCCAGGCCGGGGATCATCGTCGAGCCGGCGGAGCCGGGCGGGCGACCAGCTACAGCTTCTCGAAACGGTCGACGTTGACGATGAAAACGGTCGCGCCACCGACCTGGACCTCGACCGGGTAGGGCACGAAGAAGTCGCCGGGCTCCACAAGCGGTGGCATCGGGTTCATGAACTCACTCCGGGTGCGGCAGTTCTCCTTGATCAGGCCCAATACTTCTTCGATCCGGTCGTCGTCGATCCCCGACATCAGGGTCACGTTCTTGTGTTGCAGGAAACCGCCCGAGCTGGCAAAGCGCGTGACCGAAATCCCGCGGTCGTTGAGGGCGTCCATCGTGGACGATGCATCTTCACTGTGAACAACCGCGATCAGCAGCTTCATGCGGACCGCCGTTGCGCTGGATGCACACCGGCCTGGCGCAGAGCCTCCGAGGCCTGCTCCAGGACCCGCCGGGCGACCTCGTCGGGGTCGGCGGTGGCATCGACCTCCCGCCAGCGCCGCGGGTCCTCTGCCGCCATCTGCTCGTAACCGGCATGCACCCGCTGGTGGAAGGCAACGGTTTCTCGATCGAGCCGGTCCTGCGCGCTCCGCGGAATCCGCGCCAGCCCTGCCTCCACCGGGAGGTTCAGCAGCAGCGTGAGATCGGGCGCGAGGCTGCTGGTGGCTTCCGCCTGCAGCCGGCGCAGGGTCTCAAGATTCAGCCCTCGGCCGTAACCCTGATAGGCAAGGGTTGAATCACTGAACCGGTCGCAGAGCACCACTTCGCCCCGCTGCAATCGCGGTCGGATCACGTCGGCCACCAGCTCGGCCCGAGCGGCGGTGAAGAGCAGCGCCTCTGTCCAGGGCGAAAGCCGGCTCTGCTGCGCCCCCAGTAGGAGTGGCCGGATCATCTCGCCAACGCGCGTACCGCCAGGCTCACGCGTCGTCCACACAACATGGCCCTCTTCGGCAAGTGCCGCCGCCAGGCGATGGATCTGCGTCGACTTCCCGCCGCCCTCGGGTCCCTCAAAGCTGATGAAGAACCCGCCTGCCTTCCCCGGGGCATCCATCCGTTTTGCGTGCACTATAGCGAGTTCAGTCGGCCGTCGTATAGATGCGCAGTCGCCGGTTGGGCTCTTTTCCGGTGCTGCGAGCGGTCAACTCGTGGCGCTCAACCAGCTGGTGCTGCAGCCGGCGGACGTAGGCGTTCTGGGGTGAGAGTTCGACCATCGAGTTCGTCGCCTTGGCACGGCTGATCCCTTCCAGCGTTTCCTGCAATGCCGACTCGGTCGGATCGGGAGTGTCCAGCTGGTACATCCGGCTGAGCGCGTTCTTGATCTGCGTGATGGTATTGCTTTTCAACACCTGGATCGGGATGCCGTCGGCCTCCGCCTCCTTCAGTGGTGAATCCTTCCGTCGGTAGTAATTCTTCAGGGTGACGATCAGGTCAGCCTCCTCGATATGGTTCTGGACCCGGATGGGGACGTGCAACTCACTGATCGCCTGTTCCAGGTAGTTCCGGCTGACGCCGTAGGGAAAGACGGAGACCGTCTCGTGCAGGCTGCGCGATCGCGGAGCTTCCAATGGTTCGCGAGCGACGGCGGTCCGCATCGGTGCCGTCTCCGCAATGCGGGCGACGATCGCCCCATCGGCGCCGCGGATCCGCATCTGGGGTGGCTTGAGGGTGCCGCGGAGTGCCGCATCGACCACCTCGGCCAGTGGCTGATGGATGGCCAGACGATCGCGGTCGTGAATTTCAACGAGCACGTCGAACGTCGGTGGCGACTTGCGCTCCAGCACCGACTTCTGCGTTCCGCGGCGGCGCGCCTCCTCGTCGGAGAGCGTGACGGTCTGGATGCCCCCCAGCAGATCGTTCAGGGTCGGGTTGACCAGCAAGTTCTCCAGTGAATTGCCGTGCGCCGTCGCCACCAGCTGCACGCCCCGCTCAGCGATGGTGCGCGCCGCCGCCGCCTCCAGCTCGGTGCCGATCTCGTCGATGACGATCACCTGTGGCATGTGGTTCTCCACCGCCTCGATCATCACGGAGTGCTGCAATGGGGGAGTGCGGACCTGCATCCGTCGCGAGCGACCGATCCCCGGATGCGGGATGTCACCATCTCCCCCGATCTCATTCGAGGTATCGACGATTACAACACGCTTCTTCATCTCGTCGGCGAGCACGCGGGCGCACTCCCGCAGCATCGTGGTCTTGCCGATCCCGGGGCGACCCAAGAGCAGGATGCTCTTTCCGCCTATGACCATGTCCTTGATGATGTCGATCGTGCCGGTGATGGCCCGGCCGACCCGGCAGGTGACGCCGACGATCTGCCCAGAGCGATTTCGTATCGCCGAGATGCGATGCAGCGTGCGCTCGATCCCGGCGCGGTTGTCGTCACCGAACGAGCCGACCCTGGTGGACACGAACTCGAGGTCCTCGAGCGTGACCGCGGTGTCGTCAAGGATCACCTCATGGTCGGGAAAGCGTGCCTCCGGCTCGCGTCCGAGGTCGAGCACGACCTCCAGCAGCAGACCCTGATGATCGAGCCGTTTGACCGCCCGGTTGATGTGCGGGGGCAGCGCCTGGAAGAGTTGGTCGAGCTCGGCGGGATCGGCATCGGTCAAGCCATTGTGCGATCGCCTCAGTTCGTGCATTGCTTCAGCCATATTGCGGTACCAGCCGTTTGTCTTTGATTCTTACCCGCATCCGGGCGGGAATCTTCAGCGGAAGCTCCCTGACCATCAACATTTGTGAGGCGATGACCTCGAAGCCTTGCTTCTGCAGCAACCGGATCCCGGTCTCATCGTAGTGACGAAGGCTGCACCAGACCGGGCCAGGCTGGTGCTCGGCAACGTAGGCAAGGCTACGCTGGACGAGCAACGCCCACAGATCGGCAGGTTGCGGTGCGGCCATCAGTCCCAGGCTGTGCGGACGGCCACCGCCGCCCGTGACGAGACTCATCCAGCCCACCACCTGGACGCGCTCGACGACGAACCGCGGCTGGCCGGCGCGGCGGGGAATGCGGGCGCTGAAGGAGCCCGGTTGAAAGCTCCGCCGCCACTCGGCGAAGTTGGACGCCTCAACCGCGGCCACCGATTTCGGCGTGGTCGCAACATATAGAAGGTAGAGCCCGAGCTCATCCTCGCGGCGCATGGGCCGCCACCCCGCCACCGGAGGAGCCGGCCGCGGGTCAAGGTTTTCCTTGAGCAGGGCATGCTCGGTCGCGTAGGCGCTGAATCCGCGGGCCTTGAAGAGGTCGGCGATCGGGTCACCGACCGGCACCCGGACGATGAACTTGGTCACGCCCCGCTTCAAACCCTCATTGAAGAGGTGGTCGAGCAGGGCGGTGCCATCCTGAAAACGGTCGAGATCGGGGCTCAGACACAGGTTGAGGATCTGCCAGACATGCGAACCAAGGGCGGCGTTCTCCGCCTGGACGAAACCCTGGATTACGCCGTGGCGGCCGTCCTCCATCACGTAGACGTGGTCCGCCGCCGATGTGATGGGCAGGATCGCGGCGAAGGTGTTGTTCAGCAAGAACCAGAGTCGGCTCGATGCGAACTGTCGCTTCAGGGGTGGGCGTTCTGCCTCCTTAGCCTGCTGGCGGTAGAGCGCTTCGATGGCGCCCAGGTCCTTCAGCTGCGCCGGACGCACCTGCTGGGTCATCGACGCTCGCCGTCGAGCGTCAGAAAATACTGATGCCAGCGCCGGTCCGGCGTCAATTCGGGATGGAAGGCCAGCGCCAGCCGGTTGCCCTGCTTGACGGCGACCGTCTGGCCCGCATGAGTCGCCAGTTCCTGAACATCGGTCGATCGCTCGGTCACCTGAGGCGCGCGGATGAATACCGCCGGGCCGGCGCCACCGATGGCGGGGGATTCGACTACGGCCTCGAAGCTGTCGATTTGCCGACCGTATGCGTTGCGCCGAACGCCGATGTCGATCAGCTTGAGCGGCTCCTGGTCGGCCCGCCCGCCTTCGATGTCGCGGGCCATCAGGATCATCCCCGCGCAGGTGCCCAAGACCGGCATCCCCGCGGCGCTGCGGCGCTGGATGGACGCCGCCAGCCGGGGCTCCATCAGTCGCGCCATGGTCGTGCTTTCGCCGCCCGGCAGGATCAGGGCGTCGACCTCATCCAGATCACGCGCGAGCCGGATGGGAACGCCTTCGACCTCGCACGCGCGGAGCGCCGCCAGGTGCTCGCGAAAATCCCCCTGCAGCGCGAGGACGCCGACGCGGCGTCTAGCCTTCACCAGCCTCTGCCGGCGAGCAGCTCCTCCTGGGGAATCGCCCCGATCTCCAACCCCCGCATCGCCTTGCCGAGGCTCTTGGACGCATCGGCAAGGATGTCCGGCCGATCGAAGTACGTGGTCGCCGCCACGATGGCCTTGGCGCGGGCGGTCGGATTCTCCGCTTTGAAGATGCCCGAGCCGACGAAGATCCCGTCGCAGCCCAGCTGCATCATGAGCGCGGCATCAGCCGGAGTCGCGATCCCGCCGGCGGCGAAATTGACGACCGGTAGCCGTCCCAGGCGTGCGGTCTCTTCGAGCAGGTCCGCGGGAGCGCCGATTCGCTTGGCCTCCATGACCATCTCCTCGGGCCCGGCTCCG
>Ga0209690_1001663_pt1 | contig 12634 bp, 9 predicted proteins | sample GraSoiAngelo_150_FD_186164 | JGI IMG/M metagenome (GOLD analysis project Ga0209690, IMG submission 186164) | Grasslands soil microbial communities from the Angelo Coastal Reserve, California, USA - 14_1009_09_40cm (SPAdes) (version 2) | ecosystem: Environmental > Terrestrial > Soil > Grasslands ...
CCAGGCGCGTAAGGCCGTTGATTTCGATGGGTGGAAGCCCGGCGGTATTCGGCGTTTGGGAAATTCCGTTCAATCCATAGTCGGGTGCCAAGGACTTGCCCAAGGTTACGCCGATCGGATCGCTGTGCGCGTAGTCCCGGTTGAAGCCGAACCGTGCATCGTTGACCAGCGTCCCGGAAAGAGTTCTAGTCCACCCGAGAGAAACCAGTTGCGTGTGGGTACGGTACTGAGTTGCGAAATTCCCGTTTCCCACCACGGCGTTGTTCGTCCAGGGAGGATCCTGACGGCTCACGTGGTAGTAACTATAGCTCCCGAAGAGGTGGTTGTTGTGGTTGATGGCGTGGTCCACGCGGCCGTCGAGCGAGTAGACACCATTAGGCACTGTAGGTGAAAAAACATAGTTGGGCCCGCCTGTCCAGCCCCCCGCCACGTTGGGATCCGGAAAGAGCGCCAACAGCTTCGACGCAACTGGGTCAATACACGTTTGCCCGGTGGTGCTGGTGACCTGAATGATGTTGTTCTTGACGCAGCCGGTCTGGCCCGCCACGGGAGAATCGCTCAAGACCTTAGGGGTCGGTAGGCTCAAAAGCTCCGTAAAATTGCCCTGCTTCATCAGCGGCGTGGGAACAATGCTCTGGATCGTCGTGGACCGCCGGCTGCTGAAACGCTGGAAGTCGCCAAAGAAGAACGTCTTGTCCTTGATAATCGGCCCGCCGAACGTGCCCCCGAACTGGTTCTGAACAAAACGGCCGCGCTTCTGGTTCGTTTTGTTGTTGATCCAGGAGTTTGCATCCAGCACGTTGTTTCGGATGTATTCGAAAACGTTTCCGTGGTACTCGTTCGTGCCGGACTTGATTGTGGCGTTGATCACCGCCCCGGCCGAATTGCCGAATTCGGAAGAATACGTCCGCGTCTGCACGCGAAATTCCTGCACCGCGTCCGGAGGCGGCTGCACCACCTGCACCGAGAATTCCTGCAGGTTTTCCGACCAGGAGTTGTTGTCGATGCCGTTCAGCAGAAAATTGTTTTGCAGCTCAAGATTGCCATTCACGCTAAAGCGGTCCGGCGCTGGATTGTTCGCCGCATAGAACTTGTTCACTCCGGGTTCGAGCAGCGCCAAGTCTGCGTACCGGCGTCCATTCAAGGGCAGATCGTTCACCAGCCGCGTATCCACAACGTTTCCTACATCAGCCGTTTGCGTCTGCAGCAGCGGCTCCCCGGCCGTTACCACGACCTGCTGATTCACCGAGCCGACCTTCAGCGTGAACTCGATCGAGAGGCGGTCCTGCACGTGCAGTATGATGTCGTCGCGCAGCACGCTCTCGAAGCCGTCGGCGCTCGCCTTGACGGAATACGTCCCCGGGATCAGCGCCAGCACCTGATATTCCCCCGCGTCATTCACGGGAACAGTCATAACGACTCCGGTGGCCTTGTTCGTCACGGTGATCGTTGCCTTCGGAACCACGCCGCCGGACGTGTCCATGACCCTTCCCACAATCGCGCCGCGATCGATTTGCCCAAACCCCGGCAAAGCGCACAAAGCCAGAATCGCGAACAGTAAAACAGGTCCCCGCAGAATTCGAGCCCCCACGCCTCGATTCATCGAAACCTCCTCAAGTTGCGATGAGCGCTTCGTCTCTACTGTCGCTATTGCCGCCCTGCCCGCGTTCCAAGGCGTTCACCCCAGAAACCAGGATTCTGGGGACGAAACAAATTTGACACGTCTCTGACGGCGAGCTCTTCGGCAAGCCCATCGCCGAGCACGCATCCCAAATCGCATCGCTGCCAAAGGACAGGGAATCCAGCATTACACGAACGAAGATATAGCCGATCGATCCGCCCCCTTGGAGCTACCGAAACGATTCGGTTTCGAATGCGGCCATGTAACACCCGGCCAAGAATCGTGTCAAGTTGATTCTCGGAATTCGAGCGTTCCGTCTGTCAGTCTTCACACAAGCGTAAACACCAAGACGTTTTGGGATTCTTATTGACAACGCCCCTTGCAAACGTACAATCGCCTTGCTTCCTGAAAGCCTGGAGGTTTTTGTCGCTGGCCGTTCGCAGTTCTGCTGCAGTGGCCTCTCTTGAACCGAGCCGAGGAGGCAGAATGCGATTCCGCTCTAGAAGCCTAGTCCCGTCGGTCTTTCTTGCTTTGCTCTGTACGTCGCCTTTCTTGATCCAGTCTTTCTCAGTGCGCGCTCAATCTCCCACAGCCACAGGTTCCGATTCCGAGGCGGCGGTGCAGGCTCTTCCTTTCGACCGCGGAGCGGCGGCGCTGTGGCAGAGCCTCCAGAAGCTTCGTACGCGAGCGAGCCTGCTCATGGTCACGGCGCATCCTGACGACGAAGACGGCGGAATGCTCACCTACGAATCGCGCGGCCAGGGAGTACGCGCCACGCTGCTCACACTGAACCGCGGCGAGGGCGGCGCCAACGTCATGTCCTCAGACTACTTCGATGCCCTTGGCCTCGTGCGCACGGAAGAGCTCCTCGCTGCGGATCGCTACTATGGTACGCAACAGTTCTGGACACGCGTCTGCGACTACGGTTTTTCCAAAACAAAAGAAGAGGCCCTGGATAAGTGGGGCCACGATCGCGTTTTGGGTGATGTTGTCCGTGTCGTCCGCATGATGCGGCCTCTCGCCATCACTTCCGTGTTTGTCGGCGGGCGCACGGACGGCCACGGAAATCACCAGGTGGCCGGGCAAATGGCGCAGGAAGCGTTCAAGGAGGCGGGCGATCCCGCGATGTTTCCCGAGCAGATCAAAGAAGGCCTGCGGCCGTGGAAGCCCCTGAAGGACTATGCACGCGTCCCGTTCGCGCGGATCACGGATAAGGGAATCTACGACTACGCGGACGGCAAGTATTATCCCGCCGAATTTCAGAACTACACGAACGGAACAGTTATCAAGGGCGAGCTCTCCGCTTCGGTCGAGATTCCCGAAGGCGACTACAACCCGCTTCTCGGCCTCACTTACGCGCAGGTTTCTCGCCTGGGTCTCGGTCATCAAAAATCGCAGAATGGCGGCACCGGCCTGCCTCCCGCCGAAGAAGAAATGGCGTCGTATCATCGTTTTGCATCATTGGTTTCGGTCCCGGAAAAGGAATCGTCGTTCTTCGAGGGCATCGTCGTTTCCCTTGCTGGCATCGCCGATCTTGCCCAAGGCGGCGACGTCGCCTTTCTGAAGGAAGGCCTCTCGAATATCAATTCGCTCGTCGAGAGAGCAATCAGTGGTTTCTTCGCGCAACATCCCGAAGCTATCGCTTCAACCCTTGCGGACGGCCTGAAGGCAACGAGAGCGCTGATCGAGAAAGTCAACGCGAGTAATCTTTCAGCGGACACCAAGTACGAGGTCACTCACGAACTGAAAATCAAGCAGGCGCAATTCGAGAACGCTCTGGCCGAGTCGCTAGGGATCTCGGTGCTCGCCACCGTCGCGCCGGAAAATGAACCTAGCGGTCCGTTTGCGCGCTTCTTCAGAAATCAGCCGACGTTCCAGGTGGCTATTCCCGGGCAGGAGTTCCGGGTAAAGGTCCACGCCACGAATCCAGCAGACGAACCCGTGAAACTCGAGGCTGTGGCACTGCAGGGTCCTCACGGCGCGCCGTGGGGCGTGGAGCCGGCCACGCAATCCGGAGGCACGCTCAAAGGAAATCAGTCAGCCGACTTGCGGTTCACGGTTCGCGTTCCGGAAAACGCCGCGTTCACGCGTCCCTATTTCACGCGACCGAATATCGAACGGCCTTATTACGATATCAACCTGCCCGGCTACCTCAATTTGCCCACTGAGCCGTACCCGCTCTCGGCGGTATTGCGTTTTTCGCTCGACGGCGTTCCTTTCGAGATTTCTCAGGTGGTGCAGTCCGTCAAACGCGTAACTGGCCCGGGTACCGTGCTCGAACCTCTCATTACTGGCCCGGCTATTTCCGTTTCCATTGCTCCCCAGGCGGGAATCGTTCCTCTCGGCGCAAAGTCCTTCGATCTGACCGTGACCGTTCACAGCAACGTCAAAGGCGCCGCCGAAGGAACGGTCGATCTCGATCTGCCGCAAGGTTGGACCGCCGCGACAGAAAAGTTTTCCACTGCAAAGGATGGTGACGACGAAACCCTGAACTTCCGTATCACTCCCGCCCGCCTTGAAGAAAAGCCCTACACCATAACTGCGGTGGCCTCCTACAACGGCCACGAATACAAAGAGGGCTATCACTCCGTCGGCTATCCGGGCCTGCGTCCCTACAATCTTTACCGCGCGTCGGCCTACCGAACGACTGGGGTCGACGTGAAGGTCGCACCCGGTCTCAACGTCAGCTACATCGTCGGTGCCGGCGACGAAATGCCGCAATCTCTCGTCAATCTCGGCATTAACGTGCACTTCCTCACCGCGGAAGACTTGGCCGCCGGGAATCTCTCCAAATTTGACGCGATCGTGCTGGGTGTTCGCACCTATGCGGTCCGCGAAGACCTCAAGACCTACAACGGCCGGCTGCTCGACTATGTGAAGAACGGCGGCGTCGTCATCGTCCAATACAACACGCCGGAATACGACCACAATTACGGCCCATACCCATACAAGATGGGCTCGAATCCTGAGGAAGTGACCGACGAAAGTTCCAAGGTCGAGATTCTCGATCCCTCCAATCCGGTGTTTACCTGGCCCAACAAGATCACCGCCAAGGACTTCGAGAATTGGGTCGAAGAACGTGGCTCAAAGTTTCTAGAAAGCTGGGATGCCGCGTATGAGCCCCTCCTTGAAACCCATGATCCCGGCCAGGCTCCACAAAAGGGAGGCTTGGTCTACGCGAAGTACGGAAAAGGCGTGTACATCTATAACGCGTACGCTTTCTATCGCCAGATGCCCGAAGGCGTACCCGGCGCCTACCGCTTTTTTGCCAACATGATCAGCCTCGGCAAAAACCCGCGGCGAACGAGTTCCCCCTCAAGAACACCCCACACCCCGACGAAGAAGTCCAGTGATTGATCGGGAGAGAGAAGTGGACGACAGGACGCCAGACTGCATTTCAGTTGCGGTCCGGCGCTTCCTTCCGAATCGTATAAAGAAACGTCTTGATGGTCTCGTCGCGCCGCGCGTTTTCGTCCGCCACCTTCTTGGAAGCCGCTTCGTACAGCTTCATTTCCTCTTCGGACTGCGCCTGCTGCCCAGCATGCTGGTAGATCTGTGCCAGCCGATAATGTCCCTCGGCGGAGTCCGGATCCATTTGAACGCATGTTCTTGACTCGCTCAGCGCCTCCTGCCAACGGCCCATCCGACGGTAAGCCTTGCCGAGTTGGCAGTGTGGCGCGGCGTTGGCCGGGAGCAAGCGGCCGGCCCCCTGAAGGCGGCGTAGGATTCCCTCCGCACCAGTTTTTTCACCCGAGGCATAGTCCCGGCGGAATAGCAGCGCTCCGCAGTAAAGTTGCATGTTGCCTTCGGACGGATGCGCGTCCGCGTATTGGCACAGCTTGGCCAGCGCGACGGGATCGGGTGGCGAAGCCTGATCCATCTGTATCTCTCCGAGGTATTTCAGTGCGATGAGCGGGTCCGATACAAGATTCGCGGCGCGAAGCAAAATCTGCGACGCCGCCTCATCCGTTCCAGCGAAATGTTCGACCATACCCAGCGCCAGCTGAATCCGCCAGGACTCCGGCCGTAATCCCTCCGCCTGCTCCAGCACCGCTTTGGCGGCGTCGAAGCTTTTGTGCTGGATCAGCTCCAACGCCAGCGAGAGGCGATACTTCTCTTCACCAGGCGCCAGCGAGACGGCTGCCTGGTAGCTTCGCACCGCGGCAAGATTATCGCCGCGGGCTTCCTGAATATCGCCCAGCAGGTCCTCAACCTCCGCGCTGTCGCCGAGCGTTTTGCATCTTTCGGCACTTGCGATCGCGTCGTCCAGCAGACCGGCACGATACCGCGCGAGCGCCAAGTTGAAGATCACGTTCGCCCGATCTGGGTGAAGCTCTGCTGCCTTTGTCAATTCTTGCACTGCTTCGGCGGTCTTGCCGTGGTCGATCAATACCTGAGCGAGGCGCTCTCGAAACTCGCCTTCCTGTTCTGGAGGCAAAGATGCTGAGCGCAACTTACCGAGTGTCGAATGATAATCCGCGCTCATTCCCAGCTGCGCTTCCAACAAAACAAGCCCGGCGCCGGGATCATCCGAACGGGAAAATACAGGCTCCGCGAGCTCAGCCGCTCGCGCCCAGTTCTTGTTTTGCAGTTCAGCTGCCGCGGTCGCCATCGCGAGTCCAGCGTCGTCCGGCTTCAGCGCGAGGGCCTTTTCCATTTGCACGGCAGCTTCCGCCGAACCACCCAAACCTGCTTCGATCGACGCTTTCAACCGGTGGTACGCTATTCCATCTTCCGCGCCCTTCGGCACCGGCACGCCGACAAGCGCGTTCTTCGCTTCCTTATAACGATGCAATCGCGCGAGGACGATCGCCCACTCCATTCGAATCTGCGGTGTGCCCTGACTTAGCTTCGCCGCTCGTGCCAGCAGAGGTTCGGCTCTTTCGAGTTGGTTGGCCCGGTAGTAGATCTCTCCGAGCGCCGCCAGCGCAACGTAGTTCGTCGGTGCTTCCCGTAGCACAGTCTCGAATTCATCGGTGGCGCGATCATTTCTGCCCGCCATTGCGTACGCTTGGCCGAGCGTCAGCCGCGCGGACGAATCCTTGGAGTGAGCTTGCAAATAATGTGAAAGAAGGTCGATCACCTGTTCTGTGTTGCCTTGCTGGAGCAGCGCCCGCGCCTTGCTGACCGTTGCGGAAGCTTCCGTGCGGCTCTGCGTCTGCGGCAGGCTGCTCGCTGATGATGCGAGCGCAAGGCAGAACGATAGCAGCAGCGCCAACTTGAGATGCCACCCGCGATGCGAACCGCAACAAGCGTCCGCTCTGGCCGGAATCCTCATGCCAGCGGCGCAAGCCGACCTGTGTTCCACGCGAAACAATTCCTTCGGCAATCCCTCTTCCTGGTTCATCCCGATGGCAATGTTTTCCGCAAACACCTCGATCGTGTCGTGAATATAGAGGAGGTCCTTGGCGCGGTCTTTATACACGCGGTCTTCATGAATGAGGATTCTTTGTGCGAGAAAACTGGTGGGGTTCGCGATCTGTACTTTCCGCTTCGGCGAGAATGGATATCCGTTCTCTCTGCCCAATTGCACCTTCCACGGAGAAATCATCAGGATCTCGATGTAGCTAAGCAACTGAGACGAAATACCGCCTACTTCCTGCGTTGCCTTGCGCTTCCCCCTGCGGTCGTATTCACTTCCTACGAGCGGTGATAGAAATTCCGCGTAGAACCCGCCCCCTTTTCCATAGTGGTAGTGCGTTGCCGGTGGCCAATCCTCGCCCACAAACTCTTCCACGAAACCGGCGTCCAACAAACGTTTCCGAACACTCAACTCCCGCGCCTTGAGTTTCGGAGGCACGGCGACGTCTCCGTCGAGCGTGATTAGCGGAAGATAGGCGAGTCTTCGGGCGAGAGGATGATGCCGGTACAGCCGGTGGGCCCACCCACCGATAAGCACGACCTCACCCAGCCACGGCTCAAGCGCACCGATAAATTTCGAAAATGCCTCGAGTTCTCGATCTCGTTCGTTCATCGCTCAGGCGACTCAAATGTTGGGGCAAGTATCTTTCGCCAGATGATGTCCGCCTGCTCCTTGCCTCGCGCCGGGTGTTGTCCGACATCGAGCCACACCTGAATAATATCGCTGACCGCCAGGCCGCTCTTCTCCACAACTCCGCGGAATACACTTTCGCGGTTGCCCGGAAGACGCACGTAGATGTCCGCGTCTTGTTCCTCCGCGTTTTCCGAAAGACCTAGGTCTTTTAGAACGTCCCCGTTCAAACGCTCTACATATATATAAGGTTTCGCGCCGCGCACGAACCCGACGCCCAGGGCCTCGGCGGCTTCAAACAATGCAAGGCATATTCGCGGTCTCGGCGAAGGAGGGTGCTCGTTTGAATCTCGCGAGGGTTTCGATTCCTTTGACAGGTAGGAACGCAGCGCGCTCCGGAGGGCCTTTTCCCCTTTGTGAAGGACCCACTGCATCGGAACTTCCACGACGCGGCGCTGACTCGCAGCCCGCCACCGGTTCATCAGTTCTCTCCATCGAACCAGTCGAAGCGGACCTTGCCCGGACTCGAGAAAGCCTTCTTTCGAGAATTCTTCGATGAAACGAAACCCACTCATAACCGAAACGCCGGCCGCGGCCGCGAGCTGGGACGCTCCTTGACACTGACCTCTCGGAGCGGATAAATACGACTCGGGAATTCGCGGCGCGAGCAGAATCTTGAGCATCCATTGGTTCAAATCCGAAAAGAGCTGTGGCGCTCCCGCACGCAGTTTGGGCGAACAAATCTGCTTTTCCGATCGTCTTGCAGAGTTAAGTGATTCGAGCCCATGGCCTGCGAACGACCGAAACCCTTCCATGTCCATGAGACCCACAGCCACTTCGGGAACCCGTTCTTGCAGAAATCGTTTCGCCTCCTCGGCAACCGACTCTGGCATGTGATTTGCGCCCACAATCGCTACGGGGAGTGGATGATCGGAGAGGCTTCGGGAATAGTAGGACGCTTCGAGAGCCGCCTGAGACAGCAGCGGAATCACACGATCTTTCCGGCCTTCGGAAGCCCGCTTGATTTCCACTACCAGCTTCTTGCCGGGGCGCGAAGCAATCAAATCGGGGGCCGCTCCTCGCTCGAGAGGCTGCTTGAGTACTTTCCAGCCTTCCTCGCGAAAGAGATTGGCTACGACCAGCCCGAGTTGGGCTTTGTGGTCTGGCGACGGGTTTGGATAATGGCCTAGCATTGGCTTACCACGGCCATGGTATTCATCATGGCCACGTTAATTATCATGGCCATGATATATGCATCCAGCCCCGTCGTCAAGACTCAAGAACGAATTCGGTTACCGGTCCTCTTCCTAACACACCGATAGCGCCGCTTTCGGGCAGGAAATAAGATAGTTCCATGCCGGCACGCAAAATCGTCGATATCGACATGGACGCCAAAAAACCGTATGTGAAACTTGGACAGGTTTTTCATTTTGGCTTTCTCTCGCTGACCTGCGCCTCGTTTCGTGTGCTCAGAGTAGCTGCAACGGTTTCGCGGACCGTTGCTCCGACGAAACAGCGTATAGCACTGGAACCGAATCTGTCGCAAGAGCTGTGGAAGTTCTTGTAAATCAGTACGATTGGCTACCAGGTCCGCTGACCTTTCGGGTTGTGAAACGGCTCAAATTTTCAACAGTTGGGATAGTTGGGATAACACTGGGATAAGAGAGCCGCCCAATTGCTCGCCTGAACCGACAAGCGGATTCTTCCTAACTCCAATGCTGGCAAGAATCTGGCGGAGAGGGGGGGATTCGAACCCCCGTTGGAGGTTTTGGCCCCCAAAACGGTTTAGCAAACCGCCGCATTCAGCCGCTCTGCCACCTCTCCGGCGTTTGCTTTCAATAGTCTAGCATGACAGCCGATCTTTTGCTGTTGGCCCGTCGCTAGACTTTCGTCGAAAAAAGGCAGTGCGCAGCCGAATGTCCAGCGGGTAAGTCCCGCAAAATCAATATGACCTTTGATGCAAACCCCGCTCGCGCGGTCTGCGAAATCGCCGCCAACTCAAGCCGCACCAGATGGGATGTGGTTGCCATCAAATATGGCGAGCATGCCCTACGACCAGTGGTCAGTCGAAGAAGTTCCCGCGTTTTGCGAATCAGTTTCGCAACCCTCGCAAGTGCCCGGCAAAACCGTGCTGAGCGGCCGAATCGTCAGGAGCACCAAGGAAAAGCCACAGACCCAAAAGGACAGCGGTGCTAGCATGGTCGCGATGCCTCAGCGTCGGGTCTTGATTCTCGTCCTCGCCGTTCTTCCCGTACTGGTGCTCATTGGTGTCGGCATTCAGCATTACTACACAAGCCAAACTGCGGCGACGACGCCAGGGAAGATCGCCGAAGGCGCCTACTCCGTGGTGTCGACGACGCCTTCGTCGCATGAATCGAAGGGCGAGGTCGATTCATTCACGCTGTGGTCCGACCCAGGCCAACGTCTCAGGGCCGCCATCGCGTTTCACTTACTCGACCTTGCGGCTCGCGATCCAGCCAAGCCTCGGCACCAGACCGAAACCCTCGAGATGAACTCCGACTTCTCGATGCGTCGGGTGCGCTACGAATTAGAGAACACTAATATCTCTGGAGATGGCGCTCTCGATTGTCTCGTCAAGCTTCTCAGCCTCGACTGCGTGAGCACGTTTGAGGGTGCAAGTGGCAGTGGCCACATTGAGGCCACCGGAGGTTATGCCACGCAGTTCGGCACCGAGGTTGCCCTGCTCGATTTTCCCTGGTTCTTCACAACGCTGGTCGCCCACGGCGAGCGTAACGCCAAGGACAGCACACCACTAAGCGCGGTGACGATCGCATTCGATGGACAGACGCCAGACACACTTGTCACCGGCAGGGTACTGGGGGCGAAAGCGCGACGTTTGTTGACATGGCTATCTTAGATAGCTATAATGAGATCCTATGAAAGTAAGCGTGGCGAACGCCAAGAACAAGCTTCCCCAGCTGATAAAAGCTGCCGAGGACGGTGAACCTGTGACCATCTGTCGGCGTGGTGTACCCGTCGTGGATTTGGTTCGAACAACAACCGCCAGCAGAGACAAGCCTAAATTCGGGACGCTCAAGGGCAAGGTCATCGAAGTTGACGCTGATTGGTGGAAACCGATGAATGACGAAGAAGTTGATGAGTTTCTGAATGGCCACCGCTGATGCGTTTGCTCCTCGACACCGTCGCGTTTATCTGGGCCGTGACTTCAGCAGACCGCATTTCTAACAAAGCAATGGCGGCCCTTCGATCAGAGGCGACAATTCGTGAAATCAGTGTTGTTTCACTCTCGGAAGTTGCCATCAAGCAATCGATAGGAAAGTTGAGAATCGGCAAAGATGAAGTACTCACGGGCATCGCTGACCTCCGGCTTCGAGTCCTGCCCTACACCGCTGATCATGCGTTGCATTTGTTCGATCTGCCGCTGCACCATAGCGACCCGTTCGACCGCCAGATCATTGCCCAGGCCCTGTGCGAAAACATCCCAGTTGTGACTTCCGACGAGAAATTCGGCCTCTACAAGGGGCTCAGGATCGTGTGGTGACCAGTGACGGATTGGCTGGCGGAAAACCAACCGTTGGAAGCGCGCTGTTTTGGTGCACTCTTGGTGCACTTTAACTTGCAAATGGGACCACCTGAGTGCAACTGAGGGCACCGTAAATTACTGAAAACAAGTGAAAATCAGGGAGTGCGAACAGGGCAGGTAGGTTTAGCAAACCGCCGCATTCAGCCGCTCTGCCACCTCTCCGCGGTTTGGTTTCAACAGCTTAGTTAGCACAGTTTTTTATTGGCCTGCTGCACTTTGCTGAACTCTACCGCTACGAAGCTGGCCCTCCGGAAAATCCCTAAGCCGCATAATCTCAGCAAGATCCAATACGACTTCCGCACCAAGCGACACCTGTGGACCTACAGCGGCCTGGCATTGGAAACGCATGACAGCGCGCAATACCGCGTTGCCGAAGTACAGCTGCAGCGTTCCAAGAAACCCGCGACGGTTCGTGGTTTAAATAAGGACTACAACCACGACCTCAAAGATATTTTCAAAGGAGCGGCCATGAGAGCCAGCACCGCTGCTGGACCAATGAACTTCAGCCACCGAATCCGGCTGGGAGGTGGTGATCGCCGGCCCAGTCCTCTGTGGGAAGGGCGCTTGTTGCGGCGCGGCCGATTGAACGGATTGAGGCGCTGCTGCGACATCGCGTAGCGGCCGGGAGAGATCGTGTTTTTACTTCGTGGATGACCATGGGATTGTCTGCGAAGGCTGAAGCCGGCAGCATTCCCATTACGGTCAAACACATGGCGTGAAAAATGGCGCACACGGAATTGCGGCTGATCATGAAAACTCTCTCCTTGTAACCGTCACAGAGAGCTTGGACCGAGAAACGCGGAAGTTTTTGACCTCCCCATTTCCACAAAGACCATCCGCTAGGGTTTCGGAATAGGCACGCTGGCAACTACTTGTTGCTGTTCGTGCTTGGGATTTGAACCGTCGTCGAAGGTGCTGACGAACGTCGAGTAATTCGTCGCTCCGGCGATGGCGTTACCGAAGTAGTCCCCGATAAAAGTGTAGTCGTTGTTCGACGCGGTGCCCGGATGTGGGCTGTTCAGCTGCGGGTCCCAGGTGTGGGCGCTTAGCCGGATATTGTGACCGATCGGGGTCAGGTCTGCCCGGTAGAACTGGATCGCGGCATTTACGCAATAATTGGCCGCGCCGTAAGGTGGTAAGCTCCCCGGATAATTGGGATTCACGGTATCTCGGCTCAAGCCAACGGCGACCGCCTCGGTGGTCCCGCCAGCAGGGCACCTCAGCCGACGGTCGTAGAAGTTGACGCTGATCGTCCCGTCCGCCGCAGTCGCCAGGTTCGGCTGGAACTCATCGGTGGTTGGTTGGGCGTTGTCGTTGACCTGAATCGGCGAGGTCCAACTCTGGCCGTCGTCAAAAGAGGCGCTCAGGATGATGTTGTCGAAGCCGGTGCTGAAGTCCTCCCACGCAGCATAGAGCGGGTAATGGCCTGCCACGAGTTGCCTCCCGGCCCCGAACG
>Ga0209690_1001667_pt1 | contig 12612 bp, 9 predicted proteins | sample GraSoiAngelo_150_FD_186164 | JGI IMG/M metagenome (GOLD analysis project Ga0209690, IMG submission 186164) | Grasslands soil microbial communities from the Angelo Coastal Reserve, California, USA - 14_1009_09_40cm (SPAdes) (version 2) | ecosystem: Environmental > Terrestrial > Soil > Grasslands ...
CGCCTGCGCCGCGGCGGCGATGGCTCCGAATACCGTGAACGGCGCACTGGCAACGCTTACGAATCCGGGTGCCGACGCAACGAGCGTGTAACCATGTCCAGCCTGGTTGATCACCAGGGTGTCGAAGAAGGCGACGCCGGACAAAGCAGCGACGCTGACGGTGCCGCTGAGAGTTCCACCAGATGCATTCGAGCCGAGCGCCACGCGCACCGTGCCGGTGAACCCGGTCAGCACATGGCCGAAGCTGTCGAGAGCCTCGACCTTCACTTCCGGCTCGATGGGGCTGCCGGCGGCGGCATCGTTCGGCTGAACCAAGAAGGCCAACACGCCTGCTGCGGTGCCCCCGCCCACGGTGCCACCCCCTTCCTGCGGGATGCGTGGCCCAATCGCGGCGTCCGGGCCCGCGCACGCACTCGGCAGGAACAGTGTAGCGAGCACGAGGGCGACGAGCCCCACTACCTCTCTTTTCCGGGCGGCGAGAACGCGGTTCATGGACGCATCTCATTTGCACGCGGCATGCCAAGCGCATCACGCTCAGTCTGGGGCATACCCCCGACGGCTGATGCGGGAGGTCGAGCAGAACTGCGTGGAAACCGACAATGGCCCGCAGGGAGTCGAAGAGGGCACACCAGAGCAAGCGGTCTTGCATGGCACGGCGCGTGCAAGACCGGCAGGTCATGAAGACTCAACGCTGGTCCGCGCTGGCCGTGATGCTCTGCGCGGTCTTCCTCGCCGCCATCGACTTCAACGTAGTCACGATCGCCATCCCGTCCATTCAGCGCGGGTTGAGGACGAACTTCGGCGAGATTCAGCTCATCGTCGCCGGGTACGCACTGTCGTTCGCGGTGCTCCTGATCACTGGCGGACGTCTCGGCGATCTCTATGGCCGCCGACGGATGTATACGATCGGCATGGCGGGCTTCACCATCGCGTCCGCGCTGTGCGGCTTCGCCCCATCGCCGAGTGCGCTAATCGGATCGCGCGTGCTGCAGGGAGCCTTCGCGGCAGTCATGGTGCCACAGGCGCTGTCGTTTATCGAGGTGACATTCACGCCTCGCGAGCAGAGTCTCGCCTATGCGATATACGGTATGACGATCGGGTTCGGCATGATCGCGGGCCAGGTGCTGGGCGGCCTGCTGGTCAGCGCCGACTTGTTAGGGCTCGCGTGGCGGCCGGTGTTTCTGGTCAACCTCCCCTTTGGTGTGGTCGCCATGACCCTTGCGTGGCGGCTCGTCCCGGAATCGCGTGCGCCGGCCGGCCTCAAGCTCGATCTGGGCGGGGTCGTGCTCGTGTCCGCCGCCCTCGCGCTGCTCTTGTATCCGCTCATCCGCGGAGAAGCCGCGGGCTGGCCGGCCTGGACCTGGCTCTCGCTCGCCGGCGCGGCCGTTCTCATGGTGGTGTTCGTGCGCTACGAGCGCTGGAAGACGGACCGGAGCGGGTCGCCGCTGGTTGTGCTCTCGCTGTTCCGCCACCGATCGTTCGTGGTCGGACTGGGCGTGGGCCTCAGCTTCTTTTCGGTGCTCGCTCCATTCTTGGTTCTCCTGGCCGAATACCTCCAGAGCGGGTTAGACTTGACCCCGCGCGCCGCGGGCCTCCGCTTCCTGCCGTTTGCCATCGGCTTCCTGTCGGCCTCGTTCGCGTCGGCGCCGCGCCTGGGACGGGCGATTCTGCAGCTCGGCGCCGCGCTCATGGTCACCGGGCTCCTGACCCTCATGGCCGTCGTGCACAGCGCGACGCTGGACACCTCGGGGATCGCGTACATCCTGCCGCTGGTGATCTACGGGCTCGGACAAGGGACCCTGCAAGCGCCGCTCGTCAATTTCATCCTGGCCGACGTGCCGCCCGACGAGGCGGGCTCCGCGTCGGGTGTGGTCACTATGCTGCAGCAGCTGTCCTTCGCACTAGGCGTGGCGGTGATAGGAAGCGTCTTCCTAGTGGCGCTCGGTCCGAATCCTGGTTCGACTGCGTACGGGCGGGCTTTGGATCATGCGTTGGCGTGGAATATCGGGCTTCTGACCGTCACCTTCGTCGCGGCGTTCGCGCTGCCTGCACGGCTACGCGTGCGGGTCAAGGAGTCGGGGGCCAGCGCGTAACTACGCGCCGCCGGCTAAGCGTTCCATCGCTCGGACGACAACTGAGAAGTCTTCGTCACTGTGCGTGGCGAGTTGCCGGGCGTGCTCCGCAGCGGCCACCTGCACGGCCGCGGCCGTCGCGGGCATCGGGACCAACAATTCCATGGCCGTCTCTACGATCAACCCGAAGTCCTTGAACATCAGCCGCAGCGCGAACGCGGCTGGGTACTCCTCCTTGCGAACGTTCTCGAGCTTGGACTTCTGACTGGGCGAGACGACGGCGGTTTCACCCAGCACCTGCAGGAACCGCTCGCGCGGCAGCCCGGCTTTCACGCCGAGCGCGATGGCCTCGGCCAGCGCCTGGACCCCCAGCCCCAGCAGCGTGTTGACACACAGCTTCATGGTCGCGCCGGCGCCACTGGGCCCGACATAGAACGTCTTGCTGCCCAGCACGGCGAGGATCGCCTGGCACTTCTGGTAGACATCTTCCTCGCCACCCACGAAGATGACGAGCTGCCCCTGCTCCGCTTGCACCGTGCTTCCGGAGACGGGCGCATCGAGCACCGAGACGCCTTTGCTGCGAGCGTCTTCGTGCACCTGGCGCGAGGTGCGCGGGTTCACGGTGCTCATCTCGATCACGACGGACCCGGCACGAGCCCCCGCCAGGGCGCCGTCGGGTCCGAACATCACCTGCTCCAGCGCGGCGTCGTTCGCGACGCTCGAGAACACGATGTCGACGCCCGCCGCGAGCTGTTTCGGCGTCGCCGCAACCTTGGCCCCGCGCTGCTCCAAGGGCCGGGCACGCTCCGGGCTTCGGTTGTACACGACCACGTCGTGGTGGGCCGCGAGTAACCGGCTCGCCATGCGACTTCCCATCGCTCCCAGTCCAATAAAGCCCACGCGCATCGTCTCACCCCAGCCATTGTGGATTTTGGTATGTCCCATCGAAATGATGGGTCGTCTTGTACAGCTCGTACTCCCCGTGCCTGCTCGAGCACTCAACTCCTCTTAGTTCTCGAATGACAGACGGCGTTTGCACGCCATGTGCCCAACCGACAGCCCGCCCCGGCCGCAGAGGGCAAGTCGCTGCACCGCCGATCGTTGAGCCGGGCGACGGTGACATGCTCCGGGCGGCGCCTGCCTGGTGGGGTGCGGACGTCTGAGCAGAAGTGCGCGGGAGCCGACAGGCGAGTAGAATGTCTTGCGAGATGGGTGCCCCCGCGATCGAAGAGACCTTGGGACCGCTCCTCAACGTCCTAGCACAGAGCCTCGATGTCCAGGAGGTCTTTGCCCGGATCTCCGCGCTGGCCCGCCAAACCGTCCCGCACGATTGCCTCCTGTTCGGGCTGGTTACGGAGGACGGCGAGTGCTACCGCGTCGTGGCCGTTTCCGAAGACGACCAACGGGCCGCACTCCTAGGGACCTCCTTCGCGCCGCCGTCACCCGGGTTGGCCCAGGAAGACTTCGCGATCTTTCACCACCTCCAGGTGCCGCCAGGGAAGACCGCGGGGCTCGAGGGACTGGTGCGCACGGCTTCGAGCGGCGCCGACGAACGGTTCCAGTGGCACCCCGGTCCGCCCTGGGTCCCGATGGGCTACCCGTCGTGGCTGCGGTTGACCGTGCGCTTGCATGGGGACGTGCTGGGCTTTCTGAACTTCCTCTCCCGCGCGCCGGATCCCTACACGGAAGTTGACGTGCCACCGGGGCGGCGCATCGCCGACCTGGTGGCCTTGGCGTTCGCCCACGAGCGCTTGGCCGAGGAAGAGCGCCGACGCGCCGCGGCCCAGGAACGGGCCGTCCGCCTCGAAGCTCGGGTCGCTAACCTCACGGCGCAGCTCGAGGCCGAGGGCCGTCACGCGCCGGTCGGCTCCTCGAAACCCTGGCGCGACGTGCTGGGTCAAGCCGCGAAAGTGGCCCCAGCCGAGACGACGGTGCTCCTCACCGGGGAGTCTGGGACCGGCAAGGAGGTCGTGGCACACCTGATCCACCGCGGCTCGCGGCGGGCCGAGGGACCGTTCGTCGCGTTGAACTGCGCGGCGCTCCCGGAGGCGCTGCTCGAGTCAGAGCTGTTCGGCTACGAAAAGGGGGCCTTCACCGGGGCCGTGTCGGCGCGCGCGGGACGGCTCGAGCAGGCCGCGGGCGGGACCTTATTCCTCGACGAAGTGGGCGAGATGAGCCCAGCCGTGCAGGCGAAGTTCCTGCGCGTGCTCCAGGAGCGGGAATTTCAGCGGCTCGGCGGCACGCGGATGCTGAAGGCCGACGTGCGCGTCATCGCCGCGACGAATCGCGACTTGAAGGTCGCGATGAACGAGGGAGCGTTTCGCGAGGATCTCTACTATCGGCTGCACGTGTTCGCGATTCACCTGCCACCGTTGCGCGAGCGCACGGAGGACATCCTCCCGCTGCTCGAGCGCTTCGTGCGGGAGCTCGGACCGGTGGTGATCGGACGGCCGGCCGCAGGGATATCGCGGGAGGCACGCGAGCACTTCCTGGCCTACGGGTGGCCGGGCAACGTCCGCGAGCTACGCAACGCGGTGGAGCGGGCGTTGATTCTATGTGAGGGGGGGCTGATCAACCCAGAGCATCTGCCCTGGCACGCCGAGCCGACGAAGAGAGCGGCCCCGCCCCCAGCGCCCGCACAAGTCCGCCCCGCCGCCCAGCCCGCAGTCGAGGAGTTTCCCGCTCACGGGGTGGACCTCGAGGCGATGGAGCGCACCCTCATCGAGGGCGCGCTCAAGCAGGCCGGCCAGAACAAGTCCAAAGCGGCCAAGCTGCTCGGCTTGAGCCGCAGCAAGCTCTACACCCGTATGGAGCGCTTCGGCCTCGCGTAAGAAGCGAGATACCTCAGACTCTGAGCACCTGGGCAGCGAGCTTCGTGCCGGCGACACGCGCGGTGATCTTCGCAAACGCCAGGTCGCGACTCGTGGACGTGTCGTCGCCGAACGGCGCGAATCCGCAGTCGTCTGTCGTACCTAGCTGAGGGAGAGGGATGAATTCGGCGGCTTCCAGGACGTGATCGCGTACTTCTTCGGGCGTTTCGATTCTCGGATTGATCGGATCGATCACGCCGACGAAGATTTTCTGATCGGGCTTCGCGTGCTCCTTGATGATAGCGAGAACCCGGCTGCGGTCCTTCTCGCTCGCGAGCTGGATGTAGAAGCTCCCGACGTTGAGTTCGAAGAGGCTGGGCAAGAGCTGCCCATAGTCCACATCCGCGCTGTGAGTTGAGTCTTTGTCGCCGCCGGGGCAAGTGTGGACACCAATCCGCGTCCTCTCCGCGCGAGTGAACCGTTCCAACACGCGGTTGTTGAGGCCGACGAAGGCCTTGAGCAGCTGCTTCGTCGGATCGAGTTTTACCGCGAGCCTGCCTTCCGTGAAGTCGATCTGCACGTTGTGGGCACCCTGCGTCAGGCAACGCCGGATGTCGCGCTCGGCCTCGCGAACGAGGTCATCGAGGAACTCGGGCTTCGAGTAGCCTGAGACGCCGTCCTGAGGATAGAGCAAGCTCAGCGCCGAGGCCGAGATGACCGCCTGTTTAATCGGGACCCGAGCGTGCCTCTTTGCCTCGTCCAGGAAGGTGTCGGCGTAGGTCCGGTATCGAAAAGGACCTGCCGTCAGTCGCGGGAGCTGGCGGACATGACCGTCCGCGAAGGCGATCGTGACGCCGTCGGGCGCGAGGGTCTCAAGCCCGTGAATTGGATAGCTGACAAAGCTTGGTTTGGACTGTTCTCCATCGGTAATCACGGGAGACCCGGTTGCCTCGAAGCGTTGAATCGTGTCGCGAATGGCTTCCTCATAGAGGGGTCTCACCGTGTCTGGCGAGATCCGGCCGGATGCGAGCTGCCGCATTGCTTCGACGAGTTCGGGGGGTCTTGGAATGCTCCCAATCGGCTCGGTGGGGATCGCCATGCGGGCAATCCTATCGGCGAGCCGTCCGCTGTCAAATGGGAGGCGTGTGTGGGTTGGGTCAGCCGATCACTGGATGGTCGAGTGTGTTCTTCACCGACTGGCGAGCACCGGCGGGCAAAGGACCTCGAGCGCCGCATCCGCCGCAGCGCCGGCCCCAAGTGATCGCTCCTCGGGCAGACCGAACACCCACCGCGCACACACGCCGGCAACGATGGCGTAGGGCAGGCGCTGGACCGCCCAGCGTGCGCAATAGGGCCGAAACGCGCCCGACTCAACCCCGCGTTGGATGATGGTGGACAGGACGTGCGCGCCCCGACGGACCAGCTGGCGCCGGCGAAAGGCGCCGAACGCACCCTCCGCAGCCGCCCGTTCCGCGATTTCCTCGATGGCCTCTATCACGTCGTGCAGCGCCCTGGTCGGGTCGCAGTCCGGGGGCGTGGGCCGCTCGAGCGCCCGAAGCGCCGATCCTAGCGCTTTCACTCTCCCCGCACCGCGAGCAGGGAGCCGGTGTGCACTCGATTTCCGGGGCGCTGGTCCGCAGCCATGGGTATCGGCCCAGCCGCCAGCCGCACTTGCCGCTGGGTCTTGTCGCGGCTGATCCACACGATGCTGTCGCCGCACATGATCGCGTCCACCGGATACGGCTGCCGCCCGAACGACTCGGCGTCCGAGCTGGCGACCTGGGTGCCGGGGAAGTAGTAGAAACAGCGCTCGCCTCCCGGGTGGCTGTGGATGATACCCACCGTCCCCTTCCATCCCGCTTCCTCACACGTCTCGCGCGGCAGGACGTGCGTCCGGGTTGAGTGGACCGGATCCACGTCCGCGGGCGCGATGCGCTGCACGAACACCACCGGACCGTGGACCTGACCGATCATGCAGCCCATGAACTCGGTGGGAGACGAGCCGTATGCCAGCACGAGATAGCGGCGCGCTTGATCGGAAACGACGAGGGCACGCGCCGTCATCGACCCCCGGCCCGCCGCGTCTGCAGCCCCGAGATGAAGCGCGAGGAGGGCCGTCAGACCCGCCGCGGCAGCCGCGGTGTGGAGCTGTCCGGTCCTCACGGACGTGCCTCGTACTGCATCAACAAGCGTGGCTGGAGCGCGCTCGAGCCGAGGCACCACCACGCCCCGAGAAGGCGAAGGCACCGCAGGTACACGGGTTCGGGCAAGCTCAGCGTGAGCGTGGCTCTCATGGCGCCGTGCTACTTGCACGCTGCATGCCAGCCGCCCCCATCGGCCCTCGGGATACGCCCGCGTCGCTGATGCGGACCTTCGAGCAGAACTGCCTGGAAACCGGCAGTGACCTCGCGTCTGAATCGAGCAGGCCGCATCGAAGCAAGCGATGTCGCGTGGCACGGCGCGTGCAAGATCGCCGGTCATGTTGGATGAAGCATTTGCACTCGATGATCCCTACCTCCCGGCCGTCGCGCACGGCTGGCAGGACGCCGATTGGATGATGCTGGAGGGAGCCGCGGGCACTAAGCGCGCATGATGGACTTTGCAGACCTCTGCCTTACCACTTGGCTACGGCGGCCGAGGGAAGCGTAAACTCACCACCCGCCTGCACTTCTGCAAGACGGCGCCACCCGTTGCCTAACATCACCGCCCGCTCTGCGTCTTACAGGCAACGTTCCCAGACCCAACCGTCACCCTGTGAGCAGGAGAGCTGCATATGCGCGCCGTCAAAGGCCACGTCACCCTCCTCGCCGCGACCGCGCTCGCCCTCGGCCTCGCGGCGTGTAGCAGCATGGAGGGCCCGAACGCGTTGCTGACCCAGCAGGAAGCGCAGTCCGTGGCCGACGTAGTCGTGGCCGACGCCGCCTCGCTCGCGGACGCCGCCAGCTACAATGCCGCGAGCGGCGTGCCCATGGCGAGCGCGCCCGCGAATGCGACCACCGCCCAGCCGTGCCCGACGATCAGCCCTCAACCCGTGGTCAACAGCGACGGCGATACGCCGCCGGACTCGGTCCACTTCGACTTCACGGGCTGCATCATCCAGCAACCGCTCGAGACCATCACCCTGAGCGGCGCCATCGACTACGTGGATCCCACGCCGACCACGGCCGACCATTCCCGTCGAGTCCGCTTCACCGATTTCACCCGTACCGTCACGAAGCTCCTCTATAGCAAGACGACGTCGATCGAGCTGAACGGCGTGCGCACCTTCACGGGCACGGCGGACGCCCTGGAGCACTCCGAGACGAACTTCCGGACGGACTACACCTACGCCGACGGCTCCACGGCCACGCATCTCAAGACCTGGTCGTCGACCTTCACGGCGGACGTCCCCGGCTCGATTCAGTTCGGCTCCCCGCTGCCGAGCGGGAGCTGGAACATCGCGGGCACCTCCACCTGGACGCGCGGGGACAGGACGTACTCGCTGTTCGTGACGACGAACCCGCCGCTCCACTACAACGCGGATTGCACCGTGGCGCCGAAGTTCGACGCCGGAACGATCAGTGCGGTCGTGACCCGGAGCAGCGGGATGACGACCATCACCGTCCAGTTCACGGCCTGCGGCCAGTACACGGTCACGCGCAGCTGAGCGCGCGCTCCGCACCCGGCGTAAGCCGTCGAGGCCCGATCCCCACTTGGAATCGGGCCTCGCGTCTTGTTAGGCTCTCACGAGCTGGATGAGCGTGATCTCGGACGGCGCGCCGAGCCGGAGCGGCGGGCCCCAGTACCCCGTCCCCCGGCTCACGTACAGCCACATCTCCTCGAGCCGGTGCAACCCCGCAACGAACGGCTGAAACAGCCGTACCAGCAGGTTGAACGGGAAATACTGCCCGCCGTGGGTATGCCCTGACAGCTGGAGGTCGAACCCCGCGGCGCGGGCGGCGAAGGCGCTCTTCGGCTGATGCGCGAGCAAGAGCTTCACGTCGCTGTCCGGAGCCCCCGCGAGCGCCGCGACGGGATCGGACGCGTGGCCCTGCACCCGGTGACTCGCGGAGCGATCCGTGACTCCCGCGACGAGCAGCCGCCCGCCGCCACGTCGCACCAGATGGTGGGCGTTGATGAGCGGGCTGAAGCCGAGACGCTCGACCTCACCCACCCACCCCTGCGGATCCCAGTAGTACTCGTGGTTCCCCGTGACGAAGAACTTGCCGTAGGGCGCGACGAGCCGCGCGAGCGGCGCCACCTCGTCTCGAACCGCGGCCGGAAAGCCGTCCGCCACGTCGCCCGTGAGCGCGATCAGGTCGGGCTGGAGGCCGTTCGCCGCGGTCACGACGCGCTCCACGAAATCGCGCTTCAGTGTGGGGCCCACGTGCAGGTCGGAGAGTTGGACGATGCGGAATCCCTCCAGGTCGGCGGGGAGGTTCTGGATCGGCACCTCCACCCGTACCACCGCCGGTCGTCGCGCGCGCCACGAGCCCACGACGAGGACGGCGACGGCTCCCGCGACGACGCCGGCGCTGAACAGGCCGGCACCCACCCAGGCCCGCACGTGCAACACGTCGCCCGCCAGCACGAACACGATCAGCAGCGAGGACAGCCCCATGGCCGTGAAACCCGCCCACTCGAGGGCGGGCTTTGCGGGTACTCGTTCGGTCCGACCGGCGAAGAACGCGCCGAAGGGGGCGAGCGCGAGGAGCAGGATCGCGGCCCACCCAAGGAACCGCTCGACCGGCCCGAGCGGGGCGTGCGCGAGCAGGCGCTGCCCCACGTACACGTGAAGCAGTGTCCACAGACCGATGACGATGAGAATGCGTCGTGCCATGCTCATGCTGGGGAACGCGCCGTCCCGCTCGCGAAGTTCCTCACGGCACCTCACCCGCCAGGCGCACGTACACGGCTCGCGCGTCCTCGAACAGCCGCACTGTCGCGTTCCGCTCCCCCGGCGTATTCCAGTCGCCATGCCGCCGGGCGGCGTCGAGCAGCCGGTCGATCCACCGGACGAAGAACGCCGCGTCCTCCGGTGAGCGCGTCGGCTGAGCGCCGACCCGCACGTAGATGGGGCTCGTCGAGGCGAACGGATAGAGATCGAGCACCGGCGTGCGCGCCCGCTCGCTCCAGGCGCGCAGCACGTACCAGCCGCTCGTCGCCACGGGAATGCCGACCGTGTCCCGGACCATGCGGTGGTCGCCGGAGAGGGGGATCGTCGCCACGACCTTCCCGTTTCCCACGATCTCCAGGTGATCGACCGGCACGTTGGAGCGGAGCCCGACCCGCGCGATGAGCCGGCCACCCGACGCCGGAAGGTCGATTTCGCCGCCCGGCTCCCGACCGGCGAGCGTGAACTCGACGAGCGGCGCGTTGGTCACGAAGGTCCGGCCCGCCTTGATCCCAGCGAGCCAGCGCCCGTGCGTAGGCGTCGCGCCGGTCTTCACGTACACCCGCACCAGCCCGGGCGGCCCCCGCAACGACGCGAAGTTCGGGAAGGCGTCGGTGCCCGCGGCCGCGGGAAGCCGGAAGCCGCAGTTGAGCAATCGATACCAGATCTCCGAAGTGATCAGATGGTCGCTGAACCCCATCACCTCCAGGTAATCCACCTTGCCGAGCGCCACGTCGACCGGCAGCTCGTAGGTGAGCGGGCCGGTCGTGTCCGCGGGATCGGGCCGCGCGTCGAACGGGTGCACGTAGCCGACGAGCGCGCCCTGGGCATGCGCCAGGTCCGCGACGTCCGCGTTCGTGGGAAACAGGCTCGCCGCCGCGGTGTTGGGGTAGCCGACGTATTCGGGGAGCAGATAGTGGTCGGATAGGCCGAGCAGGCCGAGGTGTCCCCACACGCTCGTGTGAAACTCCTGGCCGTGCATCAGGAGCAAGCCCGGCACCGACGCCGGGTCCGGATCGGTCCGGAAATAGCCGATGTCCGGGATGCGTTGCTCCTTGTTGACCACGAGGTCCTCCACCACGTGCAGATCTTCCGCTCGCGCCTGGAACGCGAGATGCCGGGGCGTGTTGCGGTAGGCGCCGCCGTAGTTCATGTGCACGTGCACGTCGCCGCTCCACCAGCCCCGCGCCGGCAGATCGGCAATGCGCCGCAGCACGACGCGCTGCGCGCTCGACCCGCCGGTCGCGAGCGTGAGCTCCGCGCGCGCGATCCGATACTCCGGCCCGCGCGTCACCTCGACCGTCACCCGCCCCGCGGGCACCATGAGCGCCGCGCGACCGGCGGCGTGGAAGTAGCCGTACTCGAACGCCCGCTCCGAGCGATCGAACGCCTCGTCCGCGTGGCGCCAGGCGTCGTCCGGGGCCCAGCTCCGGCCGTCGGGCCCGGTGACGGACACGCGCGCGGGCGCCGGCCTGCCCCGCTCGTCCACGATCTCCAGGGCGAGGCGAGCCATCGGCTCGCGGTAGCGGCGCTCCCGGATGGCCACCTGCTCGCGGCGACCGCCCGGCAGCTCGATCACCCACAGCGAGGTGTTGCCGCCTTCGTTCGAGACGTAGGCGATCCGGCCGCCGTCGTGCGACCACCGCGGCGCCGTCGCGTCGAAGTCGCCGTAGGTGAGCGGCAAGGGATCGCCGCCGTCGCTCGTCATCAGCCACAGCTGGTTCCACTGGCGCCCAAGGTAGGAACTGTAGACGACCCGTCTGCCGTCGGGCGCCCAGTCGGGGCGCGCCTTCCAGGTCGTCTCCTCGTAGCGCAGCTCGCGCGCCGCGACACCACCCCCCGGGCGCGCCGCCATGCGCCAGAACCCGCCCGCGCCGTGGATGTGCCCGCGATTCGAGACGCAGATGATCTCGCTGCCGTCCGGCGACCACGTGGGCGACAGGTAGTGGTCCCAGCGGCTGTAGTAGTAGCGCGGCAGGCGGCTGTCGTTGTCGTCGGTGACCCGCTCCACCGCGCCGGGCTCGGCCCCGCGCGGCGCGAGCGTGAAGATGTGCCAGCGCCGGTTGTGGCTCGTGGAGACGAACGCGATGCGGGTGCCGTCCGGGGACCAGCGCGGCTCGAGGTTCACGGCCCCATTCGCCGTGAGTGGCCGCGTCGCACCGCTCGCGAGATCGAGCAGCTGTAGCTCGATGGCGTCCTTGACATACGACGCGTACACGACGAATCGGCCGTCCGGCGACCAATCGGGCTGGTAGTCGTAGCCGGGCCCCGCCGTCAGCTGCTGCGCGACACCCGACCCCAGCCGCTGCCGCCACAACGAACCCTGCATGGCGTAGATCAGCTCGCGCCCGTCCGGCGACCAGGTGGCGGCGCTGGGCCCGCTCGTGACCTGGGGAACGTACATCTCACGCCAGTAGTAGGCATGGGGCACGTCCACCTGCTTGAGGACCGGCTGGCGCTGCGCGGCCGCGGGGGTGGCCGCTGCGACGAGCAGCGCTAGCGCGCAGCCGCGATCCATCGCTCGATTTTCTCGCGCAACATGGGGAGAGGCACCGCACCGTCTTCCAGCACTCGATCGTGGAACGTGCGAATGTCGAACTTCCCGCCCAGGGCGCTTTCGGCCGCAGCCCGCAGACGCCGGATCTCGAGGCGCCCCAGCGCATATGCCAATCCCTGCGCCGGCCACACCGGATAGCGGTCCACGGGCACCTCCGCGCGGAGCAGCGGCACCTGCGTGTGGTCGCGGATGTAGGCGATCCCCTGCTCGCGCGTCCAGCCGAAGGCGTTGATCCCGGTGTCGACGACGAGCAGTGCCGCGGACAGGGTGATGTCGGCGACGGCGCCGAGCCGTGCCGTG
>Ga0209690_1001671_pt1 | contig 12600 bp, 11 predicted proteins | sample GraSoiAngelo_150_FD_186164 | JGI IMG/M metagenome (GOLD analysis project Ga0209690, IMG submission 186164) | Grasslands soil microbial communities from the Angelo Coastal Reserve, California, USA - 14_1009_09_40cm (SPAdes) (version 2) | ecosystem: Environmental > Terrestrial > Soil > Grasslands ...
GCGGCGACGCAGGCGGGGGTGAAGACGTACGACGACCGGTACGGACGCTTCAGTCCCGGCGCGCTCGCCCCGCACCTCGCCGCGCTCAAGGCGCTCGCCGCCGCCCTCGAGGAAGCCGCCACCGGCCAGCTGGAAGACGAAATCGACCGCACGGCCCTGCTGAACGACATCCGGGTCTTGCTGCGGCGGTTGGAGCGGCAGCGGCCCCAGGCGAAGAACCCGGGGTTCTGGCTCTCCCACCTGCTCGCCGGTCTGCACTGCCTCCTGTCACGCGGCGACCGCACGCCCGAAGAGCGGGCGGCGGCGCTTGCGGGCCGACTGGCGGAGGTGCCGCAGCTGCTCGACGACGCGCGCGCCACGCTGGTCGCGCCGGTGCGCGTGTTCGTGGAGACGGCGCTGCGGGTGAACGAGGGCGGGCTGCTGCTCGTCCAGGCGGCGGCCGGCGCGCCCACGGGAGAGGGACCAGGAGGACCGGGCGCCGCCCTCGCCGAGCGGCTGGCCGCCGCGGCGGCGGAGGCGAGCGCGGCCATGGCGGCGTTCGCGCACGACCTCGAGCGGTGGCTCGACACCGCCGGCGACGACTTCGCGCTGGGCGAGGACGACTTCAACTTCCACCTCCACTACGAGCACGCCCTGCGTGACACGGCCCCCGAGCTGTGGCGCTACGGGCTGCACCTCAAAGAGGAGCTGGAGGCGGACCTGGCGCGGCGCGCCGCGCGGATGGACGGCGGCCCCGGTTGGCAGGACGTCGCGGACCGGCTGCGCGCCGACCATCCGCCCGCCGCCGCGCTGGTGGAAGCGTATGCCCGCGAGATGGCGCGCGCCCGCGACTTCGTCGCGCAGCGTGGCCTCGCGCCGATCCCCGACGCGCCACTCGACGTCGTGCCGACGCCGGCGTTCATGCGGCCGATCATTCCGTTCGCCGCCTACGACAGCCCAGGCCCGTACTCGCGGGACCGTACGGGCTGGTTCTACGTGACGGTCCCCGACCCGCGGCTGCCCACGGCGGCGCAGGAGCGCATGCTGCGCGACCATTGCCGGCACGAGCTCGCCGCCACGGCCCTGCACGAGGGCTACCCGGGGCACCACCTGCACCTGGTCCAGGCCCAGCAACAGCCGTCGGAGACGCGCAAGAACGTCTCTACCCCGCTGACCGTCGAGGGCTGGGCGCTGTACTGCGAGGACATGATGGGAGAGGAGGGGTTCTACCGCTCCGAGGAGGAACAGTTCTTCCAGCGCGTGCACCTGCTGTGGCGCGCCGTGCGGATCCTGCTCGACGTGGGGCTGCACACCCGGGGCATGACGTTCGAGCAGGGGGTCGAGTACCTGACGAGTCACCTGGGGGTCGACCGGGCCAACGCCGAGGCGGAAGTGCGGCGCTATTGCGCCGAGCCGGCGTACCAGCTGTGCTACGCCGTGGGGCGGCGGGAGCTGCTGAGGCTGCGCGACGACTTTCGCGCGGCGCGCGGGGGGGCGTTCACGCTGCGCGCGTTCCACGACGCCGTGCTGCGCTACGGCGGCCTGCCCGTCACGCTGATGCGCTGGGGCCTGGGCCTGAATGAGTAGCCGTCTACCGCGCCAGGTGAAGCTGTTGGGCGCGGTCTCGTTGCTCAACGATTTCGCGAGCGAGATGATCTACCCGCTCCTGCCCGCCTTCCTGACGGGGGTGCTGGGAGCGGGCCCGCAGGCGCTGGGCGCCCTCGACGGCGCGGCGGAGCTCGCCGCGGCGTTCGTGAAGCTCGCGGCGGGGCGACTGGCGGACCGCGTGCCGCTGCGCGGGCCGCTGATCGTGCTCGGCTATTTCACGGCCGTGGTCGTGCGGCCGGTCATCGCGGTCACCGGCGCCGCGTGGCAGGTGATCGCGTTGCGTGTGGTGGACCGGCTGGGGAAGGGCCTGCGCACCCCGCCGCGCGACGCGCTGATCGCGGACGCCACCCTGCCGGCGCTCGCCGGACGGGCGTTCGGGCTGCAACGCGGTATGGACCACGCGGGCGCCGTGCTTGGTCCGCTCGCGGCGTGGTACCTGCTCGCGTCCGGGAGCGCGAACGTGCGCACCGTGATCGGGTGGAGTTTGGTGCCAGGGGTCGCGGTCTTGGTGCTGGCAGTCTGGGCGGTCGGGGGCGGCAAGGGCGGCAAGGGCGGGAAGGGCGGCAATGGGCGGCAAGGGGCGGCACCGAGCGCTACGGTGTCCCCTGCCGCCCCGGCCGCCTTTGCCGCCCCTGCCGCCCTCGTCGCCATCTCCGCCTTCTATCTCCTCCGCATGCCCGACACGCTGATCATCCTGCGCTCACAACAGCTCGGCATCCCCGTGGCCATGGTGCCGTTGTTGTGGGCGGCGGTGCACGTCGTGCGCTCGTCGTCGAGCTTCCTGGGCGGAGCAGCCACGGACCGGCTCGGGCCCGGCCGCACGATGTGGGTGGGATGGCTGGTGTATGCGGTGCTGGCGCTGGGCATGGCGCGCGCCACGACCGCCGCGGGGGCGTGGGCGCTGTTTCTCGGGATGGGGCTCGTGGCGGGACTCACCGAGAGCCCGGAGCGGGCGTTGGTGGCGCGACTCGCCGGGCCTGGAGGGCATCAGGGCAGCGGGTTCGGCGTGTATCACGGGGCCACGGGGCTCGCCGCGCTGGTGGGCGGCCTGGCGCTCGGGGCCGTCTACCAGGCGGGCGGGGGGGCGGGGGGGCCGCGTGCGTTCCTCGCGAGCGCGACGCTGGGCGGGCTGCTGGCGCTCGTCAGCGCGGCGCACTACCTACGTCGCAAGGAGGGTCAGACATGAGAAGCGTCGTCTCGCTGTGCGCCGCCGCGCTCGTGAGCGCGGTGCCCGCCCTCGCGCAGCAGCGCGAGGTGATCCACGGCCCCGGCGAAGTGCAGGGGCTGCCGTTCTCCCTAGCGGTGCGCGTCGGCAACGTGCTCTATCTCTCCGGGCAGATCGGCAACGTCCCCGGGACCCGACAGCTGGCGGACACGGGGATCACCGGGCAGACGCACCAGGCCCTCGAGAACGTGAAGGCGGTGCTCGCCGCCGCGGCCAGCTCGCTCGACCGCGTGGTGAAATGCACGGTGTTCCTAGTCGACATCCGCGACTACGGGAAGATGAACGAGGTGTACGCGAGCTATTTCCCGAAGGATCCGCCGGCACGGTCGACGGTGGCGGGCAGTGGGCTCGCGCTCGGCGCGCGGGTGGAGATCGAGTGTATGGCGGTGGCAGGCGGATGAGATAGGGCGCGCATGAGCGATCCCCCCTCCGGTCCTGCTTCGCCACCGGCGTTCAAAGGCAACGACCGCCCGTTCCGTCTCGCGCTTCGTGTGTTCGGCGTGTTGTTGCTGCTGTTCGGGATCGCCGTCACCAGGCGGCTCTTCGGGATCCCTCTCGCGGTCGCCCCGTCACCCGGAAGCTACGCGCTGTCGTTCCTAATCGAGGTGGCGGGCCTCGCGATCGTACTCGCCGCGCCAATCGCGGCGCGCCAAAAGGTCGGCGCGATGGCCGTGAGCGAGGCGGGCGTCACCGGGCCGGGGTTTCTGCGGCCGGTGTTCATTCCGTGGAGCGAAGTGGTCCTCGTGTGCGACGACGAGCGTGGCGTTCTGGTGCAGTCGGCGAGGCAGTCGGCGAGGATCGATCTCTACAGCGCCAGCTACGGCTTCGGCGCTGGACCGGTCGGCGGCGGGCGTCCGGTCGAGAATTTCCAGGATCCTGAGGGAGTCGTGCGCTTCATCCTGTCGCACGCGCCTAAGGGCGCGATGCTGGATCTCCACCACTGGATGCCGGCGTAGCTGCTTAAAGAGGACCAGGGGTGAGCTAGTACAGGGGGCGTAAGTTACGCCGCGCCTTGCCGATGTTCAATTTCGAACATAAGTTCGAAAATCTTGACACCAACGTCCTGGATGTTGGCCCCCCCTGCCCCCCCCGAGGCGGCCACGCGGGTCGGGGCGCCCGCGACCGCGACGCGTCCCGAGCCGCAGCGCCTGGCGGAGACGGTGCAAGGCCGGGTCGCCGTGGTCACCGGCGGCGCGACCGGCCTGGGTCGCTCGACGGCGCTAGAGTTCGCCCAGCGCGGCGTCGCGGTGGCGATCAATTACGTCGACCTGCCGGACCGCGACGTCGCGGCGCAGGCCCTCCTCACCGAAACGGCGCTCCGGGCCCACGGTGTCCCCGTGTACTGCGCCCGCTGCGACGTGCGCCACCGCGACCAGGTGGAACAATTCGTCATGGCCGTGCGCGAGCGGCTGGGCGGTGTCCACTATCTCGTCAACAACGCTGGCGTGACGCACGACGGCGCGCTGTGGCGCCTGACGCCGGAGGCGTGGCAGGAGGTGCTCGACACCAACGTCACCGGCGCGTTCAACTGCATTCAAGCGGTTGCCGGGCCGATGCGGGCCCAGCGCTACGGCAAGATCGTCAACGTCGCCAGCCATCAGGCGTTCCGGCCGGGCTTCGGCATCTCGAACTATGCGGCGAGCAAGGCGGCGCTCGTCGGCCTCACCAAGTCCGCCGCCGTGGACCTCGGTCCCTCCAACATCAACGTCAACGCCGTCGCACCCGGCTTCGTGAAGACGGAGCTGCTGGGCAAGCTGCCGCGGGAAGTGCTCGAGCGCGCCGAGCACGAGTCGGTGCTGGGCCGCGTGGCCGAGCCGGAGGATGTGGCACGCGTGATCACGTTCCTGTGCAGCGAGGCGGCGCGACACATCACGGGACAGGTGATCGTGGTGGACGGTGGGCTGACGCTCGCTTCTTGAAAATCACCGGCGCGGGCATGATATTGCGCGCCGTGATTAATCCCTTGAAAAACAATTACTTAGTGCGTGGCGCGCGGTGCGTGGTCGCCTGCGCCGCCGTGGCTGGGTGTGGCGGCCGCCCGCACGTCGGTCCACCCGAGCCCACCGCGCCGCTGCCCACGGCCGGGCTCGCGGCACAGCAGGTCAGCGTGCTGCCACTCACGCTCCTCGCCGCGGAAGACTCGCTGCACTGGGAGAACGCGCTCGGCCAACGGCGGGCTGGGCTCGCCAAGGCGGACAGCGTGTTCGGGGCGCTGCTCCAGGCGCGGGCTCCCGAGGTGAGCTGGGTGCTGCCCGACGAGCTGCGGCGGGCCGCGCGGCGGGCGCCGGGCATCGCCCCGGATCCCGACCAGATGGGCACCGCGATCCTGCTGCGCGGCGGGAAGCTCGAGGTCGTGCCCGATCCGCTGCGGAGCGAGCTGCGCACGCTCGCTGCCCTCGCCGGCTCGGGGGGCGGGCGCTATGCGCTGATCCCGGCCGGGCTGGTTTACCGACGGACGGTCGTGCCGGACTGTAGGGGCACGGCATGCCGTGCCCCTACAGCGGCCGGGGCGCCCGTCGCCACCGCCGAATTGACGGTGGTCATGGTGGACGTCCGCACCGGCCGGATCGGGTTCCGCACCGTGGCGCGGGGCGAGGGCGACGATCCCTGGACGGCGCTGACGCGCGCCGTGAAGAGCCTCACGCCGGGGCTGCCGTGACCGGAGGGCACGCCGCGACCCTCATCGCTGGCGACGGAATCGGGCCCGAGATCACGCAGGCGACACTGCTGGTGCTGGACGCGCTGGGCGTCGCGTTCGACTGGGACGAGCAGTACGGCGGGATGAGCGCGATCGACAAGGCCGGCACCCCGCTCCCGGATGCGACGCTCGAGAGCATCCGGCGCACCGGGCTCGCGCTCAAGGGCCCGCTCACGACGCCCGTGGGCGGGGGCTATCGCTCGGTGAACGTCGCGCTGCGCCAGGAGTTCGACTTGTACGCCAACGTGCGCCCGGTGAAGTCGATCGTCCCGGGCGGTCGCTACCCCAGCGTGGACCTCGTCGTGATCCGCGAGAACACCGAGGGGCTGTACATCGGCATCGACCGCACCTTCAAGGTGGGGGGGGACCCCAAGGCGCTGGCGCAGGCGATGTCGGTGATGACGCGGGACGGCTGCAAGCGGATCGTGCGCTATGCCTTCGAGTACGCGAAGCGGCACGGCCGCAAGAAGGTGACCGTGGTCCACAAGGCGAACATCCTCAAGGCGACCTCGGGCCTGTTTCTCGAGACGGCGCGCATGATCGCCCAGGAGTACGAGGGCCAGATCGCGTCGGACGACAAGATCGTGGACAATGCCGCGATGCAGCTCGTCATCAATCCCGCGCAGTTCGACGTGATCGTGACGACCAACTTGTTCGGCGACATTCTCTCGGACGAGGCGTCGGGCCTCGTGGGGGGGCTGGGGCTCGCCCCCGGGGCGAACATCGGCGAGACGGCCGCGATCTTCGAGCCGGTGCACGGCTCGGCGCCGGACATCGCGGGGCAGGGGATCGCGAACCCGGCGGCCCAGCTGCTCGCCGCGGCGATGATGCTCGACCACGTAGGAGAGCTGGCCGCGGCGGGCCGGCTGCGCCGGGCGCTCGAGACGGCGATCGTCAAGGACAACGTCCGCACGAAGGATCTGGGCGGCAGTGCTGCGACCACCGAGTTCGCCCGCGCCGTGGCCCGGCGCCTCTAGTCATCCGTGCGCCCGCTGCGGCGACATGACGGCCGGCATCGGTCTCGGGGACCTCTGCCCGAGATGTGTGCAAGACGTGACGCGAAAGGCGTCACGCATAGGACGTCTCGTGGCCGTCGTAACCACGCTGCTGCTCGCGGGGTATCTGGTCGTCACGCTGCGCGCCGTGGCGCCCGGCTGGCAGACCACGGCCCGGACGGTGGGCGCGGCGGCCGCAGTGGCCTGGTATCTTCTCAGCTACCGGATCGTGCAGAGGATCGCGCTTGAATGGCTGAAATCGCGTCGTCCGTCATCCGTCCGTTGACCATGCTCGCCGTGGGAGCGCTCGCGCTGGCCGGTCGAGCCTCCGGGCAGACCTCCCTTTCCATCTACAGCGACGGCCGCGTCGTGGTGCGACGCACGCTGCCGCAGGCGCTCGAAAAGGGCCGCAGCACACTGACCCTCAAGATCGACGGACTCGACCCCGCGACGCTGTTCTCACCCGACACGTCCGTGGCGCTGGTATCGGCGGTGGCGCGCCCGGCGACGGACCGCGGCACGGCGCTCCAGGCGGCGGTGGGGCAGACGCTCACGTTCGTGCACGGCAAGGGCGACACGGTCCGCGCCACTGTGCTGCGCGTCGCGCCGCCCCAGTACCGGGTCGCCGACGGACGGCTGCTGCTCGCCGAGCCGGGCGAGCCGCTGTTCCCGGCGGAACTCGTGCGGACGTTGCCGGAAGTGGCGGTCGTGGTCGAGGCGGCGCGCGCGCGGCCGCGGACCGAGCTCGCGTACGTCACCCAGGGCGCGAGCTGGGAGGCGGTGTATCAGGTCCTGTTGACGGGGGGCAGGTGTCAGGTGTCAGGGGCGGCTACCATCGCGTCCCAGTCGGTGCGAGCGGACTCGGCCGAGGTCCAGCTCGTAGCGGGAGCGATCAACCGCGGGCGGCCCGGGCCCCGCCCCGAGTTCGAGGTAGCCGGGTTTGTGCGACAGCGCGCACCTGAAGCGCCCGCCCCTGCGGCGGGCGAGGAGGCGGTCGGCGAGACGCACGTGTATCTGCTGCCCGCGCGGGTGGCGCTCGAGCCCGGCACGCCAGTCACCACCGCGCTGTTTCCCCGCTCGAGCGTCGGCTACTCGCAGGAGCTGATCGTCCCCGGAGTGCTGCCGTGGCGAGGCTTCCTGGGCTCATCGCCCGCGGAGCCGAACCGCGTTCCGGTCGAGGTGTGGTACACGCTCAAGCGGGCCCGTGGCACGCCGTTCGGCGACCGGCCGCTCCCCGGCGGCACGGTCGAGCTGTACCAGCCGGACTCGGCCGGGCGCGTGCAGCTCGTGGGCGAGGCGCGAAGCGACCACACCGCGCCGGGCCGGGACCTGCGCGTGCAGTCGGGCAACGCGTTCGACGTGACCGCCGAGCGGGTACAGACCGATTACGGCCAGGAGCAGATCCCGCCGCCCAAGCGCGGCATGCCTGCGCGCCAGCGGGTGACGGCGTCGTTCAAGGTGACGATCGCGAACGCGAAGGCCGAGGCGGTGACGGTGGACGTGCGCGAGGCGCGGTTCGGCGTGTGGCGTGTCGTGGAGTCGAGCGTCCCGGCGGAGAAGCTGTCGGCGACCGAGGTCCGGTTTCGCGTGAGCATCCCCGCGAGCGGCGACGCCACATTCACCTACACGGTTCAGGCGGAATCGTGACGGTCCAGCTGCTGCACGTCTCCGACCTCCACTTCGGCGGGCTGGCGGACATCCAGCAGGTGGAGGCCCTCGAGAAGATGATTCCCGATTTGCGGCCGGATGCGGTCGTCCTGTCGGGTGACCTGTCGCAGCGGGCGCGGCACGGCGAGTTCCAGCGGGCGCGCGCCTTCGTGAGCGTCGCGACGCAGACCGCGCCGGTGCACGTGATCCCCGGGAACCACGACGTGCAGTGGTGGACCCGGCCGTTGATCCCGTTCGCACCGCGGCCGCGGTACGGGAAGTACGTGCGCTACTTCGGCGAGGACCTGCGGCCGACGCTCACCGTTCCCGGGGCGATCATCGCGAGCGCGCTCACGTCGCATGGCGTCGCCTGGGGCTCGCTCACCTTCCGGCTGAGCGACCTCGCGGTGAAGGGGCACCTGCCGAAGGCGGAGATCGAGCGGGTGCGCCAGCTGTTCGCGGCGGCCCCGCCCGACCAGGCGCGCGTGCTCGTGGTGCATCACAACGTCTTGCGGGGCGACATTTCCCGGCGCATGGGCCTCGCCCGCTGGCGCCAGGCGCAGCGTCGCATCGCCGCGTCGGGGGCCGAGGTCGTGCTGTGCGGCCACGACCACCAGGAGGGCGCCGAGCTGCTCGACGGGCGGGTGGTGGTCTCGACGGCGGGCACACTGTGCCGGCGCTCACGCGGCGGGCGACCGTCCTGCTTCAACTTCGTCACCATCGAGCCGACGGCGGTCCACATCACCTTTTTCCGGTGGGACGCCGAGCGCAGCCGCTTTCGGGCGTCGGACACATACGCGTTCGCCCGAGCCGGACGCCAGTCACCAGCACAACAGGTCCAAGTCGCCGGTTAAGTTTCAAGACACCAAGTCGCAAGCCCAACACCGTTTTCCTGAGGCTCATATGGCACCGAAATTCCAGGGCGTCGACTTCTACGAAGTCGACGGGTTGTTGGCCGAGGAAGAGCGCGCGGTGCGCGACACCGTGCGCGCCTGGGTCGACGACAACCTGATCCCCGTCATCGGCGAGCACTACATCGCGGGGAAGTTCCCGAAGCACCTGGTGCCACAGATGGCCGAGCTCGGCCTGTTCGGCGCCAACCTGCCGGAGGAGTACGGCTGCGCGGGCCTCGACCACGTCGCCTACGGGCTCATCATGCAGGAGCTCGAACGGGGGGACTCCGGGGTGCGCTCCTTCGCCTCGGTGCAGGGCGCCCTCGTGATGTACCCGATCTACGCCTTCGGCTCGGAGGAGCAGAAGCGCCACTGGCTCCCCAAGATGGCGAGCGGCGAGGTGATCGGGTGCTTCGGGCTCACAGAGCCCGACTACGGGTCGAACCCCGCCGGAATGATCACCGTGGCGAAGGAAACGGCCGACGGATGGGTGCTGAACGGTGCCAAGATGTGGATCACGAACGGCTCGACCGCGCAGGTGGCGATCGTGTGGGCGAAGACCGGGACGCTCGACGACGTGGAGTCGATCCGGGGCTTCATCGTGCCCACCAACACGAAGGGCTTCTCGGCGAAGGATCAGCAGGGGAAGCTCAGCTTGCGCGCCAGCGACACGAGCGAGCTCGTGCTCCAGGACGTGTGCGTCCCGAAGGCCGCGCTGCTGCCGAAGTCGGGTGGCCTCAAGTCTCCGCTGCTGTGTCTCACCCAGGCGCGCTACGGGATCGCGTGGGGGGCCGTGGGAGCTGCGATGGCGTGCTACGACGAGGCTGTGAGCTACGCGAAGAACCGTGTGATGTTCGGCAAGCCCATCGGCGGTTACCAGCTGCAGCAGGCGCGGCTCGCCGAGATGCTCACGGAGATCACCAAGGCGCAGCTGCTGTGCCTGCAGCTCGGGCGCCTCAAGGATCAGGGCAAGGCGACGCCGCAGCAGGTCTCCCTCGCCAAGCGGAACAACGTGAACATGGCCACCGACGTGGCGCGCGAGGCGCGCCGGCTGCTCGGCGCGAACGGCATCCTGGCGGAGTATCAGGCGATGCGCCACCTCGCGAATCTCGAATCGGTGTACACCTACGAGGGGACGCATGACGTGCATACGCTGATTCTGGGGCAGGAGATCACGGGGCTGAATGCGTTCAACTGATTGCGGATTTGCGATTGCGGATTGTGGATTGGACACCCGCGCTTCGAATCCGCAATCCGCAATCCGCAATCCGCAATGGCTGGCTAGCGCGACGTTGCTTGTGCTGCTCGCGGCCCCCACCAGTGCCCAACAGCCCGACTCCACTCCCAAAGACACCACCCTCCTCGCTCCCGTCGTCGTGACGGGCGTGCGCCTCCCCACCGTGCGCGAGCTGGCGCGCGGGCTCGCCGGGCGCACTGCCGCGCTCAGCGCCCAGGATCTGGACGCGCGCGGCGTGCGCTCGCTCGCGGATGCCCTGGAGCAGCTGCCGGGCGTCACGACGTCGGACGAGCTGGGCGCGACGGGTCAGCTCGACGTCTCGCTCCGTGGCTTTCAGGTGTCGCCGGTGATCGGGCTGCCGCAAGGGGTCACGGTGTACGTGGACGGCGTGCGCGCCAACGAGCCGGACGCCCACGAGGTCAATTTCGACCTGCTGCCGCTCGAGGACGTGGAGCGCGTCGAGGTGGTGTACGGGCCTTCGGTGTTGCTGGGCAGGAACGCGCTCGGCGCAGCCGTGAACCTGGTGACGCGTCGGGGCACGAACCCGGCGTCGCGCGAGCTCGAGGCGTCGGCCGGGAGCTACGGCCGCTACGAGCTCAAGGCGCACGTGGGGGCGCGGCACGGCGTGTGGGACTACTACCTGGGAGCGCGCTACGAGCGCGAGGCGGGCTGGCGCCAGGACACCCAGAGCCGGATCGCGACGCTGTTCGGCAAGATCGGCCTCCTGAACGGCACGTGGGACGCGACCCTGAGTTACTCCGGCGCCGACAACCGGATCTTCCAGGCCGGGAGCCTCCCCGAGAGCCTCGCGGCCGCACGCCCCGACTCGAACTTCACGCGGGGCGACTATTTCGCGCCGCATGCGCACCTCGTGATCCTCAACGCCCAGCGGCTGCTCGGGCGAACCCAGCTCGCGATCAACGCGTTCGGTCGCTCCCTGAACAGTGAGCAGTTCAATGTGAACTTCGTGGGAGAAAACTCGCGCCAGCTGAACCGTACGCGCATCGGCGGCGGTGCGGTGCAGCTGTCCGGGCGCGCTCACCTGGGTGGGCGCGAGTTGCGCTGGCTCGCGGGCGCGGACGCGGACTACCAGCACACGGCGGTGCGGATTCTCGCGATTCCCGGCGGCGGCGGTCCCGACTCGCTCACCGAGTCGGTCCGCACCAACCAGGTGGACGCGGGCGCGTTCCTGGGCGGCAACCTCGACGTGGTCCCGCGGCTCACCGCGACCCTAGCGGCACGCTACGATTGGATCCGCGTGCCGTTCGAGGACCTCGTCGATCCCTCGCAGAGCGGCCTCAATATCTTCCGCCGGCTGTCCCCGCGCGCGGGCCTCACCTGGAGCGCGGGCCGCGGGCACGAGATGTCGGCGTCGGCGAGCCGCGGCTTCCGCGCGCCCGCCGTCGTAGAGATCGGGTGCGCCGACTCCCTGGCGGCCTGCCCGCTGCCGTTCGCGCTCGGACCCGATCCCGCGCTGCGGCCCGTCGTGGCCACGACCTACGAGCTGGGGTGGCGCTTCCGTGCGCCGCACGGGCGGCTCGACGCCAGCGCCAACCTGTACCGCACGGACGTGCGGGACGACATCTTCTTCATCGCGTCCAGCGTGACGGGCGGCTACTTCCAGAACATCCGCGCGACGCGCCGCAGCGGGTTCGAGCTGGCGCTGCAATGGCTCGGCCCCGCCGGCCTGCGGCTGTACGCGAACTACGGCTACACCACCGCGACGTTCGAGACCACCGCCCGGCTGGCCACCACGCGCGACCCCAATGGCGAAACCATCGAGCCGGGCGACGCGCTCCCGTTGGTGCCGAACCACCGCGTGAACGCCGGCGCAGCGCTGCCCGTGTTCACCCTGTCGAGCGGGCCGTCGCTCCGCGCCGCCCTCGACGCGCGCTACGTGGGGCGGCAATGGCTCCGGGGCGACGAGGCGAACGCGACCGGTCGCCTCTCCGACTACGCCGTCGCGGACGCGTCGCTCACGCTCGGCTGGCGCGAGCTTGAGCTGCGCGCGATGGTCCGGAACGTGCTGGACCACCGCTACTTCAACTTCGGCACGTTCGCGGAGAACCCGACCGAGCCGGGCACGCCGGTCCAGCGGTGGCTCACGCCCGGCGTGCCGCGCAGCGTGCAAGTGAGCTTGAGCACGGATTTCTGATCGTCGTCCGTCATCCGTCGTCCGTCGTCCGCAAGATGCTTCAGACCCGTTGCCAGGATCGGCTCGCCGCGTTTCTTTTCCTGCGCTTCGCAGCCCCTCGGATGACGGATAACGGACGACGGAAAACGCAATGAAAATCGCCGTCTGCATCAAGCGCGTCCCC
>Ga0209690_1001672_pt1 | contig 12598 bp, 6 predicted proteins | sample GraSoiAngelo_150_FD_186164 | JGI IMG/M metagenome (GOLD analysis project Ga0209690, IMG submission 186164) | Grasslands soil microbial communities from the Angelo Coastal Reserve, California, USA - 14_1009_09_40cm (SPAdes) (version 2) | ecosystem: Environmental > Terrestrial > Soil > Grasslands ...
GAGTTCGCGAAATGCTGCCTGGAATGCGGGGTCATCGTAGCGCGGTTCATATCGTGTGCGGCTTTGCCAGTCGCCCAGCTTAACCATGGGGACCTTATTGCGCAGAAACTCGGGTAACGGAGAGTCGGTAATGTCGGGATTGCTCATCATCACGCGAAAGCCGACCCTCTTCTGATATCTCCGCGCCAGATCAAACGTCAGCTTCCAGTGCTCGCACAACTCCAGTTTTCCCGGCTCCCGCTGCACGTCTTTCCAATTCACGCGAATGTAAAGTTTCGTGCCGAGCGGAATCTTCACCAGCTTCTCGATCGACTCCGCCAGTGTCTCCCCATCCTTCTTGGCAGGCCCCACTTCGTCGCACACATACGTAATAAGCCCCATTCCATAGTTCGGGACAATTTCCCGCGACGGAGTGAGTGCCATAACGACGTTCCAGCTGGGATAGTCATCCGCGGAGAACGGGCCCTGATAAAGCCGATCATGAACCGGAGGTCCCGAGCCGAAGTCATATCGGTCGAAGTTATGAGGCGGAATATGGGCGAGCAGGGGTTTGGTACCGATTCCCAGGGCAGCTAACCCACCAGCCGTGAGGCCGGTCTTCAGGAAAGATCGTCTCCGCATTCTCGCCCGTCCGCACAAGGAAGACAGACCTCAACTGACGTCGAGGTCTGTCTCATCCCAAGAACACTGTCTTAGAACTGGAACCGCGCACCAAACTGCATTCTGCGGAAGTTATTAGTTGTGGAAGTGACGGTGCCCAAAGCGCCGTCTCCTGATCCGAGATCCGGGAAGGCAAAGCGCTGATGATTGAAGGCGTTGAACATCTCAGCGCGTACCTGGAGGATCTTGCCCTCCCGGATCGTAAACTCCTTGGATAGCGAAGCATCCACGTTGCGGATGCCATCGCCCCGCAGATTGGAGAAGTGCCGAGGCGCGTTGCCGGGAATGTTGTCGCCGGGATCGCCAAAGCAATCCTGATTCAGGACTGCCCCTCCCGTCTCGGCGGCCTCGCGGTAACTCAAGCCGGTCGTGAGTTTAGAGCAGATCACGTTGGGTCGCGGATTGCCGTCCACCAGCAGCCCGTTGGCGTTGAAAATGGCCAGCGGCTGCCCGGACTGCACGGTGATGAAACCGCTAAGCGCCCAGCCGCCTACGATCGCATCCAGCACGGGATTCATGGCGCCCCCGATCAAGCGATCCTTCCCGACAGGAAGATCGAAAATGATTGCGGTGGTCAGCCGATGAGTCGCATCATTGGAGCTGATTCCATGCTCCGCCTTGAGATCGTCGAGTAGCTGCGGATTGTCCAGGTACAGGTTGCCCAGCCAGGCATTCCGCCCAGAAGAGGAATCGTCGGTAGCCTTGGAGAGCGTGTAGTTTCCTTCAAAACTGATGTAATGACTGGCACGCTTCTGGAATCGAATTTGCAGCGAATGGTACCAGGAGTTGGCATTCAGCGTCGGCAACCCCTCGAAGCCGCCATCAAACTGCGGGAAGGGTTCCAGCAGCAATTGTTGCGGGATGGTGGGATCCACGTAGCGGGAATCGGCCACGTCAGCGGCGTTGAAAATCGGGCTGGCTGGACACCATGGGCCCGTCACGTCTGCAGGCGACTTGAAGAAGCACTGGAAGGGATTGGGTACTTCGGTATTGAGATAATCGGTTACCCAGGTCGGGTCAAAATTTGGGCCGGGCGGATTGATAGCGGGATCGTTGGCCGCTTGCACGAGTTGGTTGCGAATCGAGGACGGCAGGAAGTTGCGGTTGCGGGTAGAAACGCCATTTACGGGACCCCCAGCGCCGGCCCAGGGTAAGTGCGTGCTGCGGTTTGCGGAGTAGTCCACGCCCACCACGATCTGCCCCGGGAACATGTGCTGAAGTCCGAGGTTCCACATGTAGATCTCGGCATTCCGCGCCGTTCCGGTGTCCAGGTCGCTGGAGTTGCTGAAGCCCCACTGCGCCAGCTTGCCATACTTGGTGCCTGGGGGCAGCGCCAAACCGCCAGGAAATGGGCTGTCACAATTTGGCTGTGTCGGGGAAGGCCCCAGACAAGCAAATTGGTGGTCGAAATTGTCTTTGGTGAAAAACATGTTCGCTGTTTTCGCAAAGGCAGGGCCGGCATACTGGTAGTTGGTGGCTACGTTCATGCCATAAAAGATTCCTGCGCCACCACGTAACACGGTGTTTGACTCGAGTTGATAGGCGAAGCCAAAGCGTGGAGCGAAGTTATTGCGGTCCACTGGCGAGTTGCGACGGCCGGAAGTTGGAAAGATGCTCGTGCCACGAATCTCGCCAATTTGTCCAAAGTCAAGCTGCGGGTTGTTGGGGTCCAGGTTGCGACTGAGCGGAATGTTGATTCCTGTGTCTCCAGTGAAATCGTTGAACTGGAGGCGGTTGAATCGCTCGGTGTAGGGAGTACTCCACTCGTAGCGCAATCCGAAATTCAGAGTCAGCTTGGGCGTAGCCTTCCAGTCATCCAGCACGAAGAACGCGGTGTCCTTCGATTTGTCCGCGACCGCTGGAACGAGATGCAGCGAAGCATCGTGAGCATAACCGGTCAGGATCGTGGCGAATGGGTTTCCCTGATTCTCGTCGCCCAGGCCAGTATTGGGTTGGGACGTGGTCACATCGCGCGAGAAATTGAAAATGCCCGTCGGGTTATCGGGTTGCCAGAAGTAATTAAAGAAGACGCGCTGCTCGCCTCCGAACTTGATGGAATGAGCTCCTTTTACCCATTGCAAGGCAGACGAGTAGCTGACCAGCGTGTGGGCGAAGTGGGTGTCAACGCAGCATTGGGTAAACAGCGACAGGAACGGGTCATCGACACCGATGGCCGGAATGCGCGTCAGTCCGTTCGCGGCAAGGTCAGGAGAGAGCCCAACGTCGCTCAGCGAGGGATATTTGTTAGCTTGAACAGGGGCATTCACTCGGTCCACGCTGAAGCGACTGGTCAACAGCGTGGTCGGCTTGATCGCCCAGTTGTACTCCACCCCGCCGTTCTGGGGAATGGTCGTGCCAATAAACCCATCACCCTGGTCGCCGTTGCCGATGACCGTGGGTGCCGTAAACACGTCGTGATGACGGCTGTAGCGCCCTCCAATCTTATGATTGGCGGTGATCTGATGATCCACTTTGATATCGAACTGCCATCCCGGGTCGCTGCTAACAATCACTTGGCGCCAGTTGGGGTCCGGAAATGTGGCGTCAGGTATGTTTGGTAACGGATACAGATTCAGAAGCGCCTGCCCGATCGGGTCGATCTTGTCCGCAGGGATCTTGTTGCCCGGAAATTGATCGTGAGGACAAGGCGTAGAAGGTCCTTGGGGGTTTCCGGCGCACGGATCGTAGATCCCGTTAGAGTTAGCCGGGCTCTGGGAGAAGTTACCGGCGCGCTCCAGATCCGTAGGGACGATTCCTTCCAGGTTGACCGGGTCCTGCTGGCGAACCTTTTCGAAATCGACAAAAAAGAAGGTCTTGTTTTTCTTCAGAGGCCCACCGAGAGAGAAACCATATTGATCTCGGACGTGGTCAGGTTTTTCGCCCGAGTTGAAGAAGTCCCGCGCATCAAAATTGGACCGCTGCCCGTACCACCAGCCGCTGCCGTGAAAATTGTTCGAACCCTGCTTCAGCACCATATTCACGATCGTGCCGCCGTTATTGCCGAACTCGGCGGAAAAGCTATTGTTCTGAACTTTGAACTCCTGCACGATCTCGACCGAAGGCTGGTAGTAGACGTTGGAGTTGCCGCCCTCGCCCTGTTCCGGCGCGCTGATGGGACTGCCATCGAGCGTAACTTGGGCTGTGGCGTTGCGCTGACCGTTGGACACGAAATTGGTCCCGGTCGGGTAGTTGTCGGTGATTCCCGAACCGGTGGTTTCTGTCACTCCACCCGCCAAGAACACCAAGCCAAACATGCTGCGGCCGTACAGTGGAATGTCCCGCACGTACTCGTTGGTGACATCAGTGCCGAGAGAAGCATTCTCCGTGTCCAACAGGGGCGCAGCCGTGGTCACCTCCACCGTGGTGATCAATCCCAACGGATGCAGCGTGAAGTCAATCGTCGTCTGCTGCGCGACCTGCAGCACCACATTCTTTTCCGCCGCCGGCCGAAAACCCGCAGCATCGGCCTTAATGGTGTAAACCGCGGGCCGCAACCCGGTCAGAATGTAAAGTCCGTGATCGTCGCTGCGCGCGGTCTCAGAAATTCCGGTGGCGTCGTTTGTAATGGTAACGGTCGCATTGGCGACCAAGGCGCCACTCTGGTCCTTAACGACACCGCGAATCTGCGCGGTGTAACTGGCCTGACTCCAGGCCTCCGCTACCCACACCGTTGATAGCACGGCAAAAACAACGCCCATCCAAGCTGCGACTGACCCTTGAGAACGCCGATGCATAGACATGGCAGCCTCCGGCAACCAGCTTTCGTTTCATTACGAGTGAATACTATTGCTTTCGTTTATGTACGAAGTCAAGCCAAATCGTGAACGGCCTTTATTGTTCCCAAGGGATAAGAATGCCTCGGGCCGGACACTGGTTCAGCGGCTGCGCGGAAGGCGGACCGCGATGAGCGATATCTGCTCCAAGTCAGGGTAGTGGCCGTCTTTGTCGGCCTTGCGCTCCGTCGGGCCAATTTGCTGGATGGTGCTTCGTGCCGGCAGCACCGGCCCGACATACTGGGAGTACACTTCGTCGAATGCCTGCAGGTCGGAGATGTCGTCTAGGTAAACATTGGTCGCGACTACCTGGTCAAAGCTCATCTCGGTTTCCTCCAGGTTGTCGAGCAGATTGCGCATGGTTTGGCGCAACTGGTGTGAGGTGGTGGAGGTATAGACCCCACCATGCGGCCCGGGGATAAAGCCGCTCTTGGCAGAGCAATACAAGGTATCGCCGGCAAAAACGCAGGGACTGGCTGTAGGGCTAGGAGGCATGTTCTTGGGACGCACCGCCTTCCGTTGCCGGAGGTCCACTACCGCCACGCCGGTGTACTCAATGTGCGCTCCGCCGGGCAGACTCGAGACCTCAATCGTGGCTCGTGCCGGTGTGTTGCCGAACTCAAACCGCCTCGCATAGCGCTCGTTCATGACCCGCATCGGAATCTCAGATGTCAGGTAAGGATTCACGAACACCATGTTGCTGAGTTCCAAACCTGCCGCCTTCACGATCGCCTGCATCTTATCGAGCGCGAGATCGACCTGCGCCGCCGGATCCTCCGGGACTTTCCCGTTCGCAGGATCGCTGCCTGCCATACTTGAAACGAAGAGCCGGTCGTGCGTGAGGATGCCAGCCGAAGCCGCGTCGTCCGACCGGTAATTCGGCGGATGGATCGCCCGCCGCCCGGCAAGATCGCGCACCGCGACAGCACTGATCTGGATGGGAGGCTCCGGAACGCGGGCAACGCCGAGCACCGCGCGAGCCGGCGGCGTTTTCCCGAAGTACCCGGAGAAGACCGCGTTCATTTCCGCATATTTGCTAATGTTTTCGAGATAGACCTGTGTGTATACAACGTGGTCCATATTCAAACCGGCAGCTTCAACGATCGCCTTGACGTTATCGAGGGCCTGACGAACCTGGGCAGAAAAATTCGCTGGCGAGCTGCCATCCGGCCGGCGCGCCCCCTGCCCGGAAATGTAGACATAGTCTCCGGCGTCCACACCGGGAGAATAGAAACGATTCGCAGATGCCGATGCCTGCGCGGGAACAACAGCACGCAATTGCTGTTGCGTCAGAGCCACTCCCGAAAGCAGAAATCCGGCCAGCAGCCATCGTATTAGATGGACGGTTCTCAAGCGAGGAACACCTTGCCTTTCTTACGCCGCAGCTTTCTTCTGGGCTGCGCCCAGAATTCCACGCAGCCTTTGCCCAACCACGATTTCTTCTCCGGGCTTGATGGTCATGGAAACGAGTTCGATGTGGTCGGGCTCCTTGCGTTCTTTTGGGTTCGGCTTACCTTCGCGAACCGCGGTCACCAGACTCGGATTGTCCGCCCCGAGCACCTCGATCACAGGATCTCCGCCACGCAATTCCTGCACGCAGTCGAACACACTGTATCGCCAGGCCGCCTGATCCCAATAGACCCGCAGCGTTGGATAGCGATTGCCATCCTGGGGAATGAATATGTCGGTTCTCACGCCAGGCACAGTTTCCACCAGCTTCCGGATGCGATCCACGCGCCCATTCCATTCGGCATAGAGCTTGTTCTCATCCAGACTGAGCCAGGTCTCGAGCGCCGTGAGGCAACCGATCACTTCTTCCTTTCCGACTTTCATCGGCCGGCACACGGCTCCCTCCCGCGGACTGGAATTCAGCAACGCCGCCTCGATCAGATCCTTTCGGCCGAGAAGCAAACCGCTGCACTGTGGTCCGCACAGTCCCTTGCCGCCCGAGAAGCAGTAGAGATCAATTCCCATCTTCGCGTAGAGCTTGGAATTGTCGACGGGAGGGATCCCGGCTGCGTCATCCAGCAACATGGGAATCTTGTGCTCCTTCGCAATCGCCAATTCTCGCTGCAGTTTTTCCCCGAGATCGGTGGTGTAGATCATGGCGGTGTTTTCGCTGATCGCGTTAATGAGTTCTTCCGGGGAGAAAGTGAGAACCAGCTTTGCGCCAGTCAGGCGGATGGCGCTGTCGAATGCGCTCCGTCCTCCCACCATGATCACTTCATGCTTCAGCCCGGTCGTATCGGGAAGTTGCCAGATGTACTTGTCATCGGCGCCGGCCATGCACGCGGCCGTGGCGGCTGCCATCGCGCCCGCGGCGCCAGAAGTGATGAATCCGGATTCCGCGCCCGTCAATTCCGATAAGCGCCTGCCCACCGCACGCTGCAACTCGAGCATGTTGACGAAATGCTGCGCTGCTTCCACCTGCGCTTGCCGAACTTCCGGAAATTCCAGCGATCCGCTCAGATAGGTCCACGTGCCTCGGCAGTTGATGACCGTCTTCACGCCCAGCCGAGAGTAAACATTCTGTCGCGGATCCTTACCGATCGCCGTGGCGGCATGGGCGTAAAGCTCGCGTGCTGCGATCTGGCTCAGCAGTGGCGCCGCCGCTAACAATTTCACAAATGATCGGCGGCTGGAAGTCCGGATACCCATGGGACACCCCCAAGAAATGTTGGTGATAATACGAAGACTTGATCCCAAACTCTCAAAGAAATCGAGCTCTAATCCGCATCTGCGGGCAGAGGAATCCGCGACCGCACCGCAAGAATATGGGCCTCGGCTCCGGGTTTGTTCTGGTTGTAGAAGCCCACGGTGCAGTTGGGACGGAAGTAATAAGCGTCTCCCGCTTTGGCAGGATAACGGCCTTCGATACCGTCCTGCCCACTACCGGCCACCATCTCGCCAGCCCCGTCGAGAACCAGATAGATTTCTTCTGCCGTTTCGTGATGATGCGGAAAATTCGTGCCTCCCGGCGCAAAGTTCATCCAGAAAAGGCTGGTCACGACGTACGCTTGATCGATAGCATCGCGCTTTCCACTCCGCGGACCTACCAATAGCTTGTACAGGACCGACGTGGGGTGACCCTCGACGGTTTCCTCTTTGAGATCGTCCAGATTGACAATCTGAGGACGGGGCATTGCCGCGTGAATGGAAATTGATGGTGGGATTCTGAAAGCCATGATCAAGACCCGCAACACTTTTTCAGAGCTGTTCTCCATCGCATGCTTTACACCAGGAGGCAAATAAGTAAAATCATTGGCGTGCATCGCGTACGTTTGTTCCCCGTAATGCAGTGCGCCATTGCCTTGCAGAACGAAATAGATCTCTTCTTCACGATCGTAGGGGGCGGTCTGACAGCTGCCGTGTGCATCGACCGTCGCCTCCCCGAAACGGGTCACAGTTCGCAGAATTCGATTGTCTGTGTCACCTTCACCGAAGATTGGCTTGTAGTGGCAAGTCCAAAATGCAAGAGACCCGGCGTGCTCGCGTAGACCCGGAACGTACCGATGCAACCAGGTGGCATCGACTTTCCTGTCCTGAGCCAGCAAATTCGGCACGATCAGCAGAAACAGCAGCAGACTTCTCAACTTGATCCCGTAATGTGTGGCGCACGTGCTCGCCCGTTCGCCGATGTCGGTATACCACAGAAATTGCTTGACGCAAATCGAAATCTTTCGTTTTATTGGGATTCATTTCGCTTCGGACGGAGGCTGTGAGTTGAGGATTCAAGCGTGTGCGCCAGCGTCGACCATGGCACCAGGGAAAGGCGCAATCACCGCACCGCATCTTCCGCTCCCAGATCACGTCCGACATTTCGCATTAGTGTTTCTCCTTGGCTTACTCTCGCTGAAGCTTGGTTTCGCACAGGAGGGAAACCAGTCAAGTCCCAAGAATGCGGGATGTCACGTCGAGGCCGTGGACTACAAGGGATGGCAGGCTCAGCAACTTTCGAATCGATGGGTGCAATTGATCGTGGTGCCGCAAAATGGCGGGCGCCTCATGCAAGTGACTTTCGCCGGTCACCCCTATCTGTTCGTCAACCCTAAACTAGCCGGTAAATACTTCCCGCCCTCCTCGAGCCAATGGTTCAACTACGGGGGGGACAAACTGTGGCTCTTACCTGAAGGCAACAACGACGAACACCACTGGCCCGGCAGCTCTGACTTAATCGACGATGGGCAGTTCTCCTTTCGAAAAATTTCGGAAGGACAACAGTGCGAGATCGAACTTACCGGCCCTGCGGATCCTCAGACAGGAATCCAGTTTCAACGCACCATCCGCCTTGGCGGCGACTCGCCGCTCATACGCTTTCACGCCTCCCTGAAGAATGTAGCCGGGCACGTTGTCGAATGGTCCATGCAGTCGGTCTCGCAATACGAGACGTCGGACCCAGCCGCTCCCTCGGGCTTCAATCACGATTTCTGGACATTTACTCCGGCAAATCCATCGAGCGGTTATCTGAACCGCTATCACGTTCGCTTCGGTCCGGCAGAAAATCCCGCGGTTTCGGTAAGAGAAGACGGCCTGTTCACCGTGCACTACGTGCACATGGCCGCCGAACTCTGGCTCGACTCGACCGACGGCTGGCTCGCTGTCGTCGACGGCAGCAGCAAGTACGCCATGGTCGAACGCTTTCAGTACGAGGAAAGCAAAAAATATCCGGGAAAGGCGTCCGTCATTTTTTGGACCAACGGTCCTGAGCTGAGATTGAACAATGATGGAACAGCTTCCCTGACTAAAGATTCGGATGCCGGACCTTATTACCTCGAAGCCGAACTGAATAGCCCGACGTACCGGTTGCGTCCGGGAGAAGCCTGCGACTTCGAAACGGAATGGTTCCCAACGCGAGCCGGGGACGAATTCCATGGTGCAACAGACGCCGGAATTCTAATTCACCCGCTTCGCGCCATCCGCCTTGGGAATGGCAAAATCAAAGTTTCCGGTTCATTCGGAGTGTTTTTTTCCGGTCGCCTGGTCGCGCATTTTTACAATGAACACGGTGCAAGCATCGGCACCATGCCGCTAGTGGACGTGAACCCAACTGAAGTAGTCTCGCTCGAAACGGAAATTCTTCCACCCGCAAAGCCTGCACGTCTCTCACTTCACCTTGAAGATGAAAATGGGCTGGACCGCGGTGCCCTCCAGGAACTGCAGATAGCCATGGGAGACAATCGCTGAATGAGCCCTTCCTGCAGGATCTTCATCCTGTTGTTAGCGGCTGCCGCGATGGGCAAGCCAACGACGTGGCAGCAAGGCGAGTCCCCTCTTACAGGCGTGAGCACCGTGAGCGAACAAGATTTGCTTGCCCAGCCGCCGGGCTCGAACTGGACGTCGTACAACGGTGACTACAGCGGGCGTCGTTACAGCAGCCTGCATGAAATCAATCTCAACAACGTCGCACAACTTCGCGCCGCATGGATCTTCCATCCCGGGAATTCCGAAAGGCTCGAAGCTACGCCTGTGGTCATCCGCGGAATCATGTACGTCACTGCGGCGAATGACGTGTACGCGCTCGATGCCCGAACCGGACGTGCCTTGTGGCATTACCAGCGGCCGGTGAGTTCGGGCCTTCTCGACGATGCCGCAGCTCACAAAAATCGCGGTGTGGCAGTGTGGAAAGATTTCGTCTACACCGAAACCGACGACGCCCACTTGCTTTGTCTAGACGCTCGCTCCGGAAGCCTGCGCTGGGACGTCGCCTACGCCGACAAGACGAAGCACTACGGGGCAACAAGCGCTCCGCTTATGGTGAAGGGCATGGTGATCGTGGGCACTTCCGGCGGCGATTCAGGCGTGCGCGGATTCCTCGCCGCCTACGATGCGATCACAGGGAACTTGAAGTGGCATTTGTGGACGATCCCCGGCCCGGGAGAACTCGGCTCCTCCAGCTGGCCCGGAGATTCCTACTTACACGCTGGGGGCACGACATGGATGCCCGGTACCTATGATCCAGAACTCAACACCCTGTACTGGACGACGAGCAATGCGGCACCCGATTTTGTCGGTGACTCCCGGCCCGGCGACGACCTTTACACCGCCTGCGTTCTCGCCATTAACCCCGATACCGGAAAAATAAAATGGCATTTCCAGTTCACCCCGCACGACGTGTATGACTATGACGCGAATGAAACGCCGGTGCTCGTGGACCTTGAAGACAACGGCAAGATCCGCCATCTTTTGCTGCAGGCGAACCGTAACGGCTTCTTCTATGTTCTCGATCGGACCAACGGTAAGTTCCTGCAAGCGACACCCTTCGTAGAGAAGATCAATTGGGCCACCGGAATCGACGCCTCCGGCCGCCCTATACTGTCGGGCCGAATCCCGACTGAGGAAGGCACGAAGATCTGTCCCGGCATCAATGGGGCAACGAACTGGTTTTCCCCTTCTTACAACCCAGACACCAGGCTCTTCTTTGTGATGGCTCTCGAAAGCTGCAATCTGTTTTTCGCAAAGCCGGAACCATTCACAAAGGGAGCGACATACTACGCCACGGGCACGAAGCGTCCGCCGGACGAGCACGCGCAGAAAATTCTGCTGGCTCTCTCCGTGCCCGATGGAAAGCGGGTCTGGCGTTATCCCCAGGTTGGACAGGGTGAGTCCTGGGCCGGAACACTCGCGACCGCCGGTGGAGTACTGTTCTTTGGCGACGATGCCGGGTCTCTGGAAGCGGTTGAAGCCGCAACCGGCCGTCCACTCTGGCACTTCAATACCGGTCAGACCCTGTATGCCTCTCCCATGAGTTATGCGGTGGATGGGATTCAGTACATCGCAATCTCCGGCGGAAGTGATGTGTTCAGTTTCGCGCTCCCACACTGACCGGAGTTGCTCGGAAATCCGTGATCGTCAGGAACCGCTGCTCCCACCAATTGATGCCGCCAGCAGGTACCAGGCGGCGTGCGGCAGCCACTGCTCTCCCCAGCCATAAGAATGGGTAACCGGAAAGAGCCTATCGAAACAGAGGGGAGCGGCATCCCCAATCACCATGCACTCCACAATCGGCAATCTCAACGCTACAACTATTGCGGCGACCCAACTTTTGGGATCTTCAGCAAATGATCTCGCAGAAAGTCACGATAGTGATCGGGGTCTTTCACGCGTACACGGAGAAGATAATCGCTATCTCCCGTTAGGAAATATGCTTCCACGACCTCCGGCATCAGCTTGTTCGCTTTCTCAAAGTTTCCCGTGGTGCGGCTGGTCTTGTTCCTCAACCGAATTTCAACAAAGGCGTCGAGGTCCAGGCCGAGATTCCGCGCATTGAGAACTGCAACATAGCGCTCAATGATCCCGGCATCTTCCAGTTGCTTGACTCGCCGTCCGCAGGCTGGCCCTGCGATGGCGTCATATCCACGCAGACTGCATCACCGTTGAAGAGCGAGTCTACGAAAGGCGAGTTCGACGATGTAAAAACTGACGCTGGCGAACGCGAAGTACCGTTCGACAAGCGTGGGTTAACGAAGAGCGCCCTGATTGGGAGATGGAACGCCAGCAAGCACCGCCAACCCGATGATCTGGTGTTCTGTACGCGGAAGGGCGGACCTTTGGAGAGGCGTAATCTTCTACGCCATATCAAACCGCCGCAACCAAACTGGGACTCTCGAAGGCCCTAGGTTTTCGGAGCTTCCGCACGATGCACTCAAGTCTCATGCTGCGCGAGGGTGCAAGGCCGGAGGTTGTCCGAGACAGATGATGATGTGAAGATGTTCCGAGAAGAGGTTATCAAGGGCATGAGGGAGAAGGGCGAGCAGGAAATGTATCCCGGACGCGCTCCCTGCGATGACAGTATTATTGTAGATCCCCGCGAATTTATATGAAAGTACGAGTTGTGAGCACTAAAGATAAGAATTTGGCTGAATCGCAGCACGCGGGCGGCCGTTTGCAAGACATAATTCGGCGGAACCGCTCGTCCGAGGCGCTAGGCCTATACGCCGTGTGTTCGGCACACCCGCAGGTGATCGCTGCCTCGGCGCGCGAGGCGCATGAGAACGGGTCGGTTCTGCACGTGGAATCAACTTCCAGCCAGGTAAATCAGTTCGGCGGCTATACGGGACAGAATCCTGAGCAATTTGCCGGTTTTGTCCGTTCCGTGGCGTGGGACGCTGGACTCTCCGATGATCAAGTCCTGCTGGGCGGTGATCATCTCGGCCCATTTCCATGGC
>Ga0209690_1001673_pt1 | contig 12592 bp, 9 predicted proteins | sample GraSoiAngelo_150_FD_186164 | JGI IMG/M metagenome (GOLD analysis project Ga0209690, IMG submission 186164) | Grasslands soil microbial communities from the Angelo Coastal Reserve, California, USA - 14_1009_09_40cm (SPAdes) (version 2) | ecosystem: Environmental > Terrestrial > Soil > Grasslands ...
TGGACGTTGTTCCAGACCGGTGACGACCGAGATGCGGAGGCGGCGTCCCGGCAAGCGCTGAGACTCGGGACGCAGGACGCGACGATGTTTTTCCACCGCGGGATGATTGAGGCCCGCCTCGGCCAGACGGCCGCCGCCATCGCTGACCTGCATCAGGCGCTGTACATCAACCCGTACTTCTCTCTCTTGTGGGCACCGGTCGCGCGAAGCACGCTGACCTCCCTCGGAGCGATGTCATGAGGTTGAGTCGAGGACTGCTTGCATTTTTGGGTGCGCTCGCCCTGTCCATCGCGGTCGCCGTGCCGGCCTTCGCCCACCCGCTGGGCAACTTCACCATCAATCGCTTCAGCCAGGTACAGCTGAACGGCAATCGAATCGACATCGTTTATGTCGTCGATTACGCGGAGATCCCCGCCTTCCAGGAGAAACAGCGGATCGCCGATGAGGCGACCTACGTCAACCAGCTGGTACGCGACCTGAGCCAGGGCCTTGTCTTGCAAATCGGCACCCGACGCGTGTCGCTGACGGTTGGCGACCATTCGGTTGTGTTCCTGCCCGGACAGGGCGGACTCCAGACGATGCGGTTGCAGATCCTGCTCTCCGCCACCGAGCTGGCGGCCGGCCGGCAGTCGGCGGTCTATCGCGACACCAATTACACGGGCCGCCTCGGCTGGAAAGAGATCGTGGTTCAGCAGATGGGCGCCACATTACTGACGTCGACCGCTCCGAGCAAGAGCGTTAGCGATGCGCTGCATAGATACCCGCAGGACATGCTGACCAGCCCGCTGGATGTAACGGAGGCGCGTTTCACCTTCATCCCGTCTCCTCTTGCCGGGTCTCCCTCCTCCCTTGTGGGGAAGGAACGGGGTGAGGTGGTGATTCCCTCCCCAATTTCCGACCGCTTCGCCGCATTGATCGCTCCACCCCGCCTGTCGCTGTCCATCATCGCCCTTTCCCTGCTGACGGCGCTCGCCCTCGGCGCCTTGCATGCCCTGTCACCCGGGCATGGCAAGGCAGTCATGGCCGGCTATCTGGTCGGCGCCCGTGGCACCGCGCGGCACGCGGTCGGTCTCGGACTGACGATTACCGCCACGCATACCGCCGGGGTCTTCGCCCTTGGAGCCGTCACCCTCTACGCCGCCTCGATTGTCACCCCCGAGCGGCTCTACCCATGGGTCACGCTGCTCTCCGGTGGTCTCATCGTCGCCATCGGCAGCACGCTGGTTCTGTCACGGGCTAGATCGGCCTGGCATGGACATGAGCATGCCGGCTCTGACGACGATGGGCATCAGCACCCGGGGCTTGGACACCGTGGCTTGCTCGCGCTCGGGATCTCGAGCGGCATCATTCCCTGCCCTTCCGCGCTTGTCGTGTTGCTGGCGGCGATTTCGTTGCACCGCGTCGCCTTCGGCGTCCTCCTGATCGTTGCGTTCAGCGCCGGACTGGCCTCGACCCTGACCGGCATCGGCCTCGCGCTCGCAGGCGGTCTGCCGTTTCTCTTGCGGGTTCGCAGAGCTGGAGGTGACCGCATCGTGGCCCGTGCCGTGCGCCTCGTTCCGGTTGGGAGTGCGCTCGTCGTAACCGTCGCCGGCCTCGGGTTGACCATCCAGGCCATTCCAGGTGTGAGGTGAAACCATGTTAGTAAAGCTCGGTATCATCGCGCTCGCCATCGCGCTGTCGGCTTGCGGCGGCCGCGCGGAAGGCGCTGGACAGCTGACCATCAATGATCAAACGATCTCCCTGTCCCTGTACAACGCATTGGTGGCGGCAGAAGAACAGAAGGTGGAGCGCAACGGCGCCCAAATGGGCTCGCAATCACCCGCGGGTCGGCGGATGAAAGCCAACATCGAATCGTCGGTGATTCGTGAACTGGTGCGCGATACCGTCATTGGACAGCTCGCGGAGGCACATGGGATCAGGTTGACCGCCCCTGACCTCCAGCAGCGCGTCTCGGCCGCGGAACAGGCATTTGGCGGCCCGGTCCCATTCGAGGAGGCGCTGCAGCAGGCAGGTCTGTCCCGGACGCAGTTTGCCTCGATCCTGCGCTTCCGGGTGCTCGAGTCCCAGCTATCTCAACTCGGTACGGACGGTGCGGCCGGGATCGACGCCGCCGTCAAAAAGGCGCGTGTGGTTGTCACGATCGGCCCGTGCGCGGGGAGCCGCGCCTACCCGGCTTGTCTGTCGACAGACTCCTGACAAGGTTTCATCAAGCCGTCACGTTATTGAGGTCGACGGCGTGAAGATCTGCCTTGTCGATGCCCGCCATCCGTCGGCTGCTGCGGACGGCGCCGCTATCTACGTCCCTCAACTGGCGCCGGCGCTTGCGGAAGCACAGCGAGTGACGGTGGTGACGGTTGGCACGGGACCGCACGAGATGCCCAGGGCCGCGAACGCCATCCGTAACGTCATGGATCGCGACCGCCCCGAGGTCATGCATTTGAATAACCTCGGCGGCGTCCCCCTGGCGACCGTCATGTGGGCGGCGGGCAACCACCTTCCCCTGGCTATCAGCCTGCATGACCCTGGTCTCCTCGACACGCTGGCGGGCTTCAATCGGTGGCTGACCGGCCGCATCAGGCTTGTCATCAGCCCCACACACGATCTCCTCGATCAACACCTGGAGCGGGGCTTTTTCCGTCGGGCGATCCAGCAGATCCTTCCGTATGGCATCGAGCCGGCGCCATCGCCACGCCCTCGTCCGGTGAAGGACACGTTCGATGTCTTCTTCCTTGACCCATCGATGAGCGGCGAGGCCCGCCGAGCCCGGCTGGAATACACGGAGTGCGTCATCCTGCCGTTCCTCTGGCCGGAACGCTTCCTGGTCACCATCCAGGAAGCCTTCCAATCGGGGGCGATCGTCATCGCCGCCCGGGTCGGCGCCATCACCGAAATGGTCCGCGACGGGGTCAACGGCATCCTGGTCGAGCCTGGCGATCACGCCGCCATCGACGCCGCCATCCGGCGCCTGCAGCAGTCGCCCGACCTTGCCCGCCGGCTACGCGCCGCCGCCGTCGAGACCGTCCGGCTGTACGACATGCGCTTTCACATCGACCGCCTGTCTGATGCTTACCAGCAGCTGCTCATCGCCGGCCGGGCGGGCGATCTCAATCGGCCCGCCGCCTAGCGATTTTCCTCCGGCAGGGTTAGATCGGAACCGCGTTTGCCGGCAGCCCTCGATAATTCTCGCGATAAAAGCGCCAGAACTCATCGGTTTTTCTAGCCCGCCACCAGGCTTCATTGCGACGGTACCAATCGACGGTCAAGCGGATTCCCTCGGTGAACTGAACTCCCGCTTCCCACCCAAGCGGCCTGATTCGATGAGTGTCGAGAGCGTACCGATAGTCGTGCCCAGGCCGGTCCTTGACGAAGTACTTCAGGGAGGCCGGCTTGCCGCAAAGCTTCAGGATCGTGTCCGCAACTTCCACGCCAGTGATCTGGGTACCGGTTGCGATGTTGTATGTGCTTCCTGGCTCACCCTTCCACAGGATTCGCGCGATGGCACTGACGTGGTCGTCCACATAGATGTAGTCGCGTACGGCGGATCCGTTTCCGTAGATCGGCAGCGGAAGGTCCTGCAGCGCGTTCGTGATGAATAGTGGGACGATCTTTTCAGGAAACTGATGTGGTCCATAGGTGTTCGACCCTCGCGTCACCACGGTTGGGATGCCGAAACTCCTGTTATATGCGTGTACCAGCATTTCAGCGCCGGCTTTCGTAGCTGAGTACGGACTGCGAGGAGCCAGCGCATCGGCTTCGCGGCTCTTGCCATCTTTGACCTCTCCGTAAACCTCGTCCGTGCTGATCTGCAGAAATCGTTGATGGCGATGCCGGCGCGCCGCCTCGAGTAGCACGTAGGTTCCGTAAACGTCGGTCTGGACGAAGGCACCCGCACTGATGAGCGAGCGGTCGACGTGGGACTCCGCGGCAAAGTTCACGATCGCGTCAGCGTCACGACTGAGCTCGTCCACAATTGCCGGATCACAGACATCCCCCTTGATGAATCGCAGCCGGCGATCGTCCTTGACTTCGGCGAGGTTCTCTTCGCTACCGGCATACGTGAGCTTGTCGAGGATGGTGATCCCGATCTCTGGATCGGCGCGGAGTCGTTGCCGGACGAATGCCGAGCCGATGAAGCCAGCCCCGCCGGTCACCAGCAGCCGCCGTAACCGGAGCGCCATCAGGCGACTTCACTTCGACGGTCGAAGGCGGGCCGCCTGCGGTACTCAGTCAGCGTCATGCCATTCGCATTTTTGCGGTTTCTCGTGCCCCTGACCACGGTGTGCGTACCAAGCATAGTGCGAGATCCGTTCGATACCCTTCGTTACACTCTTCAGATTATGAGTTCGGTTGCCGTCGTTGGCACCGGTTATGTCGGGCTGACCACCGCCGTATGTCTGGCCGATCTCGGTCATGAGGTCATCGGTGTCGATATCGACAAGGCTAAGGTCGCGAGGCTCAAGGGCGGAGATCCGACCATCTATGAGCCCGGCCTCACCGAGCTGATGGCCCACGCCATGCAGGGTGGCCAGCTGGCCTTCACCAGCGAATATGGCGACGCAATTCCCGGCGCCGATTTCGTCTTCATCGCGGTTGGAACCCCGCCGGGCCGTCGCGGCGAGGCGGATCTGGTCTTCGTCAAGCAGGCAGCAAAGGGCATCGCCGGCGCGATGAAGAAAAGCATGACGCTCGTCAATAAGAGCACGGTGCCCATCGGGACGGGCAATATCGTCGCCCGAATCGTGGGCGAAAACCTCCGTGAGGAGATCCCGTTCAATGTGGTCTCCCATCCCGAGTTTCTGCGCGAAGGTAGTGCCATCTACGATTTCATGCATCCAGACCGACTGGTCTTCGGCTCGCATGAGGCGCAGGCCGCCCGGGCGGTCGCGGAGCTCTACAGCAAGCTCGATACGAAGATCCTGATCACCGATCTCCATACCGCCGAAATGATCAAGTACGCCTCCAATGCGTTTCTCGCCACCCGCATCTCCTTCATCAATGAGATGGCGCGCATCTGCGAGCGAGTTGACGCCGATGTCAAGGTGGTCTCCGAGGGTATGGGTATGGATCGCCGCATCGGCCCGCTTTTTCTCGATGCCGGCATCGGCTACGGTGGGTCGTGCTTTCCCAAGGATGTCAAAGCGCTGGCCCGTATGGCCGAGACGATGGGCTATCACCCGGAGCTACTCGACGCGGTCATGGAAATCAACCTCGACCAGCGAACACTTGTGGTGGAGAAGCTTCGAGAAGTCCTGGGCGGCTTGCGCGATCAGGTCATCGGCATCCTTGGGCTCGCCTACAAACCGAACACCGATGATGTCCGGGAAGCGCCGGCCATCGACGTGATCGAGAATCTCCTCCAGAAAGGTGCCGCCGTGCGCGCCTACGACCCCAAAGCGATGCCGGTGCTCAAGGCGCAGATGAACACGATCCAGTACTGTAAGGATCCGTACGCGGTGGCGACGGGCGCCGATGCCTTGCTGATCGTCACCGAATGGGACGAGTTCCGCCAGCTCGACCTCGATCGGTTGAAGAGCCTGATGCGGAGGCCGGTCATCGTCGACGGCCGAAACATCTTCGACCCGAAGACCATGCGCGACCGCGGCTTTGTTTACCGCGGCGTCGGCAGAAGCTAGACCAACCAACCGCGTGGCACGCCGTGCGATCGTGACCGGCGGCGCAGGATTCCTCGGGTCGCATCTCTGCGAGCGGCTGGTGGCCGATGGCTGGCGCGTCGTCTGCGTCGACAACCTGGTGACGGGAGCGGCCAAGAACGTCGCTCACCTGCGCGAACACAAGTCGTTCGAATCGATCCAGCATAATGTCAGCGAGCCCCTCTATATGGATGACGGCGTGGATGCCGTGCTGCACTTCGCTTCGCCGGCGTCTCCCCTCGATTACGCGGACCATCCGATTGCCACCCTGAAGGTCGGTACACTCGGCACCCACAACATGCTCGGCCTGGCGCGGGCCAAGAATGCCCTGTTCCTCCTCGCCTCAACCTCCGAGGTGTACGGCGATCCTCAGGTCAGCCCGCAGCCAGAAACCTACTGGGGCAACGTGAACCCGCTCGGCCCACGAGCCGTCTATGACGAAGCGAAGCGCGCCGCCGAGGCGTTCACGATGGCGTACCACCGTGCCCACGGCATGAAGACGCGGATCATTCGCATTTTTAATACCTATGGCCCTCGTATGAGGATCAACGATGGCCGGGCCGTGCCGAACTTCTTGCTGCAGGCGCTCCAGAACGAACCGATCACCGTCTTCGGTGACGGCTCACAGACCCGCAGCCTCTGCTACGTCGACGATCTGATCGAGGGCGTGGTGCGGTTGCTCGACGCGGATTTCACCGACCCCGTCAATCTCGGTACGGACGAAGAGATCACCATGCTGCAGCTGGCTAACGGAATTCGCCGGTTGTGCGGAAGTACAAGCGAGATCGTCTACAAGCCGCTACCGGAGGACGATCCAAAACAGCGCCGTCCCGACCTCACGCGTGCCCGGCGAATTATCGGATGGGAGCCGCGCACCTCGTTGGAGGCCGGCCTGGTGAAGACCATTGCCTACTTCCGCGAACGGCTGACCAAGCGATAGGGTCAATCGCCATTCATCAACTGGGGCCTGCCTCATCATCGTCGATAAGCCCACGCCGCCAACCTGCCTACCGTGTCCACCTCTCTGGCTTGGCGGTCGCACCATCCGCTGCGTCTCACGCTTGCCTTCCGTCGTGGGCTCTTTCATGGGTACGGGGGATGGCCAGGGCGGCGGGTTCTGGTTTGCCGCTTGCCCCGGCGTTCCACTCCTTCCACCACCGACAGCGGGCTCTCGTCTGAACGCCCGGCTGTGTGGGACCGGCCTCGCCGGAAGATAAGGACGCCCATCTGAAGCCGGGAACCGAAATCCGCTCCCCGTTGTATGGGGATCGGAGGTGCATCCATGAGCCGTCGCCTGATCGCGCTCCTGATCCTGACGGTCACTGTCCTCACCGCCTGCGGGCGCGTCCAGTCGACCAAGCCGGCGGCGGCCGGCTATCTCCTATTCCTCGAGGAGGGCTTCACAAATGGGGGCCAGCAGATCACCGTTCGGGACTCAGGGACCGGCAAGATCCAGCGCCAGCTTCCGATCGGGACAGCCGCGCCCGACTGGTCCCGTTACTACACCGTCACCCCGCTGAGCGGGTCGGCTCGCCTTACCGCGATCGATCCCGGTTCCGGGCAGACCCTTGCGCAGACCACGATCCCTGCTGGATATGCGCTACCTAACTTCGGCTATGCGGGGACGAGTGCCGGCCTCTCGCCGAATGGACAGTGGCTCGCCCTGGCGAGCCAGGGCAAGCACGCTGGCAGTGGTCTTGTCACGAATTTCCTGGTCGGTGCCAGCTCCCTGAGCGATCCATTCTTGAGCGTCCAGGTCGATGGCGACTTCAGTTTCGACGCACTCAGCAACGATGGCCGGAGCCTGTACCTAATTCAGAAGATGAGCGATCCCAATCACTACCAGGTCCGGCTCTACGACATCAGCGCCCGGTCGCTGGTCGCGCAGCCGGTCGTCGACAAGCGTGAACCCGACGAGCCGATGGAAGGCATCCGCGGCGACAGCGTCGCCGATCCGAACAGCAACCAGGTCTTCACCGTCTACGTGCGCGATCGCGGCCCCTTCATCCACGCGCTCCCTCTCCTCAACCAGCCGTTCGCCTGGTGCGTCGACCTTCCCTCGAAAGGCGGCAGCGACATCGAGGAGCAGTTCCAGTGGTCGATGGCCATCGCCCGGCAGGGCGGCCCCGTCTACCTCGTCAATACGTCTCTCGGGATGGTGGCCGAATTGACGACCGGAACTCCCCCGGCGATCGCCCGGACGAAGCCTGTGGCGCTTAATCCCGACGGTAAACCGTTCGCCGCCCTGGTGACCGACGCTGAGGCCAAGGGGCCTCGCATTGGTGGCGCAGCCTTGTCCGCCGACGGTCGGACGTTGTTCGCTGTTGGCGAGACGGGACTCGTGGCTATCGATACGGCCACCCTGAAGGTCCGTGTGCGGATTCTCAGTGGTGAAGCGGTTGACAGCATCCGACTCAGTTCCGATGGCAGGTGGCTCTACGCTGCGGGCGCCGAGAACAGCGATCTCTGGCAAATCGATCCCGAAACCGGCACCGTGCGCGGCCAGGTCAAGGGAGTGACGCAGCCGTGGGCGCTGCTTTGGGCCGAGCCCACGCCCTAGATTCAGCGACCGACCTGCGCGGCCTCCGCCTCCCGCACCAGCGGCGGCAGCAGCTCTTCAGGGATGCCGAAGGCGTCGACCAGGAGGCGAGCCTGTGGTCGCAGCTCCCGGCATAGCCGGTTGACGTTCGTGATGATCGCCTTCGCCCGCGCGGCGGAGAACTGCCCGTGCTCGAGGAACCAGGCACGGTCGCGCTCCAGCAGTGCCAGCACGTGCAGGTCGCAGACCTGAGAAAGGAGCACCTTCACCTCCGGATCGTCGCAGCGGTCCGTGGCGGCCACGAAATGCTCGAGCACCACACGATCAACATGCGCCCGGGCGGCCAGCAGCAAATGGTCCTGTACGGCATTGAAGGCCATGAACGCATCGCTGTCGTTAGCCATCAGTTTCTTCAACCGGCGCGCCGCCGCCTCCAGTACATGCTTCTCGCGCCAGGCCAGTAGATACATGTGGTAGCGGCGATTGAGCAGGTTGGCCTCCTCCTCACTGCCCGGCATCAGGTCGGCGATCCATTGGGCCAGCGACCGGGCCGCCGTGCGCTCGAGCACTGCGCCGACCACCTGGTCCGCGATGTAGCGCACCATCCCCACGGTGTCCATGCTGCCGAACTCATCACGGAAATTGGTCAGCAGGCCCTTCGCGACGAGTTGCAGTAGCACGGTGTTGTCACCTTCGAAGGTGGTGAAGACGTCGGTGTCCGCTTTCAGCTCGGTGAGGCGGTTGACGGTCAGGTAACCGGCGCCGCCGCAGGCTTCGCGGCAGGTCTGGATGGTCTGCGTCGTGTGCCAGGTCGAGACCGCCTTGAGACCCGCCGCCAGCGTCTCGAGCTGACGTTGTTCCGACTCGTCGGCACTGTCCCCATCCGCCGCCTTGTGCAGCGAATCGACCAGCGCCTCCTGGGCAAAGTGCATTGCGTAAGTCGTGGCCAGGCCCGGAAGGAGCCGCCGCTGATGCTGCAGGTAATCGAGGATGATCACCTCCTGATCGCTGCTGGCGGCGCGGAACTGTCGGCGCGTCAACCCATAGCGGATGGCGATCGTGAGCGCGAGCTTGGCGGCGCTTAACCCCGCGCCTGATACGCTGACCCGCCCCGACACCAGGGTTCCCAGCATGGTGAAGAACCGCCTGGTCTCGTTCGCGATGGGGCTGCTGTAGGCGCCGTCGCGCGCGACCGTACCGAAGCGGTCCAGCAGTGCGTCTCTGGGCACCCGCACCTGGTCGAACCACAGCCGGCCGTTGTCGACGCCGTTGAGACCGCCTTTGAGCCCGCAGTCCTCGATCCGGACGCCCGCACATGGCCGGCCGCGCTCATCACGGATCGGGACCAAGAAAACATGCACGCCGCGACCCTGGCCGCCGGTAATGAGCTGCGCGAACACGGCCGCCATCCGTCCATCTCGCGCCACGTTCCCGATGTAATCCTTGCGGGCATCATCGTCGGGGGTGTGGATGACGAACGCCTCGCGCGGGGCGTCATACGTCGCCGTGGTGCGGATCGACTGGACGTCGGATCCGTGCCCCGTCTCGGTCATGGCAAAGCAGCCTGGCAGCTCCATCGTCATCGCGGCCCGCAGGTAGCGCTGGTGGTGCCGCTCGGTCCCCAGCCGGCGGATCACTCCACCGAAGAGCCCGTACTGCACGCCGATCTTGACCAGCAGGGAGAGATCAACAAGTGCGATCGTCTCGAACGCCGTGAGCGCGCCGCCCATGTCGCCTTCGCCGCCGTACTCACGTGGAAAAAACAATCGAGCGCTCTTCGTCCCGCTGACCAGGCGGGCCTGCTCCATCACCCGGGCGCGGTAATCCTCGACAGATAGTCCGTCCCCAGGTCTGAGCAGCTCCGACGCGCGGATCTGGGCGCGAACCTCCTCCCGGATCGCGGCCCAACGGCCGTCCAGGCAGGCGCGCAGTCGCCCGACCTCCATAGTCACCTGTACCATTTATTACAACATTGAGCCCACATAACCGACAAGCTGGTCATGGCTGACCTTCGCCGCGCCGCCATCGTGGGCGGCAACCGCATCCCGTTCGCGCGCGCCAATGGACCGTACGCCAGGGCCTCCAATCAGGACATGCTGACCGCGGCGCTCGATGGCCTCGTCGCTCGCTTCGGCTTACAGAACGCTCGCCTCGGCGAGGTCGCGGCTGGCGCGGTGCTCAAGCATAGTCGCGACTTCAACCTCACCCGCGAGGCCGTCCTCGGTGCGCGCCTCTCGCCCTGGACGCCGGCCTATGACGTCCAGCAGGCCTGCGGCACCGGGCTGGAAACCACCATCCACGTCGCGAACAAGATCGCGCTCGGCCAGATTGAGAACGGGATCGCCGCCGGCGTCGACACTGCCAGCGACGCGCCCATCGCGGTCAACGAGGACCTGCGTCGCGTATTGCTTCAGATGAATCGGGCGAGGAGCGTGCCGCAGCGACTCGCGCTCCTTCGCAAGCTGCGCCCCACCCAGGTCGTCCCCGAAACTCCGCGAAACGCTGAGCCGCGCACCGGCATGTCGATGGGTGAGCACGCCGCCATCACGGCGCGTGAGTGGGGTATCACACGCGAGGAGCAAGACGAGTTCGCCGTGGCCAGCCATCGCAATCTCGCCGCGGCCTGGAAGCGTGGCTTTTTCGATGACCTTGTCACGCCATACCTTGGTCTGCAGAAAGACCAGACTATGCGCCCGGAGGCCAGCATGGAGTCGCTTGCCCGGCTCAAGCCAGTGTTCGGCAAAGATGGCACGGCCACCATGACCGCCGGCAACTCCACCCCACTTTCCGATGGCGCCTCGGCAGTTCTGCTCACCACCGCCGAGTGGGCGAAAGAGCGCCGGCTGCCGATCCTCGCCCACCTGGTCGATGCCGAGACGGCGGCGGTCGACTACGTGCATGGAGGCGAAGGCCTGCTGATGGCGCCGGCCTACGCGGTCCCGCGACTGTTGGAGCGCAACAAGCTCTCACTGCAGGACTTCGATTTCTACGAAGTCCACGAAGCGTTCGCGTCGACTGTCCTGGCGACGCTCAAGGCCTGGGAGGATCCCAAATACTGCCAGGATCGCCTGGGCTTGTCGCAGCCGCTCGGCCCCATCGATCGCGCCCGCTTGAATGTCAACGGCTCATCGCTCGCCGCCGGCCATCCCTTCGCCGCCACCGGCGGGCGCATCGTCGCCACCCTGGCAAAGCTCCTGGCGCAAAAAGGATCGGGGCGCGGCCTCATCTCGATCTGTGCCGCCGGCGGCCAGGGCGTGGTCGCGATCCTCGAAGCCGCGTGAAGCTCAAGCTCCCCGGTCTGCCCAGCCCCACCCAGCTCCGGCGCTATGCGCCCGGCCAGCCGCTGGTTGAAGGACCGGTGCTGGTCGACGGGGCGCCCGGTGGCAAGCTGCGCGACCCAATCTGCGAAATTCTCGAGCGCGCGGGCATCTCGGTAGGGTCTCAATCTCCCTCCCCCCTCGCGGAGCCAAATTCCCCGCCCCCTCATGGGGAGGGTAGGGTGGCGGCGATCATCTTCGACGCGACCGGCATCTCCGACGTGAGTGGCCTCGCGACACTCCATGCCTTCGTCGCGCCAGCCTTCCGCAAGCTGCTCCCGTCCGGCCGGCTGATCGTGTTCGGAACCCCGCCGGAAGACGCCTTAGGGCCGGCGCATGCGGCGGCGCAGCGCGCCCTCGACGGGTTTATCCGCTCGGCGGGCAAGGAGGCACGGCTCGGATCAACTGCCAACCTTATCTATGTCGCCGCCGGCGCCGCGGGCGGTCTCGAGTCGACGCTGCGGTTCTTTCTTTCGGGGCGATCGGCCTACGTCTCGGGACAGGTCATCCGGCTCGCGCCCGGGAAGGCGATGGCGACGCCCGATTGGGATCATCCGCTCAGCGGTCGGGTGGTGGTCATCACTGGTGCCGCCCGCGGCATCGGCGCCGCGATCGCAGAAACCCTCTCACGGGACGGCGCCCAGGTGGTCGTCCTCGACGTGCCGGCGCAGGGAGCTGCCCTGGCTGAGATGGCCAATCGCGTCGGCGGCACGGCGTTCCAGATCGACATCACAGCGGAGGATGCTCCGGTCCGGCTCGCCACCTATCTCAAAGATCGGCACGGCGCTGTCGATGTCTTCGTCCACAACGCCGGGATTACCCGAGATCGGTCGCTCGTGAACATGCCGGCGGAGCAATGGGCGAGTGTGCTGGCCGTGAACCTGGATGCGCAGCTCCGCATCAACCAGGAGTTGCTCGACCAGGACGTGCTTCGTCCCGGTGGACGGGTGATCTGCATCTCCTCGACCAGTGGTATCGCCGGTAACCGAGGCCAAACGAACTACGCGGCCAGCAAAGCCGGCATCATCGGCATGGTCCAGGCATTCGCACCGGCGATGGCCGAACGCGATATGACGATTAATGCA
>Ga0209690_1001674_pt1 | contig 12591 bp, 8 predicted proteins | sample GraSoiAngelo_150_FD_186164 | JGI IMG/M metagenome (GOLD analysis project Ga0209690, IMG submission 186164) | Grasslands soil microbial communities from the Angelo Coastal Reserve, California, USA - 14_1009_09_40cm (SPAdes) (version 2) | ecosystem: Environmental > Terrestrial > Soil > Grasslands ...
TCGAGCCGCTCAGCTTCGTTGAAGTAGGACTCGCTCCGCTCCCACTGGCCTCGCCTCCGTGTGACATAGGCCAGCGACTCAGGAATCTGGCTGCTATTCGGCAGGAACTGACGTGCTTGCTCAAAGTAATGCACCGCGGTGTCGTAATCCTTTAGACAGGCGTAGTGGTAAAAGCCCTTGGCATGTAGCGCCTCGCCGAGATTGGGCTGAAGACTGAGGGCGGTTTCGGCTGCCTGCTGCGCCTCCTCACGGAGGGCAACTGTTGGTTGAAGAGTCAGTGTAATGTAGCCATTCGAGTCCACGTATGATAGCAGCGCCCAACTAAGCGCGAACTTCGGGTCCAACCGCACCGCTTCTCTGAGATATTTCTGCGCGGCAAGGTCGTTGGCGGGGGTGCTTCCCGTTTTTAGGTTATAAGCCAGGCCACGCAGGTAGGCATCGTAAGCCTCAGGATTGTCAGTCGGTTTGGCGGCGATGACTTGCTCTTCCCGACCGCTAAGGTGCGCTCGCAACTGATCGGCAATGGCTTTGGCCACCTCACTCTCCACTGAAAAAATGTCGGTCAGTTTGCGATCGAAGGTGTCGGCCCAAAGATGGGAATCATTGGCTGCTTTGATCAGTTGTACGTTCACGCGCACGGCGTCGCCGCTCTTTTGCACCCTTCCTTCCAGGATGTGGGCGACGCCAAGTTGTCTGGCGATCTCAGGCAGGTTTTCAGGCGCGCTTTTGTAATGCTGCGTCGATATCCGCGAGATCACTTTTAGATCCGCGATTTTGGATAAGCGCGTCAGGATTTCATCCTGGATGCCATCGGCGAAGTAGGCGTTGTCAGGGTCGCGGCTTCGGTTTTCAAACGGTAGCACCGCGATGCTCTTCTCGGGAACTGCAGCAGCAGCCGCAGCGACGCGCGCCGCCTTCAGTTTTTCCGGCACTGCCGGGTTCCCAAGCTCCGCAGTGTACAGATTCACCACGGAGACGTGAACGCCATGCTTGACTTCACACTCGCCAAGTTCATGGAGGTGCGGCTGCCAGTGAGGGTATTGCTCAAGATCTTCAGTGACGTGCTTCGAGAGCAAAATGTGTCCGGCATCGCCGCAGTCCATGACCCGCTGTGCGATGTTGATGCCGGCGCCAGCCACGTTCGCTTTTCCGGTTGCGTCGATGACCCCACTCACGGGTCCACTGTGTACGCCCATTCGCAGCTGAAGTTCCGGATGCTTCTTGAGCGCGCGGCTAATTTCCAGCGCGCATTCGACGGGCGCTTCCGGGCTGTGGTAAAAAACCAGCGTGATGCCGTCGCCTGTCGGGATTTTGATCAAGCGCCCCGCCGTTTCCGCGGCTTGGAATTCATCCGTACCTCGGACAATCTCGTTTAAGCGCTCGACTACCGCTCGTTGCTGATGGATCGGCAGCTTCGAGTAACCGACAATGTCTGTGAACAACACATGCGCGATCTCGAGCTGAATTTCCTTTTTAATCTCGGCGGCCATATGGATTCACATGGAAATGCCCGTCGCAAGGATACTCTCAAGTAACCTGCCAATAGTCGAGCGCGAAGGTCGCCTTCAAGAAATCGCTGCGTACCGCAAGCTATCTTGCCCATCTCCATTCAATCCGTTTATTATTTCCAGATCATCGTCCCCGTAGTTCAACGGATAGAACGGAGGTTTCCTAAACCTTAAATGTGGGTTCGATTCCCGCCGGGGATAGTTTGTGTGACGTAGTGCGCGTGAGAGTCTTTCTGAGAATTGCGTTCCCTCGCTTCGATTGATTCGCTCACTCCCGTTCGCTCACCCTCCGGGCCGACGTCTATGTTGCTCGCTTCCCAGCGGCTCCATTCCCACCGGGGATGGATTACGCCACGCCGCGCCATTCAGCGCAGCAGCGCAATAAGCCGGCTGCGGCTGTTAACTTCGAGTTTGCGGAAGATCGCGTGGAGGTGCTTTTTCACCATCGGCAAACTCAAGCGGGCGTCATCAGCGATCTCCTGGTTACTCCGCCCTTCACAGACAAGCCGCGCAACTTCCTGTTCGCGCCGTGTGAGTCGGGCGAGGTGCGGCAAACGGACGCTTGCTTGCCCGGTATGCACAGCAGCGGAAGAGCGCAAATCCTCGCACTCGATGAGGAAATGCGGCCGCGCCACGCCGACCGAACTCAGCTGTTTCAGATGGAGTGTCGCTCGCAAATGCGGCGATCGTGGATGACGGACGCGTTCTTCTTTGAAGCCTATTTGCGGCGCAACGGGGCGCTGCGCGTCCGCCCATTGTTGTTTGAGCAGACGGCATCGATTCAAAATCTCGGACGGAATCGGTGAGGTCGCTTTCGTCCGTTTTGCTTCTTCGGGTCCTTTTTCCCACACTGCGCAGAAGTCGCGCGCGGCCCGGTTTTGATAAATCGGTTTTAAGTTCCATCGCAATAGGATCGTCGGCAATGGCAGGCGGCTCAGGAATTCTTCAAGGTCCATCCGCAATGAGTGTTCGCGCTCAAGGGACCTGAGCCGGCAAAGGGCAGTAAGAAAGTGTGGGTAAAGATGCTGGAGCAACTTCATCTCCGCCGGTGACAGATCGCCCTGCGTCGCCGTGCGCATGATTGCAATCACACAAATGAGTCTCTGATCTTTCCAAAAAAGGAGGCAGACGCCGTGCGCGCAAGTTTGAGGCGCCATGTAACGGCGATAGAAAGCCGACTTGATCATGCTGCTTCGATTTGAAAAGAGGTCGCTAATCCGCACAAACCGCTGACGCGGTTGCGCAGCGATATAACGCTTGAGCGGCTCCCCGGTGAAAAATCCATCACGCATGGGCGCTGTCCATCTCGCGATCATTGGCAAAATTGGATTGGGCTGAAGCATGAGACCGACCAAGCCATTTGGCATCGCGGCGGAGAGCACCTGCTGCATGGCTTTCCAGAATGAGCCGACGTTCATGGCCGCGTGCAGGCAGAGCAAAGGCTTTTCTAGTGCCGGGTCGATTACCGACTCGCGCTTCATGCCAACCCTGGATGTCCGCTTCATTTGCCTGCCCCGTGCCGCGTCCTCGCGCGGCCGCCGTTCTTTTGCCCTCGCCTTAGGCTGCGCTCATTCCCGGAACGCTCAACAATTCGGGAAATTAAAAAGGCAACCTAAGTTACCTGGCGATCATCCAGTATTGCGCGAGCTTACGTCTATGCAAACGAAACTACCGTTAAATGCGACAATCCAACATCCGGACTTGGCAGAAGCGTTGCGCGGAGAAAGCGGCACATTCTTTTGCCAGCAAGGTGGCCAAGGCTACATTGTAACGGCAGCGGAAGGCTTCTCCATTAAATCGTTGCGACCAGTTGGTCGCAAGATCGTGGAAGCCAATGTGCTCCTGCAGACCACTCCGGAACCCTGGGCGATCACTAAGATCTCCGAGGATGTCCTTGAGTTTGGCGTTATGCCACAACCCTCTCGCCAACAGCGAGCCGCCTAAAGGCTGAACTAAAGGTTGAATGAGCGCCCCGCGTGTTTAGTACACGCGGGGCGACTTGCGTACAGCACAATGTCAAACAGGTGCGGGGGCCCGGCCGACTGTGCAAATGTCCATGTTGTTTACAGCGAGGTCATCGTCGTCCGCGCTCGGCAGACGACGATGTTCGATCTTAGCGATGACTCAGTCTTCAGTGATAAAACCGAACAGTCCGTGTTCTTCGTCGCCAATTCCGGCAGCGAAATAGACGCGGGGCCCAGAGGGAGTTACAAGGGGAAGAAGATCCCACAGGCCATCGATCTGGAGTGGAGTTCCATTGTGACTAATCGTTCCCAGAAAGGCGCCGTTTGTCGGATCGTAGTTATTGATCTTCCCGTCGCCAAAGTTTCCAACCCAAAGCTCGCCGGGCTCCGCTAACGCAAGTCCCCATGGTGCGTTGAGATTGCCATTTGAGATCAGGCGCTTAACGAAATTCCCGCTGGTATCGAAGACATTAACAAAGCCGTTACCCGGGCCGGCCACGTCATCCTCCGCTTTGGCATCCTGCAAGGCGTAAGTCACAAAAATCTCACCGTTGATGTTCCGGATACCGAATGGCGCGTAACCCGGTGGAAGAGTCCGATCGACAAAACCGCGTGGATTCACCTTGCGGAAATTCTCGTCGTAGGTCTCAACGCGCCCGGTATGAAAATTTGTCACATACAGAAAATTGTGACCGTTTGCGACGCCCAGGGTTGCGCCTTTATAAATGGCGCGTTCACTTCCCAGGTTTGTCCCGTTATCCACTGCGATGGCGATGGCATGCGCTAGATCGTTTGGATTGAGCGCCGGATTCCAGCCTGAGATGGAACCATCTTCGCTGACGAAGATGAATCGAGCGGGTGCCGAAACTCCATTCTTGGTGACTTGGAAAAACGCGGTACCGTTACGTACGATTCCGGTCGGATTGCCTCCGTCTTTGTTGCGCGCAGCCGTTGGAATCGTCACAAGGGGCAGCGAGGAAACGACCGTCCCATCTTGGTTGTAGAGTGTTGAAACCCCGGTGCCGTTGTCGTTCACCCAAATCACCGATCCAGTGGAATTTGGTGCCATCCCCCACGGATTGACCAGGTTTGGATCGGTATAGGTCGCCACTCCCGGCAGGTCCGATCGAAGATTTGTTTGGCTGTAACTGTCGGCCCGACTAAACGTCGCGGATAAAGCCAGCGTTGTTAGGATAAGCAGAGTTGTGTTTATTGAAGTGTGAATTGTTTTCATGTTTTCTTTTTCCTCTTTTTGTATTTTATGCCCATAGAATCGCAGCGAACCGGGCGGCCCGCCTTACCGGAAAAGTAACGTCGCTGTTACTTTTGCGGACGACGTCGATCCTCAGAGCGAAACGAGAGTTCGCGCTGCCCCTCCGATCAGCACCCATCCGGCGGGCGTTTTGCTGAGCTTTAGGCTAAAAGATCACGCCGAAAATGCCATGGCTCTCATCGACGATGCCGGCTGTGAAATAGAGCCTGCCATCGACTAGCAACAAGCCCCACAAGCCCTCAAATTGAAGAGGAATTCCGAAAACGTCTCTCGGTCGCCCAAGAAAACTGCCGTTCGTCGGATTATAGACATTGATGCGGCCATCGCCAAAATTGCCAACCCAGAGCGCGCCATTCACAATTTCAAGTCCCCACGGTGCGTTGAGCAGCCCTTGTGAGACCAGCCGGCGAAGTAGCTGCCCGTGCGTGTTGAAGACGTCGATGAACCCAAATCCTGGTCCAGCAACATCATCTTCCTTGTCGGCATCTTGCTTCGCGTAGGTAACAACAAGGTTGCCGTTAAAGTTACGAATATTGAACGGTGCGTAGCCTGCAGGAAGATTCGGATCCGTAAACGGGAATCCGGCCTGGAGAACAAAATTTCCGTTATAGGTCTCCACGTGACCGGAGTGGAAATTCGTCACATACAGAAAGTTTTGGCTATTCGCCACGCCGATTGTGACGCCTTTGTAAATCGCGCCAGCGGCACCCCTATCCACTGCCTTAAACGCATGCGTGCCATTGAGATTAGGATTCCAGCCAGAAATCATTCCATCTTCGCTGACGAAGATAAATTTTGCGGGAAGCGAGCTTGCGCCGTTACTCACCTTGAACGAAGAACTGTCATTCCGGACGATACCGGTCGGATTAGCGCCCTCGGTGTTGGTCGCACTACGTGGAATCGTGATAACGAGTCTATTCGAGAAACTTGGCGCGGGCGTGCCATTTTGAAAATAATCGGTGGCAGTTCCAGTGCCGTTGTTGGCGACGAATATTGTCCCTGAGCCCGAGCCCGCGAGGCCCCACGGGTTTACCACATGTGTATCGGTGAGCTCGCCGACACCGTGTATGTCGGATTCGAGATTTTCCCAGTCGAAACTATTCGCGCGCGCGAGGCCGGCCGTGACGATTAGCGCTGTTGAAAGCAGCAGAGTGATTTTGAGCGAACTGCGAATTGTTTTCATGTTTTCTTTTCCTTCCTCCTTTTTATTTGATGTCCGTAGAATCGCAATGCTGTGGGCTGCCTGCCTCAAGAGAAAAGTAACGCCGCTGTTACTTTTGCGGAGACGCGCGGATTATAATACGACGCGAACGATGACGGCGGGCAATAAGCGGATCGCGGTGCTCAGTTACCCCTGCTTCCAACCATTGCCATCCGGCCCAAGCGCTGGCGCGTACTCCGGAATGAGATCTGCATCTTCCGCGGCGGGTTCTTCTGCAGTCTCGGCCAAGGATTTTTCGTGGTGCTCTTTGGCGATGAGCATGTAGAGCGACGGAACGATAAAGAGCGTGAAAATTGTTCCAATGCTCATGCCGCCAACGAGCACGAGACCGATCGAGTTTCGCGCAGCTGCGCCAGGACCGGTCACGAGCGTGAGTGGGAAATGACCGGCGATCGTGGCGATGCTGGTCATAAGGACCGGGCGTAATCGGGTGCGTGCGGCTTCGGCGATTGCAGCGAGTTTAGCGCGCCCGCGGCGCTGCAATTCGTTCGCGAATTGCACAATCAAAATTCCGTTTCGCGAAATCAGCCCTACGAGGGTGACCAGGCCAACTTGTGAATAGATGTTCAGCGTCGTGGTCCATTTATCAGTGAAAAATGCCATGTTGGGATTCGGCATTTTGAGGAAGGTAAAGATCAACGCGCCGAATAAAGCGAGCGGGACCGAGCCGAGCAGGATGATGAATGGATCACGGAAGCTATTGAACTGTGCGGCCAGGACGAGAAAGATCATCACGATAGCGAGGGCGAACGCTGGCAGGAATTTATTGCCTTCTGCGCGCAACTGTCGCGATTCGCCAGTGTAATCAATGACGTAACCTTTTGGCAGCATTTTGGCGGCTTCGTCCTCGAGGAACTTGAGCGCTGAATCAAGGCTGCCGGTCGGCACCCCCATGATGCGCACCGCATTGAGTTGCTGCATACGATTGAGCGATCGGGGTACAGTGCGGTTTTGAATCGTCGCGATCGTGCTAAGAGGCACCAGCTTGTTGTTAGGCCCGGTCACGTACATGTTTTCGAGCTGGCTCGCATTCAATCGGTCTATGCGCTGAACCTGCGGGATGACCTTGTAACTACGACCGGAAATATTGAACCAGTTTACGAAATTGCCGCCGACCATGGCGGAAAGATCGGCACCGATCTGTTTCATATCGAGCCCAAGCGTTGCGACCTTGTCGTGGTCAATGATGATTTGAGATTCAGGTTGGTCGATCTTGGTATCGATAGGCGGCGGAAACCTGAACACGCCGGCTTGCATTGCGCGCATTTTCAATTGCTCCGCTAGCTCGAGAATCCGCTCCGGCTCGGTCGTCGAGCAGATGTAGAATTCCACCGGCATGAATCCGCCCCCAGGCAGTGCTGGCGGCATGATCGGAAACATTTCGATACCCGGGATCTGCGTCAGCTTCATCATCACTGGACCGACAAACGACGAAGTCGGAGCCTTTCGGACGCCCCACGGCTTCAAAACCATTCCACCGAAACTTTCGCCTTCGGTCGGCGAGGTGATCTGGAAGGAGAAATTCGTCTCGGGAAAACTGTGGAAAACTTTCCCCGCGGCGTCTGCGTAGGGTTGCAGTTGATCGAGCGTTGCGTTGGCGGGTGTATCGACGAACCCAAAGATCACGCCCTGATCTTCAACCGGCGCCAGCTCGTGTTTAGACATCTTGAACATCGGAATCGTGAGCAGCGCCAGGCCGATCCACACCACGTAAACCGCCGGGCGCACCTGCAAAGTGCGATCAAGTAGCCGCCCATAAGCGTTGCGAAAACGATCGAAGTTCCGATTGATGAGGCCGCTAAATCCTTTGTCGGCGTCCCCGCGGTGGAGGAGCTTCGAGCAGATCATCGGCGAGAGTGTCAAGGCCACCACTCCCGAGATGAAAACAGCGCCCGCTAGTGTCAGGGCGAATTCGCGGAAGAGCGAACCGGTAAGTCCGCCTTGCAAGCCGATGGGCACGTAGACTGCCGCGAGCGTGATGGTCATGGCAATAATTGGGGCGACCAATTCGCGCGCGCCCTGCAACGCCGCCTCAATCCCGCGCATTCCTTCACGCAAGTGACGTTCAACATTTTCGACAACAACAATCGCGTCATCGACCACCAACCCGACCGAGAGCACGATGGCAAGCAGCGTAAGTAGGTTGAGTGTAAAACCAAACGCCTGCATGAGGAACACCGCGCCAATGAGCGAGACCGGGATAGCCACGATCGGCGCGAGCACCGAACGCCACGAGCCGAGGAACAAAAAGATGACGAGCATCACGATGCACAGTGTCTCGATCAACGTCTTGAAGACTTCGTGCATGGCGTCATTGATATAAGCGGTGGCGTCGTAGGCAACGCTCGCCTCCATTCCGGTCGGCAGGTCGCGTTTGATCTGCTCCAGCTCTACGCGAGCACGCTTGATCACGTCGACTGAATTGGCATTCGGCAACACTCTTATGCCCATAAACACGGCGCGCTGCTGCGAAAAACGAACTTCCGTGTCGTAGTCCTCAGCGCCGAGCACAACGTCCGCGATGTCGCTCAGTCGAATGAGAGTATCTTTGTCCCTGCGCACCACCAGTTTTTTGAAGTCGTCCGCAGTGTGCAAATCCGTGTTCGCGGTCAAGTTGACCTTCACCAGAGCGCCCTTTGTTTGACCAACAGCGGCAAGATAATTGTTCGCTGCTAGCACTTGGCGAACCTGCGCCGGACTAATATTGAGCGCCGCCATCCGATCCGGCTTCAGCCAAATCCGCATGGCAAATGTGCGTCCGCCAAGAATGTCCGCCGCCTGCACTCCCGGTACCGCGGAGAGACGCGGTTGTACGATCCGCACGAGATAATCCGTGACTTGGTTAGGCTGCAAAATATCGGACGTAAAACTGAGATATGCAGAGGCGTACTCAGAATCGGCTTGCTCGATCTTGATCGTGGGGACTTCCGCTTCGACAGGGAGGAAGTTGCGGACCGACTCGACTTGCGCGCTGATTTGCGCCAGCGCCTTGTTTGAGTCGTAATTCAACCGCAACCGCGCAGTGATCGTCGAAAGCCCCTGCTGGCTTTGCGATTGCAAGTAGTCGATGCCATCGGCCGCTGCGATCGCGCGCTCCAGCGGAGAAGTAATGAAACCGCGCACCAGGTCTGCGCTCGCGCCGACGTAAACCGTCTTCACCGTGATCGACGCGTTTTCGCTACGTGGGTATTGCCGCACGTTGAGCGTTCTGATCGCCTGCAGACCGGCGATCACGATGACGAGGCTGACTACCATCGCCAGCACTGGTCGCCGGACGAAAATGTCGGTGAATGACTTCATGCCGATCTCCGCATTTCGAATCAGGACTTACGTTTGTGTCGGTATCGGCGCCAGTTCCGGTTTAGGTGCCAGTTCATTATTGACTGTCACTTCCATTCCGTTGCGCAATTTGAAAACGCCGGAGCTGACAACTACCTCACCGGCTTTCAAGCCATTGGTCACAGTTACAAAATCGCCGCGTGCTTCGCCCGTACGAATAAATTGCTGACGCAGCACTTGCGATTCCTTGCCGCTCTTCGGGTCCTTTTTCTTTTCAATCACAAAGACCGAATCGCCATATGGCGCGTAGGAGATAGCCGTCGCCGGAATAACCAGCACTGGTTCTTTCACCGGCAACACGACATCCACTTTCGCAAACATTCCTGGATGCAACGCATGATCGGAATTTTCGAGCGTCGCCTGTAACGGCACATTACGGGTGACCGCATCCACCATGGAATTGATCGCAGTGAGTTTCCCCTTGAACTCCCGTCCAGGGAGCGCATCGGCCCGCACCTGCACTTCCAAGCCTTTAGCCAATCTCGAGAGGTGTTGCTCCGGCAATGCAAAATCGACATACACGGGATCGAGCGACGTTAGCGCCACAACCTGCTGACCGGCATTAATCATTTGCCCGACGTTTACCTGGCGGATACCAAGCTGTCCGTCGAACGGTGCGCGCACCTGTTTTTTGGTGATCATCGCACGCAAATTGTCCGCTGCGCCTTCCTTTTGTTTGAATTTCGATTCCGCGGCGTCGATCTCGGCTTTGGAAATCACTTTGCGCGCTGCTAAATCTCGCGCGCGCTCCAAATCAGCGCGCGCCAACTGCAAATCTGCCTCTGCCGTTCGCAGTTGCGCGTCTTCTGACGACGTATCGAGTTTCATTAACACGTCGCCTTTCCGAGCTTCCCCGCCATTTTCGAAGGCGATCTCGCTCACGACGCCGCCAAGCTCCGTTGCTACGACGGCACCTTCCACCGGGCTGACCGACCCCACGGCTGACAACCTCGGAGCCCAATCCTCCTGTTTTACCGGCGCGCTGGTGACCGTGACAGCCGGCATAATCTGCGGGCTGCGGATCATTTTGAAAATTTGGAGCGCTTTAATGCCAGATACAAAAACGAAAATCGCTAGAAGCAGACCTATCGCGATACCAATAGCCCGGCGCTGCTGCGGCCTTACGTTCAACTTCATTGGAATATTTGAAATAGTTTTGGCCAAATCATGCATAAGCTGGTTCCGTCTGCTCTTTGAAGAGTAGCCGCCACAGATTGCGTGCGACCTTCAACTGTTGCCCACGTCGTTCCTCAAATGCGGAACCGATCTTTAGGACGTCCCGCATCAGCATGCCATCGTTAACCGCGAAGATCAGCTCTGCCATTTCACGTGGAGTCAAATTCGTCGCCTTGACTTCCGGTGAACGTGCGATCAAGTCGGTGACGCCCGCCATCGTTGTCTCGCAAACATCCCGCACCAATCCAGCAACGCGGCGGTTGCGCGATGCCTCGGCGAAAAGATCGACCACAAACGCAGAGATCACTTGCGGTTCGGTTTCACCACAATGGGCGGTGAACAGGATCTCGAGCGATTCGAGAAGATTGGAGGCTTGTTGCGCGCGTTCCAAGAGCTCCTGTATCTCCTTTTTATGCCGATCAGCCATCGCGGAAATAACGGCGTCCTTGTTCTCGAAATAGCGGTAAATGAGGCCCACGCTGATACCGGCCTCAGCACTGATATCGTGCATGCTGGTCTGATGAAATCCGCGCTTTGCAAAGCAGACCAAAGCGGCATCGAGAATTTGGGAGCGTCGATCCGGGGTGGATTCTATCTGGGGCTGTGACATAGCCTGGAAGATGAATGAACGTTCATTCATTGTCAAATCGCCAGCTGGCACATCCGTGGGATTTTGGAATACCACCTTCGAGGGGCTTCGGCCTCCCTCTTCCGGGTAAGCGCGTGCCTGCGGCCTGCTCACGCCCGAATATTCCCAGAATACTCGATCCTGAGGGCGTTTGGATCGTGATTTCCTGAACCAAAACGCGCCCGTTTGGTGGTGCGAGACGTGCTGAGGTGCATATGATTCCCAGCTGATTGCATCCAACGGCAGCGGAGCTGGTTGCCAGGCAAATTGCCAGATTGCGCCAATGGCGCTCAAGACGCATATCACATAGACCGCGATTTCCAGCCTGTCTCGGCCCTTTTCCTTTCAGTGAACCAGCAATGCGTAAGTAGTGTGATTGCTCATATGCGTTTGAATCCTTGCTTTTAAAGACGCCAGCCACTTCCGCTTTTGTCTAAAGTTGGTTGATCGTTCATGATTGCTTTGAACTTTGGATGGAGCGCCGCCATGAATCGGATTCAAACAAAAACAAATTTGTTCCGGAGCTTTTCTCCCGATGCGCGCTATCTCATCGGTGTTTCCGGCGGACGCGACTCCATCGCATTGCTTCACTGGCTGGTCGATCTTGGCTATCGCAAACTGATCGTCTGCCATTTTGATCATCACCTCCGCGGGCGCTCCTCCCAAGCTGATGCCCGCTTTGTCAAAAAACTCGCCGCGAAATACCGTGTCGATTTTCAGATCGGTTCTGCAAACGTTCGCGCGCTCGCAAAGAAAAAGAGGATGTCGATCGAAACCGCGGCGCGTGAGGCGCGCTACTCGTTTTTTGCCAAAGTTGCGAAGCGACGTCGCTGCCGCACGATTTTTCTGGCACATCATGCAGACGATCTCGTCGAGACTTTTCTCCTGAACCTGTTCCGCGGTGCAGGAACGGCTGGTCTCGCCGCTATGCGTCAAGTCTCCACGCGCCGCATCGACAAGTTTGATCTTGTCGTTGTTCGCCCATTTCTCGGTGTCTGGCGCAAAGAGATCGACATTTATCTGCGCGAGCAGCGGCTCAAATTTCGCGAGGACGCTTCGAACAAGAATCTTAATCCCCTTCGCAATCGTGTTCGCCATCGCGTCATTCCGTATTTGGAGAAAATGCTTGGTCGCAACATCCGGCAAAATATCTGGCGAACGGCCGTCATTGCCGCCGAGGAAGAAAATTGGATTGAAAACCAATTGCCCGACTCGAGCGAGGTCGAGCTTCCTGTCGCCAAATTGCGCGATACGCCGGTAGCGCTCCAGCGGCGTCGAATCTTGAAATGGCTGCGCGCGCAAAGCGTCGCTGATGTCGGTTTTGATTTGATCGAGCGAGTGCGTTCACTCGCCGAGCGCGATGCCCGCATCGCGAAAGTGAATCTGCCGCAAGATCGCCATGCGCGCCGCCGCGCCGGGAAGATTTTCATAGAGTAGCGCAAGCGCCTCGCTTGCGGATTCTAAAAACGCAAGCTCGCCAC
>Ga0209690_1001675_pt1 | contig 12591 bp, 11 predicted proteins | sample GraSoiAngelo_150_FD_186164 | JGI IMG/M metagenome (GOLD analysis project Ga0209690, IMG submission 186164) | Grasslands soil microbial communities from the Angelo Coastal Reserve, California, USA - 14_1009_09_40cm (SPAdes) (version 2) | ecosystem: Environmental > Terrestrial > Soil > Grasslands ...
GAGCTAGCCGCCAAGATAAAGACGGCGGATGTCAGGGTCGTCGCGCAGCACGTCCCCAGGTCCTTCGGCGCGGACGCGCCCCATCGCCAGCACGTACCCCCGCCGGCACAGGCCGAGCGACTCGCGCGCATTCTGCTCGACGAGCAGGATGCCGAGCCCGCGCGCATTGATCTCGCGCACGCGATCGAACACGAGGCGCTGAAGCGCGGGGGCCAGGGCGGCCGAGGGCTCGTCGAGGAGCAACAGGCACGGTTGCACCATCAACGCCATCGCGATCGCGAGCATCTGGCGCTCGCCGCCCGACAGAGTGCCCGCCCGCGCGCGCCGCCGTCCCGCGAGGATCGGGAAGAGCTCGACGACGGCCCCCACTCGCTCGTCGAACGAACCGCTTGCCGTCCACGCGCCGATCGTCAGGTTCTCCCACACGCTGAGCGACGGGAACACGTTGGCCTCCTGGGGCACGTAGCAGAGGCCGCTCTCGACGATACGCCGCGTACCGGCTTCGGTGATGTCGGCGCCGCGCAGCACGATCCGACCCCCGCGCGGCCGCACGAGGCCCGCCAACGCCTTCAGCAAGGTCGATTTTCCGGCGCCGTTGGGTCCGATGACGGCGACCAGCTCGCCGGCCTCGACGCGCAGCGAGAGACCGCGGAGGATCTCGTGGTCGCCGTAGCCGGCCGAGAGGTCACGCACCTCGAGGAGCGCGGTCACGCCGCGGTCCCGAGGTACGCCTCGAGCACGCGGGGATCGCGCCGCACCTCAGCGAACGGGCCCTCCAGGAGGGTCCGTCCCTGGGCCATCACGATCACCGGATCGCAGAGCTCGGTGACGAGGTCCATGTCGTGCTCGATGAGGAGGAACGTCCGGCCGGCCGCGCGGAGCGCGCGGATCGCCTCCACGAGCGAGCGCATCAGCGTGGGGTTCACGCCAGCGCCGGGCTCGTCGAGCAGGATAATGCGTGGCTCGCTCATGAGCGCGCGCGCCAGCTCGAGTAGCTTCTTCTGGCCACCGGAGAGAGTCTCCGCCCGGTCGCCGGCCAGCGGTGCCAGCTCCACGGACTCGAGGATCGCGTGGGCGCGCTCACGGAGGCGCTGCTCCGCGGCCGCCACGCGCGCCGGCGACGTGAAGACGCGCGCGAGCCCCTCGCCCGGCTGCGCGTGCGCGTATACGAGCACGTTTTCCAGCACGCTCATCCGACCGAGTGGCCTCGGGATCTGAAAGGTACGAGCTAGCCCCCGCCGCGCGATCGCGTGCGCGGAGAGTCCGTCGAGCCGATCCTCGCCGAGCCGGATCTCGCCGCCGTCGGCCGGCGTGAGACCGCTGATCACGTTGAAGAGCGTCGTCTTGCCGGCGCCGTTCGGTCCGATGAGGCCGGTGATCGAGCCCTCGCGGACCGAGAGCGTGCATCCGGCGAGTGCCTCCACGCCGCCGAAGCGCTTGGTGATTCCGGTGACGGAGAGCAGTGGAGTCGTGGCGGATCTCCCGTGGCTCCGGATCATACGTCAGACACGGCGCGAAAGGCAGTGCGAGCCGGTCGTCGGGTTTCATGGTACGGTCGTGCCGTTCGCGCTCCACTCGGGCAAAAAGGAGCAGGCGATGACCGACCGACCCGACCTGGTGATCGACGGCGACGGGCACGTGATCGAGGTCGATGCGACCTACGAGCGGATCGACCCGCAGTACCGCGAGCGGCGTCCCCGCTATACGCAGGCGGGCCGCGGCTACATCGTGCGCCTCGTGGATGGCAAGGTGTGGAGCCCTGAGACCGACATCGGGTTCGTGGGCGTCAACGGCAACTTGCCGCCGCCGAAGGGCAAGGCCATCCACTATCGCCGGATGGGGACCTACAATCCCTGGGCGCGACTGGCGGACATGGACCGTGATCAGATCGACGTGGCCGTCATCTACCCCACCGACGAGCTGCCGCTCACGGTGACCCGCGACGGCGGCTTCGCGGCAGCGCGCGCGCAAGCGTACAACGACTGGCTCCACGACTACTGCGAGGTGTGTCCGTCACGGCTCAAGGGCGTCGGCCTGGTGGCGCTACAGGACGTGCAGGGCGCCATCGCGGAGATGCACCGCGCGGTGAGCCGGCTCCACATGGTGGCCATCCAGATCGGCTGCACCGTGCGCGAGGACACGCTGCTGAGCGACTCGCGGCTCACCGACTTCTGGGCGGAAGCCGACCGCCTCGGCGTGCCGATCGCCGTCCACGGGCCGGCGCTGCCGTCGCTGTTCCGGAGCTACTTCGACCTCAACCGGCCCGACCACATGCTGGAAGCCTCGCACATGGCGCACACGTTCGCGCAGATGCTCGCGTGCTCCAACATCGTAACGAGTGGCCTCCTGGAGCGGTTCCGCAACCTGAAGGTAGCCTTCCTGGAGGCGGGTGCGGGGTGGGTGCCGTACTGGATGCACCGCATGGACGAGTACAACGAGGTCGCGCCCGAGCGCTGGGCGCACATCTCGGCGAAGCCGAGCGAGTACATCAAGGGCGGCCGCGTGTTCTTCAGCTGCGAGCCCGGCGACGAGTTCATCTCGTTCTTCGTCGACCACGTCGGGGAGGACGCGATGCTGTTCGCCTCCGACTACCTGCACTTCGACGCGCTATTCGTCGGCGAGCCGGGCCACGACGGCAACCCCTATCCCGGGACGGTCGCCACGCTGCTCGGGCGAAAGGACGTCTCCGATTCGGCCAAGCGCAAGATGCTGCTCGACAACAGCCTGCGCTTCTACGGCATGGACAAGGCGGCGCTCGGCCACCGTGGCGCGCCCGTCACGCGGCCCGAGCCAGCGGAGGCGCGCCGCAACACGATGCCAGGGACGATCTCCGCGCGAGACGACTGAGCCCAAGGCCGCGCCAGTTCCAAGGGAAGAAGCCGAGGCCCGAAGCGTTGGGCGACCTGGCTGCCGGGAACAGCTACTGCGCTTGCCTTCGAAGACAGTTGCCGAGGAAACTCCGGACCATCGACGACGGTCTCGCGGTCAGCCCTTCGGTGTGACGGCGCGCGTGCCCAGCTCGGCCGTGAGCAGAGCGAGGAACGCCTGCGCGGCGGCCGAGAGCTCGCGTGTGCGGCGATACATGACGCCGATAGGGCGGCGGAAGGGACCTTCGACGGGCGGTCGAGCCACCAGGGTGCGCGCGCGGATCTCGGCAACGAGCGTCGGTGCCGGCAGGAGCGACAGGCCGAGGCCGGCCTCAACGGTGCGCTTGATCGTCTCGATGTTGTCGAGCTCCATGGCGTAGCTAACCCGCACCCGGTGACGGCGCAGGAGGCCGTCGACCAGGCGGCGGGTGGGAATGTCGCGGTCGAAGCCGATGAACGGCTGGCCGTCGAGAACGGCGAGCGGACAGCGGGCGCGCCGCGCGACGGGGTGGTTGGGCGGTGCCGCGATGACGAGCTCGTCATAGCCGAGCGGCACGATTGCGAGCTGCGGCCGGCGCGCTGGCAGCGCCACGATGCCGAAATCGACGTCGCCATCGAGGCACGCGGTGTACACCTCGTTGGTGCGCCGGTACGAGAGGCGCACGTTGACGCTGGGGTGCGCGGCCAGGCATCGCTTGATGGCCGGCGGCAGCGTGTGCAATCCCACGCTGTAGACGGTGGCCACGCGCACCGTTCCGGCCACGACATCGTCGCGCACGCGGAGGCGCCGCTCGACCACGGCCAGGCGCTCGAGCAGCGACTTCACCTCCTCGTAGAGGAAACGTCCCACCTCCGTGGGCCGCGCTCCGATTCGGGGCGACCTCTCGATTAGCCGACGCCCGTAGCGCCGCTCCAGCGCGCGGAGCTGCTGGCTCACGGCGGACTGCGAGACGAGGTTCAGCCGGGCCGCGCGTGACAGACTGCCGGTCTCAACGAGGTCGCAGAAAGTCTTGAGTGTCTCCACGTGCATCGATTCATAAGTTTACCTAATTGCCAGAGAAAGGCGAATGCATGCGACTAATGAAACGCGTCGGGCTATGACTGGGGCAGGAGGCCACTATGCGCGTGCTCGTCGAGCTCTGGCGGTCGACGGTGGGCCGCAAGGCCCTCGTGGCCCTGTCGGGCCTGCTCCTGGGGATGTGGGTAGTGCTGCACCTGCTCGGCAACCTCACGGTGTTCTCCGGCGCCGCGACGGCGGACCGGTACGCGGCGGCCCTCCAGCAGATCCCTGCGTGGCTATGGATGGCGCGCGCCGGGCTGGCCGTGGCGGCGGTGGTGCACGTCGCGGGCGTGGTGTCACTCACGCGCGCCAACCAGGCGGCGCGCCCGCGGCACGACGTCCCCGCCCGCCGCCGGGCGTCCACGCTGGTCGCGCGCAGCATGCGCGTGGGAGGCGCGTTGCTCCTGGCCTTCGACGTCTATCACCTGCTCCACCTCACGTTCGGCGCCCTGCATCCCGGCTTCGTGCCCGGCCGCGTGTACGACAACGTCGTGCGGGGACTGCGGCCTCCATGGGTCGCGGGCGTCTACGTCGCCGCGGCCGCGCTCCTTGGCCTGCACCTCTTCCACGGCCTGTGGGCAGCCGCGCGCAGTCTCGGAGCGCGACCAGACGCGGCGGCGGCACGCCGGCGCCCCGCCGTGGCGGCGTTGTCCGCCGCGGTCGCCCTCGGATTCGCGTCGGTCCCCATCGCGGTGCTCGCGGGGTGGCTTCGATGACGGCCCAACTCTGCGCCAATGCGCCGGCCGGGCCGCTCGCCTCCCGCTGGCAGCGCCGTCGCGCGGATCTCGAGCTCGTCGGCCCGACGCGCCGTCGCCGCCACCATGTCCTTGTCGTGGGCGCCGGGCTGGCCGGCGCCTCCGCCGCGGCCTCGCTGTCGGAGCTCGGCTATCGTGTGCGGTGCCTGGCCTTCCATGATTCGCCCAGGCGCGCTCACAGCGTGGCCGCGCAAGGTGGGATCAACGCCGCGAAGAACTACCAGAACGACGGTGACAGCATCGAGCGGCTCTTCCACGACACACTCAAGGGCGGCGACTTCCGGGCGCGCGAATCGAACGTGTACCGGCTGGCCGAGCTCTCGGTGCGCATCATCGATCACGCGGTGGCGCAGGGCGTGCCGTTCGCGCGCGAGTACGGCGGCCACCTCGCGAATCGCTCGTTCGGCGGCGCGCTCGTCTCGCGGACGTTCTACGCACGAGGGCTGACGGGGCAGCAGCTGTTGCTCGGGGCCTATCAGGCGCTGGCCAAGGAAGAATCGGCCGGCGGCGTCACCATGCTGGCCCGGCGGGAGATGCTCGATCTACTGGTGGTCGACGGCCGGGCGCGTGGCGTGATCGCGCGCGACCTGGTCTCGGGCGCGCTCGAGGCGCACGTCGCGGACGCGGTGGTGCTGGCGACCGGCGGGTACGCGAACGTCTACTTCCTGTCGACCAACGCCAAGGCCTCGAATGCGACGGCCGTCTGGCGAGCGTACCGCCGCGGCGCGGCGTTCGCCAATCCCGGCTTCGTGCAGTTCCACCCCACGTGCCTGCCCGCCGCGAGCGAGCATCAGGCGAAGCTCACGCTCATGTCCGAGTCGCTGCGCAACGACGCGCGCGTCTGGGTGCCCCTCCGCTCGGGCGACGACCGCAGCCCCAAGGACATCCCGGAGTCCGAGCGGGACTACTTCCTCGAGCGCCGGTATCCGCGCTACGGCAACCTGGTGCCCCGCGACGTGGCCTCGCGCGCGGTCAAGGCGGTGTGCGATGCCGGGCGGGGTGTCGGCCCGGGCGCGTGTGCCGTTTATCTCGACCTCGCGGAGGCTGTACAGCGTCTCGGCGCCGATGCGCTCCGCGAGCGCTACGGCAACCTCTTCGAGATGTACGAACACCTCACGGGCGACGATCCCCTATGCGTCGCCATGCGCATCGCACCGGCCGCCCACTACACGATGGGCGGGCTATGGGTCAACTACGATCTCATGAGCACGATCCCCGGGCTGTTCGTGATCGGCGAGGCCAACTTCTCCGATCAGGGCGCCAACCGGCTCGGGGCCAGCGCGCTCATGCAGGCGCTCGCCGACGGGTACTTCATCCTGCCAGCCACACTCGGCGGCTACATTGCCGGCGAGCGACTCGTGCCGATCGGTGAGGACGGCGCCGAGGTGGTGGCGGCGGTGGCGGAGGTGCGAGCTCGCCTCGAGAAGCTGCTCGCACCCAAGGGGCGTCGCACGGCGAGCGACTTCCACCGGGCCCTCGGTCGCGTGCTGCGGGACGCCTGCGGGATGGAGCGCAGTCACGTCGGGCTGACCAAGGCGATCGACGAGGTCGCGGCGCTGCGGGAGGCGTTCTGGGAGGACGTGACGGTCCCCGGTGGGGGCCGCGAGCTGAACCAGGAGCTCGAGCGCGCCGGCCGCGTCGCGGACTTCCTCGAGCTGGGCGAGTTGATGTGCCGGGACGCGCTGGCTCGCGAGGAGTCGTGTGGCTGCCACTTCCGCGTGGAACACCAGACGGAAGACGGCGAGGCGCGGCGCGACGACGGACGGTTCGCCCACGTGGCGGCGTGGACGCCGGGCGCCCCCGGTCGCGGCCCCGAGCTACTGATCGAGCCACTCACGTTCGAGACCATGCCTCCGAGCGAGCGGTCGTATCGATGAAGATCGCGCTTCGCATCTGGCGTCAGCGCGATCCATACGATATCGGCGGCTTTGTCCGCTACGTCCTCGACCAGATGCGTCCGGAGACGACGTTGCTCGAGGCCCTCGATGTCCTGAACGAGGGGCTGGTGGCGCGCGGCGAGCCGCCGGTGGCGTTCGACAGCGACTGCCGCGAAGGCATCTGCGGAGCGTGCGGTCTCGTCGTCGACGGCCGCCCGCACGGGCCGGTGCCGGGGGTGACGACCTGCCTGGTCACCCTGCGCGCATTCGGCGACGGCGGCACGATCACTCTCGAGCCGTTCCGAACCGGCGCGTTCTCGGTCGTGCGCGATCTGGTGGTGGACCGCCGCGCGCTCGACCGCATCGTGCAGGCGGGGGGCTACGTGTCGGTGCGCACCGGCAGCGCGCCCGAAGCCAACACGATCCCGGTCGAGCGCAACGCCGCCGATCGCGCGCTGGACGCGGCCGCGTGCATCGGCTGCGGCGCGTGCGTCGCCGCCTGCCCCAACGGCTCCGCAGCGCTGTTCGTTGGGGCGAAGCTCACGCATCTCGGTCTGCTGCCCCAGGGGCAACCCGAGCGCGCGCGCCGCGCCCGTGCCCTCGTCGCTGCGGCGGACCGCGAGGGATTCGGCAGCTGCACGCTCCACGGTGAATGCGAGGCCGCGTGCCCCAAGCGCATCGACGTCGGCGTCATCGCCCGGATGAATCGTGAGTACCTCAGCGCCGCCCTCGCGAGCTGGTGGTCGTGATGGACGTCGAGCCCCACCGCGAGGCCTCTTCCAGCGCAGCGGAGGAATACATGCGGACGCCACTTTGCCAGCGTCTCGGAATCGAGGTGCCGATCATTCAGGCGCCCTTGGGTGGTGCGGTCGGTCGGGCCGGACCCTCGCCGCCGCGGTCAGTAACGCTGGCGGGCTCGGCATGCTGGTCCCGTGGCGGGCCGATCTCGACACAGTGCGCCGGCAGATTCGCGAAACCCGTGAACTCACCGGGCGCCCGTTCGGCGTCAACCTGAACCTGGACTTCCCACAGGAGGAGCGCCTCGCGGTGTGCCTCGAGGAACGCGTCCCGGTGATCTCGTTCTTCTGGCGCGATCCCTCCCCCCTGATCTCCCGCGCGAAAGCGGGCGGTGCCGCAGTATTGCACTCGGTCGGCTCGGTCGCAGAGGCGCGACGTGCGGTCGACTGCGGCGTCGATGTGGTGGTAGCGCAGGGATGGGAGGCCGGGGGCCATGTCAGGGGAACGGTCGCTACGCTCCCGCTGGTGCCCTCGGTGATCGACGCAGTGGCGCCGACGCCAGTGGTCGCAGCCGGCGGGATCGCCGACGGTCGCGGGCTCGCTGCGGTGCTCGCCCTCGGCGCCGACGCGGCCTGGATCGGCACCCGATTTCTCGCCAGCACGGAGGCGGCGATCCATCCACACTCTCGGGAACGGGTACTCCAGGCCAGCGCCGCCGACACCGTATACCTCGAGAACCTCTTCGACCGCGGCTGGGAAAACGCGCCGCATCGCGTGCTGCGCAATCGCACCGTCGAACAATGGGAAGCCGCCGGACGGCCAGCCTTCGGCCAGCGTCCCGGCGAGGGCGAGGCGATCGCCCGATCGAGCGCCGGAGCTCCGGTGGTGCGTTATCAGGCCCACACGCCTGGCGCCGGCACGGAAGGCGAGATCGAGGAACTGCCGATGTGGGTTGGCCAAAGCGTGGGCCTGGTGTCGAAGCTGCAGCCGGCGGCGGAGATCGTCCGTGAGATCGTCGATGAAGCCGACACGATCTACGGCGGCTCGGGCGCTAGCCGACGCGCCCGTTCGCGAGACGACGCCGCCAAAATCAATTCCGGGTGAAGTCTGGGTAAACGAAGGGAGTCGGATTTGGACCGCATGTCGGTCACTGGTCCTTCACCTTCAAGTCCTCCCAGGGATAGGCGTAACCCGTCGTGATGGTCGGGAAGACGTCCTGCCATCTTTGCGCCATGATCCGAGGGCCGATGGCGTTGATGAATGCGTGGCGGAACACGGGTACCAGGTAGTAATTCTCGAGGATCCCACGCTGGATCTCCTCAGCCAGTTTCTTTCGCTCCGCCGGATTGATCGATCGCTCGTATTGGTCGAACTTACCGTCGAGGTCCGTCACGCAGATGCGGTCCCGGGAGTTGAAGCCGCCGCACTTGAAGAAGGCCTCATACCAGAATGACCAACTCCCGGCGATCCTGGTGGCCTGAAAGATGATCTGGATCCCGGGCCAGTCTTTGAGCCCGCCCTGGAGCCGCTGCAAGAAGATGCCCCGCTCCATGGTCTGCAGCCTCGCTCGGATGCCGATCTCGCGAAGCTGCGCGATGATCCGCTCGCCACGCGAGTAGAACGGGGGCACGGGCGTGACCCAGTCCACATCGAAACCGTTAGGAAATCCCGCTTCGCGCATCAGCTGCTTCGCACGCTCGATGTTGCGCTCGTACTCGGGCCATTCGATTGCGTACTGCACATCGTTGTTGATCCAGTTGCCCGTCGGCTTGCCCAGCCCCCCCGCCTCTGCATGGTTAATGGCCCGGCGATCGATGGCCAGGCTCACGGCTTCGCGCACCCGCTTGTCACGGAACGGATTCTTGGGATCCTGGAATCCGGGGAACTCCAGCCACCAGGATCCGGAGAGCACCGGCGCCAGCATGACGCCGGGAAGCCTTCCGACCTTGTTGATCAGCTCGCCGGGAACGAAGTAGATGATATCCGCCTCGCCGCGCTCCAGCATGGCGACACGGGTGGCCGCCTCCGGCACCGAAGCCATCACCAGCTGCTTCACGTTCACCGGACGGTAGTAGCCGTCGAAGGCCTCCAACTCGATCTTCACCCCCGGCTCGTGCCGGACAAGCCTGTAGGGGCCGGCTCCGATGGGCTTCTGCTTGAAGGCGTCCGCGCCCACATGCTTGTAGTACTTCTCAGGCACTACCCAGCCTGGCCCGGCGACATTGGCGGTCCCGAAGAGAATCGCGAAGTCGAGGAAGGGTTCTTTGAAGAGGAAGCGGATTGTGCGGTCGTTGATGATCTCGACGCGCTCCGTCTTCTTCTTGAAGACGTCGGCCTTGGCACCCCGGTAGTTCTCGTAGCTGAACTTGACATCTTGCGGAGTGACCGGTTCGCCGTTGTGGAACCTGATCCCCCTTCGCAGCGTGAACGTGGCGCTCCTCGAATCCGCGGCGACCGCGAAGTGCTCGGCCAGAGCGGGATGGTTGTAGAGCTCGGTGCCCTGATTCTTGATGAGGGCGTCGTGGATCGCGGTGAGGAAGTTGTCCGGCGTGGCGGTGCCGTCGTGGTCTTGGGGATCCAACCAGCGGGATGCGAGTCCGGCGTGCCAGGCGAGGACGATCTTGCCCTTGGCCGCGGCCCCGGCCGGTGACGAGAAGGATATGGCCGTCGATGTGATAGCGGTCAGAGTCAGTGCGACGGCCAGGAGGTCGAACAGATGACGGGTCTTGACGGAACGCCTCACGTGGCGGTCCTCCTACTCGAAATCAGTCAGGTCGCTCAGAACGGTCCGTAGACTAGTCCGTAACCGGGAAGAGGACCCGAGCTTGTAGTACCTCCCTTCGGGGTCGCGCGGCCTACTCGAGTCGTTTCAGGTATTGGCCGACAAAGTCGAAGTCGACGAGCCGGCAATACGCATCGCTGAGCTGCCGGGTGATCGGCCCTGGAATCGCGGACCCGACGCGGACATCGTTCACACTCTGCACCGGACAGATGCAGAGGCTGGTCGAAGTCAGAAATACCTCGTCAGCGTTGTACGCGTCGTAGAGATCGAGGTCCTTCTCCACGACCGCGACACCGAGTCCGCGCGCGAGATCGATCACGGTTTCGCGGCTGATGCCGGCAAGCACGTATTGCTCGCGCGGGGTGTACAGGGATCCGCCACGGACCACGAAGATATTGCTGCCCATGCCCTCGGCTAGATTGCCGTTCGTGTCGAGAAGTACCGCCCACGCTTCGGGGTCGCGAGCCTTCACTTCGAGATTCGCCCCGATCACATTCAGATAATTGTGCGTCTTGACGCGCGGCGAAAGGGCTTCCGGCGGGGCGCGACGGATCGACGGCGTCAGCACGCGAATTCCGTCGCGGTAGAGCGACGCCCGCTCCCGGAGGGGCAGCGGCACACATTCGACGATGACGGTCGGTCCCTCGTGGCCGAAGATCTTCTGATCGGACGGATCGAGGCCGCGCGAGACGCGCTGCGTGACCCAGTAGTCGTCGTCAGGTTCGAGGAGCGGAAGATTCCGCCGCAGCACCTCCTCGGTGACGTCGGCCATTGTCGCCGGCGGCAGCCCAGGATCGATGCGCAGATAGCGCAGAGACCGATACAGTCGGTCGATGTGCTCTCGCACCTTGAAAATACGATGGCCAAAGGTGCGCGTGGTGTCGAAGACCGCGTCGCCATACTTGAAGCCGCGGTCCCGGAACGGGACGAGGACTTCTGACTCGGGGAGAAAACGTCCATTGAAGTACGCGATACGTGCGGGCACCGTCGTCATCTTGCGGACCTCCGCGCGTGACATCGTTCTGCCTCTCTTGAGTGCGGATGCTACCACACCGATCGTTTCGCCGTGTGGCGGGACTTGCTGTCGCCTGTCGATATGGCGGAAACTTCACTCCGCTCACAATCACCCGTATCCTCGGTGTTGCGCAAAGGGCAAGCCAGCGAGGTAATGGAGTGACCTCACACGAACCCGTCGTCGCCGGAGTCTCGGTATCACTGAGCGGATCGTTGCGCCGCCAGGGGCAAGAAGCGTACGACGGGATCCGGCTCTGGGTGGAGCACGTCGTGTGCGCGGGAGGCCTGACGTTTGGTCGGAACCGAGCAAACCGCGCGCTCCGCCTCGTCGCCCTCGATGACGCAAGCAGCGCGCTGCTCGCTCGGGAGAACGTCGCGCGGTTGCTGACCGAGGAGCGCGTAGATCTCCTCCTCGGACCGTATGGGAGCGGATCGACCCTTGCCGTGGCGCCCCTGGTGGCCGCGCACGGTAAGATCCTCTGGAACCACGGCGGCGCGTCCGACGCCGTCACCGAGGCCGGCTCCACGAGTGTCGTCAGTGTGTTGAGTCCGGCCAGCGAGTATCTTCGAGACCTGCCAAGACTCGCCCGCCATCGCACGAGTGCGCTGCAGGCGATGGTCCTCTACGCCTCGCGCGGCACTTTCGCTTCCAGTATCCGGCGCGGTGTAGAAGCGGGTGCCCGGGCCGCCGGCTTCGACGTCGTGCGCGCGATCGCATTCGACTCCCCACTTCACGACGCGAACGCGCTCCTACGCCGCGCGTTGGCCGACAGTCCCGACCTCCTCGTGGTCGCGGGGCGGTTCGAGGACGACGTCGCGATCATCCGGGAGCGCCAGAGGCTCGAAACGGTCGGGACCGTCGCGTGTGTCGCGGCCGGAGCGAGCGCGTTCCAGCAGGAGCTCGGAGCGCTTGCCGAAGGCGTGATTGGACCAAGCCAATGGGAGCCTCATCTGTACGAGCAACCTTCGATAGGGCCACCCTCAGCCTGGTTCTGCTCTGAATTCCGGCGAGTGTTCCAGCACGATCCCGGCTACGTTGCGGCGCAGGCGTACACGCTAGGCATCATCATCGGCGAGTGCGTCCGACGCGCGGGTAGTCTCTCGGACCGAGAGCTGCTCGCGGCCGCTCGCCGGCTCGACGCAACGACGCTTTACGGTCGATTCCGACTCGACCTGGGCACCTTACGCCAGGTCGGGCACGAGATCGTCCTCGTCGAGTGGCGAGACGGCCGGAAGCAGACGCTTCTGCCGACTGGTGTCACCCCAACGAGCAGCCCGCCGACCGCGACGGACTGAGCGCGTCGAGCCCCTTTCCGTTCGCCCCTGCCTCCTCCACGCACGAAGGAGCAAGGCAGGAGCGAACCGCAGGTTTCACCTTTAGAGATTCGCCTGGAAATCGACGTAGTCGCGAACCTTGCGGTATATCTGCAAGCGATTCCGCTGGCTGTCGGCTACGATAATGCGATCGGTTTCCGGATCGAAGTCGACCGCTGTCGGG
>Ga0209690_1001676_pt1 | contig 12591 bp, 15 predicted proteins | sample GraSoiAngelo_150_FD_186164 | JGI IMG/M metagenome (GOLD analysis project Ga0209690, IMG submission 186164) | Grasslands soil microbial communities from the Angelo Coastal Reserve, California, USA - 14_1009_09_40cm (SPAdes) (version 2) | ecosystem: Environmental > Terrestrial > Soil > Grasslands ...
GCCGCACTTTCGATTAGGCTCCTATCGAGCCTCTTCCGCCCCGCCTCCGCCAACCAAGCACAGTCGTTCGCACTCGTACCTTAGAGGTAGCCTTCTTCAACAGCCTCCAGACTTAGTGTCGGTCTGCTTTCTGCGATTGTCGATTAGCCATCGAATTGGTGCGACGCTCAGCGATCGGCCGGCGCGACCGAGGGGGCCTCAACAATGACGGCTTCGTAGGTGCTCAGCTGGGGTGGACCCTCCAGAAGGCCGGTCACCGGTCCCTGCCGATGGCCTGCGGCAAATGCGTCACCGCGAGTCCACTCGACGAAGGCGTCGCGATCTCGCCAGGTAGTGTGACTTACGTATTCGCCCGACCCCTCGTCTCTGAGCAGGGAGAACTGAACAAATCCTGGTACTCCACCGAGATACGATTTCCTCTCCCTCCACGTGCGTTCGAAGTCAGCTTCCCGCCCCGCAGACACCCTGAAGCGATTCATAGCTATGAACAAGGACAACCTCCTTAGAAGTTACGGGCATCAGTATGCGCGCCCTCGCCGTCTCGCGAAAGCAGAGCGCTGCTTGGACCACTCCCCTCGTATGCTCACCCATAATCAGCTCTCGTGCGTCCCGTCGCCGGCACGTTTCGACAGTGAGGCACGGAATCGGTCGACCTCCTTGGGCGAATGCAACTGGATCACCTCCGCCGTGTGGGGGATTTCTCGAAGTGCATCCCTCACGTTATTGATCTGCTGCCGCCAGTGAGTGATCGCCCAAGGAAGCAATGAGTCGTGGCTTAGAAACGCCCGCTGCCAAGACTCCCGGTTCGTGTCCCACAATGTCTCCTCGGTCCATACCCTTCGCAGTAGCCGTTTTGCCGGGGCCCGTCGGGCCGTATATTACGATGCGGTAGGGTCAGTTGTTCGTAGGGTTCCTCATCAAGTGTGATTATGCGAATCGCCGGCGCGAGCGGTGTTTTATGGCGATTGCCCAAGCTCGTCGCGGGCGCGCTGGATGAGTTCGCGAGCGATTTCACCGACGGCCTGGTAACTCAGCGCGGCGCCCGCATCGTGCGCCGAGGAGAAGGCGGCGTCGCCCAGCGCCTCACGCATCCTCGCGATAGCGGCATCCAGACCGGGCACGATAGCATCGAGTTCGATGCCGCGCGTGACCGCACCATAGAGCCGCGCAGCGCCGTCATTGTGACCAAGCCGGGCTAGCAAGACCACCAGGTGGCCGATTCCCGGTGCCAGGAGCGTGTCCCCGCAGATCTGCCAGTCATTCACGATATCGACGAAGCCCGCCAGCGCAGGATCGGGGTCCTCACTGCGAGCTAGCAGGCTGACGAGCTGGCCTTGGACCGTTTGCTCAAGTAGCCGATCGCCGCAAGACGCGAGCATGTCGATGGCCTCGTGATAGAGGTCGATGCCCGCCGCGGTGTCGTCCTGCGCTACGATCGCGCCCTTGCCGGCAAGGGCGAAGGCCATCGCCGTCGGCATGCCCGCCGCCGTGATTTGGGAGAGACTCTCCCTGATTTCGTCCGCGGGCAGGTGATGGCCGACGAATCCGGCCATCGAGATCAGGCAGGCGAGGACAAGCCGGTCGCGCCGATCGGCCGGATGTGCCGCCCCCTTGCGCAGGAGGTCAATCGCGCCTTCGACGTCGCCTTCAAACGCGGCGATTTGGGCGAGATCAGCGTAAGCCCAGACAATCGGCTCGAACCTCTCGTCGTTCGCCAGGGCGATGGCTTGGCGTCCATGTGCCTTCGCTTCTTCGAGACGCCCGAGTCCCCACGCGCTGTCGGAGGCCATGGTCAATAGGAGAGGCAGCTTGCGATGCTCGATCCGTCGGGCTAGGTCGACGACTTCCGCGGCCCATCCGAACGTCTCGGTCCGTAGCCGAAATCGCGCGGCCTGATGGATGCACGCCGCGATGCGGATGGCCGGATCGGCGCGGCCGTGGTCGACGGCCCAGCGGAACGCCGCTCGCGCATTCGCTATTTCATCGTCCACGAACCGGTATGCGAGGATCTCCTGCGGGCTGCGGAATCGTTCGAACGCGGCCTCGGCCTGATCGGCGAAGAATAGCGAGTGTCGATCGCGTACGGGTTCGCCTTCTGCGCTCTCGGCTAGGCGCTCCTCGGCGAACTGCCGAATGGTCTCCAACATGCTGTAACGGAGATCCAGAGAGGTCCGGTTCACCTGGACCAGCGACTTGCGGACCAGCGAATCGAGCACGTCGAGCATCTCGAACTCGTCCAAGTCACCTTCTGCGTCGCGCCCGCACACGGCGGTCGCCGCGGCGAGCGAGAAGCCGCCGGCGAACACCGACGCTTGTTGGAGGACGCGGCGCTCGATGTCGTTAAGGAGGTCGTAGGACCATTGCACGGCGTGGCGCAGGGTCTGGTGCCGCTCCATGGAACGTCGCGACCCGGTCAGCAACCGGAAACGCTCGTCGAGCCGGTCGCGGATCTGGTTCGGGCTCATGGAGCGAACGCGCGCGGCTGCGAGCTCAATTGCTAGGGGGATTCCGTCCAGGCGGCGACAGATCTCGGCGACCACCTCGAGGTCGTCGCCAGGGTCGAAGGCAGGTACAACGTCGCGCGCCCGCTCGATGAAGAGCGTCGACGCCGTCGAGTTCGCGCCCAGCCCGAGTGACGGCACCGGCCAGGCCGACTCGCCGGCGACGCCTAGCGCCTCCCGGCTCGTGGCTAGGATCGTGACGCCCGGACATGCTGCGATGAGCCCTTCGACCAGCGACGCCGCCTCGTCGAGAACATGTTCGCAGTTGTCGAGCATCAGTAGCATTTGGCGGCCTCGGAGCGATTCGGTCAGTGCGTCGCGCCAGCCGCCCGCCTGGGGCGGAACGGAGAAGACGGCAGCCACGCCCTCGGTCAGCTCCGCCGCGTCGAGGATGGGCGCCAACTCCACGAGCCACGCTCCGTCTCGATACTGATCCAGCACTTCGGCGGCCGTCTGCAAGGCGAGACGGGTCTTGCCGACGCCTCCAACCCCGACGAGCGTGACGAGACGATGAGCCTGAAGAGCCTCGCGCACGGCCGTCACCTCCGCCTCACGGCCTACGAAGCTTGTCGCCTGGGCGGGCAGGTTCCCGGGGACCGTGTCGAGCGTCTTTAGCGTCGGGAAGTCACGGCGCAATCCAGCTGCGCACACTTGGAAGAGTTGCAGTGGCTCGGACAGATCGCGCAGCCGGCGCGGACCAAGATCCACAAGTTCGAAGCCTTCGATGAGGGCGACCGTTGATGAGGCCGCCAGGATCTGGCCGCCGTGCCCGGCGCCCATCACGCGGGCAGCGCGGTTTAGCGATGGGCCGAAGTAGTCATCGCCGCGTAGTTCTGCCTCGCCCGTGGCGATGCCCATGCGTACCGGCAGTTCGAGCGAGCCCTGCGCATCTATGGCCGCATCGACCGCAGCCCGCGCCGAGGCGAACGCGGCGCACACTCCGTCCCCGGTATGCTTGAACAGCCAGCCACCCCGAGCCTCAGTGGCGGCGCGCAGCACGTTATCGTGAGCCGCTAACGCCACCTTCATAGCGTCGGCATCTTCCTCCCACCGTCGCGTCGACCCTTCAATGTCGGTGAAAAGGAATGTCACAGTCCCGCGAGGTCGATCAGCCATGGCGCGATTCTACCGCAGAGCGTACGCACTCACGGCGGGGCCATCTGCGGACATGTCCGGTGGCCTCAAATTTCGTATCTAGGTAGAGTCAGATTGGGCAGCACGCTAGACGCCGAGTGTAAGGGCAAGGCCATCTGACTGCCGAAGAGAAAGGTCAATCGGCGATTCGTGAGCTTAGAAATTGTGTCTGGAGCGGGCGATGGGACTCGAACCCACGACCCTCTACTTTGGAAGCAGATGCTCCGAGGGAGCACGTTATTGGGCTTTGGTGCGTGCGCTCTCGAGGAAAGTCGAAGGTTCGTTAACCGGGTTAGGACGTGCGGCTTACGCGAGACGAGGACGTACACCCCACCCTGGAATGGACCTTCACGCGACCACCATCCAGAGCATTCACGAGTCATCCCGCCACCTCACCTCGTACACCCGCACCGGCTCCTCGAACCCCTTCGCCACGAACTCTCCCCGGTCCGCGAACAAGAAGCCCTTGCCGCTGCACAGTCCCCGCACAGTGTCCGCAACCAGTATCTCGCCGCCGGCCGCCTTCGCCGTGATGCGCAATGCCAGGATCACCGTCGCCCCGAAGAGATGTAATGGCTGGCAAGAAAGAGCAATTCAAGCAACTCGACGCTACACACGTCGGCCCTACACGGCATCGACCGAGGGCCACGGCGGACCCTGGCGCAAGGCGCTGATCCATTCCGCCCTTCGTGTATTGCCCGGGTGCTGGTCGTACCAACGCCAGTGGCACGCTGCGACTACCGCAATCACGAGGCCCCGGCAGTCGCCAACCAGTTCTTGATCCGCGTTCGGGTAGTGCTCGCTGACCTCTTCGGGCACCCAGGCAAGGTCGAACTCGACGGGCCCGCGGACAGAGTTCTCGAAGTCTATGAAGAGCGGCCCGTTCTTCGTGCTGAGCACGTTCCACGGGTGCGGCTCACCGTGCAGCAGCTGCTCGGCGGCGCCCCGGTCGACGATCGACCGCCTCAAGCTCCGCAGCGTGTTGGCGAGAAGCTCCCGGTCCGCGTCCGGGAGCTCCGGAGTGACGTCGCGGCTCGCAACGTCTTGTTGATTATCCGCGACTCGATCCATGAAGTGCGGCGTCGTGACGGCGATCTTCCGCATGCCGGCATGGAGGCGCTCGAGCGCCTGCGCGTAGTCGGCTGGCGGGAGCTCTCGAGACGGCACCTGTTCGTAGTAGGTCCACATGTCGATTACGAAGCCGTCACGCACGTAGACGCGTGGCTCGACTCGAGGCTCAAGCGCAGCGACCGGGCTGTCGGTCTCCGCGAGCCGTTGAGCAAGCTCAACGGCTGTCTCTGCGCTCGCTTGATACGCCATGGGCGCGACCCGGGCAACGACGTCGCAAGGCATCAGGCGGAGGACGAGCCGGTTCGAGTCGTTAAGAACGGTCGCGTCCTCGACGCTCAGGTCGAGCGCTGCCGGGATCGACGTGGCCGCAGCCACCGCACGCTGGACCCCTGACGCTTTCATCGTCGCCCCGTCCCTCTCCGATGGGCCGCCAGCCGCTGCATTGCGTGGAGGGCCCAGGCACAGGGACCCACCAGGGTCGTGGACGTGACCACCCCTGCCGTGAGCGAGCGCGTTATCGCCGCGTTGCCGGCATGGCACATGCCAAAGTCGTCCGAGGTCATGCAGTAGCGGACGTCCGGTTTCATGGCGCGAATTGTACAACCAGAGTAAACCAGGCGCGGGGCCATCTGCGCGTTGTCAGATGCTCCGAAATTCGTATCTACGTGAAGTCAGATGCTCAGGGCGTTAGATACGAAACGGAGGGGCAAGGCCATCTGACTACCGAAAAACAACTGGGATTTAGTGCCTCGCAGACGCAGAAATCGTATTTGGAGCGGGAGACGGAGATCGAACCCGTGACCCTCAGCTTGGGGAAATTAGGTTTCCTCCCGGACCGGCTACCAGAGTGAGTGAATGACCGGGGACCCGTGTAACACCGCGACCTTCACCTTGCCAGCCCACGCCATGACGGCATTGAAGTCCTCCCAGCTCGCGGAACGCTCCCAGTGATCGGCAAGCCCTGCTGGGTTCGCGTAAACCTCCGTGAGGGTGAAGTTCGTGTTACCCGTGGGGGTCGAGGAGGGGTCCATTGGGATAGACAACTCGGGCCCCTTCGCCACGTTGTAGACCAGAAGAGCCAACTCACCGTCGCGATGATGTGTCTTCTCCATCCAGGCGGCGTGGCTGGCGAAAATCCGGTCCCCCTCCGCAACGAGGTCCGGTGGCGCCGTGAAGATGAAGCTGATTTGGGTCTTTCCCTTGTGTGACATGATTCCTCCTCTGGTTCAGTCGAATTTCGTTTAACTTCCTATCGATTCGCTCAGCCTTGTGGTTCAGGGGCTTCGAGCGAACCTCATGGCCGGCGCTAGTATGGCTGATCGCCCTCAATGGAGCAAGCGAGAATGTCGTGCGCATGGCCCTCAGCCTGCGTGACAGATGCTCATGATTCGTATCTCAAATCACGTACGTAGCGACACGTCCGGTAGGAGATGACCCTCAGCTTCCGTGAAAGAGACTGCCGTTTAGGGACTGAGAGTCAAGGAAATCGTATCTGGAGCGGGAGACGGGGCTCGAACCCGCGACCCTCCACTTGGGAAGCAGATGCTCCGAGGGGGAATGTTACTGGGCTTTTGCGCGGGCGCTCTCTAGGAAGGCTTCCAAATCTTCGGGGCGTATGCGCCATAGCCGCCCTAGCTTGAGCGCCGGCAGCCTGCCGCGACGCAGCCACCCGTAGACGGTCCGCTCAGTCACCTGTAGTCTCTCCGCCACCTGCTCTGGTGGCTAGGCGCTGCTGCATGCCTTTGGAGTACGTGCGGACCTTGCGGTGAATTGCCGCACCGAGGTCGGCGATTGCGAGTGCTTGATCCAAATTCGCCGCCGAGAGAGGTTCGCCGCCCATCTCCCAGTAGGCCTTCAGATTACCCATACCCGAAAGGTGCGGAACGAAGCCGGGGCTCTCCACTAGCGAACCGACTCGTCTAAGTAAAGGACTGCCGGGTGTGAGGCGCTTGCCGAACATAAAGGACTGCCCTTTCGTCGGATGGATTAGGCCAGGGATCATTCTGAGGAGAGTTGTCTTACCGGCGCCGTTGGGGCGCGAGCAGGCCATAGATGACCCCCTTACGGACGTCGAGGCTAACGTCGTCTACGGCGAGGACGTCAGTGCTGAACCGTTTGCTCAAATTAACGACTGATGCAGCCGGCGGTTCGTCCCCCGGACTCGCCGAGGTAGCCGGCGATTTCAACTCGGCGGACGTCATGTTACGCAACGGACCACAGAGACAGTAAGAAAGGATTGGTGCGTACGGGATCTAGCAGACGATTTTCAGGGTTCGTATCTGCCAACCCCTCGGCTATTGCGCCGACGGCCATTCGGCCAGTGTGGCCTCTACGGTTTGCTCGTTGCCCTGGCGGATGACTGTGAGCGTCACTTTGTCGCCCACCTTTTGATTGCTATCGAGGTAAGTGGCGAGCTGGTCGACGCTAGAAACCGCCTGGCCGTTGACTGTAGTAATCACGTCGCCGCCGGCGGGGAGAGAAGTGCTCTGTTCGGCCTGACTCTCTGATGTGAAAGCACCGTGCAGCCCGGCCTTCTGGGCGGGACTGCTAGACGACACAACGGCGATGTATACGCCCGATTGCACCGAGAGGCCGACATCTTGGGCGACGTTTGGCGTGATATCACGCCCCGCGATGCCCAGCCACGGATGGCTTACGGTCCTACCGGCGAGCATGTCCGGCACGAACTTCTTGACAGTGTTAACCGACACCGCGAAGGCAACACCGACATTCACGTTGGACCCCGTCGGGTTGTCTAAGGCCGTGTTAATCCCAATGACGCGGGCCTGACAGTCGATAAGCGGGCCGCCGGAGTTGCCGGGATTGACCGGCGCGTCAGTCTGAATCATGTTACGGATGGGCCGCGTCCCACCGCCCTCGCTGAAGGTCCGGCCGGTGGCGCTGACAATGCCCTGGGTCAGCGTCCCCTCCAGTCCGAACGGGTTGCCGATGGCCAGCACTGGATCGCCCACTCGAATCGAGTCCGAATCTCCAAGCGTAGCGGACGTCACAGAGTTACCCGACAGATCTGCGCGGATCACAGCGAGGTCGTCGCCTGGATCGCTGCCGAGCGCATGCGCGGAAAGCGTAGTGCCGTTGGCCAGTTTGACCTCCAGGCTGTTGGCGCCGGCGACGACGTGCTCGTTAGTAAGAATCGAGCCCTGATCGTCGATGATAATGCCGCTACCGGTGCCCTGGGCCCGCGGGGCCGGGCAATTCCCGCCGCCCGACGTGCTGGTAATTTCGACGACTGTCGGGCGCACCTGATCGTACACGTCGGCCGCCGAGAGGCAAGCAGACGACTGTGAGAGCTGGTCTGACGAGGTCGAGTCGCTTGATTTGCGGGATGAGTTGGCGACTGGCATCGATCCATCAGTGGCTGGCGTACTCCCAGCGCCGCCGCCTGGCCAGGCCAATATCGCCGTGATACCGACGATCGCAGCTAAGACTGCGACGGCGGCCAGGCCAACGGCCATGAAGCGAATTCGCATTTGGATCCTCAGTACGCCCTACACGACTTATTCTAGGTAAGGAGATTAAGCTAGTGTTGAAAGTAAATTAGAGTGCATTAATGGGTGCGGATCCCGTGCTATTCGCCGATCCGGGCACACGGATTTGCGGGCAGCGGTTCAGCGCGCTGTTACGCCATACGTCGTGGTCATTCCGTTCTGCTTGGCCATTCTCTTGAACTGTGCGCGCATGCCCGTCGCGCACGCAGGCGCAGGAGGTCGAAACTGACGAGGGTCTGCACGGAGGTCGCCTTGATGCGGACGTCCGCGCTGTGTCGTTGTATTCAAAGTTAGCCTTGGGGCGGGCAGCACGCAAGGGAGTTGTTGTCCGAGCGCATGTCCAATAACATTAAGTGCCACGGCATGACTCGCCATTCGTAAGCAGGTGCTCATAGGACTGGCTTGGCTGTGCATCAGCCTGAGGTCGTTGCTCCGTCGTACGGATGGGTAATCACCCCTTCCAGGGCTCCGCCGGCGCTATCACTCCAGGCGCGTATAAATCCCCTACCGTGTCCATCGAGGGCGGCGGGATCTCCAGCGTCAGTCTAGGACAAAGTCCGGCCAAGCTGAAGCGCTAGCATTTCACCCAGGTGACTAAACTGGTGTTAGTGTCGGGTCCTCCGGCGATCGCTAACGGCTCCACAATCGGTTGCCGCTCGCCAGTTAAGCGAGCTGTCTGAGGTTCTGGATTATCCGGTCAGTCGGGTTCGGTCGGATGGCTCTTTGTCAGTTCCGTCCGCCGTCCGCCTACGGCAGGCTTCCACCACCATGAGCTGATCTGATACCGGCTGTCCCCCGACGCACAATCGTTACGCGATGCGCGGTCTAGAGTGGTATTGTAACCATGAGTGGGGGCCTGCCGTGATGATCGTCGTCCTGGACTGGCTGCAGTATTTCGTGGAGAGCGTAGGCCACGTTGTCGCCAACCGCTGGCTGGTGTTCCCGACCATCTTGGCGTCCCTGGTCGGGATGGTCGCAGTTGCCTACGTGCTCGCCCAGTGGGAACGCGACTAGGCTCGAAGCCGACTGACGACTGTGTGCAAGTATGCTGTTATACGTGTCTAACGTGTGACGACGCGCTGGTCGCCAACACACCGCGTCAGGACTATATTATGCCGTCAATCACGGGCGGCGATGATGTAGGCCGGTCGGCTTCGTGATGGCGGTGATGTGGCAAAAAGCTATCTGACGGGTTAGAGAGCGATGTTGTAGCGAACGCGGCGTTGCGGGCGCTGAAGAGTCGTCCGCGCCGGGTAGTGTAAGTAGCCAACGAAACTGTCACAATTTGTAATGCGATGGGCAGGATGGGCCGGCCCCGGCATCCCGATATCCTCACGCCTCGCGAGTGGGAAGTCCTGGCGCTGCTGCGCGAGCGCCTGACGAACGAAGACATAGCGTCCCGCCTCGGCATCACCTTGGATGGAGCCAAGTACCACGTCTCGCAGATCCTCTCCAAGCTCGGCTTCAGCACTCGTGAGGAAGCGGCCGCCTGGCGGCCGCCTGAGAAGCAGCGCTGGTGGATGGCGTGGCCGGTATGGGCTCGCATCATTGGGGCGGCGACAATCGCCGCTGCGGTAGCGGGGCTGGCCGTGCTGGCGTTGGGTGTTGTCCTACGGACTAGGGGTGACGAGGAGGTGCCTTCCCTGCGGGACAACGCCCTATACGGTAGGATCGTCTATTTGGCTCCGGCAGATCATTCTCAGTGGATTGCGCCACCGGAACAGCTTGCGGAGGCTGGCATCGTGACCACAGCGACCCCCGACCAATTTCGGCAGGCTGTGACAAGCGACACGGCCGCGATCATCATCGATCGAGGGTGGGCCCTTCAGCTAGACCGCGGCTGGGTTCGGTCGCAATATGAGCAAGGAGTCGTCATAGTGGGGATTGGCATTAACATGTCGGAGATGCCGTCTGTCCTCGGCCTCTCTCCAGTAGGCATCAGCGGAGACTTCGGCTCCTACCCAGAGTCGCGTCGGTTCTATTCCTTGATTTCCAAACAACCTTGCGGTGGTGGTGCATCGCAAGATTATCTCGACCTTCATCCACAATCCCAATTCAATTTGTTGATTCACCGAATGGCTAATGACGCCACCCTCCCTAACCGGGGGGGCGAAATGCTAAAGGCCGAGAGTCAATGTTAGCGTTCGATGCGCAGACTAAGGCAATGACATGCGTTTGGTGGCGACAACTTTAATCGCATCTTTGTTCGTCGCTCTTGGTGTGTGTGGCTCCAGCGACGATAAACTCTTCGATTTCCCATCGCCCCCTTCTGGATCGACTTGCCAGCAGGTTATCGATTACGTCAAGGCAAAGATCCCACCCGAAGGCACCTCGATTGACGGAATGCGCTTCTACGCGAATTTCCCTCCTGACCTCGGGGGCGGAGTACAACCGGATTTCGTGGTCGAGGTCATCAATCCTGAGAATCGTGATGATTTCCTCGACCGCAAGAAGTCGTCCGAAGACCGCCTTCAGGAATGGCTTGCCCCCTCGGGGCTAAGGCTTCGTGATTTTCTGCTCATCTATTACGCCGACAAGTTGGAGTTTGACCGGGGACGCGACCCCGAGACTGGTAAGTTGCTGATAGAGAGAATTAGTGGCACGGAACAGATAGCGGGCGATGCTCAGTGTACGCTCGGATGCCCTTGGGAACAGCTCGTGGCTCCCCGTACCTGTCCGACCCCATGAATGTTCCATCCGGGTCACGCGCCACCGGCTCGCGCTCGTGCGGGCTTCCGCCGTCGCTGGCGCAGCCCCTGACGCAGGCTCTCGATGGCAGAGCCTCCGAGAGCGGGCCGACAAGGCGTCCGCGCGATCAGGGCGTGCAGCGCTGCCCGAAGTGGCCGGCTAATGCGATCAACTGCAGGACGATTTTACCAATAAGGTAAACAACACAGGCACTCCGTCGCGAGTAATGACCCAGAATTCCCGACAGTCGGGACCTGGTGAAGATGTGGGTGTTGCAGCCATAGATGCGGAAGTTGTAGGTGGTGCAGCGAGATCGTAGAGAGAGCCGGTTAGTCGAACCAGCCAGACCTTCTCGCCACGGTCGCGTTCGAGTTCCTCGATTGAGTGGTAAGGTGCGGAGACGGGAATTGATAATGCGCCCTGTGTCGCACGAGTGGCATTGAGAGCCTCGATGAGATCCATCTCGTCAGCTCGCACGAGATTTACGGTCGTATCGCGTAGGACTCCTTGCAAATATCCGAGGCTCCCCGCTGCGAGTATCGCACGATCGCGGGGGTGAATCGCGCCCACCGGACAAGTGTCGCCATGACCTTGAATAATGAACCGAGGCTTCGGAATCAAGAGCGCGTCGGGCAACACGACTATGGTCTGGCCGCACTCGTCGGGGGCAGATGTCACAGGGGACGGTGAGTCGGAAGTGATGTGGGTCCATCGCTGATGCGTTGATAGGAAGAGCAGCCACGTTGGAGAATCGTCTGGGAACTTATCGACCTCTGATTCAGCTATCGACCGATAGCCTCGGTCTGAGATTTGTTCTAGCGCCCTGCCGTACGTTGTCAGGCTGACTTGCGCCTCCTCAACAGGTCCTCCCGCTGCCCGGCCTGCGTGCACCAGCACCTGGTCCATGGTGAGCAGGCCCTCGGCATTCGCAAGCTCAACGGAGTCAGTCGTAGCGGGATCGCTACGTGTTTCATCGCTTCCAAATATGGCCCATCGTTGTAGGATGATGGCTGCTACGATCACCAGCGCGAGCCCAACCCCGATGCCTTTCGCCGGTGTTAGCGGCCCCAGACGCCGTATAGCAGCTACGAGGCGCAGCCACCCCGGACGCTCAGGCGAGGGCGGCTGCCACTCTGCGGCGTCTTCGCGTGTGCCGACTTCGAGCTTCGAGAGAATTTGCGAGACGTGGTACTTGGCGCCCGCAACGGTAATCTCAAGCCGGTGGGCGATCTCTTCGTTCGTCAAGCCGACGCGAAGAAGCCCGAGAACTTCCTGCTCGCGCGGGGTAAGGTCGGTAGAAGGCCGGCGCTTCCGCATTTCGTGACGTTATCGTGCCACGCTCGAACATCGAATGCACTAGTCTCAAGCTGCGTAAAACTGACGGGAGTTCGCCTGCCCGCGCCCTCCCGCTACGACGTCGTCCCTTACCCGCCAGACGCCGTCGTCTACATCACCGCCAGCACGAAGCTGACCCGCCTCTGCGGGCAGCGCCGCTCCCGGCCGCCGGCCGCCTTCGGCGCACGACGAAAAGACAGGCCGGTCAGGATGAACCGGACGTAAATCCCAACCGGCCTCTGCCATATTGCGCTCTAAGTACGGAGTCAACCCCGCCATGTGATGTGTTCGGCGTCAGATGCATAGGATGACTGAATCGGTGCCCAAGCCCGCATTCTTGAAATCGTGGCGGC
>Ga0209690_1001677_pt1 | contig 12588 bp, 13 predicted proteins | sample GraSoiAngelo_150_FD_186164 | JGI IMG/M metagenome (GOLD analysis project Ga0209690, IMG submission 186164) | Grasslands soil microbial communities from the Angelo Coastal Reserve, California, USA - 14_1009_09_40cm (SPAdes) (version 2) | ecosystem: Environmental > Terrestrial > Soil > Grasslands ...
GGAGGGCCCACTTCAACGAGCTGCAATGCCACTCACGCCGACGCGATCACCATCGTGTCGTTTCAGTAGCCCGTACTAAACCCCGCCGTGCCGCTCCGGGCATATGGGCAATTCCCTCGATTCTCGCCAGTAGAAGCCGCGCGATCTCGCACGCCACAGGGAAGTACTGATCTGGCTACAGCCGGTTGGTGCCGAAGCGGGGATTCGTTTGGCGCGTTCTCGATTGCGTCCGGCCAGTCGCGGGCGTTCTCCGATCTCATCAGGAGGTGAGCCACGCGACGTCTTGATACCGAGTGATACCGGATCACACCGTTTCACCTGGTACGATAAGCCGGGTTCTGTCCCGTCGTCGCACTCTCTCAATGCTTCTGCACGGTTGCGAGGAAGTTGAGCCTCGCGCTTCCGGAGGGCCTGTAATCCGACGAGCGGTGGTTTGTCTATCGGGCCGGGTGGCGACCGTGCACCGGGATCTCCTCTCTGTGGGCCCGTAGGTCCAACGGATCGGCGCCGCACGGATTCAGATCCACGCCTTAGGATGCGCCGAACGGCCCACCGCCTCCGGAGTCGTCGCGTGCCGTACAATGAGCGCGATGACGCCGGTCGATAGCCCCTCCGATCTCCTCGCGTGCGTCGCGGCCTTTGGACGGTCGCTCGACGAGAAATTCGATCCGGCCCGATTTCTGGTGGAGTTCTCGGCCCGCACCCAGCGCCTGGCCCCTCACGACTACATGATCATCGCGCTCCTGGAGGACCGCGGGCAGACCTACTCGCTGTTCGCCGAGCACGCCGTAGGTGTCAGCGTGCGCGGCGACGGCAGACGATACACCACGGCCTTCGAGCGCGGTGCTCGAGAGGCGGCTGAGAGCTTCCCGCTGGCGCCCGTCTTCGGGGGAGAACTGCAGCTCATCGGCGACATAACGACCGACGACCGGTTCAGGGAAGCGACCGCTTGCCGGGAAGCGCTGGACGAGGCGGGGCTACGAGCGACACTCGCCGTACCACTATTCGCCGGTGGCCGGGTCGGCGGTGCGCTCGTCGTCATGAGCACGACCGCCGGGTTGTATACCGAGGCGCACGCATCGGCCTGTCGTCAGGTTGCCGACCTCATCGCCCCGCTCGTGGACAGCGTTGTGGCACTACACAGGGAGCGCCGCCGCCGTGAACGCCTGGCGGCCGCCACGGCACTGGCGCCGATCCTCGGAGCCAGCCTCAAGGTGGGAGACGTTCTGGAGCGGCTTGGCGAGGCCATGCGGCCACTGATCGATTTCGACGTGATGGGCCTCTACCTCCTGGCCGCTGACGGACAGGGATTCGACCGCATGGGCATCATCGGCACTCCTCTTCCCGGCGGCTCCGCGACACCGACCATCCAGGATTATTCCGTTCTGGAGGGCGTCAGTCGCGGCGACGTCTTTCTCGTCCGGGACGCTCCGCGTGAGCTGGATCTCGGGCGCCGGGGTGACCAGCTCATCATCGAGGCGGGCCACCGATCGCTGCTCGGCGTGCCATTGCGGTTCGGTGAGCAGGTCGGCGGTGGCCTCTTTTTCGTCACGCGGCGTGAGCGCTGGTACGACGAGGGCGACGTGGAGGTCGCCGCCGCGCTCGCCGCCGCACTCGCCCTTGCGATCCAGCATCAGCGGCTCGCCGAACACCAGCAACGGCTGGGGGCTGCCGAGGCCAAGGCACAGAAGCTCGAGCGACAGGTGGCGTCGCTGCGAACCGCTCTCGACGACCGATTCGGGTTCGACGCGATCATCGGTCGGGCATCGAATTTCATCGCAGCTCTCGACAACGCACGCAAGGTGGCCCCCACCGGTACGACGGTGCTGCTCACCGGCGAGAGCGGGACCGGCAAGGAGGTCCTGGCCCGGGCGATCCATCACGCGAGTCCGCGAGCCGAGGGACCATTCGTCGCCCTCAACTGCGCGGCGTTGCCGGAAACTTTGATCGAGTCCGAGCTGTTCGGCCACGAGCGCGGGGCCTTCACCGGCGCCGACAAGCTCAAGCGTGGCCGGTTCGAACTGGCAGCCGCCGGCACACTGTTTCTCGACGAGATCGGCGAGCTCGCCCCGGCCGCGCAGGCAAAGCTCTTACGCGTGCTCCAGGAACGACGGTACGAGCGAGTCGGCGGCACGACGACGCTGGAGGCCGACATCCGTCTCATCGCGGCCACCAATCGGGACCTCGAGCGTGGGGTGGCCGACGCGCGGTTCCGCGAAGATCTCTACTACCGACTCGCGGTGTTCCGCATCCATCTGCCAGCTCTGCGCGAACGAGGCGACGACGTCCTGCTCCTCGCGGATCACTTCGTGCGTCAACTGGGCGGCAACATGGGCAAGCCCGAGCCCGGCCTCAGCCGGGAGGCGCGCGATCTGCTCGTGGCGCACTCGTGGCCCGGTAACATCCGCGAGCTACAGAACGCCATCGAGCGGGCGCTCATCCTCGCCCAGGGTGAGCTGATCTCGGCCGGGCAGCTCGGAATCGCCCCGCGCCTCTCGCGCGGCGCGGCGCCCCCTACGACGACGAGCCCGGAAGGCGAGCGCCGCACCGCCGCGCCCGCCCTCGCCGACATGGAAAAGCAGATGATCGTGGAGGCGCTCCGCCGCGCGAATGGCAACAAATCCCGAGCAGCTGCCGCACTGGGTCTAAGCCGCACGCAGCTTCTCCGGCGTGTACGCCGGTTCGGGCTCGACGCCTAGTCTCCCGCTGTCAGGCTCCGCGCCCACGCCGGCAACGCCGTCACGCCGCCCTGCGCGGCACCGAAGTGCCGCGCAGAGCAGCTGCCGCTGACGGGCGACGGCGTGCTCCCTGAACAGCGGATCGAGCAGTGGATTCGGATGCATCGCTTGCCTCGGCACGTGTCTCACTGACCGCTCTGTGCAGATGGCGGGTTTGCCAGCACACCGGTGTCCTTCTCGACGGAGATCAGAATCCGGTAACCACTCACCTGATCGAGAGCCACGCCGTACAGCATGTCGCCTCGGCGCATGAGCGAGACCCACCTGCCCGTCGAGGTTCGCAATGTGATCGTGCGACCGTTCGCCACGACGACGCCCGAGAAGGTTCGCGTCGATCCCTTTCGTCGGTCGATCGCTGTGTACGTGCCGTCGTCCTTGATGACGAGGGTCGCGCTACCAAACGCATTACCGCCACTGGCATCGGAGCCGACTGGGGCGTACGCCACGTGCCATGTCCCGACCAGATCGCTCGGCAGGGCGGACGGGCGCACATCCGATTCCGTCGACTGGGCGACGCCGTAGCTCTGCGAGTGCGTGGCACAACCCGAGAGCGCGATCAACGCGACGCTCGCAACGAACAAGATTCCGCGCTTCACCATGTTGATTGCCTCCTCCGGAAGCGCCTTCGCGGGCGCTTCCTGAAGGCGGAACAAGGGCACAACGCGGACCAAACCCGTGGAGAGTGAAGAACGATCAGCTTCGCGCGATGTTACGCGCCGCGGCTGGAGACGAGCGAAGCGCGAGTCGTCCGGAAGCGGTCACGGAGCCGGCCGGCTCCGGACGAGGTGACCGGCATCGGACAGCTCAGGCAGGGAGGCGCCACCGCTGTGCGCTTTCGGTCTGGTCCGTGCGGGAAACGTGCAGTCTCGCGTGCGATAGCGCACAGTGCGCGATCCGACGACGAACGCGCTTCACGGGAAGTCCGCGCCGTGACGGCGTTTGCCGGCTGTGTGTGGATCTGGCGCGCTCTTTGCCCCTCGCATGGCCAGCCAGATATGCGAGCAGATGTGGCGATCGTCAAGAACCAGGCGGGGAAGGACAGAGACATGAGCCCTCAAATGGCGCCCGAACCCGAGCTGACGACCGTCGTTCATACGCCGGGTCCGGGCCAGGATTGCGAGCTTGTCGAAGCGCTCCGCGACCACGAGCCCGCTGCAGCCGACAGCCTCGTGAGGGCATATGGTGAGCGAGCCTATCGCCTCGCGGCGCGCATCACGCGCAATGAGCAGGACGCGGAAGAGGTCGTGCAGGACGCGTTCTACGCCGTGATCCAGAAGATCGACACCTTCAGGGGCGAGTCGGCCCTTCGGCTCGTGGCTCTACCGGATCGTGGCGAACGCCGCCTATCAGAAACTCCGCGCCCGTGGAGGCCGCGATCGACGAATTGCCGCCCGCGTACCGGATGGTCCTGGTGCTGCGTGACGCCGAGGGCCACTCGAATGCCGAGATCGCCGAGCTCCTCAACCTCAGCCTTACGGCCGTGAAGATTCGTGTGCACCGCGCCCGTTTGTTCGTCCGCAAGCAGCTGGGCAGTGCCATGACGGCTCTCGACAGTATCGCCGCGGAAGTCGACTCATGAATCTCGGCAAGAAGCCGACGACTCGAAAGGAGCGTCTGGGATGAACGACCGAGCGTTCGTCGCAGGACTCGTTTTGTCAGTCGCGGTCGCAACGGCGGTGATGCTCACAGGGTGCGCCGCAATCCAGCGCTCGGAGACGCGCTCGACCGAGCACCTGCTGGCTGCGGCCGGATTCGAGCTGCGGCCGGCGGATACGGCTGAACAGCAGCAGCACCTGGCGGCGTTGCCACCCTTCCGGCTCGAGAGTCACAGCACGGATGGCAAGGTGGTCTATACCTACGCGGATCCAGACGGGTGCCACTGCCTCTACGTCGGCGGATCCAAGGAATACTCGAAATTCCAACGGTTGAAGGCCTCGCAGATCGACGGGGATATCTGGGCAGGGCCGTGGCGGTGAGGGTCTGCTTTCCCGTCAGCTCGTGAAACTGGGCTACCCGATCTGGTCATCTCAAGGACACACGGGCTGGAGGCGATGGCGCCGGAAGGAGATCGTATGAGACGTGTTCTGGAGAAGAGCTTCTTGATCATGATGGTCGTCGGCGGCCTCACCGCGTTGGGAACGCCGGCCTCGGCTTACGTCGCCCACGTCCTCACCTCGATCCCGGTCGCGAGTAGCGAGGGGCGCGAGCTCGAAGACGCGGTGAGAACCGCCATCAATGACGTGCTCGAGCACGCGATCGCCTTCGTGCCCACCCTGGTCGACGTGCGCGACGCGCGCGTCGTGGGCGATCGCATCTACATCCTGCTGCTGCTCGCGGACGATGATGGCGCGGCGATCGTGCAGCGCTTGACCGACGGCAGTGCTGACGAGCTCTGAGGAGTCCGTCACGCAACCGCTGGCCCTGCTCCTTGCTGCGAACAGGAGAGATTGATGAGAATCATCCACCTGGCGCTCGTACTGGCCCTAGTCGTTCTGGCCGCGCCCGCGTGGGGTGCGGATCTGGACCGATGGTTTCACGTGAGCTGGGGACCAGCGCCTCACAGCAATACGCCTAAGCCGAGGATACAGGCCTCGGTGCGGAACGATTCGCCGTACCGCGTAACCGACGTTCAGCTCGAGGTGGAAGGGCTCACCCCCGACGAACGTTCCGCCGGCCGGCGCGTCGTGTGGGCGCTCGGGGACATCGAGCCGGGTGGTGAGTCGTCATTCGTCACCGAGGCGATGGATGGAGCCGTCACGTATCGGATCACGGTGACCTCGTTCGATCTCGTCTCGGTCGGATCGAAGCACTGAGAGCTCAATATGACTCGCAACGGGGCGATCCTCGTGGCCGCCGCAGGTCTCATCGTCACCAGCGCCGGCACCGCCCCGTCACGACCATGGCCGCCACCCCTTGTCGAATCGACGGCGGTCCTCACGCCTGAAGTATCCGCGGCGCTGGAGTGCCGTCTGGGCGACGCCCACGCTCCGTCGCCGAGTGCACGCAGGATCGGCGCGCGCCCCGCTCGAGGTTTATCTGGCGTTCCTGGACACACCGGAGGTGACCGCCGCCGCCGCACGCTTCCTCAAACTGGCGAGCTACGACGTGCACGTTCTCGACGACGACCGGTATGAGGGTGACGACGTTGAAGGCGCACGGGGGTTTTCTCAGGTCCTTCGACGCGACCGCCAGCGGCGCGTGATCTTTTCACAGGGCGAATACACCGGACCGATTTTCGGCACCGTCCGCGGGAGTGCCCTGATGGTTCTCGATCTCGAGCCGCGCGGCGATTCGATCGAGCCGAACCTAGCGGCCTACCTGTACGTCGAAGACCACCTGGCGGCGGGCCTCACCCGATTGTTCGCCGGGACGCTGGGGTTCCTCGCCGACCGAAAACTGACCAGGGGGCTTCGCATCACGGCGGAGGTCGCCGAATGGGCCGTCAACCGACCAGGGGACTTCTGTGCATGGCTTGCACGCGAGCCACTTGCCACGGACCGGCGCCATCGGATCGTCGCCGCTCTTCCAGCGTGCTCACGCACGGGGCAGAGCTTGGAAATCGATCGTGACGAGGTCGGTGGTCGAAGCCTTGCGGCCGCGGGATCAGGACGCTAAGGCGCGTTGTGATGCCCGGGCCGCCCCCGAGACCAACCGACTGTCACCGCGCGTGCGACGTTGCCCCCGGTTGGCGCGCATGAGGACCACCGGGCGCTGATCATCAAGGTTTGCAATCGTTGCCGCGGATCGAGCGCGTCGAAAGTCCTCTGCGGAGACGACTCGCACCACTCGGCCCTGCGCGTCGAGAATCGTCACGGGCGCGATGGATTCGTCGCCCGAAGGAAGCCGAACAGCCTCCGAGAAATTGGTCATGGATCATGCCTCCTGTCGAGAATCGCCCCACTGAGTCTCATGCCCTTCCGACGCCTATCGCGGCCAATTGGTTACTCAGGGCACAGCTGGATGCTGCGGGCCGAGGAAGACTTACCCATCCCGGCTGAATCTTTCGGGGCGCGGCGTGCTCCTAACGATGAGGGGTCTGACGCGACTCCACCGGGAGTAGCGACAAGGAGACGCTCGATGATCCGGAGATCCGCGATCTGACAATGGCTGCTGGCCGGTATCGTCGTAGTCGTCGCCGCTGGTTTGTTCTGGACGGCAGTGACGCGTCTCAATCAGGCCGCCCTGGATGCGGCCGCCAGCAAGGCGGCCGCGCAGCGCATGCTTACTCCCTAGTCGATCCCCTCACGCAACGAAACCGAAGCGCTCCAAACGCCGGTAGAAGGCGCCACGGCTGAGGCCGAGCGCAGCCGCGGCTTGCGTCTTGTTGCCCTTTGCGCGCCGCAGGGCGTCCGCGACCGCCTGCTTCTCGACTACCGCAAGCGGCTGGGACGTTAGAACGGAGCCGGCTGCGATCGGCGCCCCCGAGGAAAGACCAGTGGCGAGAGGAACATGTTCAGCGATGCCGAGATGGGCAGGGGAGATGACGCGCCCGTCGGCGGCAATCAAAGCGCGCTCGATGGCATTTTGCAGCTCCCGTATGTTGCCGGGCCAGGTGTGGGCGAGCAACAGCTGACGAGCCTGGTCGCTGAGGCGTGACTGGCGCCGCCCCATCCGTTCGCCTAGTGTGCGTAAGAAGTATTCGGCGAGGACGAGGACGTCTCCTTCACGTTCCCGCAACGCGGGAAGATGAATCCCGAACACCGCGAGCCGGTAATACAGGTCCGCGCGGAACGTCCCGGCCTCGACCAGATGCTCGAGATCACGGTTCGTGGCTGTGACCAGCCGGACATCGGCCCGCAGCGACGTCGTGCCGCCGACCCGTTCGTACTGCCGTTCTTGCAGCACGCGGAGCAGCTTCGCCTGGACCGACGGGGTGAGATCGCCGATCTCATCGAGGAAGAGCGTGCCGCCGGCGGCGACCTCGAAGCGACCGCGCTTGAGACGATCGGCGCCGGTGAACGCTCCTCGCTCATGTCCGAAGAGCTCGGACTCCGCCAGCGTTTCGGGCAGTGCGGCGCAGTTGACCGCCACGAACGGCCCGTCGGAACGTCGGCTGGCGTAGTGGATGGCGCGAGCGACCAGCTCCTTCCCGGTCCCGCTTTCGCCCGTGAGCAGGACCGTTGTCTCCTGCCCGGCGACCAGGGCTGCCTGGTCCAAGGCCTCGCGAATGGCTCCGGAGCGCCCCATGATGCTATCGAATCCGTACCGTTCGGCGAGCGCTCCCCGCAGACGTTCCACCCGGCGTTCGAGCCAGCGGCTGTGCTGCTCGGCCGCGGCCACTCGCTGTTGTTCCTCGGACAGGCGCTGGTGCTGGAGCGCGACCACCACCTGAGCCGCGATCCCGGAGACCACCTCGGCGTCACCCTCGTCGAACCAGTCGGGGTCGTGTTTGGCAAACGCGAGCACTCCGCCGAGCGTATCTCCAAAGACGAGCGGGGCGACGATCACCGACCGCACGCCGCGTTCGAGCGCCGCCCGATCGCCTGGAAAGGATTGGTCGAGCTCGCGACGGGCGTCGCCGAGTAGCACGATCTCTTTCGCGGCGAGCCGTGCGCCGAACGAGTAGTCCTCGAGTCGGCGCTCGGGCTGGAGGTCTGCCGGCACGTCGCCGACCAGCAGCACGCTCCGCTGGAGTGTTCCGCTCGCCCCGATCGGTCGCACGAGCATGAGGTCGAAATCGAGTACGGTTCGCACGGCCGCGCCGAGCTCCTGGAAGATGTTCCGGACGTCGAGGCTGCCCGCGATGACCCGCGACACCTCGGGGAGCACGGCCATTCGCCGGCGGCGATCACGTTCCTTCTGCAGCAGCACCATGTTCTCGACGAGCGGGCCGAGCATTTCGGCGATCCGCCGTGCGGTAGTGGCGTGAGCCTCCGTGTAGGTAGCAGGCGCGCTCGCCGCGATGGCGAGGCTTCCGATCGCCCGATCGACACCCTCGAGCGGGAGGGTGAGCCAGGACGCCGGCGAAGGGACCGGCGTCTCGTCCTCTCGAATCAGCAGCAACCGGTCGTGCGGAATCACCTCGCGGAGGTGCGGAGACAGGCCTTCGACGAACCGCCGTGCGTCGGGCTCGCCCCGCATCGACCGGGCAAGCGCCACGGCGGCGGCGTGCAGCGTGATCAGATCCGGATCAGTCGGAGGTCGCATGAACCGTCCCGCATCGGTTCCGTTGCATCACGCACACCAAGCGATGTGCGGGCTCGTTGTCGTCGTGCCGGGCACTCGTAACGGTCCGCTCTGACTTCTCTTGGCGTCGCGCGTCGCACCGCGAGCTCTGTACGCTTTCGATCCCGCTCCGTGCGAAAGCGCGCGGTCGGTCGTGCGATACCGCACAGCACCCGGCCTTACACCGAACGATCCTCGCAGGAAATCTGCGACGTGACGGCGTTGTCGACCGTCGATCGAATCTGGCATGCCGTTTGCTCCCGCATGCGCCAGATGCACATGCGAGGTGACGGGACGGGCTGGAGATTCGTCCACACAACATCCCGGCACCCGCTGCGCTCGCTCCCGAGCAGGCGCCGGAGCCCGCCGCCGAGACGACGACCTAGCTGGAACGCTCTAACTCATGAGGACTCACATGAAGATGGGACGACTGGGCGTATGGGCGCAAGTGGATTGTATGACTGCAAGCGCCGAAGCGGAATTCGCGCGCGACGTGGAACAGTGGGGCTACTCGGCACTCTGGACGCCAGAAGCGATGGGCCGTGACGTCCTCGTCAATTCCGGCTGGTTGCTCGCGAACACCCGCAAGTTGGTCATTGCCTCCGGGATTGCAAACATCTTTGCACGGGACGCAATGGCCATGGCTGCGGCGCGCGTGCAGCTCAACGAGCAATCGGGCGGAAGATTTTTGCTCGGCATGGGCATTTCGCACGCACCGATTGTGAGCGCGATACGCGGTCACATCTATGAAAAACCAGTGACGACCATGCGCACCTACGTCGAAGCAATGGCGGATGCGCAGTACCGCTCGCCACGACCGTCCGATTCGACGCTGACGGTCATCGCCACACTCGGCCCAAAGATGTTGGCACTTGCGCGCGATGTCGCCGATGGCGCTCATCCCTATAACACGACCGTTGCGCAAACGGCCGCAGCGCGCGCAGTTCTCCTCTGTGTAGAACAGAAAGTTCTGTTGGAAACGAACGCCGCGCGCGCCCGCGAGATCGCGCGCGCCTATCTGCGCCCGTATCTCCGCCTGAGCAACTACGTGAACAGTTGGCGGCGCGCGGGCTTCGACGACGGCGATTTCGCCGACAATGGGTCGAATCGACTCGTCGGCACGCTGGTCGCGTGGGGCGATGAAGATGCGCTCGTCGGGCGCATCCGCGAGCACTGGCAGGGGCGCGGATCACATCTGCATTCAAGCGCTGCATGCGGATCAGAGCAAATCGACGTTCGATGGACCCAATATCGACTTGATCCAGCGCCTTGCGCCGCTCGCACGTGAGAGCACACGCCACGGTGAGTGTCGCATGCTCCCACGCACGGCTGTACCTGTACCGAGGGGCTGTACCCGCGTGACCGCCGGGGCCACGACGGACGTCTAACAAGGAAGCAGTAGGAGGGACAAACGATGGCTGCGACGACTCAGGAAGTGCTGACCCACCACCTCGACACCTTCGGCAAGGGCGATCTCGCCGGAGTCATGGCCGACTACTCACCCGAGTCGCGGCTGTTCACTCCGAACGGGATGCTGAGTGGGCCCGAGGCCATTCGGCAGCTGTTCACCACGCAGTTCAAGGAGTTCGCCAAGCCCGGAGCGTCGTTCCAGATGCTGAGGCAGGACGTCGACGGGGACACCGCCTACATCCTGTGGAAGGCCGAGACGGCGGACAACCGCTACGAGATCGGGACGGATACCTTCGTGGTGAAGGATGGGAAGATCGTCACCCAGACCTTCGCGGGGAAGATCACACCGAAGCACTGAGGCGTTCGCAAAGACGGCGGGGGGCGGCCCGCGTCCCCTGCCGTCTTTGTGGCAGCCCCGGCCTTCGGCGGCCGCGCCGAGTCGGCGAGGCCACATAAAGGTTCCGTCAACTGGGCGTTTATTCGGCCTACGCACACGTGAACCGCGAAGAGAGGGAATGTCGATGAAGATCGGAATCGTTGGGGCGGGGATTATCGGCGGTACGCTCGTCCGCAAGCTTCGTGCGTCCGGGCACGGGGTCCGCGTCGCGAACTCGCGTGGACCGGAGTCCCTCAGCGGCTTGGCGGCCGAGACGGGGGCCACGGCGGTCACCGCGGCGGAAGTTGCCGCTGGTGTCGACGTTCTCATCGTTTCTGTGCGCTTCCAGCAGCTGACCGCGTTGAAGCCTCTCATCAGTGAAGTCGCGAGCGACATCACCGTTGTGGACACGTCGAATTACCTCCCGGCATCCGGCCAACCCGAACAGTATGAGGCTAGCCCGGTTGAAGCGATCGACGCCGGCCAGCCGGAGACCGCCTGGCTGCAGGAGCAGTGGGGCCGGCCTGTCATTCGCGCCTGGAACCCGCTCTTTGCCCCCACGCTTGCAAACAAGGGGAAGGCGCACGGTGAGCCTGGCCGGCTCGCCCTGCCGGTGTCAGGAGACTCTGCCGAAAGCAAGCAGCTCGTCATGCGGCTGGTCGAGGACACCGGTTTCGACGCGGTGGACGCGGGCACGATTGCCGAGTCGTGGCGTCAGCAAATGGGAACTCCGGCCTGGTGCACCGAACTCACCGCCGACCAGCTCCGCGAGGCCCTCGGTCTCGCCGACCGTGAAGCCGCTCCGAAGCGCCGCGACGCAGCAAGGCAAATCATCTCGACGTGGCAGGATCGCTCGAACCTCGAGGACTGGCTCAGGCTCTACCGCGCAATCGCCCGCTTCCCCGCGGCGGATGACTGAGCACCCATAACCATGCGACCCCGATCACTGGTCGGGGTCGCACAACGGCGCAATTGATGCGCTTAGAGATGGCATCGTCTCACGAGGCGTGCTGATCGACGTTCCTCGTGTAAAAGCTCAAGCGCGCGTCGGCGCGCTTGGATTCGGCCTCCGCATGAGCGGGTTCTCGAGTGTTTCGCCCTCCCCGACCGGTCGCACCGTCATGAGATGGAAATCGAGTGCTCATCGCACGACGGTTCGTCTCGTTGCGTGAAGTTCGGCGAGCCCTGTGCGCTTTGGACCTTGTCCGTGCGGAAACGCACGACGTCCCGTGCGATATCGCACAGCGCCGGACCTGATGACGACCGAGCGTCACGGAAGTGGGCGACGCGACGATGTTTGCCGACCGTCTGTGAATCTGGCTCGGTCTTTGCCCTTCGCAGTTGGACATGGGAGGTGGACCGGTGAGTCAGAACGCAGTCGAACGCACGCTCGGCAAGCTCGCAACGGACGACGAGTTCCGCGCGCGATTCTTCGAGAATCCTGCGGCGGCGACGTGGGAAGCGGGCCTGCCGTTGTCGCCCATCGAGCTCGAGGCGCTCTCGAGATTGTCACAGGCGGCGGTTGCCCGATTCAGTCAGAGCCTCGACGGGCGCATCCGCCGGCTGTGTGTCGCGTCGACGCCGTCACGCGCGGCGCGGACAAAGCAAGGTCGCGATAGTAAGCGACCCGAGGCCGGCCCGGAGGACGCGACATGAACGTCGACGCTATCATCCACCACGCGGGATGGGTCTTGTTCGTGTGGGTGTTCGTCAACCAGAGCGGCGTTCCCGTGCCCGTCGTTCCCTCGCTGGTGGCCGCCGGCGCGCTCGCTGGCAGGGGCGGCTCGAGCTGTGCCGTCATGCTGGCGGCGGCCGCCGGCGCAGCGCTCGTCGCGGACATGGTCTGGTATGGCATCGGACGCTGGCACGGCGCCCAGGTTCTGAGTCTGCTCGGTCGGG
>Ga0209690_1001680_pt1 | contig 12583 bp, 11 predicted proteins | sample GraSoiAngelo_150_FD_186164 | JGI IMG/M metagenome (GOLD analysis project Ga0209690, IMG submission 186164) | Grasslands soil microbial communities from the Angelo Coastal Reserve, California, USA - 14_1009_09_40cm (SPAdes) (version 2) | ecosystem: Environmental > Terrestrial > Soil > Grasslands ...
GCGATGGGAGCGCTGCACCGCTTTGAGGGCACTTTCGGTCGGCGACGGCCTGAGCCTGACCGCGATCATCGCGATCACCGTCGTCGCCTCGCTCGGCGCCGACCTGACGTGGTACGCCCTGGGCCGATGGCGGGGTCCGCGGCTGCTGGGAGTGTATGGGCAGGGCTCACCCCGGACCGCAATCTTGGTCCAGCGCGTCGGGCAGGCCTTCGCGAGTCATCGCGGAGCCTTTCAGCTGAGCGCCCGGTTCTTACCTGAGCTGAACCCGATCGCGGCCGGACTGGCCGGCGCCACCAAATCGAGCATGCGTCACTTCGTCTGCCGCGGCACCGTGAGCGCCGTGACATGGGCCGGGGCGTGGATCGGCTGCGGATACTTCCTGAGCGACGCGATCACGAAGACGGCGTCTCGACTGTTCGGGCTGCCAATGGGTTGGTAAGCAGCTAGCCCATTAGCACGGCAGTCTTGGCGGCGCATTTGACCGCGCCCCTCAGACCGGCGCCATCTCCGTAGCGACTCGACCCTTTCTGACGCATTTCATCCGGACCTGAGTCCGGCACACGATTTGCCTGGGAATCCATGCTCGAGGTGTGCCGAGAGTGAGCCGATGACGCCAATCGAGACGCCGAACATCTTTGCGCCGGTTTCCACCCCTGCGTTCGCGATCCGCGATCTGTCGTTCGTCGTTCTCGCGATCACGGGCGTGATCTTCGTGATCGTCGCAGGCTTTGCCGTCTACACGCTCATCCGGTTCGGCCGCCGGCCGGCGAATCCGGAGGTCGAGCCGGCGCAGGTATACGGCAGCACCCAGATCGAGCTGGCGTGGGCGGTCGTGCCGCTCCTGATCGTCGTCGTCCTGTTCCTGGTCACCGCCCGGTACGTCTGGGGGATCGAACGCCGGCCGCAGCCGCCGGGCGCGCTTGAGATCACCGTCGTCGGCAACCAGTGGTGGTGGGAGGTCCGCTATCCGAAGCTTGGGATCGTCACCGCGAACGAGATCCACGTCCCCGTGAGTGACGAGGTGAGCCCGGCGCTGACGTTCATCACGATAAAGTCGGTCGACGTGGCCCACAGCTTCTGGGTTCCACAGCTGGCGGGAAAGATGGACGCGATCCCGAACAAGACGAATCGCGTCTGGATCGAGCCTCGGCGGGTGGGGACGTTCGTCGGCCAGTGCGCCGAGTACTGCGGGCTGCAGCACGCGTTGATGCTCCTCGTCGTGGTCGTACATCCGAAGGACGAGTTCCGGACGTGGGTCGCGGCGCAACAGGCAGCACCCGCGGAGCAGACGGCGGCGCGGGCGGGCCGCGAGCTGTTCTCTTCTTTGGCCTGCGTCAACTGCCACAGCGTCCGCGGGACGCCGGGGAACGGGGTGTTCGGCCCGGATCTGACTCATTTGATGAGCCGCGCGACGCTCGGCGCCGGCGCCGTGCGCAACACCCCAGAAAATCTTCGCGCTTGGGTGAAGGACCCGGGCGCGTTCAAGGTCGGGGCACTGATGCCGGCGATGAAGCTCGACGACGCCCAGCTCGACCACCTGGTCGCGTATCTCGTGACCTTGCGCTGACGCCATGGCCACGATCCCCCTGCCGGCTCCCGCGCCAGTCGACGCCGTCGAGGCATCGAGCCCCTCCGGGCTCGCGGCGACCCTGCACGACTGGGTCGTCACGGTCGACCACAAGCGCCTCGGCATCATGTACGTGGTGACCGGCCTCGTCTTTCTCGTGATCGGCGGGATCGAGGCCTCGCTCATGCGCCTGCAGCTCGCCTGGCCCGGCCTCACGCTCGTGCCGGCCGACACATTCAACCGCCTGTTCACGTTGCACGGCACCACGATGGTCTTCCTGGTCGGGATCCCGATCGTCTTCGGTTTCGGCAACTATCTCGTCCCGCTGATGATCGGCGCGCGGGACCTCGCCTTTCCTCGGCTGAATGCGTTCGGATTCTGGATTCTCCTGTTCGGCGGTGTGCTGCTGTACTTCAGCTTCCTCGGCGGCGACGGGCTCTACGGCGCCGGCTCGGCGCCGGCGGTGGGGTGGTTTGCCTATGCGCCGCTCTCCGAACGTGCCTTCACGCCGGGCAACGCCACCGACTACTGGAACCTCTCCGTGCTCATTACTGGCTTCGGGACGATCGCGACAGCAATCAACCTGATCGCGACCATCGCCACGATGCGGGCGCCGGGGATGACGCTCGGCAGACTGCCGGTCTACGTGTGGACCATGCTGGTCGTCTCGGCGATGACGCTCCTGATCCTGCCGCCGCTGTCCGCCGCCCAGATCATGCTGCTACTGGACCGATTCCTCGGCGCGCACTACTTCGACACCCAGGCGGGCGGCTCCGCGATCATCTGGCAGCACTTCTTCTGGTTCTTCGGCCATCCCGAGGTCTACGTCCTGATGGTGCCGGGCTTCGGCTTCGTCTCCGAGATCATTCCGGTGTTTTCCCGGAAGGTCATCTTCGGGTATGCGAGCCTGGTCGCGGCCACCGTGGCGATCGGCGCCGTGTCCATGAGCACCTGGGCCCATCACATGTTCGCGGTGGGGATGGGCGGCACCCTGAACTCGTTCTTCGCGGCCTCGACGATGCTCGTGGGCGTCCCGACCGGAGTGAAGATCTTCAACTGGCTGGCGACGCTCTACGGCGGCAAGCTGCGTTTCCAAACACCGATGCTGTTCTGCTGCGCCTTCCTGTTCCAGTTCCTGTGCGCCGGCCTGACCGGGATCATGCTCGCGGTGGCACCGTTCGACTGGCAGCTCACCGATTCGTATTTCGTCGTCGCGCACTTCCACTTCGTCCTGATCGGCGGCCTGATCTTCACGATCTTCGCGGCCCTCTACTACTGGTTCCCCAAGGCGACCGGCCGGATGCTGAGCGAGCGTCTCGGGAAGTGGCACTTCTGGCTGTTCACCGTCGGATTCAACCTGACGTTCGTCACGATGCACCTCCAGGGAGTCCTCGGCATGCCGCGACGGATCTACACGTATCCCGCCGATCGCGGCTGGGACATCTTGAACCTCGTGACGACGCTGGGTGTCCCGCTGCAGGCCTTGGGGGTGCTCATCTTCGTTATCAACGTCGTGTACTCATTGCGCCACGGCACGCCGGCCGGGGACAACCCGTGGGAAGCCTGGACCCTCGAATGGGCCACGACCTCCCCGCCGCCCGCGTACAACTTCGCGACCGTGCCCCCGGTGACCAGCCGGCGGCCGTTGTGGGACGTGCAGCATCCCGACGACCCGGACGGGCCACATGAATAGCGGGTCACTAAAGGGGCGCGCCGGCGTGATCGGGTTCATCGTGGCCGAGACCTCGCTCTTCGCCGTCTTCGTGGTCGCCTACCTCTTCTATATCGGCAAGAGCCTGACCGGCCCGTCCCCGAAAGACGTGCTCGACCTGCCGATCCCCGGCACGATATGCCTGCTGTCGAGCAGCATCAGCGTCGCGCTGGCGACGCGGGCGCTCGCCGCCGGCCGGATCGCCCGCGCCGGCGCGTGGCTGTTCGTCACCGTGGTGCTCGGGCTCGCGTTCCTGGGAGGCACCGCACGGGAATGGCATCGCCTCATCGTCGAGCAGGGCCTCACGATCGGCACGAACCTTTTCGGGACGACGTTCTATCCGCTCGTGGGCCTTCATGCCTCGCACGTGATCCTCGGGCTCGTCATGCTGAGCCTCTGCGTCGTCTTCGCATGGTCCGGCGCGCTCAAGGTCGCTCACGCGGAGCGCGTCGAGCTCGTCTCCTGGTACTGGCACTTCGTGGACGGGGTGTGGGTGGTCGTTTTCACAGTTGTCTACGTGATCGGACGATGAGCAAGCCAGCCGTCCAGGTCATCGCGGCAGTAATACCGCGGGAGCGGTCCCAGGTGGCGTCCGATCTCGTCGCGCTCACGAAGCCCCGCGTCCTCCTCATGGTGCTCGCGACCACCCTCGTCGGGTATTTTGTGGCGCTCAGCGGACCAGCCGACTACGTCCGTGTGACCCACTTACTCATCGGGACCCTCTTGGCCGCCGGTGGGACCCTGGCGCTGAACCAGTACGTCGAGCGTGATGTCGATGCGCGGATGGAACGCACGAGACGGCGCCCCCTCCCAAATGGCCGGCTCCAGCCGCTCGAGGCGCTGCTTTTCGCGGGCGCGCTCACATCCCTGGGTGTGATCTATCTCGCCGTTGGCGTCGGTGTCGCCGCTGCCGGCGTGACTCTGGCCGCCACCATCCTCTATATAGGCGCCTACACGCCCCTCAAGCTACGCACTGCGTCATGCGTGCTGGTTGGGGCCGTCCCCGGCGCGCTGCCGCCGGTGACCGGGTGGGTCGCCGCGCGCGGCGACATCGGCCTTGGCGCCGCCGTGCTATTCGCGATCCTGTTCCTCTGGCAACTGCCGCACACGCTCGCGATCGCGCGCCTCTACGCCGACGACTATGCGCGAGGGGGGGTGCGCGTGCTCCCCGTCGCCGATCCGCATGGGACGATGTCGGAGCGCCAGATCGTATCGTCCACCCTGGCGCTCATCGCCGTCAGCGTGCTTCCGGCAGCGATCGGGCTCGGCGGCATCGCCTACGTCGTGACCGCGTGCGTGCTGGGTCTGGGACTGCTCGGCGCCGGTCTCGCGCACGCGAACACGGTGTCGACCGCTTCGGCGCGGCGCGTCCTGATGGCTTCGCTGCTCTATCTTCCGTTGCTCCTCGCCGCGCTGGCGCTCGACAAGCCATGACCGAAACGAAGGGACCGGATCGCATCGTGCTTCCGGCGCCGACCGCGTGGCCGATGGCTGTCGCGCTTGGCATCACCCTCGGATTCGGGGGGCTGGTGACCCATCTCGTAGTGACCGTGGTCGGTGTGGGGCTCGCCCTGGTCGGCGGTGTGGGGTGGTGGCGGTGCGTGCTGCCGGAGGAGTTGGAGGAGCACGTGCCGGTGCCGGCGATGCCGATCGTCGCGCCGCCGGCGAGAGTGACGGTCCGGAGCGTGGAGCGCTTCGCGCTCGGCGAGGACCGACATCGTCTACGAGTTCCGGTGGAGGTTCAGCCGCTGTCCGCCGGCCTGAAAGGCGGGCTCGTCGGCGGATGCGCCATGGCCCTGTGCGCGGCGATCTACGGCCTCGTCGTTCAGCACAGCGTGTGGTATCCGGTCAATCTCCTCGCCGCCATCGCGATGCCGCGGATGGCGGAGGCCGACGCCGCGACCTTGAAGATGTTCGACGGCGCCGCGTTCGTCATCGGCCTCATCGCCCACGGCGTGACGTCGGCGCTCGTCGGCGCGCTCTACGCGGCCATCCTCCCGCTGCTTCCGCGACGTCACATGCTCTGGGGCGGTTTGATTGCGCCGCTCCTGTGGAGCGGGTTCCTCTGGGCCACCCTCGGCGTCATCGATCCCGCGCTGAACGCGCAGATCTCCTGGACCTGGTTCATCGCCTCCCAGATCGCGTTCGGGCTCACGGCCGGCTACGTCGTCGCCAGAGCGACACCGGTCGCCACCGCGCAGACGCGGTCATTCCCCGCACGCGCGGGCGTCGAGGCGACGGGGCTCAGCCGTCACGAGGACACGCGGCCGTGACGCGCCTCATCACGACGGCGGTCGCGGTGATGGTTGCCCTCGCGGGCTGTGACGCGGTGCCCGGCCGGCCGAAACCGGAGGCTCGTGAGCTGGTGCCGAGCGAGGTCATGGTGTTCGAGACGCTCTACGCGCGTAATTGCGCCGGCTGTCACGGCCAGACCGGGCGTCTGGGGGCGGCGCGTGCGCTGAACGATCCGGTCTACCTCGCCGTGGTGCCGCCCGAACGCGTGCGACAGGTGATCGCCGTCGGCGTGCCGGGAACGGCGCAACCAGCGTTTGCGCTCAGCGCGGGCGGCCCGCTCACAGATCAACAGATCGAGGTTCTCGTTCGCGGAATGGAGGAGCGCTGGCGGCGACCGGTCGCCCTCGCGGGGCACGAGATTCCACCCTACGACGGAGGACGGGCGGGCCGCGAGTCCGGCAATGCGGATCGCGGTCGTGGCGTCTTTGCCAGGGCGTGCGCGAGCTGTCACGGCGACGACGGACGCGGCGGCACGCGAGGTGGCGGTGTCGCCGATCCGTCCTATCTCGCGCTCGTGAGCGATCAGCATCTGCGGACCAGCGTCATCGCAGGCCGAGCGGATCTTGGAATGCCGGATTGGCGCGGCGACGGTGGTGTCGAGCCGTTGACGGCGCAACAGGTCTCAGATGTTGTCGCCTGGCTCGTTGCGCAGCGGCGGTCGGTGCCAGGGAGGCTCCCATGACGCCATGCGGCCAGTCACGCAGGGGATTCTTGTTCCGGCTCGGCATCGCCCTGAACGGGCTCGGCGCTCTGCTGGTCGGCATCCCAGTGGTGGGATACATCGTCGGACCGGTGCGCCGGCCGACGGACGGGCACTCGTGGATCGCGCTCGGTCCGATCGGCGGCTTCCCGGCGGGCGAGACACGCCTGGCGACCTACGAGAATCCGGTTCGCGTTCCGTGGGACGGCGCGACCGCGAAGGTCGCCTGCTGGGTGCGCCACATCGAGGGCGAGCGGTTTCAGGTGTTCGCGGTGAATTGCGCGCATCTGGGATGTCCAGTGCGCTGGTTCGCGCAGTCACGCCTGTTCATGTGTCCGTGCCACGGTGGTGCGTATTACGAGGACGGCTCGCGCGCGTCCGGGCCGCCGCCGCGCGGCCTGTTCGAATACGAATATCAGGTCCGCGATGGCGCGCTCTGGGTACGCGGCGGACAGCTACCGACCCTCTCGAGACCGGTGTGAGCACGCACGGCCGCGGGCCCATCCGTTCGACGCTCGCCTGGCTGGAGGAACGAGCGGGCCTGGGCGGCGCGATCGCGCCGACCCTGGATCACCCGGTTCCGCGCAGCACGGCGAGCTGGTGGTACGTCTTCGGCAGCGCGACGCTCGCGCTCTTCGTGCTGCAGATCGCGACGGGCATCTGCCTGGCTCTCGTCTACGTGCCCTCGGCCGAAGGCGCCTATCAGAGCCTGCTCTATCTCAACTACCAGGCACCGTTCGGTTGGTTCCTGCGCGCGGTCCATTTCTGGGGCTCCAACGCGATGGTCGCGATCATGACGTTGCACATGATCCAGGTCTTTCTCTGGGGCGCCCACAAATACCCGCGCGAGCTCACGTGGATCGTCGGCGTCTTCCTGTTTCTCTGCACGCTCGGCATGGCCTTCACGGGCCAGATCCTCCGCTGGGATCAGGACGCCTACTGGGGGCTCGGGATCGGCGCCTCGATCGCGTCGCGCGCGCCGGGCGTTGGAGACGCGCTGGTCCAGCTCCTGCTCGGCGGACCGATCATCGCGGGGCGCACGTTGTCGAGATTCTTCGCGGTGCACGTGTTTCTCGTTCCCGGGATCCTCATCGGCATGATCGGCCTGCATCTCTGGCTCGTGCTTCGCATCGGCATCAACGAATGGCCGATGCCCGGTCGCGTGGTGAGCCGCGAGACGTACCGACACCGATACGAGGAAGAGGTTCACAAGGACGGCGTGCCGTTTTTCCCGCACGCGGCACGAAAGGACATGGTGGCGTGCGGCGTGGTCGTGCTCGCCGTCGTGCTCTGCGCGCTCCTGTTCGGACCGTTCGGCCCGCACGGCGTTCCCGATCCGACGCTCATCGATACGGCGCCGAAACCCGACTTCTACTTTCTCGCGCTCTATGCGCTGTTCGCGCTGCTTCCCCCGTGGACGGAGACCGTGGTGATCCTGATCGGGCCGGTGATCGCGATTGCCGCGCTCTTTCTCGTCCCGTTCTTCGCCGGCACCGGCGAGAAGAGCTGGAAGCGCCGGCCCGTCGCCGTGCTCGCGGTGCTGGTGATCGTCCTCACCGTCGTGACCCTGGCCGGGCTCGGCGTGACGGTTCCGTGGTCACCGAAGATGGAGGCGTGGACCGCCGCCGCGACACCGGTCCGCTACGTCCAGGGCCGCACGCCGCTCGAGCTGCAGGGCGCGCTCGTACTGCAGAACAAGCAGTGCCGCACCTGCCACAGCCTGGGCGGCGAGGGGGGCCGCCGCGGCCCGGCGCTGGACGGTGTCGCGACGCGCCAGACCCGCGATCAGCTCATTCGTCAGGTGCTGCAGGGCGGCGGCAATATGCCCGCCTACGGCAAGAATCTGAGCCCCGCGGAAGTCAACGCGCTCGTCGCGTTCATGGCAACGCTGCGCCCATGAGCGCATGGCTGGTCGAGCCATCCGTGAGCCTCCCCGTCGTCGTGACGGCGGCCGTGTATCTCCGGGGATGGAGCCTCGTACGCCGGCGGCTGGCGCCGCGGTTGGATGCGCGTCACGCCGTCGTCTTTCTGTCCGCACTGGCCATCATGATGCTGGCGCTCTCGCCACCGTTCGAGGCGCTCGCGCATCGCTGGCTGGCGGCCCATATGGTGCAGCACATGCTTCTCATGGTGGTCGTCGCGCCCATGTTGTGGATGGGCGCGCCGGTGGTTCCGCTCCTCGTCGGCCTGCCCCGATCAGTCCGCGGCGTCGTACTCCGCGCCCTCAACGGCCCGGGGATGCGACGGCTGACGCGGTGGCTGCTTCACCCGGCGGTCGGCTGGATCGCGTTCGCCGTTGGCTTCTGGGCCTGGCACGCGCCGGCGCTCTATGACCTCGCGCTCGAGTCCGATTTCTGGCATCACGTCGAGCACACGTGTTTCCTCGTGAGCGCGCTGCTGTTCTGGCGGCCCGTGGTACTCGCGTGGCCGGCCCGGATGGCGTGGCCGCGCTGGACGATGATCCCGTACCTGGGCCTCGCGATGTTCCAGAGCCTGCCGCTGGCCACGATCCTGACGTTCTCCGACCGCGTGATCTACGCCGGACATTCGTCCGTCGACGACCAGGCGCTGGCCGGCCTCATCATGTGGGTCCCCGGGTCGCTTCCGCTTCTGCTCGGGATCCTTCGGCTGATCGTGGAGCTGTCATCCCGCCCGGTGGCGCTGGTCCGTAGCCATGTCTGATTCCACGCCGCGAGTGGTGATCGTGGGCGGGGGCTTCGGCGGCCTGGCCGCCGCGAAAGCGCTCGGCAAGACCAATGCCCAGGTGATCCTCATCGACCGGCAGAATCACCACCTGTTCCAGCCGCTGTTGTACCAGGTCGCAACGTCCGTCCTCAGTCCGGGGCAGATCGGCTCGCCGATTCGCGGGATTCTGAGGAAGCAACGAAACACCACGGTGCTCCTCGGGAAAGTGACCCGTGTCGACAGCGATCGGCGCTGCGTGTTCGTCGACTCGGTGGACCGCGAGGGCGTCACCCTCGAGTACGACTATTTGATTCTCGCGACCGGGGCGAGCCACAGCTATTTCGGCCACGACGAGTTCGAGCGCTTCGCGCCCGGGCTCAAGAGCCTCGCGGATGCGGTCTCCATCCGGAACCGAATCTTGAGAGCGTTCGAACAGGCGGAGACGGAGGAAGATCCGCGGCGTCACGGCGATTTGCTGACCTTCGTACTCGTGGGCGCCGGTCCCACGGGTGTCGAGATGGCCAGCGCCATGGCCGACCTCGTGAGCAGGGCCATGCGGGCGGAGTTCCGGCGGATCGATCCCACCTCGGCGCGGATCGTCCTCGTCGACATGGGGAACCGGGTTCTCGCGACGTTTTCCGAGAAGCTGTCGGCGGCGGCGAAGCATCGGCTCGAGGCGCTCGGCGTCGAGGTTCGGCTCGGTCACGGCGTGGACCATATCGACGCCGACGGCGTCATGGTCGCCGGCGAGCGCATCGCCAGCAAGACCGTGATCTGGACCGCGGGCGTGGCGCCGTCGCCGGCCGCCAAATGGCTCAAGGCGGCGACGGATCGCGCCGGCCGCGTCCGTGTCGAGCCGGATCTCACGGTGCCCGCTCATCCGGAGATCTTCGTGATCGGTGACACCGCATCGCTCGAGCAAGATGGGCGCCCGCTGCCGGGGGTGGCGCAGGTGGCCATGCAGCAGGGTCGCTATGCGGGGACGCTGATTCACCGGCGTATCGGCGGACAGCCCAAGCCGCGCCCGTTCCGCTACTTCGACAAAGGGAACATGGCGGTGGTTGGCAAGGGCTTCGCGGTGCTGGAAAGCGGGCGCCTCGGCCTCAGCGGCTTCCTCGCCTGGATGGCCTGGGCCGCCGTGCATCTCGAGTTCCTGGCGCAGTCGAGTCTCCGCGTCAGCGTCTTCGTCCAGTGGGTGTGGACGTACCTGACCGGGCAGCGGGGCTCGCGCCTGATCGTGAATCATCACGCATCGGTGAGCGATGACGCGCGCACCCCCTCGTCTTCAGAACGCCAGCCGATGGAGACGCGATGACTCGGCCGATTCGTAGGACCTTGTCACCGATCCCAACGCCTTGTCGATCCCGCCACACTTCACCCCGACCCAACCTTCGCAATATCCCGAGCCCGCGGGGTAGCGCGCTGCTAGCCGACTGGCAGTCGCCGGCCCGTTAGCATCGCGACGTTCGGCAGGGCCGCGTCGATTACGAGCCTCGCTGCGCCGAGATGCGTTGTGGCAAGCGGACTTGCGAGGGCCCCGGCATCCCCCGAACGTTCGGCACCGGCATTGCCTTATTAGTCGCGCGGACGTTGACCCGATGCTCCGTCGTGGTCACGGATGACTCGTCGAGGAGGTCGCCTTGAGAGGAAGGAAGTCACACGCGGTCGAGGCCATCGACACTGATGGTAGCGTGATCGATGAGGCGCTCGGCTCGAGCGTCGTGTCGTTCGATGTGGACGTAGACCACAGGAGCCGGTCATGAGTGATGCGCTTCCTCTCACGTACCTCGCGAGGCACGGTGAGACGGCCTGGACCATCTCTCGTCAGCACACGGGCGTGACCGACCTGCCGCTGACCGCGCAGGGCGAAGCCGAGGCCCGCAGGCTCGGAGAGCGGCTCGAGGGATTGACGTTCGCCGCCGTGCTCACGAGCCCCTTACAGCGGGCGGTCCGCACGTGTGAGCTGGCCGGCTTCGGCTCCATGGCGAAGGTCGAGCCGGATCTCATCGAATGGAACTACGGCGCCTACGAAGGTCGCACCAGCGCGGACATCCACCGCGAGCGGCCCGACTGGCAGTTGTTCCGCGACGGCTGCCCGGGAGGAGAGTCGCCGGACCAGATCGGGGCGCGGGCCGACCGGGTGGTGCGCCGGGTGCGCGCCATCGAAGGCGACACCCTGCTCTTCTCGAGCGGGCACTTTCTCCGAGTGTTCGCTGCGCGCTGGCTTGGACTCGACCCGGGAGCGGGCAGGTACTTCCTGCTCGGAACGGCCAGTCTGAGCGTCGTGGGGTACGAGCACGATCGGTCCGAGCCGGCAATCCGCCTCTGGGACGAGATGCCTCGCGAACAGCGCATCAGCCCGGCTCAGGCGCGGGCGTATCAGGAGAAAGCACGGCGATGAGCACAAGAAAGGCTGAGGCTCCTCGAGTAACAACAGCGGACACCAGGGCTGCACTGCGCCGACAATACGGCTGCGGTCCGGTGGATCTCACGGGCAGCGCGGACGCACTGTACGAGCGGCACCTGCTCTTCGACAACGTCGCCGATCCGGCGGCGGCGGGCGCGCGCGAGCGCTACGAGGCCTTCGCCCGCTCCGTGCGCGACGTCCTCTCGCAGCGATGGGTTCGCACGGAGCAGACATACGAGCGCGCGAACCCCAAGCGTGTCTACTACCTCTCGATGGAATTTCTGATCGGCCGCTCCCTGGCCAACAACATCACGAATATGCTGCTCAGTCCTTTCGTGGGCGACTTCGTCAAGGGAGCGGCCCTCGATTGGCTTGGCCTGCTCGAAGAGGAGCCCGACGCCGGGCTGGGCAATGGCGGGCTCGGGCGCCTGGCCGCATGCTTCCTCGACTCGATGGCCACGATGCAGCTCCCGGCGATGGGGTATGGGCTCCGGTACGAGTACGGGATGTTCCGGCAAACCATCGAGGACGGTTGGCAACACGAGCAGCCCGACAACTGGCTTCGCCGCCCGGATCCGTGGGAGGTCGTCCGTCCGGAAGAGAAGGTCGAGATCAAGATGAACCACTCGATCGAGGTGCGAGAAGGGACGCTGCGCGCCGTCCCCGGCCGGACGTTCACCTTGCTCGGCATTCCGTACGATCGGCCCGTGATCGGCTATGGCGGCAAGACGATCAATACGCTGCGGCTCTGGGCGGCGGCCGCATCCGATGAGTTCGATTTCCAGACGTTCAGTCATGGCGAGTTCGTCGGAGCGCTGGCGGAGTCGCTTGCTGCCAAGTCGCTCACGCGGGTTCTCTATCCCGACGACTCCACGACCCAGGGGCAGGAGCTACGGTTCGTGCAGGAATACTTTCTCGTCGCCTGCTCACTGGCCGATCTGATCCGGCGATTCCGTCGGAGCAACTCCGACTGGAGCGCGCTTCCCGAGAAGGTCGCCATCCAGCTCAACGACACGCACCCGGCCCTCGCCGTCCCCGAGCTGATGCGGATCTTGCTCGACGAGGCGCACCTGGGATGGGACCAAGCCTGGGACCTGACGCACCGGACGCTGGCGTACACGAACCACACGCTGCTGCCCGAGGCGCTCGAGAAGTGGCCGCTCGAGTGGTTCGAGATCTTGCTGCCACGCCACCTCGAGATCGTCCTCGAGATCAACC
>Ga0209690_1001686_pt1 | contig 12566 bp, 10 predicted proteins | sample GraSoiAngelo_150_FD_186164 | JGI IMG/M metagenome (GOLD analysis project Ga0209690, IMG submission 186164) | Grasslands soil microbial communities from the Angelo Coastal Reserve, California, USA - 14_1009_09_40cm (SPAdes) (version 2) | ecosystem: Environmental > Terrestrial > Soil > Grasslands ...
CGAGGTCGACTCGAACGAGGTCGCCACTCCGCTCCCGGCGGCGTACCAGCCAGCGGCGCCAATGCGTAGCTAGGCCTACTGACGGCCATCTTGGCGGGCTCGGTCGAGCTCACCCGTGAAGAGTGGGCGTTGGTGCTCGAGGCGCTGGAGGAGGCCGCGTTCTATCGCGATTCGCGCTCGAGGGTCGTGCGAAGCGCTGCCAGGCGAAGTGACAGAGGTCTGGCGCGGAAGGCCGACGCCGGCGGGACGGATCGAAGAAAGGCCCGCATGTTCGAGGCGCTGGCGCTGAAGTTGAAGCGGGAACTGATCAGCTAGGTGCGACGCTTGTAGGGTCGGAGGGCTGGAAGATGAAACTTGACCCCCGGCTGATCAGGCCGAGGGCCAAGCACAGGGTGTTTGGGGCTGGCGGGCGGCGTCCCTTCCCGAATCTAGGCCGAGGATGCACGTCCTCTGTGGCTCCGCCCTTTGCTACCCCAATTCCCGTAGCCAGCCTACTCCGAGACACCCTCACTGGCTATAGACAAATTGCCCACGGGATTGGGTCGGACGCCCCCACCCTTGCTCCTGTCTTCGCGGAACGCGGCCCCGACGCCCGACCCGAATGGTTAACCCACATCGGCTGCCAATTGATCACGTGATCTGAATTAACACCTCCGACTGGGGTTCGCCATGAACGAACTGCACGGCCAGCTACCTAAATCGGCGACCAATTTCATCGCATATCGCGCCGGCCGTATCACGCCACCGGGTAGACGAGGTCGCCCACGATCTCGTGAGGCATGACATGGCGGGAACGGAGGGGTCCTTCCGTCGCAGGTTCACGCAGTACTCGACGACGGCACGATGATTTGCCGCCAGTTGAACCCGCAAGGTCGTATTGAGGTGCGGTCTCCATCCGGTCAGCACAACGTGATTCAGGTTTCGAGCGGCGTGGACGGAGAGCGGTACGACACCGGCGGCTACACGAGGGTTGCGGTTTCGCCCGACGGCAAGCGGCTTATGGCCGTCCGGATTGGATCCACAGATCCGATGTTGAATTACCAGCTAGCCGTCGCCGATCTCACGTCATCGAGCGCCATGCCATTCGGTCCGCTGGACTACTTATCTGACACGTGGTTGCCGGACGGACGTCTGGTTGCTGACCACTGGTGTGCGGCCGCTTTCGGGAATGCAGGCGCCTGCAATAACAGCCTTGATGGCACCTACGTTCTCGGCGCCGATGGCGATTCCCACTCGCTGCTCTTCAAGCTCACGCAATTTGCCACCGTTGTGGGCTATGTGTAGCCACGGCGTGTATCTAGACCCCAGTCGTCCGGACCCGGACTCCGGGTCAGCTCCGGCTTGCCGCAAGCGGGAAGGGAGGGATTCGAACCCTCGAGGGAGTTTCACACCCCCTACCCGCTTAGCAGGCGGGTGCTTTCGACCACTCAGCCACCTCCCCGACCAGGCAGATCGCTCGATTCTATCTACCCCAGCCTCTCTCCATACTTAGCACCCGATGGAAGCTCCCGGCGGACCAGGCGCGCCCCCGATGTGGGGGCCTGGACGCAAGATGGCGTTCGGAGCGGCGCCGGGTTCAATGAGCAAGCTCTGGTACACGCTGGCCGAGGGCACGCTCAGCGAGGTCTTCTTTCCCTTCCTCGACCACGTCGCGCTGCATGAGCTCCGCTTCTTCGCCTCGGCCGGCGGGGCCCCGCCTGTTGACGACTCCGCCGATGGGGAGCACACGATCAGCTGGTTGGCGCCCGGCGTGCCGGCTTTTCGAGTCGAGACGACGCACCACGAGTACCGCCTGACCAAGGAGTTCTTCTCCGACCCCGAGGAGAACGCGATGTTGGTCGCGGCCACCTTCACCCCCGAGCTTCCCGACCTGCGCCTTTTCATGCAGGCCTCAGCGCACTGGCATCCCTTCACCGAAGGCAACTTTGCGAATGTCATCGACACGCATCCACCGGCGCTGTTGATGCAGCAGCAAGACGTCTGGATCAGCATCGTCGGCCCGTTCAGCCGCGCTGCGGTCGGATACTTCCGCAGCTCCGATGTCCACATCGACCTCACCGACTCAGACGGCCAGTTCACGTACACCTACGACCGGGCCGGTCCGGGCAACGTTTCGGTCGGCGCGGAGATCGGCGTTCGCGCCGGCGCGTTTCAGCTCGCCGTCGGCTTCGCCCACACGCGTGCAGACGCCGAAGAGGTCGCCCGCTCCGCGCTCCAGAAAGGTGCCGGCACGGTGCGTCAATCGTTCGAGCGTGCCTGGCGGGCGCAGGCCGACATCCCGCAGGCGCTGGGCAAAGTCAGCGGCGACGACGGCATGCTCGCCCGCGCGTCCTTCGCGATGCTCCACTGCCTGGAGGACAAGTCGCACGCAGGCGCCTTCGTGGCCGCGCCGGCCGCGCCCTGGGGCGAGTCCAACCACGACGGCAACCATGTCTACCACCTCGTGTGGCCGCGCGACCTTTGCCGGATCGCGACCGCGCTGCTCGACGCCGGCGACAGCGAGGCGGCTTTGCGCGCGTTCCGACACCTGCAGGCGCAGCAGAGAGCTGATGGCGGTTGGTATCAGAACTGGACACTGGAGGGGACGCCCCACTGGCTTTCGACTGAGCTCGACCAGGTGGCCCTGCCCATCCTGCTCGCATGGCGGCTAGGCGTCGCGGGCTGCCTGGACCACGATCCATACCCGACGATGGTCCGTCCTGCTGCGCAGTTCATCCTCCGCGAGGGCCCCCTGACGACGCTCGACCGGTGGGAGGACGCCGGCGGGCTTTCGCCCTCGACGCTGGCGACATGCATCGCGGCGTTGATCGTGGCCGGCGAGTTCGCGCACGACGCTGGCGAGCATGTGGCCGCGAGTCACCTGCGCGCGGTCGCCGACTACTGGAACGACCGCGTCGAGGCTTGGTGCTCGATGCCTTCGGGGCAGTATGTGCGTCTCGCGTCAGACCCTGACCACCGCCCAACAGAGGGCGCCATCGCGCCTGAGTTTCTCGAGCTGGTGCGCTACGGGCTGCGCCGGCCGAAGGACGACCGGGTGCTTCGCAGCCTGCAGGGCGTCGACACGTCCCTCAAAGTCAGCCTTCCGGCCGGACCGAGCTGGCGTCGCTTCGTCGGTGACGCATACGGCGAGCAGGAGGACGGCGCGCCCTGGGACGGAAGCGGCCGCGGGCGCGCGTGGCCCGTGCTGACGGCGGAGCGAGCAAGGCACTTCTTCTCCATGGGGCTCCCGGCGGCGGAGATGGTGCGCACGCTCGAGGGATTTGCCGGGCAGGGTTTGGCGCTGGCGGAGCAGATGTGGGACGGACCAGACATCCCCAGCCGCCGGCTGCAGTTTGGCAAGCCGAACGGGTCGGCGTGCCCGCTCGGCTGGGCGCACGCCGAGTACCTAGAGCTCCTGGTCACGATCGCGCTCGGCGGCTTCCCGGACATCGTCATGCCCGCGCGACGGCGCTACACCGAGGGCCCGGCGCAAGAGTCGGCGTTCGTGTGGTCGCACCGGCATCAGATCGGCCGCATCGTTGCTGGGCGCCGCCTTCGTGTGCAGTTGCCGCGCCCCGGGGCCGTGCATTACACATTCGACCAGTGGGAGTCGTTCACCGAGATCGAAGCGGTTGACACGACGCTGGGCGTATGGGTCGCCGAGGTGCCTTGCCACAGGCTCGCCGTCGGGACGGAGTTTTCCTGGACCGCGCACTACATGACCGGCTGGGAGGGCCGCAACTTCTCCCTGACGGTGGTGGAGGCTTAAGCCCCTCTCCCCCCACGGAGAGGGAGGAGCTATCGCTCCTCGGGGGGCTCCAGGTCGTCCAGCCTCAGGCCGTTGCTCGTGTCTTCGTCGAACTGGCTGTGCAGCTCGCCGCAGTCGGCGCAGCGGTAGTACTCGCCGACGAAACCCTTGTGCCACACGGCGTAGCTGACCACACCCGGTTCTTCAACCAGGATCTCCTGCTCGAGCCGGTAGATCACCTGCTCCCAGCTGCCCGCCTCGATATCGTCGTCGAGCACGACCACGCAGTAGGGGTGGGGCTCGCCCCAGACCATGACCACCTCGCCGCGTCGCTCGTCGTCCACGTTGACGATCGACCACGCCTCGGCTGCATGCCCGCGGCTGCTGCGGACCAGACGCAGCGAGGCCCAGAAGCGCTCTGCGGACTCGCGCTCGGCCTTGTCGTGCTCCGCCTGGGCCTCTTGAAATGCGCTCCACATCCGCAGCAGGTGGTTGCGAAAGCGGTGATACGTGGGCAGGAGCTTCGGCTGCTGCTTGGGCGATCCGATGAGCTTTTCAAAGGCGTGCTCGAAGGCCGCCTCGACGCGCTCCTGGCGGTCTGAAACGTCGGGCGCCCAGCCTTCGTCCTCAGACAACCGCATGCTCTCGTTGAGCACGACCTCGAAGTCAAGCCAGTCGTCGCCGAACTCGGGCACGAAAACCGACTCCACGAGGTCGGCCAGGCGATGCTCTTCCAGCAGTGCCGGCGTGATCTTGCCCCTGGCGTCGGGCCAGCCCTTCCAGCCCATGACGTTGTGGATCCAGTAGTCGAAGACGGTGACCGCGTACTGCAAGGCGGCGGGGGAGCTCCATATGCCGGTCGGCCAGGTTTTCTTGCCGGTCCGTACCTTGTTGTAGAGGGAGATCACCTGCTCTTCGTCGAGGTATTCGGTCTCCATGGCCTCCCCACTATAGGAATAACCCCGAAGCGGCCCTGGGTATAGTCCTAGCAGATGGCTCACACCAGAAATTTCACCCCCGACCAGGTCGCCCGCTACGCTCGCCACCTCATCCTGCCCGAGGTCGGCGGCGCCGGCCAGCGCAAGCTGCTCAACTCGAGCGTCCTACTCCTGGGGGCGGGTGGGCTCGGTTCGCCCGCGGCCATGTACCTCGCCGCGGCGGGCGTCGGCAGGGTCGGCATTGTCGACTTCGACGTCGTCGACGCCTCGAACCTCCAGCGCCAACTTCTGCATGGCCACGAGGACATCGGCCGGCCCAAGGTGGAGTCCGCGGCGGAAACCCTGCGCAGCTTGAACCCCGACGTCGAGGTTGTGCCCCTCAACGAGCACCTCAACTCGGAGACCGCGATGCGGATCTTCGCGCCCTACGACGTGATCGTCGACGGCACCGACAACTTCCCGACGCGTTACCTCGCCAACGACGCCGCGCACTTCCTCGCCAAGCCCCTGGTCCACGGCAGCATCTTTCGCTTCGAGGGCCGGCTCGCTCTCTTCGATTCCGCCAAGGGCACGGGTTGCTACCGGTGCTTGTTTCCCGAGCCGCCGCCGCCAGGAAGCGTGCAGAGCTGCGCCGAGGCTGGTGTGTTGGGAGTCTTGCCCGGAATCATCGGCAGCATGATGGCCTTCGAGACGATCAAGTACCTGCTGGACATCGGGCGGCCGATGATCGGCCGCTACCTCTTGTTCGAGGGTGAGGATATGTCGTTCCGCGAGCTCAGGCTCCGCCGGAACAAGGCCTGCCCGCTGTGCGGAGAAAACCCGACGGTCGATTCGCTGATCGATTACGAGGCCTGGTGCGGCACTCCCGCGATGGAGCCTTCCGAGGCCCGAGCCAGCTAACCTCAAGTGCTGGAGTGATCCAGCTCGATTCGTTTGACGCGGCCCGGTTGAAGAATGCGCGCGGGATCGTGCGTGGCCTCGGTTCGGTGCTCGTCGCCTACTCAGGCGGGGTCGACTCCACGTTTCTGTTGAAGCTGGCCATGGACGAGCTGGGGGATGGGGCTGTCGCCGTGCTGGCGAGCTCACCTGCCTATCCCGACTCCGAGCAGGTGGCGGCGCGCGAGCTGGCCGCCTCGATGGGCGTCCGGCTGGTCGAGGTGAGGACCAGCGAGGTCGAGCTCGAGGCCTACGCTCGCAACCATCCCGACCGCTGCTTCCACTGCAAGGAAGAGTTGTTCGACACGCTCGCCCCGGTGCAGCAAGAGCTTGGGCTCCGGCATCTCGCCTACGGTGCGACTGCCGACGACGCCGGTGATCACCGCCCTGGACACGCATCCGCCGTTCGCCGCGGTGTCCGGTTCCCGCTGCTCGAGGCAGGCATGGCCAAGGCGGAGATCCGCGCCGCCGCGCGCAGTCTCGGCCTGCCCAACTGGAACAAGCCGTCATTCGCCTGCCTGTCGTCACGCATCCCACACGGGACTCCGGTCACGGTCGCGGCGCTCCGCCAGATCGAGGCTGCGGAGAGCGCGATCAAGGCCTTGGGTTTCGCGCAGGTTCGTGTGCGGCATCACGGCGATGTCGCCCGGATCGAGGTCGACGCCGCGGAGATTCCTCGCTTGATCAGCCAGCGGGAGCGCGTCGCCGCCGCGGTCCGCCAAGCCGGCTACAAGTTCGCCTCCGCGGACCTCGAGGGTTATTCGACCGGAAGCCTCAACCGGGTCTGGAAACGAACATCGTCCCAGTCGTCCTGAGCCTGGACGAAGGCACGACCGGCGCTACCGCGGTCGTAGTTGGCACCGGTGATCAAGCCGGCGATGTTCTCGGCAAGGGCTACTCCGAGATCACGCAGCATTACCCCAGGCCGGGCTGGGTCGAGCACGACGCCAACGAGATCTGGTCGGCGGTGCAGGCGAGCGCGCGAGAGGCTTTGCGGGCGGCAGGCGTGACGGCACGCCATGTGCGCGCGATCGGCATCACCAACCAGCGAGAAACGCTCGTGCTGTGGGACCGGCGCACGCTCGAGCCCATCGCGCCCGCGATCGTCTGGCAGGACCGCCGCACCGCCGACGATTGCCGGCGGCTGCGCGAAGCCGGCTACGAGCAGCGGGTGCAGGAGACCACCGGGCTCGTCCTCGATCCGTATTTCACCGCGACCAAGCTCGCGTGGGCGACGAAGCACGTCGAGGGTGCGTCGAACGCCGCGGCCGGCACCATCGACTCCTGGCTCATCACGCGGCTGTCATCAGGTCGGGACCACGTCACCGACGCCTCCAACGCCTCGCGAACTCTCCTTTTCGACATTGGGCGAGGCGCGTGGAGCGAGGAGATGGCCGAGCTCTTCGACGTGCCCCTGACGAATCTGCCGCAGGTCGTCGACTCGAGCGGTGATATCTCAATGGCGGACCCGGCCTCGTTTGGTGTTGGGGCCCCCATCACGGGGATCGCCGGCGACCAGCAAGCCGCGCTTTTCGGCCAGGCGTGCACGTCCGACGGAATGGCCAAGAACACCTACGGCACGGGCTCGTTCGTGCTCATGCACACAGGTGGCCGCCGCGTCGCCTCCGGGTCGGGCATCCTCACGACCGTCGCGTGGCGGCGAGGTGGAAGGCTGAGCTACGCGCTCGAAGGCGCGATCTTCGCCACCGGGGCCGCGCTGCAGTGGCTGCGCGACGGCCTCGGCATCATCGCGAACGCAAGCGAAGCCGGACCGCTCGCCTCTTCCGTGCCTGACACCGGCGGCGTCTTCCTCGTGCCTGCCTTCGTCGGCCTCGGCGCGCCACATTGGGACCCCTATGCACGCGGCACCATCGTCGGCTTGACCCGTGGGACGGGCCGCGCGCACATCGTCCGCGCGGCAGTCGAGTCGATGGCGTTCCAGACCCGCGACGTCGTGGAGGCGATGGAGAGCGACACCGGCGAACGGCTGAAGGAGCTTCGGGTCGACGGCGGCGCTGCGGTGATGGACGTGCTCTGCCAGCTTCAAGCTGACCTGCTCGGAATCCCGGTCCGGCGTCCCCGGCACACCGAGACGACTGCGCTCGGCGCCGCTTTCCTCGCCGGCCTGGGCGCGGGCCTGTGGGACGAGGCCCACCTGGCCAACCTGTGGAAGCTCGACCGCGAGTTCGAACCGCGGATGTCGCGCGACCAGGCGGATTCGATGCAGTCGAGCTGGCGTCGGGCAGTGGAACGAAGCCGTTCCTGGGAGCTGCCTCATGAAGAGCTACCCGATAATCAATAGTCCTTGAGCACCGCAGAGCCCACACGTCGCGTCCGGCATCAGAACCTGTACGCGCATCACCTCTGGCTGCAGCAGCGCTTCTTCGCCGGGCTGCTGCTGGCGGCCGGAATCGTCGCCACGGGGATCGCGATCTACGAGGGCCAGCTTTTCTCGCCGGGGTTTGCGGTTTGGCTCGTCTACATCCCGACCGGTCTCGCGCTAGGTGGCGTGATTCTGTTGTATCGGTGGCGAAGTCACGTCCAGATGCTCGATGAAGGCGTCCGGATCTCGAGCATGTTCTCGAACGTCGTCATCGATTACGACTCCATCAAATGGGTCAAGGCGCTGCCACTGCGGCAGCACTTCCAGGAGCGCCGGAGCCGGATGATCGCGCCGATCATGAAGCAGCACATCGACAAGCCCGCAGTCTTCATGAAGCTCCGCGGCGATGAGTCCGAGCTCGCGGCCATCAAGAAAAAGCTCGGCTTGTTTCGCGCCCGCTTGATGAACGAGGACATCATCGCCATCCCGGTGCCCGACGCCGACGCCGTGGTGTGGGAGATCAGCTCGCACCTGCCCGAGCGACTCGGTCAGAACCAGGGAGGAGCCAGGCGGCGCAAAAAGCGCCGTTGATCGCGTCCGGCGAAAGTCGCGTTCTTCGCACATACATCGACGGTATCGACGTCGCCGCCTTGCTCATCCTCACCGCCGTCGCGTTTTTGCTGCGATTTTTCGGCCCGATCCTCCCCGATTTCTTCCTGCATCCGTTTCAGGGCCCATTGATCACCAACTGCGTGTCGAGCACACCGATCGATGCGCAAGGTCACGCCGGCACCATCTGTGGGCTCGCCTACCCGTTCAACCGCGGCTATCCCGACGTGAACGGGCAGCTGTCGCCGCCCAACGGACAGGTCTTCGACGAGGTCTATTTCCCGGCCGACGCCTACAACGACGTCAAGGGCATAGAGCAATGCCGGCCCACAACGGTGCTTTGTCGCTTCAACTACTTCGACCCTGAGCCTCCGCTGGCGAAGGAGATCATCGCCGTGGGCGAGGTCGGCTACGGATGGTTCCGGGCCAACTTCCAGGGGGCCAAAGGCGACTACGTCGATCTGGGTTACAACACCTTCGGCTGGCGCATTGCGGCATGCCTGTTCGGCACCCTGTGCATCCCGATGATGTATCTGCTGGCGAGGCGTCTATGGCCAAACCGTCTGTTCGCGATCGCTGCCGCCACGCTCGTGTGCTTCGACGGCATGTTCTTCATCCAGTCCCGCATCGGAATGATCGACATCTTTCCGATCTTCTTCATTCTCTGCGCCTACTTCCTGTTCATGGTCCACATCCAGAGCCGCTCCTTCAATGCGTCGATGGTTTCGCTGCTTGCGCTCGGAACGGTGTTGGGGATTGGGATCGCCGCCAAGTGGATCGTGCTCGCGGCGTGGGCCAGCATCGTTCTCTTCCTGGTGCTTCGCATCTTGCTGCGGAGCCTGAACATCGAGTTCGGACCAGCCGGCTGGCCGTTTCTCTCCTGGCGCCGCGGCGAAGGTCCAAGGGTGGCGGACGTTTTCTGGCCGACCTACCTGGCGGTTGCGGTCATCGCGCTGATCGTGATCCCGCTGGGGATATACATCCTTTCGTGGTATCCGTTCTTCGCCCGCGGCCAGTTCCACAACCTGGCCGACCTGGTCAACTATCAACTCCAAGCGTACGAGTACCACAAGAACCTCAAGGCGACCCATCCGTACGGATCGCCGGCGTGGTCCTGGCCATTTCTCGCCAGGCCGGTTCTGTACTACGCGGAGTACACCAACCTCGGCATCGACCATTGGTCGGGCCAGCCGCTCATCTCGCGAATGTCAAACCTCGGCAACCCATGGATCTGGTGGACGAGCCTGCCATGCGTGGCTGCGCTTCCGTACTTCACCGTCCGGCACCGCAGCTTTCTCGCTGGTCTGATCCTGCTGGGATTCATCAGCCAGTACGCGGTCTGGTTCCTGATCACACGGGTGCTGTTCATGTACCACATGTTCGGCGGCCTGATTTTCATGATCCTGGCGCTGGCTTTTGTGCTCGCGCACCTCGCTGAGAAGCTGCGGCCGCCCGGGCGTGAGCTGCTGGTCGCGGCGCACCTCGCCACCGCGGTGCTTTTCTTCGGCTACTTCTATCCGGTGTGGACCGCCGTCCCGATCTCGCAGGCCGCCTACTTCGAAGGACCTGGCACGCCTCCGTGGGGTCCCAAGATCTGGCTGATCAACTGCCACCCCAACTTGCCCCCATCGCAGCCGCAGCTTTTCTGTTGGAACTAGAGGCCCGGCCAGGAACGCCCTCGCGGTGCCGTTAGCAGCCGCGCTCTTCCTAGCCGCCTGCGCGGCGGCGGGCTTCGGGATCACATATCTGACGGGCATCGCGCTGACCCTCGAAGAGCGGTTGGTGTTCGGCCTGGTGCTCGGTGCCGCGGCGGTGTCTGTGACCACTTTCTTGCCCGCGCTCGTGGTCCACGACCTGACGCTGCCCACCGTGGTCGGGGGGTTGGCGATCGCCGTCGCGATCGGCGCGGTCGGATTTGTCTCAGGCGGCGCGCAGCCGGCCAGGGACTGGAACGACGCAAGCGTGCGCTGGAACGAGTCGTGGCGGAGCCTCGGCCATCCGTGGCCGCTGCTCGCGGTCACGCTCGCGTGCGGCGTCTGGACCGTTCACCTGCTCCACCAGGCGTATGTCTACACGCCGAATGGGCTGTACGCCGGCTACGTCAACATCTGGGGCGACTGGGCGGCGCACCTGAGCTTTGCCGGCTCGTTCGCTTACGGTCACAACTTTCCGCCCGAGTTTCCGATCGACACGGGTCATCGCCTCGGCTATCCGTTCATGATCGACTTCCTCGCTGCCGACCTGATCCCGGTCGGCCTGTCGCTAACGGAAGCGCTCACCGCGACCAGCGGCATGCTGGGAATTGCACTCCCCGGAGTGCTGTACCTCGTGGCGGTGCGCTTCGTCGGCGGCCGAGCCGCCGCGGCGACGGCGGTCTTCGTGTTTCTGCTCAGCGGCGGACTGGGTTTCGTCTACCTGCTGGGGGATCTCGGCCATTTCGGACTCTCGGCCCTGGTGCACCTCCCGCGCGAGTACACCCTGAATCGCGACGTCAACCTGCAGTGGCTCAATCCGGTGCTCGCGTACCTCGTGCCGCAGCGTTCGACGCTGTTCGGGTTCAGCCTCGCGCTCATCCTGCTGGTCTTTCTCTGGATTGCGCTGCGCGAGCACCTCGGCTGGCGTCCGTTCCTGTTCGCCGGTCTCGCGGCGGGAGCGCTGCCGGTCTTCCACGTCCACGCGTGGGGTACGGTGGTTGCGCTGCCCGCGTTCTGGGCGCTCTTCAACCGCCGCCGGGAATGGATCGCATTCTTTGTCCCGGCGCTGGTGATCGGGGTTCCCATCCTCGTCTGGATGTGGCCTCCGGACAACACGAGCATCTGCGGAGACCTGCCCTCGATCGCCGGCTACTGCATTGAGCCGGGATGGCTGTCGTTCACGGACTGGCAGCGCCACGGCGCGATTTACTTCGTGCCGGACTTGATCTGGTTCTGGTTGTGGAACACGTCCTTGCTGCTTCCCCTTGTGATCGCCGGCCAGGCTATGGTGCGCTGGTTCCCGACCGCGTTTCCGCTGTGGTTTGCGCCGGTCTGGCTGTGGTTTCTGGTCCCGAACCTGGTCGTGCTCCAGCCCTGGGTCTGGGACAACACCAAGTTCTTCATCTTCTGGGCCCTGCTCGGCAGCATCCTCGCCGGTGGCGTGCTTGCTGCAATGCTGCGGCATCCCGCGACCGCCGTCGTGGCGGTCGTGGTCATGATCCTGCTGGGCCTTTCCGGATTTCTCGACCTGGCCCGGGCTTCCGACTTCAGCATCAGCAGCGTCCAGTTCACCGATCGGGGCGGGCTGAAGGTCGCCAACTGGGTGCGCGGGCACACCAATCCCACCGCCGTATTTGCCGTCGCCGACGAGCACAACAGTCCCATCCCGACCCTCGCCGGTCGCCGCGAGCTCGTCGGGTATCCGGGCTGGCTGTGGACCTACGGGCTCGCCGACTACGTGCAGAAAGAAGCAGACGACAAGCGCATTCTCGCCGGCGATCCCTCCACGCCCGAGCTGGTGCGTAAGTACGGCATCGACTACGTGATGATCGGTCCCCAGGAGATACCACGCGGCGCCAGCCGCGCCTACTGGGACGTGCACGGGACGAAGGTGTACGACGACGGCGAGTATGCCGTGTACCGTGTCGGCAATGCCTGACTCGAAGCACGATCGCGAAGAGAACTTCGCGGGCAAGGTCGCGTTCCGGCCGGCGGTGGTCCACGGGCGCGCGCGTGATGAGGACGTCGATCTCGTCGGCGCGGTTGTGCGCGAGCTTGGTTCGAAGCTGCTGTCTTTACCCCACGAAGTCAGAGGCTCTGCCGTGACTTCGCGGGGACCCCGATTATGGCGCGGGGACGCTGATCTGCGGGCGCTCGGCGGCAGCGGGCTGAGCGGCGGCCGCCTGCTTGCTTGCTTCGAGTGCGTCCTCGAGCCGGCGGGCCAGACGCTTCATCTCCCGGTCGCCGCGGTCGAGCCGGTTGACGATCTGCAGCAGGATCTCGTCCTGGTGCATTAGGTGGTTCATCAGCGCCTTAAGCTCCTCCTCGGCCTTGACGTT
>Ga0209690_1001687_pt1 | contig 12563 bp, 8 predicted proteins | sample GraSoiAngelo_150_FD_186164 | JGI IMG/M metagenome (GOLD analysis project Ga0209690, IMG submission 186164) | Grasslands soil microbial communities from the Angelo Coastal Reserve, California, USA - 14_1009_09_40cm (SPAdes) (version 2) | ecosystem: Environmental > Terrestrial > Soil > Grasslands ...
TTCTACGGGGAACCGAGCGTCGAGGCGCGCATGGCGTCTTTCAACGATTCGATCCAACAGATGCTCTGGCCGGAAAAGCGTCGGAAGGACTCGCTGCTGGGAGACAAAGTTCCCGGCTATATGCAGCGCACGACGACAGACAGCTATCTCAGAGTTGCATGGGGATATCTGCCGGGGAAGTTCGCGGTCTTTATGGACTGGCTGAGCGACTGGCTCCCCTGGCTCTTTAGCAAAAACGGACTTGAAGTCGGTCCGATTCCCGCGGGGACGCCGGTCGGCTTGTTGGCCAACCTGCCGCTCGTCTCTGATGGGACGCGTTTCCCAGAACGGCTCGACCACTTTGAACGGTTGAAACAGTTGCTTAAGAAAGCGACGAAGGATTTGAAGGCGGCCGAAAAGGAGTCACCGGAAAAAAAGCGCGAGGCGTTTGCCAATCTGGTCGATCCGCTACTCGAGCTCAGCAAGTGCCCCGACTTCGTCGTCAATCGCGGCCATTATTTCGGCACCAGCTACTTCAAGGATAAAGACGAGGTCCCGCTCAGCGACGACGACAAATTGGCCCTGATCGAGTTTTTGAAGACTTTCTAGCTCGATGTGCGACAGCACGATGAAAAGGGGATCACGGATGAAAAAGGCAAGTATCCTGTCGCTCGCTCTCGCGCTGCTTCTTTTTCCGGCAGCCATCAACAGCTCGGATCACGCCGATCCTATCAACCTCGAAGTGTTGGAATCCGGCATCACCGACCTTTTCGTGTTTCCCGACGGCGATCAGATGATCGTTATGCTCAACGCGCGGCGGGCGCTCACGGCCCCACCGCCGTACCAGCTCGAGCCGTTCGAGTTCGCAATCTATATGGATCTGCACAGCAAAGTGACCGTGGACAACAAGGAGGAGCGCGCGCGCTACGGCGGCTCGATCGCCAGTCCCGAGGGGATCAAAGAGGATGTGGCGATCAAAATCCGGCTCAAAAACGACGCCAGCTTGAACAGCGTCAAGTACGAAGGCTTACAGAACCCCGACCGTATCAAGGTCTTCATCTTTCCGCGCTTCTTCAAGCGGAACACGATTGCGATGGTGCTCGCCATCCCGTTCTCATCGTTTCCCAAAAGCCAGCGGGACTGGATTTTGTGGGGGACATCGACGCGACTGAAAGACGGCGTGCAAATCGATCACGTCGGCCGGTCCAACCGCTCACAGCAAGGGCGCTTCGACTTCCTGAACACTCTCCATCCGAGCCAGCACGCCGCCGCGATCAAGGCGCACAATCAGACCAGGGCCCGGATCGAGAAGACCCTGATGCAGTACCTGCCGCCGCTCGTGAACGCGTATCAACCACTGTTCAAAATCCGACCTTACGACGAATTTCCCGACGTGATGATCTACACCAACCAGTATCCGATCGGATTTCCCAACGGGCGAAAGCTGACCGACGACGTGGCGGCGCTCACTTGCGACCAGGGCGACTGCGCGCTGGTCGAGGGTGCCTACATTGACAGCCCGCAGTGGCCGCGCGCGACGGTGAACGACAAGCCGTTCCGGAATGAGTTCCCTTATCTCGCCGAGCCGTGGCCGATGTCGCCCCCGCCTGCGCCGCCCAACGTCGGCCTCTCGGGCGCGCTGGCCTCACTCAGCGATACCGTGGCGTTCTTTAAGGATGCGACCGCCAACTGCTGCGAACCAATCAAGATGACCGGGATGGTGACGATCATCGCAGTGATCCTGATCATAGTCATCGTCGTCTGGCTGATTACGCGATGGCGCTATAAGCGTGCGAATGCCTGATTTTTATGGGGGCGTGATATGGAGCCGAAATTTTTTGGGATCGAAGAATCACCGATGAAGATCGCGCCTATCAAGGGTCGCGGTTCTCCGAGGTGTGTGACGCGATCTTCGCCAATCCTTATCAAAAAGTATGGGGGCGCGCCGGCGAGCCGCCGTTGCCGGTCTACGAAGTGACGACGCGGAGTGTTTTGCGCGGCGTCCTGCCGTTCGGCGCGCCCTATCTTTTTCGCAAGGCCACCGAGCGCGCCGTCGATTCCCACGCCGATTTGCGCTGGGGAGCCGACCGCAAGGGCTATCGCCGTTTGCTGCATCCGAACGGCATTTGCCTCACGGGCTTTTGGGAGATCACGGAAGAAAATCCGTATTCAGGTTACTTCAAAAAAGGCAGCCGGGCGCTGGCGATCGGACGCTATTCCACGTGCTGCACGGAGACGCGCCGCGGCCACGCGCGCTCGCTGGCCCTGGTAGGGAAGCTCTATCCCACAACGGACCCGGCTCACCCGCAGCCGCTTGTCACTGCCAACTTCATCACACAGCAGGACCTCGGCGGAGATTACAGCAACTATATCAACGACGCGGAGGTTCGGAACGCGCCCGATACTCGCGCATGGCGGCGCGGCGGTGCCTTGCCGGTCCTGCTGGTCACCGGCGCCGTCTTTCAGGGCGTCGATAAGCAACCTTCGCAGCGGCAACTGTATCAGATCGCCGAGCTCGGCAAACCGAAGGGCGAAGGGACGCGGGCGCCGGAGTTCCTGCGCTTTTTGGTCGCGACGGAGCAGCCGCGGATCGAAGGCGAGGCGCTGGACTTTCGCGACGAGATCATGGCGCAGATTTTCGACAAGGGCGATCCCAAGCCCAAGCGCACGCTCACCTTCAACATTGAAGTGACCGACGAGGGCACGACGCGCGGGCTGCCGGTCTTTCAGCGTCGCTCGTTCAAAAATTGGCGGCGTATTGGAAGGATCGTTTTCGACAACGCCGTCGTTTCCTACAACGGCGATTTCGTCATCCACTTCAGCCATCCGACCTGGCGCAACGATCGCAACGATTCGTCGACGGTCGCGCGCGTAAACGGGCGCAAGGTGCGCTGATGGTCCGGCACGCAACCGAAGCTTGAAAGGAAGATTTAGCATGAGCGAATCTGACGCAAAATTTGACTACATCGTAGTGGGCTCGGGCGCCGGCGGCGGAACCGTCGCGGCACGATTGGCGGAGGCCGGGCACAAGGTGCTTGTTTTGGAAGCGGGCGGCGATCCGAAAAAACTGATGGGTGGCGTCCGCTGGGACCCAAAGAGAATCAGTTTGCCGGACGACTACGACGTCCCGGTTTTTCACGGCATCTCCACCGAATCCGACGCGCTGCGATGGGATTTTTGGGTCCGCCATTACAGCAACGATCAGCAGCAGAAGAAAGACCCCAAGCACCGCGACATCGACGGGGAACCGAGAATACTCTATCCGCGGGCAGGGGCATTGGGTGGCTGCACGACGCACAACGCCATGATCATGGTCTACCCGCACAACAAGGACTGGGACGATCTTGCGGATTTGACGGGCGATCCCTCGTGGAAGGCGGAGAACATGCGCAAGTACTACGAGCGCATGGAGAACTGCGCCTACCGAAGGTTTCCGTGGCGGTGGATCTATAAACTCTTTGGCTGGAACCCCACGCGTCATGGTTACGAGGGCTGGCTCTCGACAGAAGTCGCGGTTCCCGTGGAGGCTCTGAAGAAAGATAAACGGCTGGTCAAGGTCATTGTCGACTCGGCCAGAGCTGCAGCTAAGAGCGTGGAGCTGCCGTTCAAGCGCATCTGGTGGTCCTTGCTCGGCCGGCTCGATCCGAACGACTGGCGCTTGGTACAAGATAACGCGGTCGGACTTCGCCTGCCGCCTCTGGCCACATCCCAGCGCCGGCGGAACGGCACGCGCGAATTTCTGCTGGACGTCCAGGAGAAATATCCCGGCAATCTGACCATCGAGCTCGACGCGCTCGCGACCAAGGTGCTTTTCGACGAAAAAAATCGAGCGATCGGCGTCGAGTATCTCAAAGGCGAACGGCTTTACCAGGCGCACTGCGATCCGAGCCAACAGCCCGGTGAGAAGAAATCGGTCCACGCCACACGCGAAGTGATTCTCGCGGGCGGCGCTTTCAACACGCCGCAGCTCTTGATGCTCTCCGGTATCGGGCCGAGGGACGAGCTAAAAAAATACCGGATCGACGTGCGCGTTGATCTGCCCGGCGTCGGAAAGAATCTCCAGGACCGCTATGAGGTGGGAATCGTCAACCGGATGAAGACGGATTGGAAGGTCCTCGAAGGCGCCCTCTTTGACAACAAAGACCCGCAGTACAAAATGTGGAAGAGCCGGCGCGGCGTCTACATCACCAACGGGGCTGTTCTCGCAGTCATAAAAAAATCGGCCAAGTCCCGCCCTCTGCCCGATCTCTTCTGCTTCGCGCTGGTGGGCAGATTCCGCGGCTACGAGCCGGACTATTCGAAGGAAACCGTCGTTCATCACAACTATCTCACGTGGGCGGTTTTGAAGGCACATACGAACAACACGGGAGGAATGGTCACTTTGAAATCGGCCGACCCGCGCGAACGGCCGGAGATTAATTTCCGCTACTTCCAGGAGGGAACAGGCAATTGGCAGGAAGATGTAGAGTCTGTCGTCGATGGAGTTAAGTTTGTCCGCGGGATCAACTCGCACCTCCGGGATGTCTTCGAGGAAGAAGAGGCACCCGACAAGGAGGGGCGAAAGGATCTGGCCCAATTCGTAAAGGATAACGCCTGGGGCCATCACGCCTCCTGCACCTGCAAGATCGGCAAGAAGGACGATCCGATGGCGGTGCTCGACGGTAATTTCCGGGTGTATGGCACTCAGGGGTTGCGCGTCGTCGACGCCTCCGTGTTTCCCCGGATTCCCGGTTTCTTCATCGTGAGCGCTGTCTACATGATCGCGGAAAAGGCGGCGGACGCGATTCTGGCCGATGCAAGACGATAAGGAGGTTGAGCCATGCCCGGTCCAGTGCAAAAATTCTTCACGCTCATCGGCTTGCTCAAATATGGGATCGTCTTGTCCCTGCTCTTGATTTACCTGCCACTCACCGCGCTTGAGAAGGTGCCCTTCACTACAAATTATCGGGTGCCCGGCCACGACATCACGGGCAATATGTTCGTCGAGCTGCCGGCGTTCGGGGTTTTTATCGCCACGATATTTCTGCTGGCGGTCGCTTGGAGCGTGATGTTTACGGAAGGGCTGATCGTCAACGGCAGCGAGAATCGTTTCGACAAATCGAAAGCAGCGTATCGAAAACTGCAAACGATACAAGCGCAATCGCCGCAGGACAAACACATACCGCACTGGGCCGACCTGTTTTTCGCTATTCCTGTGACTGGCTGGCAATTTGTATTTTTTACCGTTGTTCTCGGCGGTCCGTCCTTCGCCATCATCGTGTGGCGGGCGGACTCGCCGATTGTCGCGATCTTCATAGCGTTCCTGGCGTTTGTCATTGATTACGTAGGTTTCATTCTGCTCTGCACGCCTGCCGCACTTCTCGATCCCGGCGATCCGCCGTTGCGCGGCTTCCCGCTCGCCGAAAGCATCTGGTCGTGGTTCGGGTTTCCTCTAGGCGGCAAGCCTAGCGCGGATGAGAAAGCCGCAATGGAGGCGGCGCGCTGGGCGCATCGATTGTTTTCGTGGGTGGTCAAGAAGCTTCGGCTATCTTATCTGATCGATCCGAAGACCGGTCTCGCTTATCCCGCCCATTTTCTCTCCACGGTTATGGTAGTTGTCTTAACGGCTCTCTGGATCGGTTTTGACTGGGTCGCTTATCCCGGAAGGTTCGGCATCGAATCCGCGCCGGTTGTGTATGTGTATGCAAGCCTTCTGCTTTTCGTCTGGCTGTTCGCCGCGCTCAATTTTCATTTGGGACGCCTCCACATCTCGTCCATCGCGGTGCTGCTGATCTTTGTCATCATCGGTTACTCGATTTTCAGCGTCGATCACGAGTACGGCGTGACCCGCGAGCAGTCCAAAATCGACCTCCCCAGTCCCGTCGATGCAGCCAAGAAGAGCGGTCCCAACCTGGTGGTCGTCGCCTCCGCCGGTGGCGGTATTTGGGCTGCCGGATGGACTACCTTGGCATTAGAGAAGCTGATCGGGCAACGGTCGCAGTTGGCGCGCGAGATCCGGCTGCTTAGCACGGTATCGGGGGGATCGGTGGGCGCAGCGTATTTTGTCCAGGGGTTGCTCAATGATGAGAAATACCGAAACAAAGGAGAGCTTAGTCCCGACACGCTGCATCAGATACGAATTAAGGCGACGAGTTCCAGCCTCGAAGCTGCCGCCTATGGTGTCGCGTTTCGAGATTTCCCGCGGCTGGTCACAGGCGGGATCTATCACCCGACGCTTGATCGCGGTTATCTACTGGAGCGTGAATGGGCGCGCATCGCTGCAGGCACAGTCCAGGAAGAAGGCGTGAAAAAGGGAGCGAAGGAAGATGGAGAGTGCTGGGCCGATTTGAAAAAATGCAGCTTTCTGCATCTCGGCGAGCCCATCGGTAAGGGTTTGATCCCGGCGGTGATCTTCAACGCGACGGTTATGGAGTTGGGACGAAGACTCATGATTACCCCCTTAGACTTCGCGCCGAAAGGTTTGGGCCGGGAAAGAGGACAGACGTTAGCAGATTTTCTTTTTGGGAATTCACTGCCCGGCGCGGCAGAACCGGCGGCGAATCTTCCGTTCTGGAGAGCGGCGCGCCTTTCGGCGACCTTTTCGTTCGTCAGTCCCGCCGTGCGAACGAATGTGATCAACAAAAGAGAAGGAGAGGAAGAGAGCGTATGGCGGCAGCATCTGGTGGACGGCGGGTACTACGACAACTTCGGCGTCGCCTCGGCGCTCGATTGGCTCCAGCCTGTGCTGGAATCGCGCCGCGAAGGAAAAGATGGGTTGAATTTTTCCCGCGTTCTCATCGTTCAGCTTCGAGGTTTTGCCGGAGTGCCTGAGGAGCAGATCAAACCGTCGCCCGGCGCCAAGGCCGCGCTGATCGGCCCGCTTGACGCGCTTTTCTCGATCCGCGAAGGCGTTGCGGTGTCGCGCAACGTCATCGACGTGGACCGATTCATCGACCGCTGGAACCGGGAGCTCAAAGGTAAAGTCGAATTGAAAACCGTCGAGTTCGTGCCGGATAGCAAACAGACTGCCGGCCCATTATCGTGGCATCTGAGCAAAAAAGATATTGCTAATCTAAAAGCATCCTGGGGGAAAACTCCTCCCGGGGGGCAGGAAACGCCAGCGGATTGGAACCAGGGAATCCAGGACAGCTGGTGCATTCTGGCGAATTTTCTTGGCTCCGACCCGAAGATAAAGTGTGAGAACCTGAAGTCGGTAAGACAGAGGGCGAATTAGAAACCGAAGCCGGCCTGAAACCGAAAGAAGTAGGACATCTCCTTCTCAAAAGAAAATTTGTTAGGAGCGCGACATGGAATTCTTGAAAGTCATTTTTTTTGAAGAGCGAGGCGTGCTGGTTAACGGCAAGCGATCGGGCAAGACCAATCTCGTGATTGAGATCGAAGCGGGGACTCATACGATCTCACTGGCACCGCCAACGGATTTCAAGCCTAAGAAGATCAAGGTGGTGTTGGAGGCCGATCAAACTGGTCCTCTGAGTCCGAAGGAGGTGACCTTTGAAACCGTTTGAGACTCGCTGGATCTTTTTTCTCCTTCTCTCGTTCTGGACGGGAGCTTGCGCTCACTACCACTTGAACCGTGAGCTTGCCCGCTATGACGAAAAAAGCGGCTACCGCTTCGACCAATTCAAAGCCGACGCGGGCAACACGGACTCGCTCTTTATTTGTCTGGCTTTTTCCGGCGGCGGGACGCGCGCCGCGGCTTTATCTTACGGCGTGCTGAAAAAACTCGCCGAGATAAAGATCGAGTGGGAAGGCAAGCCAAAAAGCCTGCTGGACGAAGTGGACTGCATCTCGTCGGTCTCGGGCGGATCGTTTACCGCCGCCTATTACGCGCTCTTTCACGGGCGCGTGCTTACCGAATTTCCCGATAAATTTCTCTACCGGAACATCCAAAAGGAGCTGATCTCCCAGTTGTTCAATCCGATCAATCTCGCTCGCCTCCTGTCGCCTTATTTTAGCCGCATCGATCTGGCCGCCGAGCTTTACCACGATTCGGTCTTCGAGAAAAAAACTTTCGGCGACCTCCTTGCCTCCAATCGAAGGCCCTTCTTGATTCTCAACGCGACCAACCTGGCGCTGGGAGAGCGCTTCGAGTTCACCCAGGATCAGTTCGACGTTCTCGGGTCGGACCTCGCCGACTATCCCATCGCCCGCGCGGTGGCGGCGTCGTCGGCGTTTCCGTTTCTGCTGAGCCCCGTGAGCTTGAAGAATCAGCCCAAGCCGGAGAGCTATCAGACGCCGCTTGAATTCGAGAACGCTCTGCAGGATTTCGAAAGGAACCGCCGGCACTACGAATGGGCGAAGAACCAGGTTCTCTACGAAGACAAGGAAAACCACCCCTTCATCCATCTGATGGACGGCGGCCTGGCCGACAACCTCGGCGTGCGCTTCGTTTCCGACAGCTTTCGAAGGGGAACGATCCGGCAACTGATCAACAACGATGCGATCAAGCGTCTCGTCATCATCATCGTCAACGCCGGAACCGAGCCGCCGGAGGATCTGGACAAGCGGGAGAGTCCGCCCGGTCTCGCGACGGTCGCTTACAAGGTCGCGACGATCAGCATGGACAATTATACCTTTGAAACGGTCGAGATGATGAAAGAGCTGCGCAGCGCACGCCTGCAGGCGCAGCGTGCCGTCGACGATTGCCAGGGCATCCTCAAGAAAACTTGCCCGTCGGCCAAGCCGCTTGACCGTCTTGCGGGGAGCGGCCTCGAGCCGTTCGTCGTGGATATCAACTTCCAGAGCCTGACGGAAAACCCGCAGCGGCGCGCGTACTTTCTCTCGCTGCCGACTTCGTTCAGCCTCGAGCGCCAGCAGGTGGACGACTTGATCGCGGTCGGCGGCGAGTTGCTGGAGAAATCGCCGGAGTTCCGGGGCTTCATGCAAAGCTTGAAGCCTTAGCGCGCCCTGTCTTTTCTTCGTAGCGCCGCGATCTTATGATAGCCGATGCTGTCTGGAACCGTCTCGATGAAAAGCTTCACCCCCTTTTTGAGAGCCGACACGTTGGGCTGGAGGGATTTACACGACCCGGCAGTGAGGTGACATGGCGAGAGTGGCTGAACCCTCTTGGAACGCAGAGCACGAGAGAGCGGTCCGATTGATCGAGAATGGCGACTGTCGCAGCGCCTTGGTCGCCTTGCAGGAGTTAGCGCGCGAAGATCCGTCGGGATGGAGCCACGCCCTAGCTGCGATCGCCTGCTTTCGCCTTGAGGATTACGCTGCCGCAGTCGCGCACTGCGACGAGGCGCTTGAGCGCAACCCTGACCGTCAGGAATGGCAACAGCTCAGGGCGCACGCCCGGGCGAATGCCGCCGCGCAAATAAACCTCTTTGTGCCCGAGCGGCGCTTCTTCGACCGGGACGAGCTGCTGGCGCCGCCGGTCCCGCCGCCGGGAACGCTTTCACCAATAACGCCAGCCCGAAACGCCCCTGGGCTCCGGCGGCTGCTCGTTGTGCTCGGCGACGGGATCGGCTTTATTTCAGGCGTCGCGTTCGGCCTCATCACCCGAATCTATGGCGCGCTTGCGGGCTACCAAGATGAAGTGTGGACGAACTGGTACCGGAGGCCGCTCTGGCGCGCGATCCTAACGCTGGCCCACATGCGCGAGGAGCTCAACCGCCACAACCTGCGCGACGTCTACCCGAAGAGGGCGTTGGTTGGCTTTCAAACGAAAGGCCAGAAGCCGCCGCCCGGCGTTGAACGCTGCCGCACGGCCGATGGGACTTGGAATAATCTTGAGAATCCCATGGAAGGGGCGGCGGGCACGCGCTTCTCGCGCAACGTCGCAAACGACGCCATTCGCCCCGAGACCGGCGCGCGGCTGCTCACCCCGGATCCCCGCGAAGTGAGCCGCCGCCTGCTTACGCGCGGCGATCCGATGAAGGAGGTGCCGTTTCTCAATCTCCTCGCCGCTGCCTGGATCCAGTTTCAGACGCACGACTGGGTGAGTCACGGCGAAAATCAGCAGGGCAACAGTTACGAGATTCCACTGACGCAGGACGATGAAGCGCGCCGCAACTATTTATTGCAGAAATTCACGGTCGGCCGGACGCAGCCGGACCCGACGCGTCTGTCGCACGGGGAGCCTACACCGCTCACTCATATTAATGAGGTGACGCATTGGTGGGATGGCTCGCAGATCTACGGCAGCGATTGGCAGACGCTTTCCCGGCTGCGTTCCGGAACCGAAGGGAAGCTCGCGATCGAAGCCGACGGCAGGCTGCCGGTCGGGAGCAACGGCGTCGAGGAGACCGGCTTCGTCCGCAACTGGTGGGTGGGGCTAAGCATGCTCCATACGCTGTTCGTCAAAGAGCACAACGCGATCTGCGACCGGCTGAAGGCGAAGTATCCGCACTGGGACGACGCCCGCCTGTTCAACGTGGCGCGGCTCGTCAACGCCGCGGTGATGGCCAAGATCCACACGATCGAATGGACGCCGGCGATCCTTCCCAACCCGGCGGTGAACGCGGGCTTGAACGCGAACTGGTATGGGCTGGCGACGAACTTCCTGCGCACCCGCGACAAGCGCAAGACTATGGCCGAGATTAATATCCATAATCCGGAGCTCGGCGGCGTCGTGGGCAATCCAATCGAAAAACACGGCGCGCCCTTCAGCCTGACCGAGGAGTTCGTCGAGGTCTATCGCCTGCATTCGCTGCTGCCGGAGGCGCTCGATCTGCGCAGCCACCGGGACAACTCTCCGATCGAACGGGCGCCGCTGGCGGCGACTCGCCAGGCAGGCGCCGCCGCACTTACCGAACGGGTTGGCATGGCCGATCTATTCTACTCCTTCGGGACGGAGCACCCCGGCGCGCTCGTGCTGAACAACTATCCAAAGTTCATGCAGGAACTGAGCGTGACGAGAAATCCGCTGATCGACCTCGGGGCCGTCGATATCCTGCGCGCCAGAGAGCGCGGCGTGCCGCGCTATAACGAGTTTCGGCGGCAGCTCCTGCTGAAGCCGATTCGGAGCTTTCGTGACCTGACGGACGACGAACAGCAGCTTCGTCAACTCGAAGAGGTATACAACGGCGACGTGGAGGCGCTCGACCTGCTCATCGGCACGCTTGCCGAGCAATCGCCCAGCCGCCGGCCAATAGGCTTCGGCTTCGGCGAGACGCTGTTCCAGATTTTCATTCTGAACGCCACCCGCCGCCTCCAGGCCGACCGCTTCTACACGACCTGCTATAACGCGGAGATCTACACGAAAGAAGGGCTCGACTGGATCGACGATGCGGATCTGAAGACGGTGCTTCTGCGCCACTATCCTGAGCTTGCCAGAACCGGGCTTGCGAATATCAGAAATGCGTTCGAGCCTTGGGACAATGGAGAGCGGCTCGATCCCGCCCGACACCCCTTGCGTGCTTTCGATAAGGAGCTTGGTCCGGATCCGTGGATAGGAGATAAATGGAGAAAATAATTTTTAAACGGCCTATTCAATGTCGGATCGTTTGCAACGGCGCCCGGCACCGAACTGAAAAAGCGTAGGCAATCAATCCGTTCGTGGGAGTATGGAAAAACTTCAACAATTTTAAGGAGGCAATCTTATGATCATTTCCCTGATTAACCACACCAACGGCAAGCTCACCGACGAGGAGGTGCAGAACACCATTCGGGTCATAAACAGACAAATTAAAGAGGACTACGAGCCATACTGGAGTCTGGGAGCGACGTTGAGGCTCGAAGGAAAGGCGGGCGCCAAGCCCAAGCAGCAAGAGCCTTCGGACATGCGCGGCGATGCGGTGCTTTACCTTTGGGATAACGTGAATGTCGCGAATGCCTTGGGTTACCACGAGAGAAACAACCGCGGCATACCTTTCGGCTTCGTTTTTACCGAGCTTTCGAAGAGCTTGGGAGAAAGTTGGACCGTGACGTTATCCCACGAAGCTCTCGAGCTCATCGGCGACCCGGAAGTCAATTTGCTGGTGGCCGGGCCGCACCCAGCCAATCCCAAGCAGGACGTCTTTCACTGGTACGAAATGTGTGACGCGGTGCAGGCCGAGTCCTACGAGATCGATGGGGTCGGGGTGTCCAACTTCGCGTTGCCCCTCTACTTCACTGGCAGTGAGGAGGTCGGAGGACGAAACGATTTCCTCGGTCGCCCTCACGATGGCAAGACGCTTAAATCGTTTGGTGTTAATCCGGGCGGCTACATCGGATTTTTTAACCCTCAAACAGGAGACCACGAAACCTTTTCACGCAAAGGCGACGCGGAAGCCGAAAGACGCATGAAGATTAAATTGCAAGCTAAGACCGCCCGACGTGCTATACGGTATCGGCGGTTTGCGGTGAGGCAACCGGCTTTGAAGAAAGTGGCTGGAAAATAGCGCGGCGAGAAAGATCCTAACCTGATCCAGAGCGTGTCGCAATCCGTTATGGTTCGGCCCTTCTGCTTTGCTCAGGGCAGGCTAGGCTCACCACGAACGGATAGACGACGAATCAGTATTTAACCGCTCGTCCTGAGACTTGTATGAGGGATGTCGTGATTAACGCCGAGTGCTCCGTAACAGGTACAATGGTCAAATTTTTGGCCGTTGAACCAAAGGAGGCACTTCGATGGGGCACCAGACATTCATCCCTCGTGA
>Ga0209690_1001688_pt1 | contig 12562 bp, 13 predicted proteins | sample GraSoiAngelo_150_FD_186164 | JGI IMG/M metagenome (GOLD analysis project Ga0209690, IMG submission 186164) | Grasslands soil microbial communities from the Angelo Coastal Reserve, California, USA - 14_1009_09_40cm (SPAdes) (version 2) | ecosystem: Environmental > Terrestrial > Soil > Grasslands ...
GAGGGACGCGTAGTGGAAATCGGGGCCCGGACCCGGACGATTCCCCCCGCCTTACGCCGTGCCCTCGAGCATCGGGATCAAGGCTGCCGCTTCCCGGGGTGCCATGGGCGCTTCACCCAGGGGCATCACCTCCGCCACTGGGCGCAGGGCGGCCCGACGACGTTGTCGAACCTCGCGCTGCTCTGCCGCCGGCATCATCGGGCCGTGCACGAGGAGGGCTACCAGGTCGTGCGTTTACCCGACGGCACCCTCCAGTTCCGGCGACCCAACGGCCACCCACTGCCCGAGGTGCCGCCGCCTGCCGCGGTGCCAGCGGATCCCATCAAGGCTCTCCACGAGTCTCATGACACGCAGGGCCTGCATGTCACCGCGCGGACGGGATGTCCGAGTTGGCTCGGGGAGGGACTGAATGTGGGGTGGGCGATCGACGTGTTGCATCCCCTGGCGGCGAGCTCGAGACCACGCGCTCGTTAAGCCTGGTTGGCCGTCGTCTGGCCAGAACGCCGCGAAACGCTGCTACACCACCGCCTTCATCCGCTCTTGTTGAGCCTGCAGGAACTCCGTGATCGGGGTCAGGACCGCGTCGGCGCGATAGAATGCGTCAGCATGATCGAACCCTGGAAACGATACAAAGGTGACGTTGGTCATCTGCTTAACACACGCCTTTACCTGCGGGAAAATACCATCCGCTTCTCCGACATACAGAAAGGACGGCATCTTCAGCGTCGGGAGGATGTCCTCGAGGGACGGCCGATCCTGTTGAGCCGCCGCCAAGGCCAAAAAGTCGTTGGCCAGCAGCTCCGCGCGTCTCTCTGACGGTAGCGCATCGAGAGGGTTTACACCTAGGCGTCCGAACAAGTTCTTGAGAAACGCCTGCGGATCAGAGCCATCGGGCCGGGAGACTCGCAAGGTACGCTCGTACGGTTGTGCACCGCCGATCATGAGGGCGTCGACGCGCTGGGGCGCATACTTCGCCATGCCAAACCCGATCCACCCACCCATGGAATAGCCCCAGAAATGCGCCGTGCGCAGGTTGAGAACATCAAGCACGGCGACGATATCGCTCACATGTCGGGACAGCGTATAGGCGGCGGGGTCGTGGGGTTTGTCACTGTCTCCATGCCCACGAGCATCCACGCGGATAAGTCGGTAAAGCGGTTTCAGCGCGTCGACATATCCGGCGTGAACCCATGTTGAAGGACGAGAGGCGGACCGTCACCGTCGACTTCATAGTGGATACGGATGCCTTCATTCGTCACGTACGGCATCGTCGTTACCTCCAGCGCAGATGAAGGCACCTGCAGACAGGATGGGATAGGAGATCTGGCTGTTCGATCGAATGGCGATAGCCATGCGCACAACGCTCCCCTTTGGTCGTGCGCCCGAACATAGCCGAGTGAGTCGGAGTCCGCAAGGCGCGTCCGACGGGTGACGCACTACTCCAGGTCCAGAGTGCTGCGGGCGAACACCCCCTCGTAAATTGGCCCAGTCCTGAAAGCGCTTGACTAACCGCATGGCGTGCGTCATCGTGCGTTTCCGGCATATGAGCGATCCCGGTCAGCCTCTCGTCGCTGTCATCATGGGCAGCAAGTCCGACTGGGAGACCATGCGCCATGCCGACGAGATCCTCACCCGCTTCGGCGTCGCCCACGAGTGCAAGGTCATGTCCGCCCATCGCACGCCCGCCATGACGACGGAGTACGCGACGGGGGCCGAGGGCCGCGGCATCGAGGTCATCATCGCGGCCGCGGGCGGGGCCGCGCATCTGGCGGGCGTGGTGGCCGCCCACACCATCCTGCCCGTGCTCGGCGTGCCCATCGAGAGCCCGGCGCTGAAGGGTATGGACTCGCTGCTCTCCACCGTGCAGATGCCCGGCGGCATTCCCGTGGGCACCCTGGCCATCGGCAAGCCGGGCGCCATCAACGCGGCGCTGCTCGCCGTGGCCATCCTGGGCGGCCATCGCCCCGATCTCCGAAAACGGCTCCACGAGTTCCGGGAGGAGCAGGAGCGGAAGATCAAGAAGGAAACCCTGCCGTAGCCGGAGCATCTCCCGGCCACTTCGAAGGAGCACGCATGCGCTTCGCGATCTTCACCAGCATGGGCGGCACCACGTGGAACGACGTTCTCGATCTCTGGCGCCACGCGGATCAGCCGGGTGGCTGGGATGCTGCCTGCGTCACCGATCACTTCATGCCGAACACCCCCGACCGGGTCGGCGACATGCTGGAATCCTGGACGGCCCTCGCCGCCCTCGCGGGACTGACCACGCGCATGCGCGTCGGCACCATCGTGTCCGGGAACACCTATCGTCATCCCGCCGTCCTCGCCAAGATGGCCGCCAACATCGACATCATCTCGGGCGGCCGACTCATCTGCGGGATGGGCGCGGGCTGGCAGGAAAACGAGCACCAGGCCTACGGCATCCCCTTCTACACGGTGGGCGAGCGGCTCCAGCGCCTCGACGAGGCCTGCCAGGTCATGAACATGCTGTGGACCCAGGATCGCTCGACCTTCAAGGGGCGCTACTACCAGCTCGACGACGCCCCCTTGATGCCCAAGCCCGTGCAGAAGCCGCGGCCCGAGCTCATGATCGGCGGAGGCGGCGAGAAGGTCACCCTCAAGGTGGCCGCGCGCTGGGCCGATCACTGGAACGTCTGGGGCGGTCCCGACATCCTCGCGCGCAAGGGCAAGATCCTCGAGCAGCATTGCGCCGCCGTCAATCGCGATCCCAAGGCCATCCTGCGCTCGGCCGTCATGGTGCCCGTGATCAGCGAGGACCGCACCCAGATCGAGAAGGCTCAGCAGACCCTCATGAAGAGGATGGGCCGCGACGAAGCGTCCGCGAAGGACATCCTCCTCGCGGGCAGCGTCGCCCAGATCCAGGACAAGCTGGGCAAGCTGGGCGGGGCGGGGGTGGGGCTGGTCTTCATCCCGACCATGTTCCTGGGCAAGGACGGGCGCGCCGTCCTCGACACGCTCATCGAGAAGGTCGCGCCCGCGCTTCGCAAGGTGTGACCGTGAAGGGCTTCGCCGACTTCGAGCAGTACGACGCCCTCGGCCTCGCCGAGCTCGTGCAGGGCGGCAAGGTTTCTCCGGGCGAGCTCCTCGAGGCCGCCATCGAGCGCGTCGAGGCGCGAAACGGCGCCGTCAACGCCGTGACCATGAAGCTCTACGATCACGGACGCAAGGCCATCGCCGACGGGCTGCCCGACGGACCCTTCAAGGGCGTGCCCTTCCTCCTCAAGGACCTGACGGCATCGCTCGCGGGCGTGCCCATGACGCGGGGCTCGAAGTTCTTCGCGAACTCGCCGCCCGCGCCCGTGGACAGCGAGCACGTCAAGCGTCTCAAGCGGGCGGGGCTCGTCATCTTCGGGCGCACCAATACCTGCGAGCTCGGGCTCTCGCTGACCTGTGAGCCGCAGCTCCACGGGCCGACGAGAAGCCCGTGGGACACCGCCCGCATCTCCGGCGGATCCTCGGGCGGCGCGGCGGCTTCGGTGGGCGCGCGCATGCTGCCCATGGCGCATGGCTCCGACGGCTTCGGGTCCATCCGCGCGCCCGCCTCCTGCTGCGGCCTCGTGGGGCTCAAGCCCTCACGTGGGCGGAATACCATGGCGCCGTATCTCGGCGAGGGGCTGGGCGGCTGCTCCACGGAGCATGCCGTCACGCTGACGGTGCGCGACACCGCGGCGCTCCTCGATGCTACGGCCGGGGCTGGCGCGGGGGATCCGTATGCCGCTCCAGCGCCGTCGCGCCCCTACCTCGAAGAGGTACGGCGCGGGCCGCGTCCGCTCCGCATCGCCTTCACGAGGGTCACCCCGAATGGCGCGCCCGTGGAGGCCGAGTACCTCAAGGCCTTGAGCGAGACCATCGCCCTCTGCAAGAGCCTCGGCCACCATGTCGAGGAGGCTGATCCCGAGATCGACCGCGGGGTAGTGGTGCCGACCTTCCTCACCCTGGCCGCGGCGAACATGGTGGTCAATCTCGCCAGCCATCCGACGGCGGGACGACTCCCGCACAAGGGGGAGATCGAGAACGTGACGTGGGGGACGGCCCAGAAGGGCGAGCAGGTCAGCGGCGCCGACTACGTGCGCGCGACGCAGGCCGCGCATCGGCTGAGCCGGCAGATGGGGGCCTTCCACACCGAGTGGGACGTGCTGCTCACGCCGGGCCTCGGGACGTTGCCGCCCAAGCTCGGCTGGATCGACATGATGATGGACGACGTGGACGAGTACTGGCGCCGCGTCTTCGACTTCTCGCCCTTCACCGTCTGGTTCAACCTGACGGGGCAGCCGGCCGTGGTGCTGCCTCTCGGCCGCACTCCCACGGGCTTTCCCATCTCCGTGCAGCTCGCCGGACGCTATGGCGAGGAGGGGACCATCCTCGCCCTGGGCGCGCAGCTCGAGAAGGCGCGGCCCTGGTTCGACACGAAGCCGCCTATCGCTTCTTGAGCCGCGCGCGCGCCATCTCCCCCAATGTCGACCTGAAGAGCTCGGCATACCCGGGATGGGCGAGAGGCAGCGCCAGGGCCTGCTCGAGGCTCAGCCAGGCCAGGTCGGTGTGCTCGGAGCCGCGCAGTCGAGGCTCGCCGTCTCCCCAGGCCGTGACCACGAAGATGTGATACTGGGCCTCCCCGTGCTCGGCGGGATGCGGCTCGGCCAGCACCGCGATCCTTTCGAATGCCCGCGGCCTGACGCCTATCTCTTCCACGAGCTCCCGGGCGAGCGTGTCGACGGGCGCCTCGTCCCCCTCGCAGTGTCCGCCGATGACGTCCCACACACCTGGATAGAAGTCCCGATCGGCCGCGCGTCTCGCCAGAAGGATCCGGTCGTCGCGAACCAGGAGACCACCGGCACAGATCCTCATCGCTCCCTCAGCGACTCCCCGACCGCCTGCCGACCCGGGCGCGTGCCATCGCAGCCCCGGCGGCCGCATCGATGACGGCGCTGGCGCCGAAGAGAAGGACGAGCAGCCAGAGGGGCGCCCGCGTGGCCATCTTTTCCGTGTACCACCACCACGGCCACAGCCAGGCGCCCACCAGCGCCAGCGCCACGTTGACGGCCACCAGAGCGACTCCGAATTTCAGGACCTGCGATCCCGTGATCTCCACCCCGCGCCGTCGCGCCAGCCGGGCCACGAGCGCGACGCCGCCCACGCACAGCACGAGCGGCGCGACGAGAAAGATGCCGAGAAGAAGCAGAATCGCCGCCACCAGGAGAACACCGCCGGTCACGAGGGCAAGCCAGAGGCCGCCTGCGTTCCTGGCGATGGTGCCGAGCAGGTCGGCGGTGCCGATGACGGCCAGGGCCAAGGCGGGATAGAGCGCGGCGGCGGCAAGCAGCTGGACCGCCGCCACCACGCCCAGGCCGATGGGCACCATGCGCGCTCGCCCTAGGGGCGCAGGCGCTCGTACAGAACGTGGCGGCGGTTCTTCGTGTACGGCCGGACCTGGGCAGGCCAGCGGCCTTGCTCCGCCGCCACGCCCCACGCCGCGCTCGTGAGAACGTCCGGACTCTCGATCTCGTACGTCGCGGTGTAGGTGGGCTCGCTCTCCGCCACGATGGTCTTCTTCTCGCCGCCGAGGAGTAGGGTCAAGGTGGTCTTCTTGAGCCTCACGGCCGCGATCACCCCGGGCACCTTCAGGATGAGAGGCACGTGCTCGGTGTCGTAGACCTCGTTGAAGAGGGCCTCCTTGGCGGGATCGACATCCATGGAGGCGGTGAAGACATAGCGGGTCTGGATGGGCATGGGATGGGTCTCCTCGGGGTCAGCGGTGCACTCGGATCAGCGGTGGCTCTCGGCCTCATCGAGGGGCTCCCAGCCGAGCACCGTGCGCGGGTGCTCGAGGTCACGGTAGCCCCACCGGTTCCGCGACGTGCCGAAGACGATGTCGTAGCGGACGGACGCGGGCGCCGCCACGGCGTGCTCGAGCAGACGCACGATGTCGCGCTGGCTGCACCAGACGGAGAAATCGCGGGCGGACAGCGGCCGGTCCTCGGCATGCACGCGGCCGATGCGCACGCAGATGACGGACAGTCCATGCGCGTCGGCGTAGTGACGGCCGAGCGCCTCGCCCCAGACCTTGCTCACGCCGTACAGGCCCTGGGGCCGGACGGGTGAGAGGTGGGTCAGGATCGGCCACGAGGTCAGCCCCTCGTAGCGGCCGGCCACCAGATCGCTGTACGGCTTGTCCTGCTCGATGGCGCTGATGGTCGCGCCGCTCGAGGCGAAGACCACGCGCTTGACCCCAGTCTTTCGAGCGGCCTCGAGCACGTTGTAGGTGCCCGTGACGTTGTTCTGCAGCATGCGTTCCCACGGAGGGCTCGCGCTCCCCAGGGCCGCCGCCAAATGCACGACGGTGTCCACGCCCGCAAAAGCGGGCTCGATGGCCCCCAGGTCCCCGATATCGGCACGGTGGCACGGCAGGCCCTCGACGGCGCTCCGGTTGAGCGCGCGAAGATCGTAGCGCCCCTCCATCTCTTTTCGGAGCGCGCGGCCGATGAGGCCGCTCATTCCGGTCACGAGCACCGAGCGCGCCATCTAGCGGATCGCGGAGTGGACGTGGTTCGAGACGATATCTATCCGCTGGCTGTGCCAGGGATCGGGCACGCGGCTGTTGGTGAGATACGAGAAGGACACGCCCGAGTCGGGATCCGCCCAGCAATAGGAGGAGCCGACGCCGCCGTGGCCGAAGACGCGAGGCGAGGCGAGGGATCCCAGCCCGCGAATGGTGTCCGTGGTCCCCCGCGAGTGCGGGCCGAGCCCGCGGTGCATGGGCATGCCCATGAAGCCGTCGATCCGGTCTCCGGTGAAGTTGCGCGTGACGTAGGCGACCATGCGCGGGGAGAGCAGCCGCACGCCGTTGAGGACGCCGCCGTGGGCCATCATCTGATAGAAGGCGGCCATGGCCCGCGCGGTCCCGTAGCCTCCGCCGCCCGGCGAACCGGCGCGGCGGAACTCGGCGTTGTTCTCGTCGGCGCGCTTCACCTGGCGCCCCCCGTCGCTCGCGGGCTCATGGATGTCCGCGGCGCGGCCCTGCTGGGCGTCGGGCAGGCCGACGAAGAGCTCGTTGCCGAGCCCGAGCGGCTCCGTCACGTTGGCGCGAATGAAGTCGCGGTAGTCGGTCTTGGTCACCGCCTCGATCAGGGCCGCGGCCGTCCAGTGCGCGGTGAGCCCGTGATAGTGCACGCGCGAACCCGGCGTCCACTCGAGCGAGAACCCGCAGACGGTCTGGCGCAGGAGATCATGATCCTCCCACACGGCCTTGGGCACCTGCGCGTTGGGGAAGCCTGCCTGGTGGGTCAGCAGCTGGATCACCGTGATATCGCCCTTGGCATTCTGCTCGAAGCCCGGCAGGTGCTCGGCCACGCGATCCGTGAAGGAGAGCGCGCCCCGCTCGACGAGAAGCCACACGGCGCATGCCGTGATCACCTTCGTGTTCGAGTACAGCAGCCAGAGGGTGTCCTCCGACGCCGTGGCCCGCGCCGGATCGATGCGCGCGTCGCCGATCGTCTCGAAGAGGGCCAGCTTTCCGTGCCGGGCCACCGCGAGCTGGGCACCCGGATAGCGTCCTTCGGCGATGTGGCGCGTGACGGTCTCGAGCAGGCGCTCGAGGCTCTTGGGATCGAGATCGAGCGAGGCGGGCGTGGCACGGTCGAGCGAGACGGGCATGACGGGCTCCTCCTCAGGGCTGTTGGGTGTTCCGCCAGTGGGCGGCGATCTCCGCGAGGGGCGCGGTCCAGACGCGGGGGGTGTGTTTCACGTGATCGAGCACCTCGCGCAGGCAGGCGAGGCGCGAGGGACGGCCGATGATCTGCGGATGAAAGGTGAAGTTGGTGACGCCGTGCGCCTCCGTGATGCCGTCGAACTCCGTCAGCCATCCCTGCAGCACCGGTCCCGGCGCCTGGATGCTCCGCTGCCCCGTGAACATGAAGAAGGGCGCGTCGTCCAGCACCCACGACACGGGAATCTCCACGAGGGCGCGACCGTGAGCTTCGGGATGCCGGTACGGCACGAGCCGGTCCATCATGTTCGACGAGTACTCGAAGCCGTGCTTGGCCGCGAGGTCGAGCGAGCACGCGGAGAGCTGCCAGGCGGGAGCGCGCCATCCCACGGGACGACGACCGCAGAGCGGCGTCAGCGTCTCCAGGCTCTTGGTGAGGATTGCCTCTTCTTGTTTGGGATCGAGATCGGAGACTCGCTCGTGCTCGTCACCGTGGCAGCCGACCTCGTGGCCGGCCTTCGCGATGGCGCGCACGGCCTCCGGGTAGTGCGAGGCGACCCAGGCGGGGATGAAGAAGGACGCGCGCACCTCCGCCTTCTCGAGCATGGCGAGAATGCGTGGCAGCGCCTCCACGGGACCAAAGCGCCCCTGGGACAGCGTCACCGGCTCGTGGACCCCACGGGCCATCCACAAGGTCTCGGCGTCGAGGTCGAAGGTGAAGGCGCAGGCGGCGCGCGAGTCGCCGGGCCAGCGCGGAAGAGTCTCGGCCGCGGTCATGGGGCCTTGACTCTAGCTCAGACGGCGCCCGGGAGCCACCCCCACACGGACCCGAAGTTTGACCTCTTTATGGTCCTCTGGCACGATCGACCCGATGATCTCGGAGGGCTTGATGAACGGCACGACTCGCTTCGTCGTTCTCGTGCTGCCCATCGCCCTCGCGAGCGGATGTGTCACGACGGGTTCCGCTCCCGCGCCGACCGCGGTCGCCGCCACGCCTTCGCCGCCCGCGACCACGAGCGATTCGGCGCCGCCCGCCGCCGCCGATCCCGCGCGGCTCCTCGATCTCGGCCGCGCGCTCCTCGCGCGCGGCGAGATGGTGGCGGCGACCATGGCGCTGCGCGAGGCGCTTCACCTCAAGCCCGACCTCGCCGAGGCGCGCGCGAGCCTCGGCCTGGCCCTCTACGCGATGGGCGACCTCGATGCAGCCGTGGAGGAATTGCGCGGGCTACTGCGCGTGCGCCCGGATCTGGCCGAGGCGCGGCTGACCCTGGCCGCCGCGCTCGTGGCCCGCCAGGACTGGCCCGCCGCGCGCGCCGAGCTGGAGACGGCACTGGCCGCCTCGCCCGACCTCCTCCAGGCCCAGTACACGCTCGGCGTCGTGCGCTACGCCCAGGGCGATCTCACCGGGGCCATCGAGGCCTACCGTCGCGTTCTCGCGCGCGAGCCCAGGGCTATCGACGCCCGTTACAACCTGGCGCTCGTGCTGAAGCTGGCGCGTCGCGACGTCGAGGCGACGCCCGAGTTTCTCGCCGCCGCGGAGGCGGGCCTGCCCCGCGCCCAGTACTTCGCGGGCGCCGCCTACGCGACGGGCGTGGGCGTCCCGCGCGATCTCGTGGCCGCCATCGCCTGGTGGACGCGGGCGGCGGAGCAGGGCGTGACGCAGGCGGAGGAGGGGCTCGCCCAGCTGCGCCAGTCCGCGTCGGGACGGGCGCGCCGCCCGCCCGCCGACCGCCAGGCCGTCGAGCAGGCCTTCGGCGAGTACCGGGCGCGCCTCTGGAACGACTATCCAGACATCGCGCGCCAGGGCGACGAGCCGCTCGGCGCCGCCCTCCTGCGCCAGGGCCGCGCGCGCGAGGCCGTGCCCGTCCTGATCCGCGAGGCGGCTGCGCTGAGCGAGCCCGCCCAGCGGATGCTCGAGACGCTCTACGACCAGGGGATCGAGGGCCAGCTGCCCGCGCACGACGCGCGGATCCTCACCTACCTCAAGAGCGCGGCCGCCGAGGGGCGGTCGCGCCCGCGCCCGTAGTCACCAGCGGGGCGACCACGAGGACGCTCGGCCGAGCCGCCGCGCTCGCGGGCGGAGCCACGCTCGTGGCCGCGGCGATCTCACTCTGGGGCGGCGCCGCCGTCACCGCGCTGGACTGGTCGGTGTACGACCGCTGGCTCCGCGGGCGCGCCGTCCTTCCCGACACGCCGGCCCTCGTGGTCGTCGTGCGCGATCCCGCGAGCGAGGCGCGCTTCGGGGCCGGGGCCTGGGACCGCGCCGTCATCGCTCGGGTCGTGGTCGCGCTCGGTCGCGCCGGCGCCGCCGTCGTCGGCCTCGACGTGCCGCTCGGCCAGCCGAGCGCGCCGGGGCGCGGCGGCGCCTCGAGCGACGCGCTGCTCGCTCAAGCCGCGCAAACCGTGGACGTCGTCTCAGTCCTGGTCTCCGGCGTCCCACCCACGTCGTCGGTGGCGCCGCTTCCCCCGGACGCGAAGATCGGCCACACCGTCGCCGATCCCGACGCTGATGGCGTCGTGCGTGCCGTGCCGCCCTGGGTCCAGTCCGGCGAGCGGTCGGTCCCCGCCTTCGGCCTGGCCCTGGTGGCCGCGTTGACCGGCACGCCCGCCACCCAGATCCGGGTGCCCGTGGACTCCCACGGGCGTGCGCTCGTGGATTTCGCGGGCGGCGCCGTCCCCGCCGGCGTCCGCGTGGTGTCCTTCCTCGACGTCTGGACGCTCATGGAGCAGTTCCATGCCGACCCACTTCCCACGCTGGTCGGCGACAAGGCGGTGCTCGTCCTCGCGGAGCCCGCGCGCGCCGCCCTGCGTACGCCCGTCGGCGAGATGTCGCCGATGGCGATCCAGACCCATTTCGCCCGAGGGCTGCTCGCCGGCTCTCGGCTGCGGGAGGCTTCGCCGCTCGTCACGGCAGCGACCGCGCTCGGGCTGGCCGCACTCGCGGCATGGTTCCTGCTCTCCGCGCGATGGTGGACGGCCCTCGTGGGTGTTGCGCTGATCGGGAGCGGCTACGCGCTGGCCCTCCAGGTCGCCCTCGTGAAGGCGGGGCTCGCGCTCCCCATCGTGACGCCGCTTGCCGCCATCGCGCTGGCATCGCTGGGCGCGCTCGTGACCCGCCACGTCGTCTCGGGCGCGCGCATCCGGAGGCTCGAGGACGCGAACGCGCAGGCCCGCGAAGCCCTCATGCGCCACGAGTCGGCCGTGGAAGATCTTGAGGAGGACCTCGAGGCCGCGCGCTCGGCGGTGGCCCGGTCCACAGGCGCCGAGCGAGATCTCGGGCGTGCCGCCGACGCCCTGCGCGAGCAGCTGGCGGAGGCGCGGCGCCAGGAGGAGGCGACGCGGGAGCGGCTCGAGTCGCTCGAGCGCGAGCTGTCCGGGCTGCGCGCTGCGGATCCGCGCGCGGGCGCGTCGACGGACGCGGAGCAGGACGCGCTGCGCCGCGCGTGCGAGGAGGCAGGCATCCTCACCCGCGATGCCGCCGTGCTCGCGGTCTTTCATGACCTGGAGCGCGCGGCGCGCTCGTCCCTCCCCATCCTGATCACCGGCGAGCCGGGCACGGGCAAGGAGCTGTTCGCCCGGGCAGCCCACCGGCTGAGCGCGCGCGCGGCCCGGCCCTTCGTCGCGGTGAACATGGCCGCCGTTCCCGCGGAGCTCTTCGAGGGCGAGCTCTTCGGCCACGTCAAGGGCGCCTTCACGGGCGCGGTGACGGATCGCCGGGGCTACTTCGAGCAGGCCGACGGCGGCACGATCTTCCTCGACGAGATCGGCGAGCTGCGCGCCGACCAGCAGAGCAAGCTGCTGCGCGTCCTCCAGGAAAAGGTCTTCCACAAGGTCGGGGCGGCACGGCCGACGCGCGTGGACGTGCGCGTGGTCGCCGCGAGCAACCGCGACCTCGAGCGTGGCGTCGCGGAGGGCTGGTTCCGGGAGGACCTGTGGTTCCGCCTCAAGGGTCTCGTGCTCTGGCTGCCTCCCCTCCGCGCCCGGCCCGACGACGTGCCGCTGCTCGCCTCGCAGATCACCGTCGACGCCGCCGTCGAGCTCGGCCGGCCGGGCGTGGCGCTCTCCGAGGACGCCATGGCCGCCCTTCGGAGCCACGCCTGGCCCGGCAACGTCCGCGAGCTGCAGAACTGTCTGCGCCAGGCGGTCGCCCTGGCCGCGGGACCGCTCCTCAAGCGAGAAGACCTGAGATTGCCCGCGCCGGAGCGGCGCGGCGTCGTCGAGGCCGCGGCCGAGACGGGCGATGCCGCCGTCCTCGCCAGCCTGAGGCGCCACGGCTTCGACATGCAGGCGACCGCGAGAGAGCTCGGATGGGACCGGAGCACGGTCACCCAGCGGCTCAAGGGACTGGGCTTTCGCGGGCTGGTGGAGGCCGGGGGGGATCGGGCCCGCGCCGCCCTGGACCTCGCCGGCGACCCGCAGCTCGCCCGGGCCGTCGAGCTCAAGCTCCGCGAGTACCACGAGCACCTGCTCCGCTCCGTGGCCGGGTTCGATACCGCCGAGGCCGCCGTCGCGGCGTCGCGACGCCGCTTCAAGAACCTCCCCGAGCGCCATTTCCGTTCCCTCGAGTCCCTCGTCCGCCAGCACTTCGACCGCCGCCCTCCGGCGCCCTGACCGTCTTCTCCGGGGTCTGACTTCGCCAGCCTGACGCGGGACCCGTGCGGGGATGCGGGGACGGCCCCGAAACTCCCGCCCCCCCGCTGAGCCCAAGTGCGCGTCACCATGAGCGCTTCGTCAATTCACTGCACTGGCGCGGCCCTTGCGATGATGACCCGCCGGGCGCGGCACCCGCGAGGGCGGGCCTGCAGGCGCCGACAGTGAACCCGAGCGACGGAGAGAGCG
>Ga0209690_1001689_pt1 | contig 12557 bp, 8 predicted proteins | sample GraSoiAngelo_150_FD_186164 | JGI IMG/M metagenome (GOLD analysis project Ga0209690, IMG submission 186164) | Grasslands soil microbial communities from the Angelo Coastal Reserve, California, USA - 14_1009_09_40cm (SPAdes) (version 2) | ecosystem: Environmental > Terrestrial > Soil > Grasslands ...
GGAAGCGGACTATCGCACTTCACTCGACAAGGGCGACCTAGTTCAGACGGGATCCGATGCCAACGCGCGCATCACCTTCGCTGACGGCACGACTTACACCGTGAAGCCGGATACGCTCGTCACCGTCGAGGAGAATTCCACGGAGAACGACAAGCCCACCAGCGTGGCCATGCAAATCAATCATGGCCAGGTCGACCTTGCAACGCCAAACTGGAGTTCCCCTGACTCCAAGGCCGCGGTCAGTGCGGAAGATGCTACCGCCCAACTGCATTCCAACAGCCGCGCGGCAGTCAAGTCTGATCCTGAGAAAAAGGAAAGCGAATTCGTCGTTTCAAGCGGCAGCGCGCAAGTGCAACGTGGCCAGGAAAAGATTGATCTCGCGCCGTACGAAAAACTGACGATTCCCAAGGGCGGTCCGATTCAAAAAACCACGGTGCTAGCTCCTCCCGACCTCGTCGAACCGTTGAATCTCTCGCCGATCACCGCGGAAAATCCGCGCCTTTACCCCGTTCATTTTGAGTGGAAGCCCGTTCCGGATGCCGTATCCTATACTCTACGAATCAGCACCACTGCAATGTTCACCAAAACGGTAAAAGAAGCTCCGACCAAAGGCACAGGCATAGACGTCACGGGTCTGGATCCTGGCGACTATTTTTGGAGCGTCACTGCAACGGATGGAAAGAAGCAGACCAGCGAAGTCAGCACAATTTTCAAGTTCACGCTCGTGGCGCAAGGCAAGACACAGGACATGGTCCTGGAGATTACCAGCACGCAGGTTGTTGGACAGTCGGCGGAGATCGTGGGCCGGACGGAACCCGGCGCGGCTCTGATTATCAATGGACAATCCGTGCCAAACATCGCGCCGGATGGGAATTTCCGGCACTTCACCGATAAGCTTGCTCCGGGTCAGCACACGATTTCGATTATCGGGGCGAATCGCCGGGGCGGGACGGCAACGAAGCAGGTGTCCATCGTGGTTCCGAAGTAAGAGTTCCGAAGAAAGACCCAAGCGCCTTTGCGCTGGTCGTGGTGTCCGGAGACAATAGGAATTGAGGGCTGGCCGCGGTGCGGTCAGCGCTATTGCCGGCCGGACAACGGAGAGTCTTTCTCCGCAGGGGGATGGGGGATGAATAAGAACGGTTACAACATGAGGTCGGTGTTCAGTCTGTTTTCTTCCGACCTCGCCATCGATCTGGGTACTGCAAACACGCTCGTGTTCGCACACGGCAAAGGCATTGTCGTTAACGAGCCCTCGATCGTGGCCATCAATAAGGCCAGCGGAGAAGTTGTGGCTGTCGGCCGCGAAGCAAAAGAAATGCTTGGACGCACGCCGGGCAACGTTGTCGCCATCAAGCCGATGAAAGACGGGGTCATCGCCGACTTCAAAGTCACCGAGAAGATGCTGACCTACTTCATCCAGAAAGCGCACAACCGGCGCGTGCTGGTGCATCCCCGAATTGTTATCGGCGTCCCGAGCGAGATCACTCCGGTGGAAAAGCGCGCCGTGCAGGACTCCGCGTATCGCGCGCGCGCCAGCGAAGTCTTCCTTGTCGAGCAAGCCATGGCTGCAGCGATTGGCGCCGGACTGCCGATCGAGGAACCCTCCGGCAACATGGTCGTGGACATTGGCGGCGGGACCACCGATATTGCGGTCATCTCCATGAGTGGCATCGTATATTCGCGGTCCGTACGCGTGGCAGGCAATGAAATGGACGAAGCCGTCATGCAGTATCTGAAGCGCAAGTACAATCTGCTCGTCGGAGAACGCACGGCAGAGCAGATCAAAATGGAAATTGGTTCCGCCTATCCGCTGGAAAAGCCGCTTACGATGGAAGTGAAAGGCCGCAACCTCATCGAAGGCGTGCCGCGAACCGTCACCATCGACGACAGCGAAATTCGCGAAGCCCTGAGTGAATGTGTGGCGACCATTCTCAACGCCGTACGCGTCGCACTCGAGCGTACGCCCCCGGAGCTTTCCGCCGACATCAGCGACCGCGGTATCGTTCTGACGGGCGGTGGCGCGCTGCTGAAGAATCTCGACAAGCGCATCCGCGAAGAGACCGGCCTGCCGGTTTCGATTGCAGATGATCCTTTGGCGTCCGTGGTGCTCGGCACGGGAAAAATGCTGAGCGACTTCAAACTACTGCGCCAGGTTTGTATCGATTGAGAAAGAGTTTTCAGTCCTTGAAATTTGGAATGGATTCCTAATTCTCGAACTGAGCACTGAGGCTTGATCACGGACATCGCGAGCCACCGGTCACCAGCCGCCAGCCAGCAGTCACCGGTCGCTCCAGAAAATACGAAGAGAATATTGCACAATGGTCGCCATTCCTTCTCGCCATAAATCACTGGTCCTTCTCGCGGGAGTCATTGTTTTGCAGGTGCTGATGCTTGCCGTCCAGATCAAGCGCGACTCAGAAGGACGGCTCATTCGGGTGTGGACCGTGGGTGCCGTTTCACCGTTTGAGCGAGCTGGCTCCTCCGGCTTCGGATGGTTCCGCAACGCCTGGCGCCACTACTTTGCGCTGCAAAACACCACCAAGGAAAACGAGCAGATTCGCCGCGAGAATGATGCCCTGAAACTGCAAGTCGCGCAGCTTCAGGGCAAGGCCGCGGAGGCCGACCGCCTGGCACTGCTGCTGAATTTCCGGAAATCGCACTCCGACGTTCCGATGATTACTGCGCGGGTGATTGGCACGGGCGCGGGAACAGCGAGCCTCATGATTCAACTGGACCGCGGCGAGCGCGACGGCATTCACAAAAACATGGGAGTGATTACCCCGGACGGCGTGGTCGGCAAAGTCGTCGAAGCTTATCCAAATGCATCGCAGGTGCTTCTGCTCACGGACAAGGAGAGTGGAGTTGGCGCAATGTTGGCGAATTCTCGCATCCAGAGCCCCGTTGGGGGGCAGGGTGAACCTCTGCTGGTCATGAAATACGTCCCGAACGACGATGATGTTAATGTTGGGGAACGCGTGATTACCAGCGGCATGGATCGCATCTTCCCGCGCGATCTTCCGGTGGGCACCGTCGCAGAAATCAAGCCTGGCAATCCGTTCAAGCAGATTCGCATCAAGCCATCTGCCAATCTTGAGCGCCTGGAGGAAGTGCTAGTCCTTCCGTCTCTGCGCCCCCTCGAGACGAAAGGTGAAGAGCATCCTTCCAATGCCCAGCCCGCGCCAATCGCATCTTCATCCCCGCCGGCGGTAAGGCGATGAACGACGCATTCGACATCCGCGGCGAATCGCACATTGAAGTTCACAAGTTTCGCGCGGGCGCCATCATTATCGCCACGCTGCTGGCGCTGGTAATCCAGGCGTCATTCCCCATTCATTTTGCAAGGGCCGCCGTTCTTGATTTTCCTTTGCTCGTGACGATTTATTTCGGGCTCAGCCGGCGCAATCCCTCAACGGGCCTTCTCCTGGGCATGGTCGTTGGTCTCTTGCAGGACAGTTTGAGCGGCCCTACTGTTCCGCTCGGTCTCTACGGCATTGCGAAAACCATCATTGGATATCTTGCTTCCTCGATTGGTGCGCGGCTCGATACCGAGCATCCCGCCGCGCGGTTCGCGCTCACTTCCACGTTCTTCGTTGCGCATCAGGGCTTAATCGTGGTTGCGCGGCGCATCCTTCTCGCACAGCCCGAACCGTGGTTTAACATGCACCTCATCTTCGCCGCGCTCATCAACGGGCTGGTTGCCGTGTTCCTCTTCCTTCTTCTCGATCGCCTCCGCAGGAACTAGCGATTCGATTTCCTTGCTACTCGATCGCGATTTACCCTTTCGTTCTTCAATGGGCGAGAAGAAACTGTTTGAATTCATCGTAGCTGCTCGATATCGCCAGCGAAAGCTTGCTACGTTTCAAGTAAGCGGCCAGACGATCCGGCAGAGGCGGTGCAGTGCCAATGGCCTTAATTACTATGTCTGCGAATTTCGCGGGATGCGCCGTGGCCAACACCAAACCTTGGGCGGGCCCCGCATGTTCAAGCTTGTACGCCTCCCAGCCGAGCACGCCCACGGCAGTGTGGGGGTCGGCGATGTAGCCGAAGCGCTTATGGATGGCCTTCATCTCCTGCAACGTTTCTTCGTCCGTTGCCCGGTGTCCCCAAATCTCCTTTTGCACGTATTCGAGTCGGTTGCGGCACAAATCAAGCAATCGCGGAAAATTGTTCGGGTTGCCCACGTCCATGGCATTCGAATAGGTGGCCTGCGCTGCACGCGGATGGAACTGTCCGGTCCGCAAGTATTCCGGCACCACATCATTGGTGTTTGTTGAGGCTACATATTTCGCTACCGGCAACCCGATGCGCTTGGCGAAAATTCCGGCCGTGAGATTGCCAAAGTTTCCGCTGGGAACGGAAACGATCAGCGGCACCGACGCCACCGGCAACTGCCGGTAAGCTGCCAGGTGATAAAACATCTGCGGCAGGAGCCGCCCGATATTGATGGAATTCGCGGAAGTTAGGAAGGCGCGTTTGTTCAATCCCTCATCAGAAAACGCCTGCTTCACCAGCCGCTGGCAATCGTCAAATGTACCTGCGACTTCCAGCGCGGTGATGTTTTCGCCGAGCGTGGTGAACTGCTTCTCTTGCGCCTCGCTGATGCGCTTCGAAGGATAGAGAATCACCACTCGGATTCCCGGCACGTTCAGGAAACCATGTGCTACGGCGCTTCCGGTATCTCCGGAGGTCGCAACCAACACGGTGAGAAGCCGCGTTTCGCCGCGTACGAAATAGCCCATCAGCCGCGCCATGAAGCGCGCGCCAAAATCCTTGAACGCCAGCGTTGGCCCGTGAAACAACTCCAGGATGTGCAGCCCCGGCGAGAGCGAAACCAGCTTCACGGGAAAGTTGATGGCTTCGCTAACGACTTGCCAGAGTGTTTCTTCCGGAACATCCGGCGTGGCAAAAGGCCGCACCACGCGGAAGCAGACTTCCGTGAACGGCAGCCGGCGAAATTCCTCCAGTTCCTCGGCCGAATGCCGGGCAATCTCTGCCGGCATGTACAAGCCGCCATCCGGCGCAAGCCCACGCAGCACGGCGCCGCGCAGGGAGGTGAGCGGGGCTTTGCGCGATGTGCTCCGGTATCTCAATGAATTTCGCTCATCGCGGGCTTCCCGTCCTGTCCCGAATCATTTTCAGAAACGCTGGCGCATCCAGAGATCCATCGCGCAACGCAGCGACTTGCAGCGTGCAATGGCTCAGCGCTTCGTAGCTCTGGCGCCGCCCGGCAATCAGCGCCGGATAACATCGTGCCACCGTCTCCCGCGGTTTTTCTCCGGTCCGTGGTTGAAACGCGCCGCGCCACAACACCGGCTTGGGATCATTCAGATATCTCTCGATCAACAACTGCTGCTCTTCGGCGGAAGCCGCCAGATGCACAATTGTCATTTGCCGGCGCAAGCGCATCAGCAAATCGTTTCCGGTGTAAATGATGCTTCCCGTGGTATCGAGCACCAGTGATTTCTCCGGTTCCCTCTCGAGTTCCGTCAAAATTTCATCCAGAGCATGGATCTCTTCGGCCAGATATTCTGCCTCGCGCTGGGCATAGGTCGTGGAGTCCGGCCAGCCCATCCAAGCGGCCACGCCATTGATCCCGGAGTAACCCCCGGCCGCAAGCCGTGACGCGAGCTTTTGCTCGATGCGGTCGTCACACGAACCTGCAGGATACCCATTTGCTGCTAACTTCTTTGTCCAGAAGGTCTTCCCGGCACCGGACATGCCGATCAACGCCAGCCGCAGCGGCTTTTTCCTGTTCGTTTCAGCGTTCATAAATGAACTGCCTACAATAGCTTGATACCAGCGGCCACAGCAACCCGCCGAAGGCGGCGGTCCGGCAAAAATTCTAATGCATTTCTGGAACCTGTCCTCCAGGACGGCTTGCGGCCCACTCCGGCAGGTGATACGTTTGAAAAGACTCTTGCTGCTTCAGGCAGCTTCGGTCCGGCGGTGATTCGGGAGTCCCGGGAGATTTTTTCGGTTCCCAGGTTCGAGGAAATTTTCGACGGACATTTTCGGCGTGACCCTGACAAAGTTGGGGTCAACTCGAAACCCACGCTGCAGATTTTTTCGTGACGCGAGTTCAGTCCGGCCAGTGGAATCAAATTGGGCCGGAGCGGGCGGAAAGCCCTGAGAAAAAGTACTCGCGCGCGGGGTTTTCGTGTCGTACTGGTTCCGCAACGACAATCGATTGCCGCAAGCGCGGCTGGCCATCGCCTCCTACATCATTGTGGGAATGATCGGCGTGTTGCTGCTCGGTTTCTGGAAGCTCCAGGTCATCGACGCCGACAAGTACAGCTCCATGGCCGAGCGCAACCGCGTGCGCTACATTCCCGTCATTGCGCCGCGCGGCCGCATGCTGGACCGGGAAGGCCGTGTGCTTGTGGACAACCGGCCGTCCTTCAGCGTGCTCCTCCTTCGCGATGATCTGGCACAAGTGCAAAAGCATCTGTCCAGTATTTCGGAAGGCTTAGACATTCCTCTGGATGATTTGCGCGAGCAACTCAACAATACGAAGAACCTGCCGAAATTCCAGCCCATCATCATCAAGCCCGACGCGTCACCAGCGGACGTCGCCTTCATCGAATCGCACCGTTCGGACATTCCGGTTCTGGAAATGATCCCCGTGCAACGCAGGCGTTATTTGCCGGGCGGATTCCTTGCTCACGTTGCGGGTTACGTCGGCGAAGTCAGCGAGCAGCAGATCGAAGCGAGCAATGACAAACTTCGCCCCGGCGATTTCGCCGGAAAGACCGGTTTGGAGCGCCAGTACAACGACTTGCTGCAGGGCACCGACGGCATGCGGCGCGTGGTTGTAAACAGCGTCGGCAAAGAAGTGGAGCGTCTGTCCACGCAGGAAGCCATTTCCGGCAAACAGATTTTGCTGACTATCGACTACGATTTGCAGCAGGTCGCCGAGCAATCCTTAGGCGCGCGGCCTGGCGCCGCAGTTGCCCTGGATCCGCGTACCGGAGAAGTGCTGGCGATGGTGAGCCATCCCGCACTGGATCCCAATGATTTCGCCGTGCGCATCTCGGCGAATGACTGGAAAAGTCTCAACGAAGATCCGCATCGTCCTTTGCTCAATCGCGCCATTCAAGCGCAGCTTGCTCCGGGGTCGGTTTTCAAGATTGTGACCGCCACAGCCATGTTGGAGGACAAGAATCCTCCGGAAAGCTTCACGACCTTTTGCCCGGGCTACGCTACTTTTTACGGCCGGCAGTTCAAGTGCTGGGTATACGGGAAGAGTTCTCACGGCGTGGTGGGCCTGCACAAAGCCATCCTCGAGTCTTGTGACATCTTCTTCTACAACGTGGGAATGCGCCTCGGGATTGACCGCCTCTCCTACTACGGCACCAAGTTCGGCCTCGGACGCAAGACGGGAATCGATCTACCCTCGGAGGAGCCCGGGCTGATGCCTTCCGCGGAATGGGTCGAGCGCGTGTTTCATCGCAAGTGGTATGCCGGTGAAACGATTTCCGTATCCACTGGCCAGGGCGCTGTCATCACCACCCCGCTGCAGCTCGCGCGCATGATCGGCGGCATCGCCATGGGGGGCGTCTTTAAGCAACCCCATCTCCTGAAAGACGCGCCTAACGTGGGCGAGGAGCGGTTCGCGCTTTCCGAGCCGACCGTGGAGAAAATAACCGACGCGATGTACGGCGTTGTCAACGAAGAAGGCGGCACTGCGCGCAACGTCCGTCTCCCCGGAATCGAAGTCGCTGGCAAATCCGGAACCGCGCAAGTTATCGGTTATGCGACCAGAGAACGGTTTGGGAAACAGAAAAAATTCGAGGACAACGCCTGGTTCGTTGGCTACGCGCCGCGTCGCAACCCGGAGATTGTTGTCGCCGTGTTGGTGCAGGAAAGCGGAAAACACGGCGGCGAGGCAGCCGGCCCCGTGGTCAAAGACGTCATCAAGGCCTACTACGACAAGAAAAACAAAAAGACTCAGGGGCAGGAAACCGCAGAATCCAAGCGGCCCCCCGAATCGAGCAAAGTTCCCGTTGCTTCGGCAGTGCGGGTTCCGCGCACTGCTGGGAAGCCGGACGAAAGCGCCGCTGTCGTTCCGGTAAGCGCCAGCACGGATCCACGGCGATAAAGGACTCTATGATTCAGCCTTATGAAGTCGGGACGCAAAAGACCAGCACTCACAGCAGTAGCGGCTTGGGTCCTGGCTTTCAACCTTCAGCCTTGAACCTTCACCGTCCGCGATGAAAGACGCACCCGGAACGCGCGATTACGATTGGCTGCTCCTGGCCATTCTTGCGGCCATCTGCGCGCTTGGCGTAATCGAAATCTATTCCGCCACGCACGGCAGCTCGCTGACCGGCATGCATATGAAGCAGGTGCGCTGGCTGGTCATCGGCTTCGTCCTGATGTTTGCGCTCTCACGCCTGGACTATCATCTGATTCTCGACCAAGCCCCTGCCCTCTATCTCCTTGGCATCGCCGCGCTGGTAGCCGTGCTCCTCGTCGGGCACACCCGCTTTGGCGCCAAGCGCTGGATCAACGTCCCGGGCATCGGAGAGCTTCTTCAGGTGTCAGAATTGGTCAAATTGATTATAATCATAGTGTTGGCGCGCTTCTTTGCGGAAGTGCGCTCTGATCAGCTTGATCTGCGTGATCTGATCAAGGCAGGATTATTGGTAGGTGTTCCGCTGGTTTTGATACTCAAGCAGCCCGACTTGGGGACGGCTCTCGTGCTGATTCCCTTGCTTGTGGTTGGCGCATTTCTGGCGGGCTTGCAGTGGCAACATGCGGCGATCTTTTCCTTGGCAGGGATTTTGCTGGTGGGCGCTGTTTTCTATCCTCCCGTTAGCCGGCGAATCCTCAAGCCGTATCAGCGGGAAAGAATCACTTCTTTCCTGCACCCTGAAGAAGACGCCAAAGGCTCTGGGGCAAAGGGTTCAGTAATGGCAGTCAGAATCAACTGGGCTACATCCCCGTCCGGTATTCGGATTTCATCATGTCGGCGTGGGCTGAAGAACAGGGATTCAAGGGCGTGCTTTTGGCCCTCGGGTTGTATATGGCGCTTCTGTTGCGTTTAGTGCAGAATGCTCAACGCGCGAAAGATCGCGCGGGAATGTTTCTGGTCATGGGCGTCGCAGCGGCGCTTGGGTTCCATGTGCTGGTAAACGTGGCAATGGTTATCGGCGCTATGCCGGTTACCGGCATCCCGTTGCCCTTGATGAGTTACGGGGGCTCCGCCACGTTGTTTGTGTTTCTGGCGATTGGTCTGGTGATGAATGTCCGACTTCGCCGCTTCGTCAACTGATCGAGCCGCCAGTGCCGTGTGTCGTCTCCGCTTCCTCGGAGCGCACCGGAGAAGAAATTGGATTTGTTGATCCCGGCTCGGCCGGGGTCGCAAGTAAGAAGGATTTTAGAGTGAGGACAGCATCGTCCGCCGATCGCCCGGCTCGTTTCCGGCGACGGACCAGCCTCGAAAGACTGAGGAATTATCTTCTGAGTGGCCCCGACCTCGTCGGGACCGACCCCTCTGGCTTCGAACGCCAAGCCACTTCCCTACTAGTGTGGCCAACGTGCTTCCCGGCTTTGCCGGGGGCGGCTCCGATTTTTGGAAACTCCGTCGGGCACAAGCTCGCGGCGATGCGTCCTGTCGGCCCCGGCCAAGCTGGGGCTGCACAGAAGGGTGATTCCGGCCACGCCGGAATCACGCACAAGGAGTTTTCATGTCCAAAGAATTGGTTATTTCCGCGGCCTCCCACGAACGGCGAGTCGCCATTCTTGAAGAAGGCCAGTTAGTCGAAATTTACATCGAGCGCGAAAAAGAATTTGCGCTCGTCGGCAGCATCTACAAAGGAAAAGTCACCCGCGTCCTCCCCGGCATGCAGTCCGCTTTCGTGGACATTGGTCTCGACGGCGATGCTTTCCTGTACGTCAGCGACGTTTTCGAAAATCTCGAGGATTACGATCACGGGCACCCGCATGAGCACACTCAAACCTCCGTGGCGTCACTGCCCCCTGCCATTGGTTCTCCCGTGGAAGTGCTTCCCGGTGAATCTCTGGCCCGGGCCAGCGAGCACCACGAAGAAGCCCACCGTGAGGAATTCCATCGGGACGAAGCTCATTCAGTAGATGAGCAGCATGCTTCCGTCGGGGAAGCGCCCGCCGCCGAGAGCCAGCGCTTCGAGGAACATCACGATCCCCTGGAAAAGCATCACGCCGAAGCGCCAGAGGAGCGCCAGCCGGATTCCAATGCGTCCGCGCCTCAGAATTTCGCGCCCCATTACAATCCCACGCAAAACTATCCTGCCCGCGGCGGTAACGACCGTCCCGGACAGAATTTTGGCCGCGGCGCCGACCGCAGTAACGATCGCGGCGGAGACCGTGGCGGGGATCGCGGTCGCGGCGGCCGTTGGGGTCGTCGTGGCGGTCGCCATCGCGGCGGACGCCCACAGAGTGGTCCCGGAGGGCGCAATCTTCCTCCCTCGAAATATGCGTCGCCCCAAGGTGGCGAATCGCGCGGATACGATAATCGCGGCGGACAGTCGCGCAGCTACGACAATCGGCGCGTGGAAGCTCCGCGCAGTTCAGTGCCTTCCGTGACCAGCGTCTCTGAGGAAGAGATCATTCTTCCGGGTGAATCGCTGGCGAAGTACCGCAACAAGCCCGTCGCCGCGCCTGCTCCGGTTCCCGTTATTGAGCATGAAAAACACGAGGAACGGCCTGCCGTCGAGGAAATTACGCCGCGCGCAGCTGCTAATTTGCCTGCCGCTGCCGCGAGCGGAGGCGTTCCTCGCCGGTTCTCTGGCGGGTTGCCCCGCTGGCTTTTGGCGGATGCCGGTGCCGAAGTAGAAGCGGCGCCTTCGGGAGAAACTGTCGATTCCGTTGAGGAAACTTCTTCTGCTAGCACGCTCTCTGAAGTTCCGCAGGAGACGGCTGTTAACCATGTGGAAGCGCCCCGGAATGACGTTGAGTTGAACGAGGATCAAGTCGCCGCGCTTGCCTCCGGTTTCGTCGAGGCCAAACACGAAGAGACGCAGGAAGAGGCGGAAGCCGATGCCGTAGTCGGCGGCGCGGAGTTCGACGAAGAAGAAGACGAAGAGCAGTCCGAAGAAGTCGAGGAAACCATCGTCACAGAAGTTTCGCAACTCTCCGAGGAAGAAGCCGAAGAAGTCGAAGCCGGCCGCGCCGCCGATCGCGCCGAATTCGCTGCGGACGTGGCTCAAGAGCACGCCGAACATGACGCCGCTCATGGCACGCACGAGCACGGCGAACAGGAACAAGTCGAACACGAGTACGTCGAGGCCGAGCACGCCGAAGAGGAAGTGCTTTCCGCGGCTCCAGGAGGATCCGTCGCGGAAATCCCGGCGGTCATCGAAGACGACGTGATTCTCCTCCCGGGCGAAACTCGTGCGCCGCGCATTGGCGGTCCCGCGGCTCACCCTGAGGATTTCCCACGCGACTCCGGGCGTATCGGCGGCAATCCGCGTTCGCGCTTCCAGCGGCCGTTCCGCAGCGGCGGACGTGACCGTGGTCGCGGAGGCCGTCCAGACGGTCGTGGTGGACATCCCGATCGCGGCGGACGCCCTGGCGGTCCTCGTTTCGAGCGCCGTGGGCCAGGTGGCCCGAGGCACAACCGCGGCTATCAGGGAGGCCATTCCGGCCCGTCGCGCCGTCCGCAGCTCATTTCGGAAATGCTGAAGGCCGGCCAGGACGTGGTCATTCAGATCGCCAAGGAGCCACTCGGCAAAAAGGGCGCGCGCATCACCAGCCACGTCGCTTTGCCTGGCCGCTTCCTCGTCTACATGCCCACGGTTCATCACACGGGCGTGTCGCGCAAAATTATCTCCGCCGAAAACCGCTCGCGTTTGCGGCGTCTGGTCAGTGAAGCTGGAAACGCCTATCCGGGTGGCTTCATCGTTCGAACCGCGGCCGGGGGCGCCACTGACGACGAGATTCGCACCGACATCGAGTTCCTCGGCAAAACCTGGAACGAAATCAAGGAGCGCAGCGAGCAGCGAAAAGCTCCCGCTCTGCTGCACCGCGACCTCAACCTCGTCGAGCGCATCCTCCGCGATTATGTCAGCGACGATTTCACCGGCATCTGGATTGACAACGAAGAGGAGTACGGCAAGATCGTCGAGTTCGTCAGTCGCTTCCAGCCGAAGCTCGTCAACAAGGTCAAGCTCTACACCAAGGAAACCCCGATCTTCGAAGAATTCGGCATCCAGCACGAACTCGACAAAGCGCTCCGCGCCAAAGTCTGGCTCAAGTCCGGCGGCTACATCGTCATCAACCACACCGAAGCGCTCGTCGCCATCGACGTCAATACCGGCAAATTTGTCGGCAAGGGCTCCACGCGCCTCGAGGACACCATCGTTAAGACCAACCTCGAAGCCGTCAAGGAGATCGTCCGCCAGATTCGCTTGCGCGACCTCGGCGGCATCATCGTTGTCGATTTCATTGACATGGAGGAGCGCCGCAACCGCGAAAAGGTTTTGTCCGCGCTGCAGCAGGCCCTCGAAGAAGACAAGGCTCCTTCAAAGGCGCTTTCCTTCAACGAATTCGGCCTCGTCTGCATCACCCGCAAGCGC
>Ga0209690_1001691_pt1 | contig 12550 bp, 8 predicted proteins | sample GraSoiAngelo_150_FD_186164 | JGI IMG/M metagenome (GOLD analysis project Ga0209690, IMG submission 186164) | Grasslands soil microbial communities from the Angelo Coastal Reserve, California, USA - 14_1009_09_40cm (SPAdes) (version 2) | ecosystem: Environmental > Terrestrial > Soil > Grasslands ...
GTTCCCGACGCTGGAGTTCCCGACGCTGGAGTTCCCGACGCTGGGGTTCCCGACGCTGGGGTTCCCGACGCTGGCGCTCCCGACGCGGGGACACCCGATGCCGGATCTTCGGATGCCGGCGCCCCCACCGGGAGCGCGCCAAGTACGCCAGCTCCCTCGTCCTCTCCGGCCCGAGGCTGTGCAACCGGAGGAGACGCGGCGATCGGTGCGATCGCCCTACTCGCCTGCGCGATCATTCGGCGGCGGAAACGCGACTACCTGGATAGGAGCTCGTAGTAGCCCACCTCGTCCGTCGTGTTCCGAACGAAATGGTCTCGCCACAGGGAAGCGATCGGCCATTGGTACGACCAGAAGGCATTGCCGTTCGCCATCAGGCCGGTCAAGCGCGCTCTCTTCTTGCCAACGACCTCGATCGCTTCAGCGTCTCCGCGCAATCGGGCTCCTTTCATCTGCAGCGACAAACCGATCATCCGCTCGAGGAGCGTCGCGCCCGCTTCCAGGCGAGCGCCGGCGACAGCGAGCACGGCCGCCGCACGGTCACGTAGCGCCGAGTCGCTAGTTGCGGCAACCCTTTGCGAAAGGACCACATGGATATCGAGAGGGAGCGCGCGAGCGGTCTCGGAGAAGGCTCGCGAGTGCGCCTGACCGGGGTCTACTTGCGCGTAGGCAGCCCTGAACGCGTCGAAGAGAGGACGAACGGGAAGCGCGAAACTGTTCCGCTCGAGCGCTTCCTCCAAGCTGGCGAGATCTGCCACGGTGAGCGGCGCCTGAGCACCTGCCCGGAGGAGGACAGCGCCGCTGGCAAGATAGCCGTCGTCCGGATGGGAGCGCGCCATTGCGTCGAGGAGGTCGAGCGCGGCGCTCCGCGCGCGCGTGCGTTTCTTCTCCGGCATCTTTTCATGCAGGAGAACATGCATGGCCACGAGGTGGACGCCGAGGGAGCGTTCCACCCCGTCTGCCTCGGCGAAGGCGGCCTCGATGAGACCTGCGGATCCCGCCGGAGCCCCGCCGAACTCGAGTAGCAGCCTGTCGCCGCGTCCCTGCACATGTGCGATTGCCGTCGGATCGATCGGCCGCTGAACGTCGATCGCACCAAGGAGCTGCTTCGTCGCTCGCATCGGCCGTCCGGAGGCGCTCCATGCGCGAGCGGCGACGTCCGTCCATCGATCCTCCGGAGCGCGCTTCCTTTCTTCGATCAACCTGGCGAGGACGACCACTTCGGGCGCGCCGGACCTCGATGATGCCAATTGCTCCGCGAACCGTGACGCCGCCGCCAAGTTGCTTTCCTCGAGAGCGATACAGGCCCTTACGAACAGCGCACCCGGATTCGAGGACGCCACAAGGGGTTCCAGGAGCTGACCCGCTACGGCTAGCTCGCCTCGCGCAGCGAGTACCGCGGCGCGATCCACGACACGCGCCTTGCCGGCGCCGGCGATGAGAAACAACACCGTGAGCGCGACTGCGGCCATTGCCGCTCCGATTACGACGAGTGACACGCGAATCTACCTCGGGGTCCGCAATGGTCGCGATCTACGGCCTTGTCACGCGCGTCCGGGGACGCGCAGGGTGAACCAGAAGCGACTGCCTTGCTCCGGCGTGGTATCGACGCCCATGTCGCCGCCGTGCGCGGAGACGATCTCGTGCGAGATGTACAGGCCCAGCCCGATGCCCTCTCCCTTGGTGCCGGGCACCCGGAAGAACTTCTCGAAGACGCGCTGCCGGTACTCGGCAGGAATGCCCGGGCCTTGATCCTGCACCTCGAACCGGACGCGCTCGTCGTCGGGCCGCGCCCGGATCTCGATCCTTCCGCCCGGGGGACTATGCCGGATCGCGTTGCCGATGAGGTTGTCGAAGACCAGCCCGATCCGCTCGGGATCGACCAGCACCGGCAACACGGGTTCACCGAGCTTCTCCTCCAGGCGGACGCCCGCGTCGCGAGCCGAGTCCGCTTTGGCGGCGACGGCGGCGTCGACGACCGACTTCGCGGATATCGAGGTCAGCGAGACCTCCACCCTGCCCGCCTGGATTCGAGACAAGTCGAGGAGATCGTCGACGATTCCCTGCAGCCGCTCGCAATCCTCTCGCGCGGCGTAGAGCAGATCCGCCTGCCGCTCCGTGAGCGAGCCTACCGTCCCTTCGATGAGGATGTGGATCGCCATGCGCAGCGAGGTGAGCGGCGTCCGGAACTCGTGTGCAACGGTCGCCACCAGATCGTTCTTCAGCTCGTCGAAACGCAGAAGCCGGGTCACGTCCTGGAACACGATGGTCGCCCCGACCACGCCTCCTTGCTCGGAATAGAGGGGCGTGGCGCGGGGCAAGAGGGCGCGATCGCCTCCCTCCGCGCGCACGCGCACCGCCTCCTCCAGGCCGCGTGGGGCGTACGCGCCTTTGCCGCTCACGACGTGGGTGCGAACCTTCTCCACCGCCTCGCGCATCTCCGGCGGCATGCGCGCGAGGGGCTCGGCGCCGGCCGAGATCTGGAGCAACGTCTCGGCCGCCTGGTTCACGTTCAGCACGCGCCCCTCGACCGAGAGGACGAGCACGGGGTCCGGCAAGCTGTCGATGGCCGCCTGCGACGCCTGCTGGGCCTGGAGCAGCTCGCCGAGCGAGCTGCTGCGGTACTCGCGAAGCTTGTCCGCCATCATGTCCAGCTCGCGACCGACTTGCGCGATCTCGTCCTCGCCGCGCAGCCGTGCGCGCGCATCGAGGTTCCCTTCGCCGATGCTGCGGACGGCGAGCGTGAGCAGCTGGAGCGGGCGCAAGGCACGCCTGGTGAGCCATACCGAAGCGAACAGCGCCAGCCCGAAAGCGCAGATGGTGGAGAGCACCAGCAGTGAGCGATTGCGCTCGCCCATCCGGCGCGCCTCGTCGCTCTTGTGCACGATCGCGTCCTGGTTCAGCTCGAGGATCCGTTCGGCCGCCGCCTTCGCGCGGGAGAAGCCCGGCTCCATCTCCGCGAAGTACCGTCGCCGCAGCGCGCTCTCGTCCTGGAGCGTGCGGTACCGCGCATGTCTCGCGAGGTATTCATCCCAGGCCGCGCGCAGCGCGTGCGTCGCCTCCCCCTCGCCCGGCTCGGTGATGTTGTGCTCCTGCACCGAGAGCTCCTCGTTGAACCCGATGTGCGCCGCCGCCTGGGCGTCGGCCTTCTCGGGCTGCCCCGCGGCCCGGAAGAGCGCGGCGCTGTCCACCCGCTCGAGCGCGTCTTTCATCCGCTGAGCGGCGAGGACGCTGCGGTAGTTGTCCTGCAGGATGCGCTGCGAGCTCCGGCCGAGAGCGTCCACCGTGCTCAGCGCCACGAATCCGAGCAGCGCAAGCCCCGCGGCAAGCGGCAGCTGTGCCAGGAGCAGCCTGGTCCGCAGCGTCACGCGCGGCCCTCCTGGTCGAGGAAGGACACCACGTGCAGGTCGAACTCCTCGGCCTCGCGCAACAGGCGGGTCACCACCGATCCGCGCAGGATCTGCCTCCACCAGGGATGGAGCGACCGTCCCACGATGACGTGCGCAACTCCGTGCGTGCGGGCGAAATCCAGCAACGCTTGCGCGGGGTCGGCCGCCTTGAGGCGCACGACCTCCGCGCCCAGCTCCTTGGCCTTGTCGATGTTGGCGAGCAGGTGCCGCTGCGCCTCGGCATCGATCAGATGCGGCGCCTCCTCCGGCGTTTCGACGTACACGACGTACCAGTCCGTATTCAGCCGGCCGGCCATGCGCGAGCCGCGCGCCAGGAGCGTTTTCGCGCGCGGCGGGTTGGAGGCGAGGCAAACCATCACGCGGCCCGCGGCTTTCAGCTCCGGGTCGCGCCTGGCCGCCCCGGCGCGGTCGAGGCTCTCGGCCACCTCGCGCAGCGCGAGCTCGCGCAGCGTGGCCAGGTTGTGGTCCTTGAAGAAGTTCTCGAGCGCCCAGGGGATCTTCTCGGTGGCGTAGATCTTCCCGGAGCGCAGCCGCTCTTGCAGGTCCTCGACGGCGAGATCGAGGTTCACCACCTGGTCCGCCTGCTTGAGGAAGCTGTCCGGCACCGTCTCGCGGACGGCCACGCTCGTCGCGCGCTCGATGAGGTCGTTCAGCGATTCGAGATGCTGCACGTTGAGCGCACCGATCACGTTGATGCCGGCGTCCAGCAGCGCGAGCACGTCCTGGTAGCGCTTGCGGTTGCGGGAGCCCGGCGCATTGGTGTGCGGGATCTCGTCGACGAGGGCCACCTGCGGCTTGCGGCGCAGCACCGCGTCCAGGTCCATCTCCTCGACCGCCACGCCCCGGTACTCGATGCGCAGGCGTGGAACGACTTCGAGCCCGTCGATGAGCACCTCCGTCTCCGCCCGGGCGTGCGGCTCGACGAAAGCGACCACCACGTCGACCCCGCGGAGCCGCAGCTCGTGGGCTTCCTCGAGCATGCGATAGGTCTTGCCCACGCCAGCCGCGAAACCGACGTAGAGCTTGAGCCGCCCGCGGCGGGCGCGCTCGACCAGCTCGAGGAAGTCTTCTGGCCGCCGAGACGCGCTGGCCTCGCGCTCCGGGAGGTCCATGCGACCTATCCGTCCTCGTACTTCCGTCGCTTGCGCCACAGGGTGGACGCGTCGAGGCCGAGGATCCGCGCCGCTTCCTCCTGCGTCTTGCTGCGGCTGAGCACGCGCAGGATGTGCTCCCGCTCGACCGATTCGACGCTGAAGTCGCCGCCCAGGGCCGGCGCGTCGGTCCCGTGTTGCGCGATGCGCTCGGGAAACGCTTCGCGAGCGAGACGTTCACCGGGAGTGAGGATGACGGCCCTCTCGATCGCGTTGCGCAGCTCGCGGACGTTGCCGGGCCAGGGGTACTCGAGGAGCGCGCGCTCCGCTTCCGGCGACAGGTCGGGCGGCGCCCTCCGGGCAGCGCGCGAGAAGAAGGCAAGGAAGCGGCGCGCGAGCAGCAGGATCTCGTCGCGGCGATCGCGCAGCGGCGGCACGGTCACTTCGATCACGTTGAGCCGGAACAGCAGGTCTTCGCGGAACTGGCCCTGGCTGACGGCAGCGTCGAGGTCGCGATTCGTCGCTGCGACGATGCGCACGTCCGAGACACGGGTGCGCGTCTCGCCGACCCGCTCGAACTGCTTGTCCTGCAGGAAGCGCAGGAGCTTCGCCTGCATCGAGGGCGGGATCTCGCCCACCTCGTCGAGGAAGAGCGTGCCGCCCTCGGCTGCCTCTACGCGGCCGGCGCGGTCCCGCACCGCGCCGGTGAAGGCGCCCTTGGCGTGGCCGAACATCTCGCTTGCGAGCAGCTCCTCGGTGAGCGCCGGGCAGTTGACCACGCCGAACGGCCGATCGCGGCGGGGGCTCATCTGGTGCAAGGCGCGCGCGAGAACGCTCTTTCCGGTGCCGCTCTCTCCGCGCAGCAGGACCGGGACATCGTGGGACGCTGCGCGCGCGACGACTTCCATCACGCTCCGCATCGAGGCGCTCGACGTTTCCAGGCTGACTTCCGGCGCCGCGTCTGCCAGGCGCGCCTCGAGATCGAGCAGGCGTCGTTCCAGCTCGCGCCGCGCGCGGGCCGCCTCGATCACCTTGCGAATCTGCGCGGGTGTGAACGGCTTGGGCAGATAGTCCTTCGCACCACGCTTCATGGCCTCGACGGCGGAGTCGACCGCGGCGTAAGCGGTGATCATGACGACGTCCAGCCCCGGACGCTCTGCGAGAAGCTTCGGCAAGAGATCGAGGCCGTTCTCGCGCCCGAGCCGGAGGTCGACGAAAGCGACGTCGTACGGTGAGCGCGCGATCGCCTCCACCGCGGACGTGGACGAACCGCTCTCCGTCACCTGGCAGCCCAGGCCCTGCAGGCAGACCGAGAGCGTCTTGCGGATGTTGCGCTCGTCATCGACGATGAGCACGCGCATCGCTGGCTGCGTCTCCGCGCGCGTGCCCGCCGGCTGTGCGCTCCCGCCTTGGCTCACGTTCCTCGTCCTCCTCGCGACCCAGCATGGCCGTCATCCGGCATCGACGGCGCAACCACCGGTGCTCCATCATCCCAGCGAACGCCGCCGCGAGGAAGCACACGGCCCAGGCGGCGAGAACGGCTAGGCGCGGGGCATCGGGTAATCGGACGCCCAAGGCGAGCAGGAGCCACAAGCACACGGCTCCGCCGGCGGCCCCATGCACCAGGAGCAGCCGCAAAGCGCGGTAGCGCTCCCAGTGGAGCTGCGCGAGCAGGAACTGTCGGAGCAGCGGGTCTGCCGCCCTTCTCGGTGAAATGCGCGCCAGCTGGGAAGCGTCGCTCATCGGTGGGCCAGGGGTGGTCGCCCGAACTGCCAGTCGAGCGCCAGGTTGACGAGCAAGACGTTCACCCGCGGCTCGCCAAGGACGAGCAACTCGCGGCCTTCGACGTTCGCCTCGATGACGGCGCGGACGCGTTCCTCGCTCACTCCGCGAGCGCGCGCCATCCGGGGCGCCTGCCAGAGCGCAGCTTCGGGCGAGACGTGAGGGTCCAGACCGCTCCCCGAAGCAGTCACGAGCTCGGCCGGCACGGGCCCGGTCGCGTCGGGATTCTCGGCGACGAGTCGCTGCAGCTCGGTCGCGGCGCGGTCGCGCAGCGCCTTCGACGTCGGACCGAGGTTCGACCCGCCGGACGACGTGGCGTCGTACCCCTTCTCGCCGGCCGCCGACGGTCGCGGCTGCAGGTAACCGGCGCTGGCGAACGATTGCGCGATCAGCTCGGAACCGACGGTCCTCCCGTATTGGTCGGCGACCAGGCTCCCCCGTGCCCGCGCCGGGAAGAGCAGCAAGGCCAGGCCCGTCGTCGCGAGTGGGTAAGCCAACCCGGTCAGCACGAGCGTGACGACCGTGGCTCGGATCGAGATGCGCAGCTCGCGGCTGATCATTGGCAGCTCCTAGGTGACGCCCGCCGCGGCCAGGCCGAGGTCGATCGCCTTGATCCCGACGAACGGCGCGACGATGCCGCCCACGCCGTAGACGAATAGCGAGCGGCGCAGCAACGCCGCGGCGCCGAGCGGCCGATACCGCACGCCGCGCAGCGCCAGCGGGATGAGCAGGACGATGATGACGGCGTTGAAGATGACCGCGGACAGGATCGCGCTGTACGGGGAGGCGAGGTGCATGACGTCGAGCGGCGCCAGCTCGGGAAACGCACCGACGAACAGCGCCGGCAAGATGGCGAAGTACTTGGCGACGTCGTTCGCGATCGAGAAGGTCGTCAGCGTTCCGCGCGTCATCAGAAGCTGCTTGCCGACCTCGACGACCTCCAGCAGCTTGGTGGGATCGGAGTCGAGGTCGACCATGTTGCCGGCCTCTTTCGCCGCCTGCGTACCGGTGTTCATGGCGACGCCGACGTCCGCCTGCGCCAGCGCCGGCGCGTCGTTGGTGCCATCGCCGGTCATGGCGACGAGCTTACCCTTCCCCTGCTCTTCCTTGATGAGGCGCATCTTCGCCTCCGGCGTCGCCTCGGCGAGGTAGTCGTCGACGCCGGACTCCTTGGCGATCGCGGCGGCGGTGCGCGGGTTGTCCCCCGTGATCATCACCGTGCGGATGCCCATTGCGCGAAAGCGCGCGAATCGCTCCGAGATCCCTCCCTTCACCATGTCCTTGAGGTGGATCAGCCCGAGCAGGCGCGCTCCGTCGGATACCGCCAGCGGCGTCCCACCGCTATCGCCGATGCGCCAGGCGGCCTGGACCACATCGTCAGGCACGGAGCCGCCGAGCGACTGGACGTGCGCGGAGACGGCATCGACGGCGCCCTTGCGGACCCGCCGGTCCGCGAGATCGCACCCGCTCATGCGGGTGTGCGCAGAGAAGGGGATGAACGTCGCGATCCCCTTCGTCTCCCGTCCACGCAGGCCGTGACGTTCCTTGAGGAGCACCATGATCGAACGGCCTTCGGGCGTCTCGTCCGCCAGGCTCGCCAACTGCGCCGCGTCGGCCAGCTCGGAAACCGCGATGCCTCGGGCTGGAAGGAGCTCGGTGGCCATCCGGTTTCCCAGCGTGATCGTCCCGGTCTTGTCGAGGAGGAGCGTGTCGACGTCTCCGGCGGCCTCGACCGCGCGGCCGCTCATCGCCAGCACGTTCTTGCGCAGCAGCCGATCCATCCCGGCGATGCCGATGGCCGAAAGGAGCCCGCCGATGGTGGTGGGGATGAGACAGACGAGCAGCGCCACGACGGCGGTCGCGCCGAGGCGGATTCCCGAATACAGCCCGAGAGGCACGAGCGTCACGCAGGCGAAGAGGAAGACGATGGTGAGGCCGACGAGCAGGATGTGCAGCGCGATCTCGTTCGGGGTCTTCTGCCGCGCGGCCCCTTCGACAAGCGCGATCATCCTGTCCAGGAACGATTCGCCGGGATTGGAAGTGATGCGCACGACGATGCGGTCCGAGAGCACCTTCGTGCCGCCGGTCACGGCGGAGCGGTCGCCGCCGCTCTCGCGGATCACCGGGGCGGACTCGCCGGTGATGGCCGATTCGTCGACGGAGGCGATTCCCTCGATCACTTCCCCATCGCCCGGAATGAGCTGGTTTGCCTCGACCACCACCAGGTCGCCCTTCTTCAGGCGCGAGGCAGGGAACATCTCCTCGTTGGCGATGGGAATGACGTCCGGCGGCGGCGGCCAGGTGCGGATCTTCCTCGCGATCGTGTCCTGCCGCATCCTGCGCAGCGTGTCCGCTTGGGCCTTGCCTCGCCCTTCCGCAACCGCCTCGGCGAAATTCGCGAACAGGACCGTGAACCACAGCCAGAGCGATACCGCCAGGGTAAACCACCGCGGCGCCGCGCCGGGCGCGGGGGTGAGCACGTCACGTAGCCACACGGCGGTGGTGAGCGCGCTTCCAATTTCCACCGCGAACATGACCGGGTTCTTGATCAGGTGCTGGGGAGCGAGCTTGCGGAAGCTCTCGACGACCGCGGAGCGCAAGATGGCCGCATCGAAGAGCGAGAGCTGCTTTGCCTTGGCCATCTAGAAGAGCCTCCCCGCGCGAGCTGCGAAGTGCTCGACGAGCGGACCGAGCGAGAGCGCCGGAAAGAACGTCAGCGCACCGACGATCACGATCACCGCGACGAGCAGCGCCGCGAAGAGCGCACCGTTCGTGGGGAAGGTGCCGGGTCCGGCCGGGACCACTTTCTTGCTCACCATGGACCCGGCGATCGCGAGCACCGGGACCATCATGAGGAAGCGTCCGGCGAGCATGTCGAATCCGAGAGCGAGGTTCCAGAAGCGCGTGTTGGCGTTGAGCCCCGCGAACGCGGACCCGTTGTTCCCCGCCCCGCTCGAGAAGGCGTAGAGAATCTCCGACAGGCCGTGCGGACCGGCGTTGGCGATCGACGAGGTGCCGTACGGAGCCACTGCGGTCCAGGCGCTGAACCCGAGGATGAGGAGGGGAAAGATGAGCACGTACAGCATGGCGAGCTTCATCTCGCGCGCCTCAATCTTCTTTCCCAGGTATTCGGGCGTGCGCCCCACCATCAGCCCAGCGATGAAGACGGTGAGCAGCACGAACATCAGGATCCCGTAGAGCCCTGCCCCGACCCCGCCGAAGATGACCTCGCCGAGCTGCATGTTGACGAGCGCCACCAGGCCCCCGAGCGGCGTGAAGCTGTCGTGCATCGAGTTGACCGCGCCGCAGGAAGCGTCGGTGGTGACGGTCGCGAAGAGCGCGGAAGCGGCGAGGCCGAAACGCGTCTCCTTGCCCTCGAGGTTTCCCGCCGTCTGCTCCAGCCGCGACAGCCCGCGTAGGGCCGGGTTGCCGCGCGCCTCCGCCGCGTAGACGCAGAGCACGCCCGCAATGGACAAGGCAGCCATGCCCGAAAACAGCGCCCATCCCTGGCGCTGGTCGCGGGCCATGCGTCCATACATGTAGGTGAGGCCGGCCGGGATGGCGAACATCGAGAGCATCTGGACGAAGTTGGTGAGAGGCGTCGGATTCTCGAAGGGATGCGCGCTGTTCGCGTTGAAGAAGCCGCCGCCGTTGATGCCGAGCATCTTGATCGCCTCTTGCGAGGCGACCGGCCCCATGGCGAGCACCTGCTTTGCGCCCTCCAGCGTCACCACCTCGCGGTACGGCGCGAGGTTCTGCAGGACGCCCTGCGAGACGAGGAAAAGCGCGTAGACGACGCAGATCGGAAGGAGGACGTAGACGGTCGCGCGGACCAGGTCCACCCAGAAGCTGCCGATCGTGGTGACACCCGTGCTGCCGACCTTTCGCGTGAACCCACGCGCGAGCGCGAGCGCAACGGCGAGGCCCACTGCGGCCGACGTGAAGTTGTGCCAGGCGAGGCCCGCCATCTGGGCCAGGTAACTCATCGTGGTCTCGGGCGAGTACGCCTGCCAGTTCGTATTCGTGGTGAAGCTGGCGGCCGTGTTGAACGCAAGCGCAGGCTCGACCGGCCCGAGCTTCTGCGGATTGAGGGGCAACCAGTGCTGCGCCCGCTCGATCGCGTACGTGACGAGAAGACCAAAGAGGCTGAAGGCGAGCACCGAAAACGCGTACAGCATCCAGGGCTGCTCGCGAGCCGGGTCGACGCCGCACAGACGGTAGAGGAATCGCTCGAGCCGGCCGAGCACCGCGGGGAGCGGCTGCCGATTTCCCTCGAAGACGCGGAACATGTACGCGCCGAGCGGCTTCGTCACCGCGAGCACTAGCAGGAAGTAAGTGGAGATCTGCGCCCAGCCGACGGCCGTCATGGCTGGAACCGCTCCGGCGCCAGCAGCGCATAGGTGAGATAGGCGCCGAGCAGCACCGCGACAGCTAGACCGATGGCGTATTCGAGGCTCACGGCGCACCGCCGAGCCGCTCGCAGAAGCGCACGTACGCCCAGCAGGCTGCGAAGAAGGCGACGGTCGCGAGGACGAGTAGAAGGTCGAGCATGGCCCCTCGCAATGCATCGCGCGTGCCGCAGACGCTCCGAGGGATCCGGCTGGCGCGCATTGCACCCTGCAAGATTCCGGCGGTTTCGCCGTGCGAATTGCACGAGTGCGGCGCGGTAGCGAGCTTTCGCCACCGGCGCCACGGCCGACCTGTTACAAGCCGGCGCCGATGGACCCCTCTGGACCCGCAGCTTCTCCGGGACCGGAGTCGCAGCCGCCGCTTCGTCCGACCGGCGTCCAGCGGCTGAAGCGGATCCTGCTCGGCAAGCCCAGGGACCTCGAGGACCCACAGCTGTTCCGCCACATCTCGCTGGCGGCATTCCTCGCCTGGGTCGGTCTCGGCGCGGACGGCCTCTCCTCCTCTGCGTACGGCCCACAGGAGGCGTTCAAGAACCTGGGCGAGCACACTTATCTCGCCGTCTTCCTGGCCGTGGCGACGGCCTTCACGGTGCTGATCATCGCGGCCTCGTACAGCCGCGTCATCGAGCACTTCCCGTTCGGCGGCGGCGGGTACGTGGTCGCAAGCCGCCTTCTCGGACCGCGGCTCGGAGTGGTGAGCGGCTCGGCGCTGCTCGTCGACTACGTTTTGACCATCTCCGTCTCGATCGCGGCCGGCGGCGATGCGCTGTTCAGCGTCCTGCCCAACGGCGATCGGTGGGCGAACCTGCAGGTAGCGGGGCTCCCGTTCAAGCTCCAGGTCGAGTTGTCCGCGTTCGTCATCCTCGTCCTCTTGAACCTGCGCGGCGTCAAGGAGTCGGTGAAGACCCTGACGCCCATCTTCCTCGTCTTCATCGCGACGCACGCGATCGTCATCGCCGCCGGCATCGGGCTCCATCTGGGACGCGCGCACGAGGTCGCGACGGAGGTCTCGACCGGCCTCCACCGCGGGTTGAGCACGATGGGCTTCGGCGGGCTCGCGCTCCTCTTCCTTCGCGCGTACTCGCTGGGCGGCGGCACCTACACGGGCATCGAAGCGGTCTCGAACGGCTTGCAGATCATGCGCGAGCCGCGGGTGCAGACCGCCAAGCGGACGATGGCATACATGGCCATCAGCCTCGCGGTCACGGCGAGCGGCATCATCCTCTGCTACCTGCTCCTCGACGTCCGCTTCGTCGACGACAACCACACGATGAATTCGCTGCTCGCGGCGAAGCTGGCAGGGAACGTGCGCATCGCCGGCCTCCCGGTCGGCCAGTGGTTCGTCTTCATCACGCTGCTGTCGGAGGCGCTGCTCCTCTTCGTGGCGGCGCAGGCTGGCTTCATCGACGGGCCGCGCGTGATGGCGAACATGGCGCACGATTCCTGGTTCCCGCACCGGTTCAGCGCCCTGAGCGACCGGCTCACGATGCAGAACGGGGTGCTGCTGATGGGCGGCGCCGGGTTCCTCATGCTGCTGCACACCAGAGGCAAGGTCGACGCGCTCGTCGTGCTCTACTCGATCAACGTCTTCCTGACGTTCTCGCTGACGCAGGCAGCGATGCTCCGCTACTGGCTCCGCGGCGACACGCGCGAGAAGCATCCCGATTGGAGACACCACATCGGAATCCACGTGGTAGCGGGGATGATGTGCGTCACCATCCTGGTCATCACCGTGTTCGAGAAGTTCCGCGAGGGCGGCTGGCTCACGGTGGTCGCGACCGGCTCGCTCGTCGTGCTGTGCTTCGCGATCAAGCACCACTACACGGGCGTCTCGCTCCGTCTCAAGCGTCTCGACCAGATC
>Ga0209690_1001693_pt1 | contig 12544 bp, 14 predicted proteins | sample GraSoiAngelo_150_FD_186164 | JGI IMG/M metagenome (GOLD analysis project Ga0209690, IMG submission 186164) | Grasslands soil microbial communities from the Angelo Coastal Reserve, California, USA - 14_1009_09_40cm (SPAdes) (version 2) | ecosystem: Environmental > Terrestrial > Soil > Grasslands ...
GTGTTTGTGGAGTGGGAAGGTTGGGCCAACACCGCCGAGTTCGCGGCAATGCTGGAGGCCGAGATCAAGGCGCTGAAGGAGCGCGGAGGGTCGCGCCTCCTGGCGGACTGTCGCCGGCAGCGCGTGCTCAACCGGGCCGACCAGGAGCGGGCCGAGCGGGAGTGGACGCCGCGGGTGATCGAGGCGGGCCTGAAACGTTTCGCGATCGTGCCGCCGGTCAGCGACATCGCATCCAACCACCTTCGCGAGAGGCTCGGCAGCATGCCGAAGAGCGCGATCCAGATCCGGTACTTCGCCTCGGTCGAAGAGGCGAGGGAGTGGCTCGCTCGCTGAAGCACGCGGCACTTTTCGACCTCAACGTCGAGAAGATCCTCGACCACTGGGGCGTGCCGGAGGCGGTGCGCGAGGTGATCGCGAATGCGCTCGACGAGCAGGCATTGAGCCGAACGGCCGAGCCGCAGATCGTCAAACGCCGCGACGGATGGCACGTCACGGACTTCGGGCGCGGCCTCCACTACCAGCACTTGACCCAGAACGAGAACCCGGAGAAGCGCCGCAGGGCAGAGCTCGTTGTAGGCAAGTTCGGGGTCGGGCTCAAGGATGCGCTCGCGACCTTTTACCGCCGCGGCATCGACGTCATGATCCGCAGCCCGCAGGCCGACATCACGCTGCGGCGCGCCGCCAAGAGCAACTTCGCCGACGTCAAGACGCTTCACGCAGTCATCGCGCCGGCTTCCGAACCAAAACGGCGCGGCACCGATTTCACGCTTCGAGGACTGTCCGACGCGGACATGGCCGCGGCGAGGGACTACTTCCTGCGCTTCGCGGGCGATGAGGAGCTGGAGCGCACAGACCTTGGCAGCATCCTGAATCGCACGCCCGACGAACCTGCGCGCATCTACGTGAAGGGCGTGCGGATCGCGATGGAAGAGCAGTTTCTCTTCTCCTACAACATCACCTCGACGACCGCTCAGCTGCAGAGGGCGCTCAATCGCGAGCGCACGAACGTCGGGCGCAGCGCGTACCAGGACCGCGTCAAGGCGATCCTGCTCAAGGGCAAATCAGAGACCGTCGCGGAGCAGCTGGTGGGGGACCTCACGCGGATCCCCGCTGGCACCAACCACGACGAGATCACGTGGCTCGACGTTCAGGAGCAAGCGGTGCGCATACTCGCCGCGAAAGGCAAGACGGTCTTCGTCAGCTCGCAGCAGATGTTCACCCACGGCGCGACGATCATGGAGGCGCGGGCGGACGGCTACAAGGTGATCGTGATCCCGGACCGTCTGCTCGCGCGGCTGCCGAAGCTGCGCGATTTGAACGGCAACCCGATCCTCGACATCGGAGGCTTCGTCCAGGTGTGGAACGCGTCGTTTGTCTACGACTTCGTCGACGCTTCCAAGCTGAACAAATCAGAGCGCGCGAGCTGGGACATCCTGCCAGAGCTTTTGCGGCTGGCCGGCGAGCATGCCAGGCGTGTGCAGGAGGTGCGGATCTCGAAAACGATGCGGCTGGACGAAGGCGCCTACGAGACCGAGGGCGTTTGGGACGCTCCCAACATCGTGGTCAAGCGCTCGGTGCTCGACTCACCTCGACATTTCGCACGTGTCGTCCTACACGAGATCGCGCACGCGAGCTCGGGCGCGAATCACGGCAGCCTGGGCTTCATGGCGGCAATCGACGACCTGGCGGGGCTCGCCGCAGTGGAAGCTACTTCGTCTCGAGCTCGTCGCGGCGCGTCGTCCAGTAGTCGAGGCGGTGCCTGAACCTCTCGACCTGGGACGCGAGCACCGGGAGATTGGTCAGTTCCGCTTCCTTCTGCGCCTCTTGTGGCATGGTCGGGATCATGCGCGCGAGCAGGTCGAACAGCTCCTGCTCGAGGTTGACAAGGTGGTGATATACGGCTACCCAGCGTCGGGCCTCCGCAAGCGAATCCGTCTCAGGATCTTCCCCGCTGAGCGGTCGCTCTAGATCGGCGCCTTCCCACGCCGCCCCGGCAGCCTCCTCTTTTCTGGAGGCCATGACTACATCTTGGTCCTAATCCGCCGATATTGCACAACTATTTGGGTCTGGCTTCATCGGGGTGCCCTGTATTACCAAACGCGATCCGATCCCTTACCACCCGCGCGCGGCCGAGGAGGCGAGAACGCTGGACGGCGTCTTCGCCGAAGCGATCGCGGATCGTGTCGACAGCGGCCTCGAGGCGCTCGCTCCGCGGGCGCGCCGTCTCGAGGAACAGGTCGAGCTGGCCGCGCTCGCCGTCAGTGAGGCCGGAGAGGCCGACGCCCAGGGTGCCGACGGTGCGCCGCGGGTCGCGCGCAGCGAGCAGCTTGAGCGCCGCCTGGTAGATCTCATCGCCGGTTGAGACCGGTCTCGGCTGTTTGGCTTGCTTGGAAAAGTGGCCTGCCTCGGGCCGGTACACGACGCCGATCGAAACGATGCTTCCGCGGCGGCCGGCCGCCCGCAGCCGCCTGCCCACCATGTCGGAGAGTCGCATCAGCAGCTCTTCGAGGTCCCGCTCCGAGGCGGTGGCGCGAGCCATCACATGCGAGTGGCTGTAGCTCTTACGTCGCGCGCTCTCGAAGCCGCTGACCTCGAATCCGCGCAGGCGCATGCTCCAACCGCGCGCGAACGCCGGATGCATGCCGGCGAGGCGCAGGCGTGAGGGTGTGGCGCGGAGGAACTGGATGGGGGTATGGATGCCGGCCCGGGAGAGGCGGCGGGCGGTGGCGTCGGCGATGCCGGAGAGATCGGTGAGGTGGAGGCGCTCGAAGACTGACACCAAGTTGGTGTGGTCGATGCGCTGGAGACCGTCGCGCTTGTCGAGGTTGGAGGCTTGCTTGGCCATCCAGATCGACGTGGAGACACCTACGGACGCGGTCACGCACTCCCCGATCTCTTCTCGAATCGCTTTCTTGATGACGAGCGCGACGCCTTCGGGTCCGAGCTTCTTGAGATCGGGCGTGCCCGCCAGGTTCAGGGAAGCTTCGTCGATCGACATCCGGAGCACGTCGGGGCTGTGCCTTTGGAGGATTTCGATGAGCTTGTCGGACACGACCCGGTAGCGCGGTGGGTTGGGCTCGCAGACGATCACGTGGGGGAAGATCGCCTTGGCCTCGAAGACTTTCATCCCTGTCCTGATGCCGAGGTCGCGTGCCTCGCGGGACGAGGAGACGATGGTGGCGGCGTCGGTGGCGTAAGCGGCGATCGCGAGGACCTTGCCGCGCAGCTCGGGGATGTGCTGCTGCTCGATCGAGGCGAAGGCGCAGTTGAGGTCGACGACGAGGGTGGTGGGGTCGGCGGCGTTAAGGCCTAGGGCGAGGGCGTCTTGGGATGGAGGGTCCATCGAGCAAATGTTTGCATGTCTGGAAGCATTTGTGGAAAGAAGACTATGAAGAGGATGGCGGGGCGGGGTATGGCTGGCATGAGTACACGTAAATTGACATGCCAACGTTTGATTGGCGAACCGATTTTCGTACAGTCTGGCGCGTGGAGCAAACTCGAAACTTTGGAGTCATCTGCTCGGGATTTCGAGCTCGAGGCCGACGACGATTTCGTCGATCCCAAGCGCCTGGCGGCCGTGATTGACCGCCTCCAGGCAAGCTTTGCCGGGTTCTGGGCCGCGGCCCAGAAGCGAGGCAACCACCTCCTGACCGGGCAAAGCCGCCAGTGGGGCGAGCGGGCCGCCTAGCGCCGCGCCGGCATGGACGCCTCCACCGACACCACAAGCTCGAAAAAGAGCTTGCTCCAGCGCTCGGCGGCATCGAACAACGGTCCATGGCCAGATCCCTCGAACATCTCCATCTGCACCTGGCCACCTGTCGCGCGGTAGCGCTCGAGCACGTTCCGGATCTGGGTCACCATCGGTTGGGGCGGGAACACGTCCTCACCCGGCCAGTCCGGGACGTAGCCCATCTTACCCAGAGTCCCCATCTCCCACGCAGAGCCGTCGGCGACGACGATGTCGGCGGTGCCGTGCGTCCACAGGATAGGGGGCTTCGGCTGCAGGTCGACGATGTCCGCCCAGTGGCAGTACTTGGGCGATAGCGCGTTCAGCACTCCGCGCGTCCCCGGCGCCATGCCCGGCCAGTTCTCCGAAGGCGTCGAGTCGCCCGGGTTGCCGTCGTCTCCGATAACTGACTTCAGAACCTCTTCGAGGAGCATGTCCTCACGTTCTTTCGGCTCGCGGTGAGACGTGGCCCAGTAAGAGCTGTTCATTACATTGCGTGGAGAGATGGGAGACTCATCAGAGGTGTCATGTTCGGCGATGCGCTTCATGAACTCCGGGTTTCCGGTCGCCCCGCCCGAGCCGGCGTAGTCGGGGAAGCAAGGCGTGCCGTCGAGGCGGACGCCGCCGAAACCGTACGGTGACACTGGGTCAATAAACGTGAGCGACGCGACGGGGCGGTCCACCGCGTAGTTGGCGATCGCGGCGCCTCCCGTCGACCATCCAACCAGGTGCACAGGGCGCTTGATCCCCAACTTTTCGACGAGCGAAAAGGTGTCGTCCGCCCAGTCCCGGAGGCCTCGCGTGGCGTCGATCGGCACTTGCTCAGCCTCGCCGAACCCCCGCATGTCGGGTGCGATGATGCGAAAGGACTCCGGTGCTCCGGGCATCAGGTGCTCGAAGAAGCGGCCGGTGGAAAGGTTGCCGTGGATCATCACGACCGGCACACCATCCGCCGGCCCCGACTCGATGTAGCGCGTGCGCAGCCGGTTGGTCTGAGCGGTGTGGGAAGTCACTCCAGCCGGAAGGTTCATAGCGGCCTCCTTGACCCCAGGGGGATACGGCAACAACATAGCTCTCCTGAGTCCATGGCTCCCAGGGCCTGGTGCCCCGCCAGGTTACCTGGCCGGCCGCACGATCCTCTTCAAAGGAAGCGTCAACGTGAACTCGCTGCCAGACCCAGGCTTCGAATGCACAGCGATGTCGCCGCCGTGCCGGATGGCGATCTCCTTGCAGAGAAACAGCCCAAGGCCCGTACCGGGGATGCTCACGTTCTGCTCGGTCGGCAGGCGGCCGAAGCGCGTGAACAGTAGAGCCATGTACTCGGGTGCGATGCCGAACCCTTCGTCGCGCACACTGACAAACGCGTTGGATTCGCGGCGGCCCGTGGTGATGCAGACCTCACCGCCTTCCGGCGAGTACTTCAAAGCGTTGTCCACGAAGTTCGCGAGGATCGTCCCGATCCGGGCTCGGTCGCCCTCGATCACAAGGGGCCCATCGTCGGCGGACATCACGAAGACATGTCTGGGGGAAATAGGCCGGAAGATGTCGAGCTGCTCCTGGGCGACGTCGCGCAGGTCGAACGTATCCCGGAACAGGTCGAAGCTGTCGTGCTCGAGCCGCGCGGTCTCCAGCATCTGCTCGATCAGCAGGTCGATCTGCGCCAGCTTGCCGTCCAGGATGCGCGCCACCGCCGGGATCTGCTCAGCGGGGATCGAACCGTCCGCCAGCATCGAGTTGTATCCGCGGACTACGGTCAGGGGTCCTCGCAGCTCGTGCGACGCAAGGTTCAGAAACTGGGTCTTCGTGTGTTCCAGCTCTGCCATGCGGTCGGCGTGCTCGCGCAGCCGTGCTGCCTCCGCTTCGCGCTCCGCATCCCGGCGCTCTTCTTGCCTGCGCCGCTCTGTCAGGTCGCGCGTCACCTTGCCGAAGCCTCGCAAAGCGGCCCGTCTCGTCTCGCAGCGCGGTGATGACGACGCTCGCCCAAAAGCGCGTCCCGTCCCTGCGAAGGCGCCAGCCCTCTTCCGCGTAGCGGCCTTCTCGCTTGGCGACCTCCAGCTCCCAATCGGGCTTGTGGTTCCGAGCGTCTTCCTCCGAGTAAAAGATCGAGAAGTGCCGGCCAATGATCTCGTCGGCGGTGTAGCCCTTGATGCGTTGGGCGCCCTCGTTCCACGTCACGATCACGCCCGCCGGATCAAGCATGAAGATTGCGTAGTCGACCACGCTGGAAACAAGCAGAGCGAACTGATCGCCGAGCACTCTCGGCTCAGAAGCATTCACTCCCCGCGGCACCCTCCCGATCTTAAGTTTTGGCGGGCGCTGACCGCAAATCAGCCCCACACCGCACGGGCAACTCGGCCGACGAGCTCGAGTTTCTTCTGCTGTTCTAGGGCAGTAAGACGATTGCCCTCCATGGTCGATGCAAATCCGCACTGAGGGCTTAGCGCGAGCCGCTCGAGCGGGATGTAGCGAGATGCCTCCTCGATCCGCCGCTTGAGCTCGTCCTCCGGTTCCAACGCCGGCTTCTTGCTGGTGACCAGCCCGAGCACCACCGCGCGATCCTCGGGCACATGCTTCAGCGGTCCGAAACCACCCGAGCGGTCGTCGTCGTACTCGAGAAGGAAGCGATTGAACTTCGTCCTTTCGAATATGCGCGCGATCGGCTCATAGTCGCCGGCGGCGTAGAACTTGCTCTGGTTGTTGCCGCGGCAGATGTGCATCGCAAACGTGACTCCGGGGTGGCCTTCGATGATCGCGTTATCCATCTCGATGCACGTGTCGATCAGCTTCTCGGGGTCGCTGCCCCGCTCTCGGTAGCCCTCGCGGAGATGAGGGTCGAGCAGCGCCGCGTACTGCGGCGCATCGATCTGGATGTAAGTACATCCCAGGCGCACCAACTCGTCCACCTCGCGCCGGCTCAGCTCGACGATATCGGACAGGTACGCGTCGCGGGTCGCATATGCGCCCTTCGACTTCTCCGGGTCGTAGTACGCAGCGGCCTGCTGGGCGCTGATCATCGTCACCTTGACCCACGCTTTTGTCTTCGCCCTCAGGTAGGTGAACTCCTCGGCCGCCATGTTGCGCAGCGGTCGCAGCTTCTCGACGACCACAGGACGCTTGAAGACGAGCTGCTCGCCCTTCTCGTCGCGAAACGGGATCGCCCATCCGCCGAACTTGTCGAATCCCGCGATCGCGTCCACCAGGTGGCCGAAGAACGCATAGCGCCGCTGCTCGCCGTCGGTGACCACGTCGATGCCGGCCGAGACCTGGCCCTCGACCGCCTCGTCCACGGCCCGGTCCTCGATCTCCTTGAACCGCGCGTAGTCGATCTCGCCTGCGTCTAGCTGCTTTCGCGCCGCAGTGAGGAATTCCGGTCGCAGCAGGCTGCCCACGACCTCCGCGCGCGGCTGTTCACCCATCGCATCACCCCTCCGAATCGATCGAGAGCATGATGACAGGGACAAGATTTGCGCGGTCCTGAGCGATCCCCGCCAGCCTTCGACATCATCGCCATCGCCGCCTCCGCCGGCGGGGTGAACGCCCTCACGCGGCTGCTCGGCAGCCTGCCCGCGAACCTGGGCGCGATCGTCGTCATCGTCCAGCACGTCGACCCCCACCACCGCAGCCTGATGCCCCAGGTCATCGGGCGGCAGTCCCCGCTGCCGGTCGTGCACGCCGAGGAAGGAGCGCTGCTCGAGGTGGACCACGTGTACCTCGCGCCGCCGGACCATCACATGCTCATCAAACACAAAGGCATCCTCACGCTGACGGACACCGAGCTCGTCAACTTCGTCAGGCCGTCGGCCGACCTCCTGTTCGAGTCAGTCGCCGCGGCCTACGGCGAACACGCGATCGCCGTCGTGCTCACCGGCAGCGGCCACGACGGAGCGCTGGGCGTGACCGCGGTCAAGCAGCGCGGCGGCACGGTTGTCGCCCAAGACGAGGCTTCTTCAGAATTCTTTGGCATGCCGTCGGCCGCGATCAAAACAGGAGCTGTCGACTACGTCCTTCCCCTCGAAGAGATTGCCAGCAAGCTCGTGACTCTGACGGCCACCGGGGCTCTCAATTGAGGCAGGAAGCAGGCGGCGATTTCGAGCGCCTGCTCGCATACCTTCGCGATGCCCGAGGTTTTGACTTCACCGGCTACAAGCGCGCAAGCCTTATGCGCAGGGTCGCGCAGCGACGTTCCGAGCTGGGTATCGACAACTATCAGGTCTATCTCGACTACCTCCAGGTTCACGCCGACGAGTTCGCCATCCTCTTCAACAAGATCCTCATCAACGTCACCGAGTTCTTCCGCGACAAGGAGACCTGGGATTACGTGGCCGAGAACGTCTTGCCCGGGATTGTCGCCAAGGGCGGCGACATCCGGATCTGGAGCGCCGGGGCATCCTCCGGGGAGGAGGCGTTCTCGGCGGCCATCCTGTTCTGCCAGGCGCTGGGCGAGGAGGGCTTTCTCGAGCGGGTCAAGATCTATGCCACCGACGTCGACGAGCAAGCCCTGGGCAAGGCTCGCTCGGGGTATTCCGACAAGGAGCTTGCGTCGCTCGACGAGGGCGTCAAGGAACGATTCTTCGAACGCCAGGGGGACAAATTCGTCTTCCGCGCCGCCCTTCGACGGGTCATGATCTTCGGCCGTCACGACCTCACCCAGGACGCGCCGATCTCCCGACTCGACCTACTGATCTGCCGCAACACGCTCATTTACTTCACGGCCGAGATGCAAGGCAAGGTCCTGGCTCGATTTCATTACGCGCTGAATGACGACGGTTACCTGTTCTTGGGGCGGGCCGAGATGCTGTTGACGCACGGCGCGCTGTTCCACCCGGTCAACCAGAAGGAGCGCATCTTCACGAAGGTGGCAAGGCTCCCGCTCCGGGAAAGGCTGGTGCTGATCGCGCAATCGGGGAGCCTGGAGGCGACCAACCACGTGGCGCGACAACTGCGCGTGCGCGAGCTTGCGACCGAAGGAATTCCAAACCCGCAGCTCATCGTCGATGCACAAGGGATACTGGTGGGCAGCAACCAACCCGCACGCGATCTTTTCGATATCCCCCTGGCGGACATCGGCCGCGCGCTCAAGGACCTCGAGATCTCCTACAGACCGGTGGACCTCCGCACCCCGATCGATCGGGTCATCCGGGACCGCCGTCCCACCTCGATGCCGGCCGTGGAGCTGAAGCGGGCCGACGGGGAGCCGGCATTTTTTGACGTTCAGGTCGCCCCGCTGATCGACGAGGACGGTGCGCTCGTCGGCACGGCGATCAACTTTATCGATGTGTCGCACCAGGTCAAGCTGCGCGCGGATCTGGACGGACTCAGGCAGGAGCTGCAGTCGAGCAAGGAGGAGCTGGAGACGACCAACGAGGAGCTCCAGTCGACGGTCGAAGAGCTGGAGACGACCAACGAAGAGCTTCAGTCGACCAACGAAGAGCTCGAGACTTTGAACGAGGAGCTCCAGTCGACGAACGCCGAGCTCGAGAGCATCAACATCGACCTGCGGGTTCGGACCGACGAGGTGGACAGGCTGAATACGCTGCTGCTCGCCATCACGGGCAACATCGAGGTCGGCGCCGCTGTCCTGGACTGGCGCGGGCGGGTTCAGGTCTGGAACGAGCGCGCCGCGGATCTATGGGGAGTGCGGTCCGACGAGGTCGTGGGCAGCTCCTTCTACGACCTCGACATCGGGCTCCCGGCCGCCGAGCTTCGGCAGCTCATCGATGCGGGGACCGGCGGTGAGCCGCGCCACGGCGAGCTGGTGGTGGTGGCGACCACGAGAAAAGGCCGTCAGATCCGCTGCCGCGTCATGGCCCACACCCTGGGCGACGGTGATCACCCGACCGGGGTCGTGCTGGTGATGGAAGAGCTGAACGCCTGAGGGCCTACGCGACGGATGCTATCGCCGTTCGAATCGATGCTCGCCACTGGGCGACGAGCCCCTCGAGCATCTCCACCTCGGCCGCGAGCTCGTATCTCTCGGCAGCCGGCATGTCGGCCGACGCTCGACGCAATTTCGTCGACAGGCTGTCGGCCATCTCGGCCAGCCGCCCGTACGCCACAGGCCAGTAGCCGGGCGTCGCCGGCGATCCCCACTGCAAGAGCGAAACCGAGTAAGAGTTCTGGGCGTTGTGTGTCTCCACCCGCATGCGTTCGACCCGAGCGCCAAGCGACTCGAGCGGCTGCTTGCGCAACCGGCGCTCGAGCGTGGCCAGGATCAGGCGTTTTGACTGAAGCATCAGCAGGCGGGCCGAGATGAGCGTCTCAGCGATGGACGGGCGCTGGGTGAGCTCGGTCATAGCTCGCCGCCTCTGGCGACGACATCTGCAATGCCGTATCCGCGGTTCCTGACTACCGTGATCACCTGTTCCAGGCCTACGTCCCGCAGCCTGCTTCGCAGCCGCATGATGTAGGTACGGACCTGGGCGTCGGAGAGCCGGGAGTTTTGCCACGCGAGTGTGGCCAGCTGCTTGCTCGTGAAGGGCCGCCGGGGATGGCGGAGTAAGAAGTCGAGAAGGTCGGCCTCTCGGCGCGTCAGGCGCAGAGACTTGCCCGCGTAGGTCAGGACGTGGTCCTTGCGGTCGATCACAACCCCAGCCAGCTCCGCGTGGCGGTCGCGCCACCTGCCGAGCCGGTCCTCGATCCAGATCAGGTGTCGCCGGAGCTCGTGCGCCTCTGCAGAACCGTTGGCGCGCGAGATGACCAGGCGCAGGACCGTGGCCATCTCCTCGTAGATCGAAATCCAGCCGGCGACCTCTGGGAGCACGGAGGTGGTCAGGTCTTCGCCCGGAAACTCACTCCAGTCGCGCCTCGACTCAGCACCCAGCCTGGCCTGCATAAGTCGAATCTACACCCCTTCACCTAGTTCGGGCCCGGAATTTTGACCTCGAATTTTGCGCTTGAGAGGCTATCGTCATCGCGGCATGGCTGCGGGAGCAGCGGGTTTCATTCGATCAGCCGGGGGGCGATGACCGGGCAAGGGGCCAAGATCCGGAGGGAGGGTTTGGCCCCTTTGCCTTCCCTGGCGCAGTTCTACGTCCCGACGATCGACGGCCTGGAAGAGATAAGCGGCTGGCTCGGCACCTTTCGCGAGCGTCTGCGCGCCACCCGCCGCGAGGAACGAGCTGAGGTAGCCGCATTGGTGCAGGAGTTGGAGGCCCGTTTGGAGGTCAGGCGGGCGGAGCTGTCCTGATGGCGGCGATGAGCCAGCTCAAGCAACGAAAAGCGACACCGCCGCTTATTCGCGTACAGCGGAACGGCGGGCCGATCCGCGTCGTCATCGTCGAGAACCATCAGCTCGTCTCGGAAAGCCTCGGCCTGCTCCTGGACGAGCAGAGAGACATGTCAGTTGTGGGGAGTGCGATGTCGGTGGCCGGCGCCGTGGCGCTGCCAGGCACCCTGGCGCCGGACGTGATCGTGTTGGATTTTCACCTCGACGACGGAACCGGCCGTGATGCGGCGGTGGCGATGCGGGAGAAGTTTCCCAATGTCAGGTTCGTGTTCCTGAGCCGGGACGACAGCGACGGCGCTCGGCTGGCCGCGATCGAATCAGGGGCCAGCGCATATCTGCACAAGTCGAGCTCCGGAGCGGAGGTCATCGCAGCGATCCGCAAAGTGGCCCAGGGTGCGAGTCTGATCTCGCCCACGATGATCGCGCGGCTGGTCAGCCGAGGCAAGGACCGGGAGCACGTGCGCGACAGCCTTAGCCCTCGGGAGCGTGAGGTGCTGAAGCTGTTGGCCGATGGGGTCGGCACCCGTCAGATCGGGCACCGGCTCGGCGTCAGCTACTCGACCGTGCGCACCCATATCCGCTCGATCAGCGCCAAGCTGGGCACCCATTCCCTGGTCCACACTGTCGTCACGGCTCGGGAGCTGGACCTGATCAGCTAGTTCCACCTCCCCAACTTGTGGGGAGGTCGGCGGCACAGCCTCCGGGTGGGGCGACCAGTCAAGAATTCTCCGGAACCTTGACCACCCCCGTACGGGTCGCCCACCACGCAAGGCGCCTGGCGATCGCAGCCCGTCTCGAGCCCGACACCTCGCCGCCACGTACTTCGCGGCGCGCGTGCGCGACATTGGCAAGATCGGCGTCCCTGACGGCATCCTGAGCACGAAGGAGGCTCTCGACCCCGACGAGGTGGCGGTGATGCGGACCGTACCGGTGCTGGGAGCCGAGATCTGCAAACCCCTCCGGTCATCGCACGGAATCACGGAGATCATCCGCCACCAGAAGGAACGAGTCGACGGCACCGGCTATCCCGACGGCCTGAGCGGTGACGCGATCTCAGGGCCGGCCAAGATCCTCGCCAGCTGCGAGGCGTACGACTCGATGGTCTCCGGCGAGCGGGCTGAACGTCCCCAGATGGCCGACGAGCGGGCGCGGGCGGTGCTTCTCCGCCAGGCAGGTCGCGCGTTCGATGAGAAGCTGGTCTGGCTCTTCTTCAACAAGGTGCTGCAGGAGCCCAAGCCGACCGTGGCGGGCTTACACCGCTGGCCGGTCAGTTGAGAAACGTACCGATCCGGAACTCGAACATGTCCGGATGGGCCTTCAGGGCCCGCAGCATGGCAACCCCATTGAACTCGCGGACGTCGTACTGGCAGACCGCGACCACCGGGTAGCGCCTCGACATCAACTCAAAGCTCTCTTCGTAACGCAGCATCTCGTCCTCCGAGAGGAACATCGTTCGCACGCTCGCCATCTCGCCTACGAGCCGGATCACGCTCGCTCCCCTCGCGACGAGCTCCGAGAAGCGCCGCTCCCAGTCGTCGATCACCCCGGCGGTCGTGTTGCCGCCCAGCCGGATCGTGCCGAACAATCCGTTT